>Ga0187881_10004100_pt1 | contig 12045 bp, 20 predicted proteins | sample June2016WEW_19_1_2_FD_133017 | JGI IMG/M metagenome (GOLD analysis project Ga0187881, IMG submission 133017) | Peatland microbial communities from SPRUCE experiment site at the Marcell Experimental Forest, Minnesota, USA - June2016WEW_19_100 | ecosystem: Environmental > Terrestrial > Soil >...
CCCAACCACGACTTAGGAAGCACGCGCCCGAAGAATCAATCCGAAGCTCACGCCGTTTTTTCCATCTGCATTAGCCACTTAGCAAGCGCAAGGCTGGCAAGCGCATTGTTGGGCTGCTCTGGAAAAGGATTGATAGGCTTATAACGCATTACGGTTGTGCCTGCGCTTTAATGCATTACCCAATGCATAACCCCTAAAATGCCTAATCAATGGGTCAAACGCATTCTCATTGAGTGTGTACAAATCACGGACAACACTGTGTACAACTGTGTACTTCATTTTCGCTTCGTGTTTGTACACAAGGTTGTACACAGTGTACACAGACGTTCTTCTTAATGCAAAACCCCCCCCTAAAAATGCGTTTGACGGCCTTCTAGGGATTCTACTTTTAGGGCTTTGAGAGCAAAGGCCGAGCGGAGTTATGCCTAATGCACAACCCCCATTTTGATAATCACTTCATTTCTGAAAGTACAGGTGTGCAGAAGCACTTGTTATGCATTAATGAAATGCTTATCTGTGCGTCATAGTAACGTACAGATAATGACACGCAAAACCATAGCATTAGATTCGGGTGTCCACAAGGCAATTAGTGATTCAGCCGACAAGGCGGGCTTGACGATTCCGGCCTACGTTGCCAGCTTAGTCAATAACAGCATTGAAGCGCCCCCGCAATCAGCCGTAGCGCCAAGGTTCAAGCCCTTGTGCATTTGGTCGTACGCAGATTACAAAGCCGTTGAGCGCGACGCCGAAGGCAGAGTTACTAAGTGGGATTCGGATTTCTCCTGTCCGATCAGGGCAGCCGAGCCAACGATGACCACGGAAAAGCTCTTGTCGAAAGGCTGCCCGCTTTGCCTGCGATTCGTGAAACTCAAGGCCAAAACCACGAAGCAACGGCAGCCGCGCAGCAACCCCCGGCCACAGGCCACTTACAGCAACTACCCAACGCGCAACGCCAGCCACGACCCCGGCCTTAGTTACGATTCAATGAGGGGTTGGTCCCGTTGAGTACCCTTGACGGCGAACCCGCCGAGCAAGGCCAATTCTGCACGATCACAATGAGTACAGCCTGCCTTGCGAACTCAAAGAAGATTCATCAGACCTTCAATGCTTACCGCCGCGTCGGCCTCATAACAAAGGAGAATCTAAGCGTCAACGAAAAGTACAGGAAGGTTAGCATCAGCTTCTACTTTTTCTTCAAGGCAGACAGGGACGCCCTCATTGAGCGTTTAGGGCGAATCTTCCCCAAGGAGGTAATCGAGATAGATTGACGGTCAAAATCAAGGCTTCCGTCCGAATCCCTCTCCCCGAAGATTTGCTATTCAAGGTGATCGACCACGCCAAGAAGGACGGTTGCACCCTTCAACAGTACTGCCAAGCGGCCTTACGAATGTACATCAGAATGGAGGACGCCTAAGATGTCAACCCCCACAACTGCACAGCCGAAGCCGGACAGCGTACCTTCAACCGACGCGGCCACAGTCGCCCCCAAGGCCATGACAGGCGGCCACGTTCAAGCCAAGGACAAGGCACGCGATCTGCTGCTGCAATACGAAGGGGAAGGCTTGAAGCTTGCCAACGGAAAGGTACTCAAAGGGAAGCTTGACGAAGGGCTGCCGGACGCCGCCGTCGTGCATATCGCCGCAGCCTGCAAATGCTCTAAGGCCACGGTGTTTCTTGCCCGGAAGGAACTGATCAAGGCGCGCACGACGCCGACGCCAAGCCCCGCAGGCATTGAAATCAAGGTAGCCCCGCAGCCGAAGCCAGCGCCGCAAGCGCCCACACCTTTGAATCCGACGCCCGGACAGCCCGCCGATCTAACGCAGACGAAGCCCCTTGACCTCGATTTCAAGACCTTGCTCGGCGTGATCAACCCCTTGCTTGTCGAATTCAAGATTGAACCGCTTTCAGACGCAGAAATCGGCCTCTTGGCAACCCTTTGGGATTTGGCCATGTCCAACGTGCGCGTAAGGCAGGAGATTCAACCCACGATCGTAAGCTCACAGACAATCATGATCGTGGCCTTGGTTGCTACCGTGGGCATGATCGCTGCGCGCGCCTTGAAGGCAAGGGCGTTCTTGAAGCCTGCGAAGCCAGCACAGCCGGAAGCACCGAAGCCAGCACCGGGGGCGGCCTAAATGTCGGCGCTCAAAGAAAAGGTACTTGAAAGGGTACTCGACGAAATGCTGCCGAAGATTCTAAACAGCCTCAATGAATCGATCGTCAATTCCACAATCGAAATCAATTCAGCACCTACGGGCGACGGGGGCTTTGCCTTTGAGGTAATCGTACACCCGAAGGCAGCCCCGCCGCAAGGACCGCCCCAAGGGGTAGCCTAAATGAAGTCAAGGCACATCAGGGAAATGGAATCCGAAGCAACGTTGCAGGTTTGGCGCTACGCAGCAAGTCTAATCCCAAAACCTCTTGTTAGCGTCAACTGTGCGCGCGGGCTTCACAGGCATTGTGAAGGCAACCGCCGTAACGGTTCCGGCCACTTTGTGAAGTGTGAATGTTTCTGCCATAGAAGGAAACCACTTTGAGCGCGCAGGGCTTCACATACGACCCTTTCGACCACAACGTTACGGTTGTCGGCAGCGCCGGGGGCGGCAAGACTTACTTCACGCTTTGGCTGATTCTCAAATTCCTAATCCCGGCAGGCGTCGATTTCGTCGTGTGGGATTACAACCACAGGGGATATGACAGCCTGCCTGTACCCAAGATTCACACCTACGACGCCAAGACAGCCCCGAAGCAATGCGTTTACCAACCTTACGACAAGAGCGAAAAGGCATTCATCGCGTTCTGCAAGGCGGTGTTCACTTCAAATAAGGTGGTGATCATCGAAGAGGCACAAGAATATTTCACGAAGCAACACATGCCCGAAGAGGCCAATCACTTAATCCGCACAGGGAGAAACTTTGGCGTCTGCTACATAGCCGTTACGCAGCGCCCCCAAGAAATGCATACGGCGGTACTCTCAAACTCAATGCATCTCTTCGTGTTCAAGCTGACGTACCCGCCCGACGTTGATCTGTTGGTCAAATGGGTTGGCGAAGAGTTGCGAAACATCAAGGCGCTGCCCCTTCACAACTTCTACTACCGAAACAAGTACGCAGACGCCCCAATCGTAATGAAGGCGGTCACGATCTGAATAACAAACTCTTCGGCTGCCCGGATTGCCACAACCGCTTTAAGTCGATCGCAGACCAACGCAAGCACGCCAGCGCCACAGGCTGCCGACACTTGAAGATCGCCAAGACGCCCAAGGGCTACGGCTACACCGTCATAATCGAAGAGTACAGCAGCGTACCTAATTGAATCAATCATATATGTAGAGTACTGTACACTTTTGTTCATTGCTGCGCACTTAGAAGCTACCTTGAATCCGAATTTGATTGCACTTGCAGCCCCAATAGGCGGGGTTCTTGTGGGTGATTACGCCGTCGGAATGCTGAAGCCTAGCAAAATGATAGCCTTGGCGGCAGCCGCCGCCTTGATCATCGGGGGCGTGTACCTCGATCATGAAATCGGTGACTTCCTCGCGGGCGCAGGCGCAGGCGTAGCATACGGGGCGCTCTTAGGTTAAGGGTGAATCGCCTTGCGAAGAATGATCCTGCTTTCCGATTCGGGCGACACAGCCCTTGCGGCCACTGTCACGACCAAAGGCGCGGTGATCTCCAAGGTACTCGGCACGATTCTTGGCTTCAACGTCGTGATCACCGGCAAAATTACGACAGGTGGCTCAACGTGGAAAGGCGTTAGCAACCTCGTTTCGCAGGTAACAATCAAGGACGCCGCGCACAACGTGATCTGCCAGCCACAGACGAGCGACTTTCAGGACATGGCCTTTTGGCTCAACCCCAAGGGGATTTACGTTGCCGACACCATGCTTGCAGCCTCAACCGTTGCGGTAACGTCTCGGTTCTACCTGCCCTTCAGCGTGAAACCGGGCGACCAACCTCTCAGCCTGCAAACTGCCTTCAACCCATACACATCGGGCGAAGCTTCCGCTTCGGCAGGCACAGGCCGCGTGCAAATCTTCGGTGTCTTTGACGACAGCGCCGCGATCGCAGCCAACGCACAGACGCAGCGCGTAAGCAAGTTCGCCGTCACTTCCGTCGTGGGCGACAACTTCATGCAAAGCCAGCTTGCCAAGGGGCAGGTAACGAACGCCTTGTGCTTCAAGATAAGCACAGAGGCCGACCTAACGAGCTTCACATTCAGCAGCGCGGGGCAGACGGAGATCGACCAGATCACAATCGACGAAGCCACAAGCCTTGACAACGAGCTACTCAACTCCGGCCACGAATCGACCTACTTCTTTGTGCGCGCTTCGCCGTTCACCTGCAACGACGCGACCAACTTTGACATCAACAGTACGACAGCCGCGCTAACTCTCACGGTGTTCCAATTCTACGTCACCTAAACCCAAATGAAGTGAAACACACAATGGTGTCTTTTTCTGAAAACCTTACGCAGTTAGCTTCCGAGCTGAACGCGGCGTTGGCGCACATCAGATCGAAAGCGCCAACGCCTTCAACGTCAAGGCAGCCCAACCCAATGAAGGCCGCGCCGCTACCGACTACCGTAGGACAGCACGCCGCAAACAACTTCCTTGCGCTTACCACGGTCCAACAGAACGTAGCCGCAGCCCCGCGCCCTTCGATCACCTACGTTACGCAGCAGCTTACGCAGGTCAATTCAGTAATCCAACAGGTGATCGCCAACTCCGGCGGCACGACTTACCAATCCCCGACGCCCGTCGTGAAGCCGCCCCCGGCCACGCTACCATCAGTGAACCCCGTTTCAGTAGTTACGGGCGTAATCAGCCCGAAGCCAACGCCAGCGCAGCCCATCGGCACGACAGGCGCGACAGGCGGCACGGGCGCGCCCGGTGGGGGGTTGGTTGCTGAATGACAACCGAATTCTACTTCATTCAGCTTCTTGTCACGAAGAACACAACAGCAGCCGCCCCGGTCACGACATCGGGCAACGCGACGTACCCAAGCCAAGGGATACCGCAAGGCAACGTAACGGGCGTCATGCCAGTTTTCCCTTCGGGCGCTAACCAACTCGTTTTCGCGCGGCTGAATATCAACGGGGCTTTGATGTTTCCGACAGGCTCGAACGCCAACGGCTACGTCAACTTGAACAACACAACCGAGTTGACCGTGGCTTTCAGCTACCCCGTTGTCGGCAGCAACGCGATAATCGATCTTGTCGCGTACAACACGGACACGCTCAACGACCACTTGATCAGCTTCGGCCTAATCGTGGAGGTGGCCTAAATGGTAGAAGTAAAGACCCCCACGCTCGGCGTCTCAACGGACAAGACCGTCGATTACGTCATAATGGCGGCGGTCATCCTTGGCGTCGCGGGCGTCGCGTACCTTGCCTACAAGATCGTCAAGGGCGGTTTCAGCCTTGCCTCATTGCTTCACCTTCCGACGTTCACATGGCCGAGCTTCACACTGCCGAATTTGGCGCTTCCGACGCCAGCGCCCACGGTAGCCACACCCGCACAAATCGGCAACGCGCTTGCCAAGGCAAGCTTCAACAGCCCGCAGACCGTAGGCGTCGCACTCTACGGAAGCGCGGACATCAACGCCAACGGCGACAACTCAAAGACCTTCGGCGTACCCTTGGCTTCGCAAGAGGTAGTCCTAACGTCCTTGGGCGGCGAAACATTGCTTTCAAGCCCCGGAATCCTAACAGATGTTACGCCTGTGAATGGTTACGGCGGGACGGCAGGGGGGAAGATCTAGGTTGAAAACTTCAACCCTCTTGATCGCAGCCGCAGGCGCAGCCGTCTTAGCATACGGCGCGTACATCGTCTTGGGCAAGGCGTCGATCCTGCCAAGGCTCAAACAACCCTCACAGGAAACCACTTTGCCCGCCGTCGTTACCGTCGTGCCTAAGACCACTTCGGCAGACAACCCCGTAATCCAAGGCAGCGTGTACACCGTAGCGATACCCGGCATGGAGGCCATAGGCGCGGCAGACCTCTTGTCGAACCCGAACGCAGCTTCAAACGACCTCTACGTTCAACCGGACGGCAACGCCGTTTCGGTTTCCAACGCCAAGCCCGCTAAAGGAGGGGTGTACTTAGAATGACCCAAGGCGCACCCGATTGGACAAACCAAAGCATCAGGTACAGGGAAGCGATCGCCGTTGACAACATTCAGGCGGCGGGTACTTTCGCCGGGGTGTCTGTTTTCGGCAACGCAGGCGAAACAACCTGTTGGACCGGGACAGCGATCACCAGCACCGTAAGGAAGGTGTTTCAATGCGCGTACTTCCCGACAGTAACGCCGAGCGCGAACGTAACAGGGTTGTACAAATGGAAATTCTACCTCAACGCGACGAAGATCGCAGAGATCGACATAACCTATTCAAACGACGGCGCGGCACATCTCCTTTCATTCTACGCGACTTGCTCGACCTTCGCCATAGGTAGCTCGATCGTGCCGAAGCTCACGCTCACCCCGCCCGACGCGACGCGGGCGGAAACTTGGGCAGGCACAGCCTCGACAGGCTACGGCGCAACGAACAACTTTTACATTGCCACGGTGATCTCTCTCGGCAAATCAGCTTCACCGAACGATTGCGGCAACACCCTTACGGACATTGAAATCGACACCCTTTCAGGGCAGGAAATTGAAGCAATAGGGGTACAGACGCAATCCACGGCAGCCAACACAGCGAACGCCGTCACGATCCTTGCTTCGGACGATTCAAGCTCGATCGGCGCGGTTGCGAACAGCTCGGCAGCCTCAACGTTCACCACGTTTGCGAACCTAACCAGCTTCCTGATCATACCGCCTGTGTACACGTCCAAGCTCTACCTCAAGAGCGTCGTAACAGGCTCGACCTCTTCGATAAGGCTACTGCTTGCCGGGGTAATCGAAGAATCAGGTGTAACGATCTCGCAGGGGGCGGCCTAAATGACCAACGTTGTTTGGGCGAACGCCCCGCATCCACAACAAAGCACCGAAGCAGCCGATTACACAATTGGGCAGACAGGTCAAGGCTTCACAGCGCGCAACAAGAACGGCAGCAGCTTCACCGACTCCGACGCGGCGACGGTAATTCAGGCAGCCATTTCGGCGCTCGGCACATCAGGCGGTAAGGTCCATATCAAGGCCGGAATCTACCCGCTTCACAGCACGATAAGATTGCCCGAAAACACAAGCCAAGAAAAAGCCTTCATAATCGAAGGCGACGGCTCAAACACATATCTGAAGCCCGACCACAATCACACAAACATTGTATTCTACCTTGGCGACGGAACGAATGAAACGATTTTCAACTATCAATTCCTCAATCTGATGATTCGCTGCGACCCCTTGAGCGACCGGGTAGCTTACTCGGATTGCTTCTACGCGGCAGGCGGCGTAGCGAGAAGCCTATGGTGGAAAGTTGAGATCGCAGGAACGGCCGACGCCGCAATCGACGCCGGGGTCATAATACAATGCGACATCAGGCAATGCATATTCGGCGCAGCAGGGCGGCAAGTAACTGGCGAACTCTCATACTCTTGGATTGATGATTGCTACTTCGACGGAGGCGGATTGTGGCAAATCGATTCAACGAAATATGGATACGGGCCAACTTGGATAACAAACAACATTCTCGTACACTCTCCGAGGCAGGCGATGCGGCTTGGCGGCTACGGTTGGGTAGTAATGGGCAACACAATTGACGACGCTTCGTGGGGCAACGGTGGAACCTACCCCGCCATCACGTTGGCCGCCGTCAATTATGCAACCATAGCTCACAACAGGATTGCAGACCTTCAAGGCGCCGGCGCCACAGCTTTGTACGGCATTCAAGAAACTGGCTCTTGTTCTTACAATACCATAGCCGACAACCAAATCGCTAACCTTCAAGGCGCTCCGGCCATTGTTTACACAAGCACAACCGACCTAATCCACGATAACATCGGCTACAATCCCCTTGCCAAATCAGCCGTGGCGCTGCCCGGTACAGGTGTCGCCTTCCCCTTACTGCCTTACAACGCCGTTTATGTAGTGACCACGACCACAGGCTTGACAGGCTTGACGCTTGACGGGACGGCGGTAAGCTACGCCGCAGGAATCCCAATTTACGTTTCGGCCAACAAAGCGTTGATTCCAACGTACTCCGGCAGCCCGGTATTCGAGTTGATACCAATATGAGCAACAAGGGCGAAACGAAGGTAGTCAAAATACCTGTCAAGATTCCGACCATTTCCCTTGAAGTACCTGCTGGCATGGCTTGGGCAATCGAAGTTGAAAAGCGCCTCACAAGGCTTGAAATCGAAGTCATCGGCATCGGCGTACTTGTCGGCCTTCACATCTTCGGCGCAGACGCTTGGTTTCTGCACTTCATAGGGGGCGGCTGAAGTGGGTAAATCCACAAGCGGCAAGGCCGCCATTGGGCTACTCTTAGGGGGCGCTGCGGTTGGCGCGGCAATCTACATGTCGCGCGGTAATCTGCTGAAGCTGCCCGTAGCCGAAACGCCCGCCGCAGCGCCCGATCTGCTGAAGAAGGCGACGCCTCCGGTGATCGTGTACACCCCGCCCAATGACACCGAGCTAACAGCCACGCCCACAGATCACACCGTACCCGTAACGACAGGCACAGTAAGCCCCAAAGTGCAACCAATCTACATGCCTGCCACGCTCACCGACGCTTCAGCCTTTGCAGACGCCAACGGGCTTGACTTCACCGGACCGAACCCCGCAGGCAGCGACATCAACAGGATCGCGGCCATGCCCAACGTTTACCCTTTGGGGCAGACGCAGGTAACGATCTTGCAGGCGCTTCAAGACTACATTCAGAATCAAAGAAGCGGCGTGCAAAACTACCTTACGCAAGGCTACTACGGGCTTTCGGTGTACTCCGTGTTTCCGAAAGGAACCCTTCAGGGGTAAGGGTGCTTGAGCAATGTCGGCAAATTGGACGGCGTTCAATAGCTTGGCAGCCAACGCTTACGTTCATAGCGACGCCCTCCACACAAGCACAGTCGGAACGATCAAATACGAAATAGTGATGTTCTACAACGTTGCGGCGATCCCTTCAGGTTGGGCGCTTTGCGACGTACACGCAGGCAAGGCACATCCTGTTCTGATCCCAAATCACAACTTGGTTGGCGTCGATAACAAGGTAGTGGTGTAATGTTTTCTCTCGCAGGTAGTCTAAGAGTACGCCCACGATGTAAGCGTTGATCGGGCTGCCGATTTTCTCGGCGTCCTTGACGATCTCTTTGTAAATGTCCGTCGCAATGTAGAGCGTCGTTCTAATACGGTTCAATGCATCAAACGCATTGCAAACGCATTATTTGAATGTTGAGTTGGACACATTACTAAAAGGCTTAATAGACCATACGCATTACCCTAACGCAAGGAAGCGCATTATTAGAATGGTAATTGAGGCCAAAGGAGACGTTCAACAGATTGAGACGGCGCGGCGGCTCTACGTCGCCGCATTCTTCATGTCGCCAAAGGACAGCGAGCAAGAAGATCGAATGCTTGACGGCGCGATCGAAGGGTACGCGCGACTTGGCGACTTCAAGGACGAAATCGCAAGGGCGTACAACGAAGCAAAAAGCGGCCTTGCTTGGCTTCGGGTATTCGCAGAATACTACTCTACCCTGCCGTCGATCGCAGTTTCACTTTCAACAGCCGCGCAGATTCGCTTAAATCAAGTTGGGGGTTGATCAAGCATGGTAGCGCCAAAGAAGCTTTCCGACGACCAAGCCTTTCAAATCTATTATTCGCAGTTTGAAGCGCCTGAAAAGAAATCGACCTATGAGCTTGCAAAGGAATTCCCCAACGTAAACCAAAGCACGATTCAAAGGACCGCCGAGCGCCTAAAGAAACAGTTTCAGGCCGACGCCACAACCTTCACAGCTTATCAGGATTGGAAGAAACAGATCGTAGAAGCGCCTTACCTCTTCAAGATTGAAGCGCGCCCGGACGGCAGCAGCGCCTTCACTTCGCCGTACCCTTGGGTAACAGACTACATGGAGGGGCGATATGGCCGCAGCAGGAACCCCGCGCAGACGGTTGGCAACATTCGGGCGACGATGAACCGCGCCCAAGCGATTTGGCTGAAGCTCGGCAAGCGCAACCCTAACAGTTGGACAAGGCAGGATTTGAACAACATTCTAATGCAGACTACCCCCGGAAGCAAATTCTCAACGTCCTTGGCAATGCGCGCGGTTTCCCCGCCTCTGATGTCCGTACACGGCATGACGACAGGCTTGAAGGGCGAACCGCGCAAGGTTGCGATCCTAATGCTGCCCGACTTCCCGCAGATGTTCAAACAGATCGTCGCCATAGCCAAGGAAAAGGCCGACGATGAAAGGACGCGCGACGAAATCGAGCTAATCCTCTTGACGAAAGCACAGACAGGCATCAGGACAGGCGTGCGGCGTTGGGAATCGGAGATATGGGGTACTCGGATTGCGGCGGGGCGCAGCCCTATTCAATTCATCGGCAACGACTTCACATGGCACGTTTACGCCAAGCGCGGCGAAGAATGGGACATCGGCTTCAAGACAGACCAACTAAGAACGATGTTGGCGGGCTTCGTGCGCAAGTACGACCTCAAAACGGGCGATTGGCTGCTTTCGATTGGCGACACGAAGGCCAACAGGCTTCTAAGGGAAGCCTGCCAGCAGTTGAACCTTACCCCTCTTCATCTCCACGATTGCCGGAAGATTTACGTTAGCTTCCTTGTGCGCGCGCATATCCCCTTAGAGACGGCGATCGGGCTTAACGTCGGTTGGAAGGACATGAACACCGCCTTCAAGCACTATCTTCAATTCAAGCCGCTTTGGGAAGAGATGGAGGCGCAGAAGCGGAAGTTTGGGGGGTTGTTCGCTTGAACAAGGGCAAGCTTGCAATGTGGCTAACCTTCGTTGCAATACTCGTTGTGTTGGGGGTGTTGATGTTCCGTTGATAATCGAAATAGGCTCTAATCTCGCTTGGGCGGCAATCGTCTTGTCTCTTGCTTGGGGGTTTCAGCGCACCGCCAAGTACCTGAACGCCGTTGAAGAAATCGAAGTACCGAAGGCGACCAACTGTTGAATGATAGGCTTGCGATGTGTCTAACCTTCGCTACGGTCCTTCTCGTGTACGCCTTGGTGTTGGTGTTCATTCATTGAATGACTCCCTAATCTGCCCAAGCTGCGGCAAGCGTCTTGTTAAGGCAGGCGGCGAAGTAAGTTTCAGGTACGGTGTACGAACCGCGCTAAAGTGCCTTGGCTGCGGGGCGTTGTGGGTAGCCTATCACAAGACCATTGGCGGCAGCACCCCCGAAGGGTACAGGCTCTTAAGCACAGCCAAGTCAGCCACGTTAACATGCCCCGCCTGCGGCTTTGAATTGGTTGCGATCGGCCTAAAATGGAAATGCGACCCCTGTTGCCTGATCTACACGGCAGAAGAGTTGAAGCATCAACCAACGAAAGCGGAAACGCAGCCCGATAAGGCAGCCAAGGTAACGGTGTAATGCAATGAGTACACAGCAATCCGACTATTCAGGCGCAATAGCTTCCGACTTGAAGCTCACGCACATAGTGGCAATCATCGCCGCCGTTACCGTGGTGATTCTGTGCGTGTTCATACTCACGGTGAAATCGCTTCCGTACCCACTAACGCCGGAAGTGGCGGAAACGCTCATAGCCGGGGTAAGCTTCATGGTCATAACGTACTTGGCTTGCGACGCTGCACTTGGCGGCGCTTACGCGAATGCTGCGGCCACAATGACGGGCGTTACCGTAGTGGCCGGACCGACAGCGCCAGCGCAGCCAGCTACGCAGACTTCCGCACAGGTGGTTTCAGGGCTTCCCACGGCTTCAGACATTCAACAGTTAACCGCCAGCCTCGACGCGTATCAAACACTACTGAACAAACTGAAAGCACCAGCCGCGCCAACAGCCCCAACCACGACTTAGGAAGCACGCGCCCGAAGAATCAATCCGAAGCTCACGCCGTTTTTTCCATCTGCATTAGCCACTTAGCAAGCGCAAGGCTGGCAAGCGCATTGTTGGGCTGCTCTGGA
>Ga0187881_10004106_pt1 | contig 12028 bp, 9 predicted proteins | sample June2016WEW_19_1_2_FD_133017 | JGI IMG/M metagenome (GOLD analysis project Ga0187881, IMG submission 133017) | Peatland microbial communities from SPRUCE experiment site at the Marcell Experimental Forest, Minnesota, USA - June2016WEW_19_100 | ecosystem: Environmental > Terrestrial > Soil >...
CCTTGTTGTATCGTCGTCATGGCGCCAAATCCAGTGTCCCAAATCGGGCGCCTGCCTAGTCGGGCTGACACGACACCAAGAGCGGTGGTGGGACCTTCACCCTCCTAAAAGGGTGGATACAATTGTCATGGGGTATCCGACGCGCATTCTTCAGAAACGTTCCATGACAACATATACGTAGATTCCACCAAGACCGCCCGTCAGCAGCATCGATGCGAATGATACTACTCTCCACCCATATTCTGTCGCAATATTGGTAGGCGCTAGCCTGGAGTGATTCATCGCCAAGGGGATACTTATCCTTGCCCAAGTTCGGATTCCTGTATGCCGCCAAAGGGTTCTGTGAACTTCTTGTTCGGCGGAGTCACCCTCAACCTTTCAATCCTTTGGATGCGCTTTGAGACCGACGGGTGAGTGGCCGAGTCCCTGTCGCCCGGCACCAAGTTCAACTTCGCGAGCTTCCTGAGCGCGCCCTCCGTGGAGGCGCCCTCTCCCATCGTCTTCACGGCGACTTCGTCGGCCTCGAATTCATAGTTCCTCCGGAAGTGAACGAGGGCCCGAGAGCCAACCACGATGGCCGCCATCCCGCCGACAAGCATGGGCACGACAAAGGCGGGGTTGACCAATTGTGTGGAGACGAAGATGTCTATGGTCACAAGCAAAAACGCTAGGGTCAGCGCTAGGCCCTTGGCGACGTGCCTCCTCTGCGCATGGGCAAGCTCATGGGCCACGACGGCCTTGGCCTCCTCCTCGGTCATGCCCTCCAGGAGGTAATTCGAAACATACACGGAGAAGCGGGTGGGTCCCACTTGGAATGCGTTCGCGACCTTGAACATCCTCCAGTCCACCGAATAGAAGTCCACATGTTCTATGCCCATCTGCCTCGCCAGTGCCAAGAACGACGAGAGGAGAGGTCCGTCCGTGATGGGCGACACCCTCCGCCCGACCCTGAAGGCAGGCGGGAACTCCGAGAAGACGATGAGCGCCGACACCACGATGCCGTCCACGGCGACTAGGGTGAGGACACCCAGCCTCGGCAGTAGGTAGTAGTACGCGGCCACGAAGAGCGCCCCCAGCTGCGCCAGCACGAGTGCCGGGACGTTGGAGATGAAGTAGTCCATCCTGGAGGCCGTCGTCTCCTTGAACTTGGTGTCAACCTTGAACTGGAGATGCGCCGAGAGGGCGAAGAGCCCCACGGAAGCCAACCCTCCTACGGCCATCGCCTCCAACACGTAGCCTTGCGCTTCCGCTACGGCCATCACGGGGACCAGGATGCCGAGAAAGGAGGCGAGCCCCGGCGGCCCCAGGCTCCTCAAGTACTCGTTCTGGAGCTGCTGGGACTCCCCCTGCTCGACCTTGGTCGCCAGCCAGCTGACGAGGTCCGTGCCCAGCTGTCGGTTCCATGGGTTCTTCAACAGGATAATCGACTTGACGCTGGAGGCGGGCTCCCTGGGCTTGAGTATCGCCTTGGGCTCGTTCCAGCGGGGCCTCCGATAGGGCACCGAGAGGACCAGGCCGCCATAGGGCAGGTCCCTCCTCCCACCGTAGAGCCTTCGTTGGGTCAGGTGGTCGTCATAGAAGAGGTACCTTCTGTAGACGAGCGCGGCGCCGACCAGGACGGCGAGGGCCGTGGCGCCGACGATCAGAACCATCTCCGTTGCGGAGACATAGGGCAGGACCGCCCATGCGATGGCGGCCGTCACGCCCAGAATCGCTAGGCCAATCGCAAGCAAGGTCCAAACTGGGCTCACCTTGAAGGCTGGCTTCTCTGCTTGGACGGTCAATTCCACGCAACACATCCGTTTGTCTCCCCACGGATTAAGCCTCCTACTTTATGGACAGCCCCGATGTCGCCCCGTCCCCGTGTCCCGAATTGTGAACTAGTTAGAGTCCTGGTTCGCCGATGTCGAAAGGACAGGACCCAAACACGAAGCCTCCTCTCTGGGGGCATCTCAGCAGCGAGTCCGCACCGTTGGGGATTCGTGGTCGTCTGAGTACTGAAACCCAAACGAAATCGGATTCCTGTTCACCAGCTAGCAACGCTTGGCGCAAGGAGACTGGTCACCCCTCCCGTCCTGTCTGGTCGACGAGTCCCCGTCCGAACGTCCGTTAGCTCTCCCCCCTCCCTGACAACAGGCAGCCCCTTCTCCCTCCTTTCAAGGAATCCGCACGACGAGTAGAGGAAGACATACCCTCCATATCCAAGCAGACCAGTACCTTCTCGAAGTCGGCTGCATGGACACAAGTCATGCAATGCAGGGGCGCGTTGTTCCCCCTTCGAGATGCTTCTGGAATCCAGGCGGCAACATCCTTGACCCATATCAACTCCTCACCACCACAAACTTGGCCGGACATCGTCAAGACTAGCGGCCGCCGAAGCGGCTGTACTTCGACAGGGTGTCCTGCGGGCTTCCAGGCATCGGGCCGGCTCCCTTCTTAGCTCCCTTCTTGCCACAACGACCTCTTTCCTTGTGCTTGCGCAGGTTGCTCACGACTTTCCCACAGACGTCGCAGACTGGCATGAACTACAGTTGATGGATGGCAGCTATTAAGCCTCGCCACACAAGACAAGGCTCCCCGGACTTTCCTCGTGATGGAAGGATGAATTGTTCCCGTGACAAAGTCTAAAGGGCTGTCCTGAATCATGTCGTCGTACAGGAAATGCCCGTCCCAAGACCCTTCGAGTACTACGCACCCTCGACCATCGAAGACGCCTTCCGCCTCATAGCCAAGAATCAGGGGGAGGTGAAGGTCATTGCCGGGGGGCAGAGCCTCCTCCCGCTGATGAGGTTCAGGCTGGCTAGCCCCACGGTCCTTGTGGACATCGGCAAGCATCTAGGGGGAGAGCTGTCCTACGTCCGGGAGGGTCGGGGTGGCATCTCGATAGGAGCGCTCATGACCCACTATGGGCTCCATTCGTCTGAAATCATCAGAGCGCGATGCCCGATGCTGGCGAAGGCCGCGCAGGACGTCGGAGATTACCAAGTCAGGAACAGGGGCACCCTTGGTGGCAGCCTATGTCATGCCGATCCCGCAGGCCACTATGTCCCCGCCGTTGTCGCCCTCGACGCCGAACTGGTCGCCCGAGGGGCGGACGGGGAGAGGGTCATCCGGGCCGCCGATTTCTTTAGGGATATGTTCACTACCGCCCTGCGCCCCGACGAGATACTCACCGAAATCAGGATCCCTTTCACGCATGAAGACCGCTGGGGCTATGAAGTCATCCATGGCCAAGGAGGAGGCTTCGCGACGGCGATCGCCGCGGTGCTCCTGAAGATGCACGCTTCCGTCTGCGAATCTGCCTCCATCGTCATCGGCGCCACCTCGCCGGTCCCTGTGCGGGTGACCGAGGCTGAGGACGTCCTGAATGGAAAGACGCTGACCGAGGCCCTCCTACTTGACGCCGCGGCGGCGGTCCATTCAAATCTTCCACGACCGCTGGCGGACCCGAGGATTCCGGCGCACTACAGGCGAGACATGGCGTCCCTCGCCGCCGAGCGAGCCCTGCTGTCTGCATTCGGAGGCGTCTGAATGCGAATTAAGCTCACCGTCAACGGGAAGATCCGCGAAGTGGACGCGGCTCCGAGGATTCTGCTGGTAGACTTGCTTAGGGATAGCGGTTATCTTAGCGTGCACCAGGGATGCGATGAGGGCAGATGCGGCGCCTGCACCGTGATACTGGACGGTAACGCCGTGAAATCATGTCTGGTGCTGGGGGTCCAGGCCGACGGCTCATCCATCCTGACGTCGGAAGGCCTAGCAAGCCAGAAGGGCTTCCATCCGTTGCAGAAGGCCTTCTCCGATTGCCTCGCCGTCCAGTGCGGGTACTGCACGCCCGGACTTCTGATGACCTCCTATGACCTTCTGTCGAGGTCGTCCGAGCTGGACGGCGCCACCGTGAGAGAGGCCATCTCCGGCAACATATGCCGGTGCACTGGGTATTCCTACATAGTGGAAGCGATACTGATGGCCTCGAAAGCAAAGGCCGGCGGGGAAGACCGTTCCGGCGGTCCTTCGGTCCCCTGAGCTCCCTGACCCGGATTTCCCACTTTCAAATCTATGCATTGGGCGCCTCTAACATGGCATGAATGCTATCGAAAACTTCCTTCACAAACCTGTCCGCTACGGCGCCCAGCACCCTCTGTCCAAGGGCGGCCAACGTGCCGGAGACCCTAGCCACGGTCCTCCAACGGAGAGCCGTGTTCGGGCTTTCGTCCTTGAGGTCGATGGTTATCTCGAGGTCGACGGCACTGCCTGCGCTGATGCCATGGCCGGTGAGCCGGACATGCGAAGGGGCGACCTTATCTGAAACCTGGAAATCGATGGTGAAGGTCGACCTGATCACCGAAACGCCTAGCTTGGCAGTCACGCTGAACCTGTCGGCGCTCAGGACCCTCACGGATTGGATGTCGGGGATCCCCGTGGAGAAGTGCAGGGGATCGGTGATGAAATCGAAAACCTTCCTTGCCTGGGAACGAATGAGCTCCGACCCTTCGAACTCCAAGGCGGACCTTCCTGCTCTCCGAAAGCTTGTCTAATACGGTTTTCCGAACGGGGGCTTTCAGGGAACGCCGGTCGAGCTTCGAGACCTCGCTAACGCTTAACTACCCTAGCGAACAATCACGGAAAGACATTGGCAGAGCGATTCCCTCCGTTCGATCCTTTGATGAGCCGGGGGCCTTGCCTGCAGCCTCATGCAAGGGAGAGCTACATTTGACATGAAAGACTCTGACAGGTTCCTGTCGGGGAGGGGGAGGTTCGTCGACGACCTGAAGATGGAGGAGATGCTGCACCTCAAGATGGTGCGGAGCCCCTATGCTAGGGCGCGAATCCTGAAGGTGAAAGGGGGCATAACGGCATCAGAGTTCAAGGCCAACTTGGTTTCGGTCGGCGAAGGCGCCTGGGGAGGGCCTGTATCCGTCGCATATCCCGCCCTCCCGAAGGAATACGTCAGCTATGCGGGCCAGCCGGTGGCTGGCGTCTTGGGGAAGGACGTGTACGAGGCAGAGGACCTCCTAGAGCAGGTGGAGGTCGACTATGAGCCGATGAAGCCCCTCATCAACCCGGAGGAGGCCAGCGCATTCGAACCCATCCATCCTGGCATCAAGTCCAACATCGTAAACGCCGTCCAGCTGGGCGAAGACTTCACCGACGATTCCCCCATCGTCCTGGAGGACGAATTGGCCAACGCCAGAGTGTCCCCCAACCCGATGGAACCCCGTGGCTTGGTGGCGCACTATGACGGCTCCAAGCTAACCGTGTGGGCTTCGACCCAGTCCGTCCATACATGGCAGGAGGCCATCAGCGACATAATGCAACTCCCCAAGGAGAAGGTGAGGGTCATCCAGATGGACACCGGAGGCGCCTTCGGTGCCAAGAGCTCTCTCTATCCAGAATACGCCGTGGCCTGCTACGCTTCAATGAAGACGCGGAAGCCCGTAAAATGGGTGGAGACTAGGTCAGAGCATCTTCTCGCGACGTGCCAGGGGAGGGGGGCCCGAGCAAGGATGCGGATATTCTCTGACAGGGAAGGGCACGTCAGCGGCCTGAAGGCGGACCTCCTCATCGACAACGGAGCGTTCGCCGTCGGCATCGGATCGTCGGCGCCAATGTTCATCGGGTTTCTCCTGACCGGCCCCTACTCGATCAAGAAGGCGTTCATCACATCCGCTTCGGTCTACACGAACAAGGTCCCATTGGGGCCCTACAGGGGCGCCGGGAGGCCGGAGGCTGCCTTCTTCATAGAGAGGATGATGGATCTCCTGGCGGATGAGCTCAAGCAGGATCCTGTCGAAATAAGGCTCAGGAACGCTAGCCCGAAACGATTCGTCTCCCCTCTCGGCCTGAAGGTCGACCCATTCGAGCCGTTCCTCAGGACGGCTGCCGATCAGCTGGGGTACTGGAACAGGAGGAACGAGAAGGCGACTGGCTTCTCCTGTTTCATCATGCCGTCGGCGGTGCAGCCCGGCGAGTCAGCCAGAATATCCATCAAGGATGGCGCCGTCAGCGTCTGGATTGGAGGGGGCCAAAGTGGGCAGCGCCATGAAGGGATAGCAAGGAACGTATTGAAGCGCGAATTGGGATTCCCGGAATCGGTGGTGAAGTTGCAGCCCGGCGACACGGACGAGCTGGACGAGGGAGTGGGAACGTGGGGTAGCCGGACAGCGATAGTGGTCGGCGCCGCGCTGGTCGAGGCTGCAGGGAAGATAAAGGAGGAAGCGAAGAAGCTGGGAGCCACGTCACCCGAAGAAATTCTCTGTCATGACTTCGACGTCAGAGTGTTCCATTATATGCGCGAATCCGTCAGCTCTCTGGGGGCCAACTTCGTCAGAGTCTCCGTGAACGAGACAGGTGAGACCAAGGTGGAGGAATGCCTGGCCTACTACGACATAGGCAGGGTGCTCGACAGGGAAAACGCCATAGCCCAAGTCATCGGAGCCTCGGCTCAGGGCATAGGACAGGCGCTGTCAGAACAGTCTTGGTATGACGAGGACGGGCAGCTGCTCACCGGAACCATAGCCGACACGGGCCTCCCTCTGGCGTCATCTATCCCTCCGGTCGTGGTGAAGTTAGCGAAACATCTGGATTTGGAGAACGTCAACATCAAAGGGGTCGGGGAGGCAGCAACGACCGGCCTGCCGCCGGCGGTCATCAGGGCGCTGGAGAAGGCCATCGGTAAGCGCCTGAGGAACACCCCCGTCCACCAAGACGAGCTCGCCAGCAAGAGATAGGGCATTGGCCTTGCCGCTTGGCGTCGCGTTTCTGGCCAAGGTTTTTATTTTTCACTTCTGTAGGTTTTTGTTGAACGATTTTGCCAGAGGACGTCTCCCTTGATCTCCTGAAGTTTCACGTTGCCAACCTCTGCTATGTGCGACAGCCCGACTCCAACCCTAAGGGCCTAGAGAAGGCAAGGGACTACATCTGGAACCAGATGGTAGAGAGCGGCTGCTACATGGTGGGTGAGGGCTGGCGGTCGGGGAAGTTCGTGTTCCATAACGTCCTCGGCGAGAAGGCCGCAGGTTTCCATACCCCTCCTACGTTGGTCCTAGTGGCCCACTATGACACCGTGGATAAGTCTCCGGGCGCAGGCGACAACGCCAGCGGCGTGGCCGTCATGCTGGAGGCTAGCCGGCTCATCGGGACTTCGGGGATTCCGGTCCGGGTCTTCTTCGCAGCGGTCTCCATGAAGGAGCTTTGGGAAGGGTCCTCCCTGAGGGGTAGTGAGACGCTGGTGACGAAACTCAGGTCTAGAGGCATCCCTGTAAGCGCGGCCGTCTGCCTCGACTCCGTAGGCATGGCGGGAACGATGAAGCAGTCCACCCCCGAGGGCCTTCCTGCAACCCTTCCCCCGAAGGGGGACTTCTTGGCCGCCGTCGGATGCGACACGTCGAAGGCTCAGGTCGATGCTTTCTCGGCCTCCTGCCAGGCGGCCGTCCCCAATTTGACGACTTATCCCGTCATGATTCCAGGAAAAGGCGAGTCCATCCCTGAGAGCCTCAAGGGTGACCAGGCGACCTTCTGGGCGGAAGGTTACCCTGCCCTGCTGCTGACTGACACGGGAGGCTCCAGATACTCCAGCTATCATGCGCCGGCCGATACCCCCGAAAGGCTGAACTATACGTTCATGGCCGACGTCTGCAGGGCTGTAGTCGCCTACGCAAAGAGCCTATCCAACAAGGCTTAAAGTCGCAACCATCTAGGCCTTTGCATTGGCCACCCTGGTGCAGCCAAGCCCCATCCTTCTTCTGAGCGGGCTCGCGATGATTCTGATAGGTCTGGCACCGGTCATCTACTGGAGACGAAAACATAACACATCATGGAAGATTTTCGGGCTGGGGGCCATCGCCTGGCTGTCGGTCACGATATTGGAAGTGGTCATGGATGCACTCATTTCGCCTGCCCTTCCCTCATCTCTTCAGGGCGCCAGCGCGCTGACGTCGGCCCTGGCCCTCGGGTTGTACGTAGGCCTGAGGACCGGCTTCTTCGAAACCGGATTCACTTTGATCTGGGCCAGGCGATTCCGGCTCATCGACGCATCCTTCAACGACGCCGTGAGCTTCGGCCTGGGTTTCGCCTGCGTGGGATCGCTGGCACTGGGGCTCAACAGCATCTTAGGGATCCTTGAAATCCTGATGAATCCGGCCGTGATGGGGACGCTTCCGCCGTCGGTGCAGCAGGCCCTTTCGGCACAATACGCTCTCGGGGCCGCCATCATCGGCCCGCCAATCATCGACAGGATTTCGAACATGTTCATCTACTGTTTCGCGATAGTCGTGGTCTTCATGGCCATGAGGGTCGGAAGGGGGCTCTTCTTTCTCGCCGCCATCTACGCGTCCCTGGCGGACCTGATGGCGCAGCCGCTGAGCTTGGTAGCGTCCAGCACGACTCTAGTTGGAATCTACCTGTTGGAGGTACCCTACGTCATTCTTGGGTTGATAGGGCTGCTCGGCCTTCTGAGATCCCGGACCGACCCCGTGTTCATGGTGGAACCCGCTCATAAACACAGGCCGCATGCGCGCTAGGCGGGCTCGCCGCGGAGCCTGCTGAAGAGCATCCCCTCGAACCATTCGTCGTCAGCCCTGCAAATCGCGCTGTCGTCGGGTTTCTTGTTATGCTTAGGCCCTTCGTTCAGAACTCCCTGTAGTTGACCAGGTAGGTGGCGGACCCTCTCGCGCCTCTCTTCTCGTCTGCGAAGACCTTTCCGGCCAAGACCGCGGGTCGCACGTCCATCTCTATCATCTCCTCCATCGGGACGAAGGACAGCCGGCTTCTGAGGCCCTCTCGTGCCTTAGCCGATGGCACGCTGACCAGGAAATAGAGCCCCAGGTCCCTCTCCCCGTCGCCCTTGAACGATTCGATGACATAGGACAGGTCTTTCACCGCGCACATCCACCCCGTGTCCTCCTTGAAGCCTCTTGATACCGCCATCTCTAGGGTCTCGTCCCCTTCAAGGTACTTGCCAGGCGTGCGGTACCATAACTGGGCAGCTTCCCCTTCCGACTTGAGCAACATTCTTCCGTCATGCATCAGCAGCCCTCCGACGAAGATCGACGTCTTCACCTAGCTCTCCTTCCTCTGTGAGCCGCCCACTGGTCCTCCCGCCTTCTCCTTCAGATAGCCCAGCAGGGCATCCTCGTCCTGGAATATCTTGGTCGAATAGTACTTGAAGAATGGCGACTCCGGCCCCTTGAAGATGGCGTATACGTTCTTCTTGTTCGTGAAGCCATAGGTCATCTCCGAGAGAACCCCAGGCGACATCACCGGGAGGAAGTAATAGACTACTATCATGTCGCTCTGGTCGATAAGCTGATAGTCCCTGGCGACGATTTGGTCGTTCACGTCATCGGCGACTTCTTCGGCCTCCTTAACGTCGAACGACACGTCCACCCCTCTCTTGGAATAGGTGACCTTACCATCTCCCCTCTTCTTGGCATCGGCCAGGAAGGCAGGGAGTTCAGCATCTCCTATGGCAACGGGGTCGAACACGATCATCCCCGTCCTGCGCAAGCGCTCTCTGAAGTCGTCCTTCTTCCTTACGTCATCTCCTTCGGTCCCCGTATGGGTCATCGGGTAACTCAGGTACGCCTTCGCTGTCCCCGGCCTGTAGAGCAGCCTGAAGAGGGTCTCCGGCGGCTCGTCGCTGGGGACAACGTAGAACGGCCTCCTCTGAAAGTCCGCGATGGACTTCGTCACGAAGACCTCCTCGTCCCTCCACACCAAGATGTCCTTCATGGAGAGCTGCCCTCTCCATTGCGGCTGAGCCTCTTGACGCGCCCTGACCGAGGTAATGGAGTCGATGATGGAGACGTAGATGTCAGGGCGAATCTGATCGAGGTAGTGGAAATCGAAGGCCTGGATTATGTGCTTCTTCCATCGGAAGCATGCGTGAGTGCTGATTATTACATCGTCTACCTCCTTGGATTCGCGGATTATCTGCTCGAACACGGTGGTCCTGAGGAAGTTCAGTGTGGAAGGCGACAGGTCCAGTATCTTGTCCTCAGGGATGTCGATGCCCAGCTTCCTCCCGGTCTCGAACATCATGTCGCCCGTTTCGAAGATCCTGACGCGCCTGCCATCCTTCCGCGCGAGGGCCTCCACCTGTGAAAGGTAAGAGCCTCGACCCGCGCCGCTGATTCCCGTGGCTACGACCTTCATTCAAATAATCTGGTCGGGACCCTTCGTCCTTAAAGGTTGTCAGGAGACTCGAGCTGGCCGCTTCATACAAGCTTAAAAGTGCCGGTTGAAACTGCCACAGACGGGAAGCAGCTGCCTCCCTTTCTTGGGGCCGTGGGCTAGCTTGGTTACGCTACCAGCCTCGGGCGCTGGTGATCGGCGGTTCAAATCCGCCCGGCCCCACCAACTTTCATGTCCATCCACCGCGTGGTAAACCTTTTTAGACCTAGATGTAGCAAGTGATGTCAATAGTGGTTCTATGAGCACTCAGGGTTCGATTCGCCGCGTCAAGACGATATTCTCCGTCATCGCATCTCCCAGCCGCCTTGAGATACTGAAGATCCTCAACGCCAAGGGGCCGATGACATACTCAGAGCTGAAGACATTGGCGGGGTTCAAGTCCAAGAAGGAATCGGGCAAGTTTGCCTACCATCTGAGGAAGCTCCTCAGGCAGAACCTGATCGCTCAGAACCGCGCCGAGCGCAAGTACATGCTCACTACGCTGGGCCGCCTGGTCCTGAACGCTGCCAAACAGATTGAGGAGCAGGCCCTCTTGGAGAGCGGCAGGCTCTTCGTCAGGAGCTCCCGTCACCGCATGGAGGAGTTCACCACGGACAAGATCGTCCACTCCCTGGTGACCGAAGCCGGGATGCCCGTCGAGTTGGCCCAGAGGGTCTCCAGCGAAGCCGAATCCAGGATATACAAGTTCCAGACGGCATACCTTACTGCGCCCCTGATCAGAGAGCTGGTCAATTCGATCCTCATTGAGGAGGGCTTGGAGGAGTACCGCCATCGCCTCAGCCGGCTCGGGATGCCCGTCTACGACGTCACGGAGAACCTCGAGAAGCTGGGCGAAGGCCCCTACGGCCTGGAGGGTGTGTTCAACCAGACGGCGGGCTCTGTCCTTTCCGAGTACCTGATGCTGATTCAGCTTCCGAGGGACGTCGTGGACTCCCACCTTTCGGGCGACATACACATCGCCAACGTCAACTACTGGGGTCTCCGCCCCGATGCCCTGTTCCTCAACATAAGCGACCAATCGCTATCCCTATCACGTCTGGGAGCGAAGTTCCCCCATACGCCCAGGGAGGGCTTCGAAAACACTGACGAGGAGAAGCTCACGAAGCTCCTCTCCCTCAGCTACCTGCTGACTCGGGAGGCGGGGAGGGAGGTCTTCCTCTCCGGCTTCACTGACCTGGCCCAGAAGCTCGATTTCGACTCAAGGGGCTATTCCTCGCTCTTCTATATGATGGCCTACGCCTTCCCCGAGGGAGCTGAGCGCCCAAAGGTCGAGTTGGAAGTGGACGCGACCAAGGCTTCCGGCGGTCTCTTGGCCTCCCTTCTGAAAGGTTACTTGGACTATGTCAAGGCGACCCCATCACCGTCAATAGGCCTAGCCGTCATGAACTCCGAGAAACTGGAGAAGTCCGCCTACAAGGCGTTGGCCGAGATTGCCCGGAACAACGGCATGATATCCTTCTCCAAGGGAGGCGGCAAGCGGCGGACCTTCCAGGGCCTCTGCGTCGACGACTTCAAGAAGGGAGGGCCCGTCGTCTTGGACTCGATATCCATCAACCTCCCACGCGTCGCCCTGGACACCCACAACGACGAGGTCTATTTCCGCGCCCGGGTGACGATGCAGCTCGAGAATGCCGTGAACGCCTTGCGGGTCCGGCGGCGTCTAATCCAGAGCAACGTGAAGAACGGTCTCCTTCCGGGCTTGGACATCTTGAGCAACCTGCTTTACTCCGAGTCACCTCTGCTGAGGGTGAACCTGACAGGGTTAGAGGATTCGCTCAAGCTCGTGAGCCCCGATTTGTCCACCAAGGAGTTGATGGATCTGCAGGAGAAGACG
>Ga0187881_10004115_pt1 | contig 11993 bp, 10 predicted proteins | sample June2016WEW_19_1_2_FD_133017 | JGI IMG/M metagenome (GOLD analysis project Ga0187881, IMG submission 133017) | Peatland microbial communities from SPRUCE experiment site at the Marcell Experimental Forest, Minnesota, USA - June2016WEW_19_100 | ecosystem: Environmental > Terrestrial > Soil >...
CGAAGCGCCGGTCATTCCCGCGAAAGCGGGAATCCAGTCCGTGGACAGCGCATTTCTGAAGGTTTGCGGAGTGGATTCCCGCTTTCGCGGGAATGACTGCGGCCTGGAGCGCCCGTGTCTCGCGGGTGGCGCATACATTGTCTTTCATGTATGCGCCTCAGGAACACGCGCGACATCTCTGTCACCGCGTCGTGTCCATGGAATGTCCTGGCTTCTTAACGGTCCCGCAAGGCGGGATGTCGGCGCCACCTACGGCCGCACGCCCAACTTGCGCAGAAACGTCATCATGGGGCACCAGTTGGTGAACGCGGACTGAATAAGGTTCACAGCCACGAAGCCTGTGAACCAGAACCACTTGGCGCTAACGTAGTAACCCAGAAGAATGCTGATTAGGACAAAGGTCCCGGCAATGAGTCGCAACCAGCGGTTTATGTCCATGGTCTCTTCCTCCTCGATGAATTCAGTCTGGAGGCCGGCGGTTTTCGCTACGCGCCGCCCTCATTCAAAGCCAACCCTCGCTCCTCGCGGCGTGAGTGGAGATAATAAAGCACCGGCACGGCCATGCGCGATAGCAGCGTGGAGGCAACTTCTCCGGCCATCAGCGAAATCGCCAGACCCTGGAAAATGGGGTCAAAGAGAATTACGAAAGCCCCCACGACCACGGCGGCGGCGGTCAGCAGCATGGGGCGGAAGCGCACAGCCCCCGCGTCCACAACAGCATCTTTCAATGGCATGCCTTGGCGACGGCGCAACTCGATGAAATCCACCAGGATGATGGAGTTCCGCACGATGATTCCGGCGCCGGCGATGAAGCCGATGATCGACGTAGCCGTAAAGAAGGCACCCATCAGGGCGTGCGCGGGCAGGATTCCCACCAGCGTGAGCGGGATCGGCGCCATAATCACCAGCGGCACGCGGAACGACCGGAACCACGCGACAACAATCACGTAAATCAGGACCAACACGACCGCGAACGCGAACCCGAGATCGCGGAAGACCTCATAAGTGATTTGCCATTCCCCGTCCCACTTTATCGAAACATGGTCCGTCATAAACGGTTGGCGAGTAAGGTAGCGCTCGAGCGTCGCACCGGATGGCGTTTTCAGCTTGTCCAGTTCCTTCGAGACGCCGATGATCGCGTAAACGGGGCTTTCTTCCTTGCCTGCCACGTCGCCGGTCACGTAAACCACGCGCTTGAGATTCTTGTGATAAATGCTCTTCTCGATGGTCCCCTCGTTCACCTTCGTCAATTCACTAAGGGGAATTAGCGTTCCATTCGCCGATGCCACTCGGATCTCGCCCAGGTCCGCCATGCTGGTTCTTTCCTTCCGGGGGAGCTGGAGCACAATATCCACGTCTTCCTTCTCCTTCGGTTGGTGCGCGATTCCAACCACAGCGCCACTCAGGGCCATGCGCAGGGTTTCGGTGATCTGGTCCGTGGAGACTCCGCTCAGAGCTGCCTTCTCTTTGTCGACGACAAACCGGTATTCGGGCTGTGGATCTTCGACGTACCAATCCACATCCACGACGCCGGTTGTCCGCTTGAAGGCATCGCGAACCTGTGCGGCAACCTGCAACTGCTGCGCCTGGTCGGGCCCATAGATTTCGGCGACCAGGGTTTGAAGGACCGGCGGCCCCGGAGGAATCTCCGCCACTTTCAGCCGGGCTCCGTATTTGTCTCCGATCGGCTGAATAGCCAAGCGGATGCGCTTGGCGATGTCATGGCTTTGTGCGGAGCGCTCGCCCTTGGGCAGGAGGTTTACCTGGATGTCCGCCTGGTTGGGCGCCTGCCGCAGGAAGTAGTGCCGCACCAGCCCATTAAAGTTGTAAGGCCCCGCCGTACCCGCGTAGACCTCATAGTTGATGACCTCGGGCTCGGCGGCAGCGCGGCGAGCAATCTCCCGTGTGACCATGGCCGTCTGTTCGAGCGTCGTCCCGTCGGGCATATCGACAATCACCTGGAGTTCACTCTTGTTATCGAACGGCAACATCTTGACTCGCACGATTTTGAGCAGCGGCATGCTCAGCGCGAGGAGTAAAAGGAGTATGACACCTACCAGGAAGCCGCGGCGCTTACCCGTATTTGTCAGCAAGGGTATCATGATGCGGCGATAGAGGCGGGTGCTCCACCCCTCCTGACCTTCTTCCTCATGATGATTACCCTCCCGCTTCAACATGCGGATGGCCGCCCAGGGAGAAACCACAAAAGCAATCAGGAGGGAGAACAGCATGGCCACGGAGGCCCCAATGGGAATGGGCCGCATGTAGGGACCCATCAGGCCGCCCACGAACGCCATCGGCAGGATGGCAGCGATAACCGCCTGGCGAGCGTGGTGGGGTTGCCAACCTCGTCTACAGCTTCCACCGCGATGTCCGCAATGGGACGCTCCTTGTTTTCGGGCAGGTGGAAATGTCGCGTGATGTTCTCCACCACAACGATGGCGTCGTCCACGAGGATGCCGATAGAAAAAATCAGCGCAAAGAGCGTGACGCGATTGAGGGTGTAGCCATAAATGAAATAGAGAAACAGGGTGAGGGACAACGTGACGGGAACCGCCGCCAGCACCACCATGGAGGAACGCCAGCCCAAGGCAAGCGCAATGAGAAGTGTCACGGAAAGCGTGGCGAGTAGGAGGTGCTCCAGTAACTCGTTGGATTTTTCCTGTGCGGTTTCCCCGTAGTTGCGGGTGACCGTCACTTCAACGCCAGCGGGGATCAGGGTTCCCTTGAGGTTCGAGACCTTTTCGAGGACACGGTCGGCCACGACAACAGCATTCTTCCCTTTCCGTTTCGCCACCGTAAGTGTCACCGCGGGATACTCGCCCAGGGGACCTGCCAGGGCCTTCCCCGCACCGTGACCGAGGCCGAAAAGCACATAATCGGACGGCTCCGCCGGTCCATCGCGGATCTCGGCCACGTCCCGAAGATAGACCGGATGCCCGCTGGAAACTCCGATGACCACGGCGCCGACGTCCTGGGCGTTGCGAAGGAAGTTGCCCGTCTGCACGGCAAACTCGCGGTTCTCCGCCGCGAAATCACCGACCTGCAGTTGCTGGTTGGCATGTTCCAGGGACGCATAGATCGTGGCGGGAGCCACGGCGTAGCCCGCCATCTTTGCGGGGTCCAGCAGCACCCGCAATTGGCGCTGCTCGCCCCCGATCACTTTGGTGCCCGAGACATCGTCGATGCTCTTCACCTCACGGTCAACTTCCGAAGCGATGCGGCGCAGCGTGTAACTGTCATAGCGGCCGCTCCAGAAAGTCAGGGCCAGTACCGGGACGTCATCGATGGAGCGTGGCTTGATGAGCGGCTTGGAGGCGCCGGGAGGAATGAGGTCGAAGTTCGAATAAAGCTTGTTATAGAGCCGGACGATGGAGTCTTCTTCTTTTTCGCCCACCTTGAAGCGGACGATGGCCATGCTCATGCCGGGGCGAGAGGTCGAGTAAACGTATTCGACGCCAGGGATTTCCCAGATGAGTTTCTCCATGGGCGAGGTCACGCGCTGCTCCACTTCTTGAGCCGACGCGCCCGGCATCTCCACGAAGACATCCATCATGGGGACGATGATTTGCGGCTCTTCCTCGCGCGGAGTTTCCATCACCGCGAACGCGCCCAGGAGGATGGAAAAGACCATCAGGAGCGGAGTGAGCTTGGAGTTGATGAAGTAGTGGGCGACACGGCCCGCGAATCCGAGCTTTCCCCTGGTCATTGCGCCTCCACCCGAACGCCGTCGTGGAGTCCCTCCACTTGGGTTACGACGACACGGTCGCCGGCATTCAGGCCCGCGAGAATTTCCACCCGATCGCCCCAGGATTTGCCCGCTTTAACCAGGCGGAATTCACCAACCCCTTGCGAATTCACAGCGTAAACGCCTTGCAGTTCACCGTGCTCGACCAGCGCCGACTGGGGAACAGACATCATCCGGGCTTGGCCCACCGGGAAAAGCGCTGTGGCGAAGTCTCCTGACTGGCAGGCACACTTCGAGGGGAGCTCAACTTTGACGAGAAAAGTCCGGCTGCCGGGATCGGTTGCCGGCACGACTTCCGCGACGCGCCCTTGAAAATTTCCCTGTGAGGTGGTGACCTGCGTTTCCTCTCCCACCATGACCTTGTCAACGAAATCTCCCGGCAAGCTGGCTTCGAGCCGGTAGTGGGAGGTCTCCTCCATCGTCAGGATGGGCATTCCGGGCATCACCACCGTGCCAGCATCGACAGATTTCTGCGTAATCACACCATCCCTGGGCGCCACGATGCGGGAATAACTCAGGGTGGTTTCCGCGGAAGATTTCTGCGCTTGTGCCTGCTGGTCACGCGCTTCAGTCTGCTGCTTTCTGGCCTCAAGCGCGCGCTCATTGGCCAGATCGGCCTTGTACTTGGCCTCGGCGCCGTCAAATTCCTGGCGGCTCAGGGAGTTCTTTTCAAGCAGCGTCTGGTAGCGCTTGAACGTGGCCTCGGCAAACTGCCGGTCCGCCGTGGCAGCGAGCAAAGCTTGCTCGACTTCCGCGATTCCCTGAGAGGCTTCCTGAACCCCGGCCTGCGCGGCCTCAACCTGGGCGCGAGGCGCGCGGTCGTCAATTACGGCGAGGAGCTGGCCACGGCGAACACGATCGCCGGCCTGGACTCGAATCTCGCGAACTGTGCCAGCCATCTGGGCATTCAGGACGCTGACGTTCGCCGACCGCACCGTTCCCACGGCCTCGTACATCTGGGGTGTGGCACGCAGGCTGACCGTTTCGAGCTTCACACCGGAAATGGTTTCTCTCGTCCCTGGCTCTGCCGGCTTCTTTGCGCCACAGGCGAGAAGAAAACTCGCGGTCATCAGAATTGTCGCTAGATGAAGAAATCTTCGTTTTGGCATGGCTGCTTTCGACCTCATAGGTTGTGGCTAGTGTTGTGTAACACCCGTCTCTGGACCACAGAGGAGTCGAAAGTCGAAAGTTAAAAGTCAAAAGTAGAAGCGGTCTTGACTTGCGTCTTTTAACTCTCGACTTTCGACTCCTCGAGAATCAGGCGTTGCACAACACCAGCGCCTACTGATTGACCGCCGGCGAATCTGTGGAGAGCTCGCCCGTAGCAAGTTCCAGTGCGGCGTAGCTCAGCCGGCAGTCAAAGATAGCGTTCAGAGCGTTCTTGTCGGCGTTGACCTTGGCAGTCTCCGCGCTGAGCAGGTCGGCGATGGTGGCGAGCCCTGATTCATAGCGATTCTGCAAGATGCGCAGACTCTCGGCCGCTTGCGCTTTTGCGTCTTTCACAACTTCCAGGCGCTTTTGCGCGGTGGCGAGGTTCAGGTAGGCCTCGCGAACTTGCAAGCGGACCGCCGAGGCCATCTGACTCTCGAGCGCTTGCGCCTGCAACTCGCGCGCTTTCGACTCCCTCAGTCGTGCCGTCTTGGCCCCGCCATCAAAAAGGTTGAAATTGAGCGTGACGCCCATAGCCCAGTTGTTCCCGCCGCGCGATGTGAACGTCTGGTTGTCAGCTTCCCAGGAACTGAAGAGATTCACTTTGGGCAAGAATTCGGCGCGTGCCATGTGTGTTCCGTTGTCCGCCTGCTGCTTTGCCAACAAACTCTGCAAGTAATCCGGCCTGGTGGCCAGGGCTTTGGATTGCCTCTCGCCCAGCGACCCGGCACTAAAGCTCAACTCGGTCAGGTTCCCCTCGATTGCGGTGGGGGCATCTTCCTCGAGACCCATGGCCACATTCAGGGCGGCGTGTGCCAATTCCACCGTGTTCTGCCCCCGCAGCAGGTCCTCTTCGGCCTGGGCGAGTTGGACCTGTGCGCTCAAGAGGTCCGAGGGAACGGCGAGCCCACTTTCCTGGCGAGCTTGGGCGCGGTTGAGATCGCTCTTCGTCGTGTCCACGGCGGACTGCGCGACGCGGAGACTTTCCTTCGCGAGCAGTTCGTTCAGGTATGCCTGGATGACTTGAAAGACCACTTCCTGCCCGGTGCGGCCCTTTTCCTTTTCCGCCGCTTGGGCCTGGAGTTTGGCCTCACGAACCGCGCGGGAAATCTGGCCAGCATCATAGAGGGGCATCGTGGCGGTAAAAGCAGTGCGGAAGTTATCGAAAGGCGGAGGAGTGTTCAAGAAGTCCAGGGCAAAATTGGAGGCGGTGAATTGGTGCTGGGTAAGCAGCGTTCCGAAAACATAGACAGGATTATTGCCGCGTGTGAAACCCTCCGCAAAATCCACTCGCGGATAACGGAATGAGTTCGCGGCAGTGATTCCCTGTTGCACGGCCTGTGCGTATGCGTCCGCCGCCTTGAGGGTGGGATTCTTCTCGAGCGCGATCCGCACGGCTTCCTGCAAGGAAAGAGGTTGCGCGGGCGCCTGCGCCGCCGTGACCGTTGGAGTTTGCGCGCAGGCGCTGGCTGCCAGGAGAAACGTTGCCATCATGGGAAGGAGTTTCTTCATCACGCTGCCTCGACGGAGTCTTCCGGCACAACCTCCGGAAGGATTTCAAATGTGGTTGCAATCTTCGCGGTCCGGGAAATCATAGCCCCCACAGAGCAATACTTGGTCTCCGAGAGATGAATGGCTTTCTTCACGGCTTCGGGGTCGATCTTGCCACGCAGCCGGTGCTTGATTTCCACACGGGTAAAATAAGAGGGTGGCTCAGGGTTCTGCTCGGCGTGGAGTTCGATTTCGTACCCGGTCACCTTTTGGCGTTTCTTGCGGAGGATGCTGATCACATCAAACCCGGTACAGCCGCCGAGGGCCAGCAGGGCCAACTCAATAGGCTTTGGTCCCGTGTGGCCGTCGGCATCGTCCATGATCAGGGCGTGGCCAGTTCCTGACTCCGCCACAAACTGCCTTCCTTCACCTTCCACGGTTGCGAGTCGCAATTTCCCTTCAATCATCGTTCACCTCAGTTCTCATTTCGGTCGCAGTTGCCCGCAAGAAGCTTGGGCAGCCATGCGTCCGTCGGACACGCGCATTCCCTTGAACATCTCCAACCAGGTCTGCTGAATTCGTTCATCGTGTTGCATCTTCATCGCCTCATCGGCATAAATGCAATTTCTGGGAAAAGGTAACAGGTAGCAGCAAATATTTTTGCTGGGCCAGACAGAACGTCAGCGCCAAGGATTGAAAGGCCGGGCCGAAAGGAACTGGCCAAAGAAGATCGCTCCTGCATGGATCGTGCGGCGCTGTGTTAGCATCTAGACTCTGGATTCAGGCAAGGGGGGTTCGGAGTCCGATCGAGATCTCCGAATAACCCTTTTGGGGCACTTTATGAACTTGCAAGTTGAACAGGCACTCGTTGATCTCAAGTCCGGAAAGCCCGAAGAGGTGGGGCGAGCGCTCGAAACCCTGCAGGGAATTGTCTATGGTTTCGGGATGAAGGTGTGCGGCACGCCTGAGGATGCTGAGGACACGGCGCAGGAGACGCTGATCCGCTTGGCAAGAGAACTCAAGGAGTTTCCCAACGCGCGGGCGCTGGCCGTCTGGCTCTACAAGGTGGCAAAAACTCAATGCCTGATGAGCCGCCGCAAGAGCAAGTTCGCTCCCGCGCAAATGCTGGCGCTTGATGCCTTAATGCCAAAAGGAAGCGGGACCTCAGCCCCGCAGGTCAAGTCCTGGGAGATCACACCGGAAGAAATCGCCTTGAAGAAGGAGCTTCGGAGCAAACTGGAAGATGCCATCCTCGCCCTTCCCAAACACTACCGGCTGGTATTGATACTCCGTGACATGGAACAACTCGACACGCGGGAAGTGGCCGAAGTCATGGGCATTTCGGAGAAAACCACAAAGATGCGCCTGCATCGGGCACGCGTCTTCCTGCGCAATGCGCTCGAAGGTTACGTACAAGGGTCACGGTGCTCAAAGGCAGAACATCATGGCTAACCGGAGATGTAAGAGAATCTTCGCCTTGCTTTCAGACTACCTGGATGGGGAACTTCCGGTTAGGGACTGCCGGGAACTGGAGCGCCACCTGGAAGGCTGCAAGCCTTGCATCGTATTCCTGGAGAGTCTGAAAACCACAGTCGAAGCCTGTCGCCGTTATGGTCAGAACGAGAAACGCAATCTGTCACCCCCAATGCCTCCAGAATTGCGGGCTCGACTGCTGGCTTCGCTGCGGCCTGAATCTATCCGCGCGAAGGCCATGGCGTAACGAATACCTACGCCAACGCTGGGGCCAGTGGGATGAACCCGAGACGCCGACAGGGGCAGACTTGGTGGAGGAAGAAATAGAGCATGGCGTTGTCGTGAAGATCTACTCCGTGATTAGCGGGAACGGCTCCGTACCCTCAATGAACACCTCGCTGTGAGTCATAGTCGGATCAGCCAGCGCCACCAGGTTCGTGAGATTGTCAATCGCGGCTGTGATGATTCCCGGCGGCTGGCTAAACGGCCGGAGGTTTTTGTAGGCGGGTAAATCGGTTGTCCGCATCATGAATTCGGTCCAGAGGGGCAGAGCCGAACGTGCCCCAGAGATATCCAGTTCATGGTCGTCGTCGTAACCGACCCAAACCACCGTGAGCAGGTTAGGGGTGAATCCGGCAAACCAGCCGTCATGTGAAGTGCCCGTCTTTCCTGCGGCGGGCAGCTTAAAGCCGCGGGCCCTCACGCCCGCTCCAGTGCCGCTGTTGATCGCGCTTTCGAGGAGGCTCACCATCAAATAACTGACGCGCGCATCAAGCGCTCGGTGTGGGCTGACAGGATTATGCCAGACCATGCGGCCCAAGGCATCGGTGACAGCCACAATGCACCTTGGTCCAACGTAGTCGCCGCCGTTCGCGAAAGTGGTATAGGCCCCCGCGATTTCGAGTGGCGTGGCGACATAAGCACCTAGCGCGAGGGCTGGCGTGGGGTTGAGCTGGTTGTTGAAACCAGCCGCCAGGGCAAAGTCCCGCACCTTACCGTAACCCACCATCTCGGCTAGACGCACGGTGGGCACGTTGAGGGAGTACGCCAACGCCTCACGCACCGTGACCGAGCCGTGGTATGTCTGCTTATAGTTTTCTGGCGCGTACGGTTGATTGCCAAATTCAAACGTGGTGGGTTCGTCCGCCAGGACCGTGGCTAGGGTGATGAGAGGTTGTGAGCCGTCTACACCCGAGTTCAGCGCCGCCGCGTACACGAAAGGCTTGAACGACGAGCCGGGCTGGCGGCGCGCCAAAACGTGATTCACCTGACTCGCTCCATAGCTGCGGCCGCCCACGAGAGCCTTGACGTCGCCCGTGTGCGGGTCCAGAGCCACCAGAGCGAGCTGCGGCTGGTTCGACTCCAGAGGAGACATCGTCTTGCGTTCCCTCTGTTTCTCCACTTGTCGATCAACCTCGATCAGGCCGGCGCGCGCGCCCTCTGAGGCCGCACGCTGTAGATCAAGGTCAAGAGTGGTGTAGATCCGGTAGCCGCGTGAGAGCAGGTCGGCGGCGGAGAATCGAGCGAGCAACTGCGCCTTCACGATATCCACGAAGTAAGGCTCTTGGCGAGCTTCGGCGCTCGGCTCAGCCAATCCCAGGGCAGTTTTCGAGGCCTGTTCAGCCTCCTTGGCGCTAACGAAGCCTGCCTTCAGCATCCGCCGCAACACAAAATTCCGCCGCTCCGCCGCTCGCTCCGGATGTTGGTAAGGCAAGTAGACGTTGGGACCGCGAATCATCCCAACGAGCAAAGCGGCCTCGGGGAGCGTTAAGTCGCTGATGTCCTTGTTAAAATAAGCCACAGCGGCCTCGCCGAAGCCGTAGATGGAGAAACTATTCCGCTGACCGAGATAGACCTGGTTCGCGTAGAGCTCGAGAATCCGTTCCTTGGGCAAGCGCAGCTCGAGCAGCAGGGCGAAAAAGACTTCTGTGATCTTTCGCCGGATCGTGCGACTGGGTGTCAAGAAGAGATTGCGGGCGAGCTGCATGGTCAACGTACTGCCGCCCTGCAGCCGCTCGCCGGCGCGGAGATTAGCGATTGCGGCGGCAACAATGCGGAGGGAATCTACGCCATGGTGCGAATAAAACCGATGGTCTTCGGTTGCGAGAATCGCATTGATCACCACCCCGGGCAGGTCTTGGTAGCGAACCAGGCGCCGCTTCGTGCGGCTCTCTCCGAAGAGGGCTGCGATCGCTTCCGGCTCAAGCAAATACGTCTTCAAGGCAGTCATGTCGTCGAGAGCAGTAATGGACACGAGGCGGTCGCTTTTGAATTCCAGTCTCGCCGGACCTTGCGACGTCTGCCCGTTTCTGAAGAAAGACTCGGGGCCCGGCTGGATTTCCAGGCTGTTGCCCGTCACTGTATAGCTCCCGACGCCTCGGCCCGCCTGGCCCTCGGTGTAGCTGGCCTTCCGCAGGTGAGCCACGACGCCGCCGGCAGTCAAATGCTCTCCCACTTGCAACTCGGTTGGGGCGGCTAGAACTACCGAAGGGTTATCGAAAACGTTCCCATCTAAGCGGGCGTCAATGATTCGCGTGAATTGCAAGTAGAAATGAACAAAAACACCTGCGGCGGTAAGGAGAATCAGCAATCCCGTTCCGAGCAGGATTTGTTTCCAGGGCGGTGGCCGGGGACAGGCCGAGATCGTGTGAGGTCCCTGGCCTCTTGAAGGGCTGGTGCTCTTCTTAAGTGGGTACGTGGCCATTTGTCTCCTGTCTCCTTGCTCCTTACATTGCCCAATTCCGTCGAATTAACAGTGCGCAGGCGGGCCGCCTTTACGGCATGCGTTTATAGCTTGGAGTCCCCACAGCAGACTCCAACAACACCGGCTGCACTGCACTCGTGGCTTGCACAGACGATTTTCTAATCGGTTCGACGCTGGCGCGGTTAACGGCGCCGTTTCCAGTTTTCTGGCGATTTACATCGGCATTGTAAACGGTGGCGATCTTCGTTTTTGCAGGCCTCGACTCTTCTAACCGGTTCAAATCCGCAAGGACGGTGGCTTTCAATTGCATGAACTGTTCAGCTTCTTGGAAGTCGTTGAGACTTTCTCTGCACTCTTTGAATCCAGCGCTGCACTTGCTTTCTCCCGAAGCTTGGAGGTTGCTTTGGGGCGCTGCTCCGGCGACGTTGGACGACCTGCTTATGCCATTCTGTGCCGGAGTCTCCTGAGTCCGGTTCGATTCATTTGTGCCTTGGCTCATAAGGCAAGGCGGCAAAAAGGTTATGAAACTCAGGGCCAGCGCAAGATAGATCACTTGATCCTCCTCCCTAACATCCGTCTCCAGGCAGATTCTCGCTGGAAGCCAGACGCACTGTGGTTATACCCTGGGCGTAATACGCGCCTCTGCCCCATACTGCTCACATGTGTGGTCAGAATTGCCCATCCCGGTTAATCAGGGGAAATTATGGGGTGGGCCGGTGGAAATAACCGATGGTTGGACACGGCGAAGTGAATTTTGAACGCGAGGGCGAGAGCATCGGCAGGGCGCTGGCGCCAGACCAAGAGGCGGCCTTGCTTGAAGCCTGCGGGCCTAACCACCTTTAAGTGAGCGTGTTTGGGGTTGCCCGTGGCCACGGCCCAGGGATCCCGCGCTCTGGCGTCACGAGGTAAATCCCAGGCCTCGTGGAGGCGAAGAGATTTGAGGGCGGTCCCACGTACTAGGCGAAGCCGGGCGGTTTTCCAAGGTGCGAGGAGCAGCTCGTTGAAGCTTGGCACCGCCCGGCGTCGTTTTTGCACCGACGAAGCCCGATGCTCCCCTAATTACCGGGTTGCTTCCCGAGGGTTGGAGCCGAGCCGGGCAGCGTGTAGCGCAAGTTGAAGAACAACATATTGATATTTGCATTCGCGGGCGCGCCGGACGCCACATACCAGGGAGAGCGGGTCAGGTAGGAATACTGGCCCATGAAGTTCAGCGCGCCGTACTTCGCACTCTTCCAGAGGGTCTGGTTGAAGCCAAAAGTAGCTTCTTGAATGATGCGATTCTGGCTGTTCGCTGAACCGGTGAATCCATAGCCGATGAGTTTCCCGTTGGTGTCGAGCGCAGTGTTGCGGCCGATGTAAACGCCGCCATAATAGGCATAGATCATCGTTTTCTTTTGGGTTAACTCGAAGCCTGTCACCGTTGAGCCG
>Ga0187881_10004141_pt1 | contig 11938 bp, 8 predicted proteins | sample June2016WEW_19_1_2_FD_133017 | JGI IMG/M metagenome (GOLD analysis project Ga0187881, IMG submission 133017) | Peatland microbial communities from SPRUCE experiment site at the Marcell Experimental Forest, Minnesota, USA - June2016WEW_19_100 | ecosystem: Environmental > Terrestrial > Soil >...
CCTCAGGCCCGTGGATCGAGCTGCCCGGCACCTTCCCCATGCTTTTCTCCGAACACGTCACAAGCATCAGTGATCTTGCCGCAAAGGATCCGGTGCTTGCATACAGGCCACAGTTCGAAGCTGAGGACGTTTCGCACGACAGGGCGCCGTTGCACTACCGAAATCGGGCGGGGGACTATCTGCATCGACTGGTGGCTCTCATGGCGCCATCGCTCCAGGAACCGACTGCGGAGCAGTTCGTGCTGAGGGTGCCTGTGAATCAGGACATGAGCTCTCCCGGACCGGCCTCTCTCCAGGTGACATCACTCTTCGTGGATGCCCAAAAGGTCGTTGCAGACTTCATCACCACCAGGCCTGGGTTTGTCCGGATCCCCTTCGGCTGGTTCCCGTGGCATACCATCCGGCTCGACGGTGCTCCTGCGACAGCGTACCCGGACGCAATGAACATGATCTGCGTCCGCGTGGACGCCGCGGGATCTCATCGTCTCCAGGTTGGTCCATCTCTCTCGCCTGCCAGAAGAGCCGGCGCCTGGCTGACGGCAATGAGCTTTCTGGCTTTCGCAGTTGTGCTCCTTTCAACTGAGATGCTTCGCCGAAAAAGAACCAACGGCGCCCGCTCATAAGCTCTCATTCGCGCCCTTGTCTGGTGCAACTACACCCAGTCGATGCAACCTAAGGCGGCCGCATGTCGAACCCCCCCAAGAAGCTTGTGTTCATCATCCTGACGTTTTTCGGGTTTGGGACTTCGTTGATGTTCCTGCAGAATCACACAACGAATCCAAAGTACCTGGTCCCGGTGCAGGTCAGGATAACAGCAAAGACGCCCTTGCTTCGTGCTCCTGAGTTTCTCAAGCTCAACATCACGGACGACTATGATGATGCAAAGGAAGTCTTCCAGCCAAGAGGCTTGGAATACTCTTTCTCCTCATCAAGAATCATGAAGTCGTTTGCTCTACGCCTGGCAAATCAGGACGAGGTGAGCAAAATTTCTCTTATTCAGATCTCCCTGGGAGACCGAGCGTTCACGTACGACGGCAAGGATATCTCAGCCCATTGGGGTCTCCGAGCGGAACAGGAGACTGTCCTTCTGGAGCTGAAGGATCGACTGCAGTATTCCAAGTCCCTGCTTTCTCTGATCAGCAGCAGATATTCAGTCATGAACTGGCCAGGTGACAGGGCCCTGATTTTGAGGTTTTTTCAAGACAAACCATGGATTTTTCTCCTTCCCTTTACTCTTTTCTTCCTTTCTCTTCTCATCATCTTTTTGGAAGTCCCTCTGCGGCGGCTTTTCGACAGAGGCCTTCTTGCGCGCTCGCCTGTTTCACCCTTGGCTCGATCCCTCGTGCTTTTCTGCCTGTTTTTCCTTCTCAGTCTTCTGATTCGTTTTCCAACACTGAGTCAGACCACGAGCATGGATGAAGGTACTTTCATCACCATCGGGGACAGGATTGCCAAAGGAGCGACCCTGTATCGGGATGTCTGGGATCCGAAGTCTCCAGGGTTTTTCTTTTACTATTCATTGGTTCTCTCCCTGTTTCACAGCCTGTTCATGGTGAAGCTCGTCGGTCTGATTGTGACCTCCTTTACCGCGCTCGTTCTATCCTGGATCATGACACGAGTCTTCGCTGACCGTCCGCGCGTGACTCCTGTGTTGGCCGGCGTGACGTACGTCCTGATCTCATCCATAGCTGACCCCAATTTTTGCATAAACCCCGAGCAGCTTGTTGTCATGTTTTCCGGCATTGCCATTCTCATGATCCTGAGAGACGATCTTCTTTCCATTTTCCTGGCAGGATTGTTTCTCGGGCTCTCTTTCATCAGCAAATACCCGGCGGGGCTCGACCTTGCGGCGGTCGGCATTCTCTGGCTTGTCTTCTCCCTGAGGAAAGGCCGAGGTCCAGTCAGCCTCCTTCCTTCGGCTGGGCTTGCTATTGTTGGATTCCTTGTTCCTTCGTTCATGGTTGTTCTGTTCTTCTATTTCCACGGCACTTTGAATGAGTTTCTCCGCGGCAACTTGTTTTTCGATCTGACGTCATATTCCCAGCGACTGACGATTCAGGGCGTTCTCAGCAATATCGGCTTATTCTTCAAAGGATTCTGGCCTTTTGCCATTCTCGGCCTGATTGGACTTGTGTCTCTCCTGCGCTCGAGCTCGTGGCGAAAAATGGCTGTAATTGCAGGATTTTGGGGTCTCTCAAGCCTCGCGACTATCCTCCTTCCCTCTCAAAGGAACATGAACTATTGGTTCCAGCTCTGGGGCGCATTGTCCCTGATCATTCCCTTTGGCGTAATCGAAGTGCTGCGGTGGTTTGGCGATGTTCCGGCCTCTCAGTCGAGATTTTCCTCCGCACTGGCCGTTGTGAGCATGGTCGCAGTTCTCCTGGTGACTGCATCCGCCTGGATGCAGTTTACTCGGGAAAACTATCCCTGGGAGATCGCCCAGGCTCTTTCTGGCAGGGTCAAACCGCAAGATCAGATTTTCATTCTCCCGCCGTCAGCCCAGGTAGCCTACTTTTATCTGGGGAAGATGCCGCCGTCGAAATATGTACACGGGTTTGGCCGCCCGGATGCAGAAATGCAGAGGGTTTTCAATCTCAGGCCGCGGTTCTTCGTGACCACTGAGGACTACGACTTCAAGCAGCAGTGGGAAAAGGAGTTCAGCAGGTTCCACCTTTTCTACCGCTCTGGCTCGTTTGAAGTTTTCGAGCATAACCAGATGTGACCCGGGGACGCAAACAGACGCGCCGGCAGCCGCGTGTCATTTCTTCCAGACGAGCTTGTTATATGCAAGCCAGTTGTACGGCAGGACAAGAAAAATGATTGTCAGGATCAGTGTTATCTGCCGCACGCCTGTCGTATTTCCAAACAGTCGGGCAGCCGTGCCGACAGTGCAGAACTGGATCACGATTCCGCCGATGGAAAGCGCATTGAACACCAGGAACCTTCGGATCGCGGTGAGAATCTCCCGCGCGCGCCTCTTTTGAAAAGTCCAGAAGTTGTTCCACAGAAAGTTGTTGATGATGGAGCCTTCAATGGAGAGAGCGGCAGCCCAGGCCGCCGGTCCCGCAATAAAAGCAAGCGAGGGCGTCGAGGAAAGAAAACCGAACTTCCCGGCAATCGCTTCGACAAACGGGGCCCGAACAAACAGCTCAAGGAGGACGGCGTTCACGACGAAGCCTGAGACGCCGACGACGCAGAACCGAATGAAACGCCGCGTTTTCTCTTCCGAGAGTCGAAGCCGCATTGCCGTGCCGAGGATCTCCACTGGCGTCTGCTGTGTCATCTTGGATTCCCCGGTTGCCCTGATGCGGAACTGCAACGGCACCTCGGCAATCCGTGCGTCCAGCTGGGCAAGGCGGAAAAGCATCTCCACTTTGTAACCGAAACCCTTGTTCCTTATCGTTGACAGGTCGAGTCGACGGAATGGACCATCCACGCGCGTTGCTTTGAGACCTGTTGTCGGGTCAGTCACTATCCAGAACGTTCGTGAGGGGTAGAAAAGGATCAGGCGCGCCAGGAAGCCGCCCGCCCGGCTGAAAAAGAGGCGTACGGGGTCCCACCGCTCTGGATAGCTGCCACCGGGAAGTCTTCTGGAGCCCAGAACAAGGTCCGCGCCATCGTCTATGGTGCGCAGGAGCACAGGAACCGATTCCGGCGGATGTTGCGCGTCTCCGTCAAACTCCACCAGCACGTCCGCGTGCAGCATCTCCACCGCATGTTGAAAGCCCTTGAGGTAAGCCGCCCCGATTCCTTCCTTCTTCTCTTCGACAAGCAGGTGGACCTCCGGGTGCTGCGCCATTGCGCTTCGGACTATGTCTGCGGTCCCATCAGGGGAGTTTCCATCCACAACCAGCAGTGAGCAGCGCCACGCAGGCTCCCGGGAAATGTGTCTCATGAGGCCGTCGATCGTTTCTCCGATCGATCCGGATTCATTATAGGTAGGTATAATGACAACAGCGTGCTTCATCATGCATAATCACCACTGGGACATCTGAGGGTCTGTAGACTCTGTACCTCCCTTCGGGCTGATGTCAAGGGAACGGAAAAGAATTGAATCACAGAGGAACCTTGGTACTCTACGGCAGCACGATGATGCTGCTGAGAATAGCATTGCGCAATCTCAGCCGTCGCGGCCGCAAGAACGTCGTTGTCGCAATCCTCATCGCGGTTGGAATCGGCGCATTCTTCACGGGAAACGCGGTCCTGGAAAGCTCCGTCGGAGGCATTCGAAGGACCTTTTCGGATAACTTCACTGGAGATCTGTCGATAAGCGAGCGGAGCGAGCAGTCCTTCAGCTTGTTCGGCCCTGACATTCCAGTCATCGGCGGCTATGAATCCGAGCCAGTTCTCCTGAACGCAGCGGAGGCGGGCAATCGGATCGCCCGCCTGCGCGGCGTTGACGCAATGGCATACGTCTTGTCCTCCCCGGTGCTCTTGGAAGCGGGAACGGTTCGGGCTCCAGTACTGGCACTGGGAGTCATTGGGGATGAGTACTTCTCGCTTTTCCCGGCCCCCAGGTTCATCATCGGTTCGGCTCCGGTTGCCGGCAGGTCCGGTTGGGTTGTCATTACAGAGGAGTGGGCAAGAAGGATAGCCGAAGCCCAGGGACACCTGCCAGCCCCCGGAGACGAGATTCAGTTCTCCCTTTTTCACAACCAGTCGTTCACGATCAGAGAAGCGACGCTTGCCGGAGTGATCCGGTACACGCCCGCGAATAATGCTCTCAAGACCGTTGTCATCATGGACGGCCGCACACTTCGACAGCTTTGCGGCTACGCGCAGATATCGAAGGGGACAGCTCCTGGAGCTTCGATGGGTTCCTCCGGTCCGCCCGGGGCTTACAGCGATATCGATTCATTGTTCTCCGGAAAGCAGAGCGCCCCACCGCGCGCCGGTAACGGCTCTCAGTCCTCCGCTCCCATCAGTGTCCGTGAGCTTCAGCAGCTCATGTCTGAAGCCGGGAAGGCCGCGGCAGGAACCGTTGCGTCACCGCTCGACCATGAAGGCGCGTGGAACTTCATCCTGGTCAGGGCGGCGAAAGGCGCCGATAAAAAAGCCCTCGCAGAAGCCATTCGGCATGAGGTGCAACATGCCGATCTGACCGTGCAGGTAAAAGACTGGCGCGGCACGGCCGGAGCAGTTGCCTTGTACGTCTATTTCATGCAGATAGTTCTTTATATCGGCCTTGTCATGTTGGGTGGAATTGTCCTGATCCTGACGATAAACTCTGTTGTGATGTCGGTATTTGAGCGAACGTCGGAAATCGGGACCATGCGGGCAATCGGTGCGCAAAAGGAGTTCATCAGGGGCATTTTCGTGGTGGAAACCGGTGCGCTCACGCTGCTTGCCGGCGTTGCCGGCGTGCTCCTGGGCTCCGGCATCGTGCTTCTGCTGAACGTGATCCCTGTTCATTTCAGCAACCAGATTCTTATCCTGCTTTTCGGAGGAAGTTCGCTGCAGCCTTCGATCTCTGCTTTCAATGTCATTGTTTCCCTTGTCGCTTCCGTCATCCTCGGCTTGTTCGCCTGGATCTACCCGGTCCGGTTGGCTTTGAGGATACAGCCTGTTCGCGCCATTCGCGCCGCATGATGAGAAGCACGACACTGCAGATTGCCTTTCGCAACTTCACACGAAACGGGCGGAGGTTCCTCCTGCTGGGCCTTGCGGTGGGTGCTGGGTTCTTTTTTGTGTGCACGGTCCAGAGCCTCGTGGCAGGCCTCTCCAGTCAGATAAATATCCGCGGCGCAAGGTTCTATGGCGGGCATGTCATTATCCGGAGCGACGACGAACAATCCGGCATCACGCAGGCTCGGGAAGACGCCTTGATCAGGTCCGCAATAGCGCGGATCGGGATCCTGCCATCGGTAGTCTCCTACAGAACCCATTTCGGGAACTACTGGGGCGTCGATGGGACTGTGTTTTTCAACGGAGAATCCGTCAACCTTCGCCGGGTGATCGGTTTTGACTGGTCGAGTGAAGGGGGAAAGATCAGAGAGTTGACTTTCATCGCGGGCAATCCTGACGCCATGACGGGCTCGGACGGCGTGCTTATCTCGGAAGTGACCGCGCGTCGGCTGGGCGCTTCCGTGGGAGATCAGATCATTCTTCAGGTGATCCGCCAGGGAGGCGCCATCAACACAATCTCCCTCTGGGTGAAGGCGATCTTCCGTGAGGCAAGCATCTTCGGGTACTACACGGCCTACATGGACCGCCGGGCTCTCGACGAAGCCCTTGGGCTTGATCCGCAGCATGCCGCGACTGTCGGAATCTATTTGCGGGATTTCAGAAGCGCAGACTGGGTGGCCTCCCGGCTGACACGGGCCCTCGGGCCGGGCTTTGTGGTGACTCCGGTTATCAGTCTGATGCCGGAGATCCAGACGATGATTGAGGCTCTCACGCTTGTCAGCTATGCAATCCTTGCTCTCCTTTCGGTTGTCATCGCAGTGGGAATACTTAATATGTACCGCGTCATCATCTACGAGAGGACGCGGGAGATCGGGACAATGCGGGCAATCGGGGTACAGAGACCCCAGGTGCAGAACATTGTTCTCTGTGAGGCTTTTCTCCTTGCCGTGTGCGGCATTGCGGCAGGCCTCGTCTTGAGCACAGTGGGCCTCTTTGCCATCTCTCAGATTCCGTTGAGCGGCGCCGCGGGTTTCGATATTTTTCTGGACCGGGGCCACCTGACCTGGGTGCTGTATCCGGATGTCGTTGGCCTGGACGCAGTCCTGATTGCAGTGATAACGGTATTGGGCGCTCTGAGCCCGGCCCGAGCCGCCCAGGCAATCGATCCCGTTGTCGCCATGCGGGCTGAGTAAGACGGACTGTCGCAAGGATGGGACGTTTGTCAATGAAAACGCGTATCTTTCGAGCGCTTGTATGCGCCACAATTGCCTTTCTTCTTCCGTGCTGGCTGCAGGCTCAGGCTGCCGCCGACACGCCGGATTTCCGCCAGGTCCTCAAACGGGCGGACTTACTGGTTACATTTGCAGATTCCGACTTTTCGGCTTTGTACAGCTTTGTTCAGGAAACTCCCGGGCAGGGCACAAGCTCGAAAGAGGCCATGGTGTTTCGGCGAGATACCGAAAACACGTATCTCATCGTCATGGTTCAGCCAGAGGAGGATAAGGGGAAGGGATACCTCAAATCGGGGAACAATCTCTGGTACTATGATCCTGTTTCTCACCGTTTCACCTTCACGAGCGCTAAGGACAGGTTCCAGAACTTGAACGCGCGCAACTCCGATTTCACGCGGTCAAACCTTGCCGGGGACTATGCTGTGGAGGGGTCACAGCGGGCAAAGCTCGGCATCTACGACTGCTGGCTCCTGGACCTTGTTGCCAGAAGCGATGACATCACTTTTCCGAAAATGAAAATCTGGATTAGCGACGACGGTTTTGTCCGCAAGACTGAGGACTACAGCTATTCAGGCCAGCATCTACGGACCGTGGCGTTTCCGCGGTACCTGCAGATTGGCGGTCGTTATTACCCGCAGCTGGTCGTCATTGTTGACGAGCTGCGCGGCGCAGTGATTAATGGCAAATTCGAGAAGGAAAGAACCACCTACACAATCTCCCGGCCGTCGCTGCAGCGGCTTCCTGATGCAACATTCACCAAGACCTGGCTGGAGAAGTTGAGTGAATAGAATATTTCACGCCTTTCTCTTTTTCGCTGCATTCGCGCTTGCATGTCAGACATTGCCTGCTCAGGCGCAGCCCTCATCCGATTCAGACAACGTTGACAATCTCTTCGACGGGAATGGGAGCGGGGGCACCTCCCCCCAGACCCAGAACCCGTCGACACCGCCTGCGCAGGCATCCGGGCCGGCCCAGACGTCAGAGCCCTCACCCTCATCTGCAGCAATCCGTCCGGATGACATTCTGAACGACAACAAGCTGCATTTTTTCGGCTCTCTAGATCTCTTCGGTAACGTCGGCGGAGGATGGTCCGAAATGCCGGATTTCAGCCATCCAACTAACAATCTCGGACGGGATATTGGCGGGAGTATGTCGGCAACACTGGGTTTTGGGATCAGACCGGCGAACGAGCTGCGCATCCGCGGAACGCTGAACTACACGTTTCCCGGCGCAGGCGCGCAATCCATCCCCCAGCTGTCAGAGATGTACGCAGATTACTCCATCCTGAATGCAGTCTTTTTCCGTCTTGGGATATTCGGCTACACGTGGGGGAACTCCCAGTTCTACCTGTTTGGCAACCTGCCGAGCCGCGGCCTGCCGGGTTGGACCGGGAGCAATAGCCTGCCGTTCTGGGAGCAGAACAACCTGCTCACAACGGTTATTACGACGAACTACCCTGTCTCTCTCAAAATGAACATTCCCATGGGTTTCAACACGCTGTCTTTCCTTGCCAGGTTCGATCTGCTCAACTACGGCTTCTCCAGCCAGACAGCGCCCAATCCAAAATCCGCGGGCTACGGCCTGGAGTATGACCTGGTGACCGGTCCCATAGAATGGACCTTCGCGGGCTTTTACCAGTGGGAGTTGACCCCCCGCACCCTGCTTTCCCTGAAAACAAGTCTTCTGGGATTCGACGTTTCAGCAGAAACAACAATGGCCTTTCCGGTTGCTCTTTCTCTGTCCGGCGCCGCGCCCGTGACAACCGCCGGCGGGGGCATTTTCGTCGGAGGGACCCTCCAGCGAATCTACCCAACAGCGGTCATCGGGATATCACGGGAATGGGTCGATTCGAATATCAAGATCTACGCGGAATACGCATACAACGGAGAGCGCAACCCAGGGGTTTCCTGGCTCCCTGACGAGACGGGACCAGGTGGTCACAACTCCGCAATCGGAGCGCGTTTCGGCAACCTTGGCCAGTCCGGGCTGAATTTGAATCTTCTGTGGCAGCAGAACTGGTCCGATGGTTCAGGCCTTGTTGGGTCATTTCTCGAGTTTTCCCCTTTTGCGCTGGCTTCGATCCAGGTCGGCATTCCATTCGTCTGGGGACCTGACGGCAGTGAAGTCGTCAACAATCGCCTTGTTCCAGGCGCCCAAAGGCTCGAGCTCCTGATCCTTTTCAGGATCAGCGATAGCTTCCGGCAATGAAAAGTGCGCTTGCTGTCATCGGCGGGTCCGGCTTCATCGGCACTGAGCTTGTCAGGCAACTCCTTGCAGCTGGACACCGGGTCCGTATCGCAGACAAGACCAGGAGCGCGGCCTTTCCCGAACTGTGGACAGCCTCCGATGTGCGCGACGTCTCTTCTCTTTCGAACGCGCTCAAAGGCTCTGATGTCGTATATAACCTCGCCGCAGAGCACAAGGACAATGTGCATCCTCGGTCCCTCTATGATGAGGTGAATGTCAGCGGAGCCCGAAATGTCTGCTGGGCGGCGGAAAAGCTTTCCATACAAAAAATCGTGTTCACGAGCAGTGTTGCCGTCTACGGCTTCGCGAAGCCCAATACGGACGAGGCCGGCCCTCTGCGGCCCTTCAATGACTACGGCCGGACAAAAATGCTGGCGGAAGAAGTCTATCGGGAGTGGCTAGCCCGAGGCCCGGCACGAACCCTCGCGGTTGTCCGTCCAACGGTCGTTTTTGGTCCCCGCAATCGCGGAAACGTTTTCAACCTGCTCAACCAGATGGCTTCGGGGCGTTTTGTGATGGTCGGAAACGGAAGAAACATCAAGTCGATGGCGTTTGTGGAAAACATCGCCGGCTTTCTGGCGATGTGTGCTTCGCTGGGACCCGGGGGGCACCTGTTCAACTATATCGACAAGCCGGACTTTTCGATGATGGAGCTGGTCAAGCTCGTGAGACGATGTCTCGGGAAGTCTGAAAGTACCCCCGTCCACGTTCCCTATGTCATAGGGTATGCCGGCGGAGTTCTTGCGGACTTGATGTCTGGCCTTCTGCGCAGAGAGCTTCCTGTCAGCGCAGTGCGCGTAAGAAAGTTCCGCGCAACAACGCAGTTCTGTTCATCACGGGTTTCTTCTACTGGCTTTCGACCGCCTGTGACCCTTAAAGAAGGGCTGGAGCGAACCATCGCCTACGAGTTTCTTGGCGGCCGCCAGCGTGAAACTTCACTTCCTTTGTTCGACAGCGAATAGCGCAATTCAATCCAGCTTCATCTTCTTCCGATACCAAAGCACCGTTTTCCGCAACCCCTCGCGAAAATCAGTCTTCGCCGTGAAGCCGAACTCACGGGCGCGCTCGGTATTGAGACAGCGGCGAGGCTGCCCGTCTGGCATCCGCGAATCCCACCGTATCGTTCCTGAGAAGCCGCACTCCTTCGCAATCAATCCGACAAGCTCGCTGACCCGTATCTCTTTTCCCGACCCCAGGTTCACTGGCTCCGCACCGTCATACTTCTCGGTTGCCGCCAGGATTCCGTGAGCACAATCCTCGACGTAGAGGAACTCCCGGCTCGCGTTTCCCGATCCCCAGAGAACGATCTCCGAGGCGCCCGCCTGGACCGCCTCCACGCACTTTCTCACGAGGGCGGGAATCACGTGGGAGTCCTCCGGGTCGAAGTTGTCTCCTGGGCCATAGAGGTTCGTTGGCAGAAGGTAAATGACATTGAAGCTGTACTGGGCTCTGTATGCCTGGGCCTGAACCAGGAGCGCTTTTTTTGCTATCCCGTATGGCGCGTTGGTCTCCTCAGGGTAGCCATCCCACAGGGAGTTTTCGCGGAACGGAACAGGAACCACTTTCGGGTACGCGCAGACAGTGCCTATTTGGACGAACTTCTTCACCCCGGCAAGGCGAGCCGCCTCCATGAGCTGCACACCCATGATTAGGTTGTCATAGAAAATTCGGCCAGGATTCCTCCTATTGAACCCTATCCCCCCAACTAGCGCAGCAAGGTGAATCACCACTTCCATCCCGGAGACTGCGCTTTCGCAATTCTCCCAGATCCGTAGGTCCAGCGATTCACGCCTTGGCACTCGAATGTCGCCATCATGCAGCCCTCGCTCCCGCATGGCGGCCAGCAGATGGGTACCAAGGAATCCCCCTCCTCCCGTCACAAGCACTTTCTTCCCCGTCAGATCCATCTCACTACTTCCTCTGCCGCCAGCCTTGATATTCGCAATTGGCACTTTGTAGCAGAAGCAGGACTGTATGGCAAGTTCCCTGTGGTCTTGCGCGATGCGAGGACCTGCCTTAGAATGGCCGCAATTCAGAAACCTTATTCAGAAAGGGGATAGAAAGTGAAAAAAGCTCTTCTGGTCGGTATCAACGATTATCCGGGGACCCAGAATGATCTCATGGGATGCGTCAACGACATCACGAATGTCTATGACATCCTGGTGAAATACTACGGGTTCCAGCCGGGCGACATCACTCTGCTGGCGGACAAAAGAGCAACCACGAAGGCAATTCTTGACGGTCTGCAGAAGCTGGTTGCTGCCGGGGCAGCAGGCGACACCCTGGTTTTCCATTACTCGGGCCACGGCTCCCAGGTGGCTGACACGGAGGGGGATGAAGCGGACAAGAAGGACGAGATCATCTGTCCCTGGGACTTTGATTGGGATGCGAACTACATCAAGGACGACGATTTCGCCCGGATCTTCAAAGACCTGAAAAAAGGAGTCGGGCTCGAAGTGATTCTGGATTCCTGCCACTCCGGAACGGGAACCCGGGAGATGATCCTGGACCGGACGTCCCTTTCGGCCCTCCAGGGGACGCAGATTTCAGAGGCCGGGCTGTGGTCCAGCCCGCATTGCATCCGGCCGCGTTACCTGGCGCCGCCTGCGGATGTGGCCTTGCGCGCAGACGAGGTTTTCGGCAATGAGCGAACCCTGCGTCGCCTGGCGCGCGGAGTCACCATGAACCACGTCCTGTGGGCTGCATGCAGGGACAACCAGTATTCCGCGGACGCGGATGTCGGGGGCAAGCCGGGCGGCGCATTCACATATTTCTTCTGCAGGCACATAAGAGACGCGGCCGGCCGCATCGACCGCGGAGATCTCATCAGGAGA
>Ga0187881_10004159_pt1 | contig 11901 bp, 9 predicted proteins | sample June2016WEW_19_1_2_FD_133017 | JGI IMG/M metagenome (GOLD analysis project Ga0187881, IMG submission 133017) | Peatland microbial communities from SPRUCE experiment site at the Marcell Experimental Forest, Minnesota, USA - June2016WEW_19_100 | ecosystem: Environmental > Terrestrial > Soil >...
ATTGAAGACCATGCGCCCGCGCTCGGCCAGTGACCGGACCGCGGGTACGAACTGGAAGTTCAGGTACTCCTTCCAGACGTGGAACGTGGTGACAAAGAAGTCGTAAACCGCGGCGATGACGGTAGCCTGAATCAGCAGTCTGGCTTGAGAGCCGCCCTTCTCGCCGGTGACCAGGACTTCGGTGATCGCCGTGGCCTCCGGAAAGGGGAACTTGCCGTGCATTTCGCGCACAAAGTAGCGCCGCAGCGGAATGAGGAAGAGGATGCCCAGGCAGCCGCCGGTCAGGCAGATGAAGATGGTCTGCGCCGGATGCGGGTCGAGGTGGAGAATGTAGAGTGCCGGCACGGTGAAGACGGCGCCGGCCACCACGCTGGCAGAGGCGCCGCCCATGCCGGTGATGATCATGTTCTCGAGCACCGTGGAGCGCCGCCGGTAGACGCGCGCCAAGCCGATGGCGAGGATGGAGATGGGAATCGCCGCCTCCATTCCCTGGCCGACCTTGAGGGTGGAATAGGCCGACGCGACGCTGAAGACGATACACAGCAACGTGCCCCACAGCACCGCACGCCAGGTCACCTCCGGTGGCGCCATGCTGGTGGGCACCAGTGGCGTATAGATTTCGCCGTCCTTCAACGGCTGGTAGGCGTTTTCCGAAAGCGACTTGGTTTCGACATCGGCCATGCGTAAACGAGCCTCCTGACCGGCCGTGGGAGCGCGGCCATCCTGGCCGCCGCCCGTGGGAGCGCGACCATCCCGGCCGCCGCCCTGGGAGCGCGGCCATCTTGGCCTCCGCCCTGCGATGCGGGCTGGAAGCCCGCGCTCCCAGTCCATCATTGCCCCCCTGCGGCCCCCCCCTCGACCAAAACGGGCACCCATTATCTCATAGGGAGTCAAACATCGCTTGCAACGACACGGCTGTGACCAGGGTTCCGTCAAAGTCGAGATGGCAGGAATGGCCCCGGAGGGGCCTACCTTGAGTAGCCGCAGTCCCGCAGGCGCGGGACTGCGGAAAGAGAATGCCCATCGGAATTGCGCCAACCCCAACGGGGTTGACCCATGGTCCGGCCCCTTCAGGGCCGGTCCACGTTTTTCGCCTGCTTTCCGGGGTTTCATCCCGCGCCTGCGGGATCGCCAGTTGCCGGCATAAACAGCCTGCGGAAAAACCCGTTTGGCCTGTCATTCCGAGGAGTCCCGATCTGATCGGGACGACGAGGAATCCCGCATTGCCCAGAAAACACTCAGGGCGAGATTCCTCTCCCGCGACTGCGGGATCGGAATGACAGATTGGAGGAGTTTTTCCGCAGCCTGTTCAGCCCCGCCCTTCCGGCAGTCCTAAGAGAGCGTCCAAACGTGGCGAGAAATCCGGGGTAGAACCCTGGCGACGTCCATCCGCCCCCACTGAGTAAACTGGCATCCCAAGTCCCCGTTGGGGAAACAGGCTGACCCTCAATGGGGGCCTTGAACAGTGCCTACAATCACCAAGCTTGCTAGCGCCTGGAAGACGCCCTTCCACGCCATCATCCGACCCAGAGCGCGGGCGCGGGAAGCCCTTAAAAGTAGGCGGGCGAGTAGCTCCAGCACATCGATCGCCCTGTAATCAGCCTGGATGCCCGCAGATTTCCCCCTGTGGGGTTCTGACGAAGGATATGCCAATAGGAATTCTTACCTAGAAGTAAACCTCGCGGAGCTTAGCATCATCCAGACATGATGTGGGCCCGTCGAAAGAAACTTGTCCGTTTCGGAGAACATATGCGCGGTGGGCGATCTTCAGTACCTCGCGTACCTTTTGCTCGACAATCAATATCGTCACCCTGTAATTCCTGTTGAGGTCCTGGATATGGCGGAGGGTCTCGGCGACTAGTTGGGGTGCAAGGCCCAAAGAAGGCTCGTCTGTGAGGAGTAGGCGGGGCGAGACGACCAGGGCGTTTGCCAGGGCAACCATTTGTTTCTCGCCTCCTGACAGGGTTCCGGCCCTTTGGTTCAGGCGATGTGCAAGCGCTGGGAAAAGCGGCAGAACGCGCTCGACGCCTTCCTCTAGCTTGGCCTTGCTTGCGAGCGTAATCCCTGCAATCTCCAAGTTCTCCTTTACCGTGAGCTCAGTAAAAACTCGATTACCCTGCGGAACGTAGGACACGCCGACGTGCAGGAGCCTTCTTGGGTTGGGAGAGTTCAGGGTTTCGCCATCCAGACGGACCTTACCTTCCCAGATGGGGAGTAAGCCGAAAGCCGCTTTAAGAAGAGTGGACTTACCTGCTCCGTTGTGTCCAATGAGAGCGACTATTTCGCCAAGGGCAACGTGAAGGCTCACCCCATTCAAGACTTGTTTCTTCCCGTAGCCCGTCACAAGGCTCTCGACTTCCAGTAGGGAGGCAACGTCAGGCAAGGTATGCCTCCATGATCTCGGGCCGCCCAAGCACTTCCTCCGGGGGCCCCTGCGCTATGACCTTACCCTCGTCCATCACAATCACGACGTCCGCGATCTCCCGCACGGCTGATATATTGTGTTCGATGAAGATGGTCACCTTCCCATCATCCCGCAACCGGCGCAGCAACTTCATGATTCGGGGAGCCATTTCGGCCCCCACGCCTGAGACCGGCTCGTCTAAAAGCAGGATGCCAGCGTCGGTTGCCATGCAGCAGGCCAGTGTGAGCAGTTTCTGCTCTCCGTAAGAGAGTTCGCCCGCGAGTTCGTCGGCTTTTCCCGGCAGCCCTACAAACTGCAGCAATCGCATTGCCCCCTCGCGATTGCGACCCTCCTCAGCCTTCACCCCAAACCGGAACAGTGCATAAAACAAGTGCTCGCCTCGCTGATTGGGACGCCCCAGCATCACGTTTTCGAGCACTGTGATCTGTTGAATCAATCGCAGATCCTGGAATGTCCTGGCAAGCCCGAGGCTAGAAATCCGGTGTGGCGCCATTCGGCTGATCACGTGTTGCCCAAGAAAGCATTGCCCTGCGTCGGGTCGCACAAATCCTGTTATGACGTTGAGGAGGGTCGTCTTTCCCGCTCCGTTGGGGCCGATTATGGCGGTTATTCCAGTGGAGGGAAACTGAAGCGTGACCCCTCGCAGAGCGTGGGTTCCATCGAAGGTTTTCTGTAGGCTGTCACATCGAAGTGCTTCCATCGCGCCTCACCGCCCGAAACCGTAGCGACCCACTAGGCCGCGAGGCCGGAACATCATCATGATTACTAGCAGCGCACCATAGAAGATCTGCCGGAGGTTGGCTGCCACCGAACTCGGTAAGCCAATGAATCGCAGTGCTTCCGGTAGGGTCACCAGAACCACCGCCCCCACCAATGGCCCCCAGGGGCTTCCGGGCCCGCCTATTATGACCATCGAGAGAATCAGTATAGACTCCATGACAGTAAAACTCGTCGGATCAATATAAGTGACATAGTGTGCATAAAGGCTTCCAGCTATAGCCGCTAGTGCCGCGCTAACAGCGAAGGCAGTGACCTTGAATCGGTTTGCGTCTTTTCTGAAGGATTGTATTAGAACTTGGTCCTCCCGCATGGCGTGCAGTACCCGTCCAAACGGACTCTTTGCCAAACGCCACACAACGAAATAAGTAAACCCCGCAAAGGCTGCCGCCAAAGCCACGAATCCTGCTTGAGATTGCACAGCCAATCCAAGTATCACAGGTTGGGGGATATCCGTAATTCCGAGAGGCCCGCGCGTGAGTTCAATCCAATTGTTAAGTATATTGAATAGGATCACTTGGAATGCGAAGGTCGCGATAATCAAGTAATCCCCCCGAAGGCGTGTGGAAGGCAGAGAGACCAGGCATGAGAATAGGGTCGCCGTAAGGATCCCCCCCAAGACTCCCCCCAAAAACGAGAGCCCGAAACGAAGTGCGAGTAGTGCCGACGTATAGGCTCCCAGTCCACAAAAGGCGGCTTGGGAAATCGAGAGAATTCCCGCGTGGCCAGCCAGCAAATCGAGTGACACGGCTAGCGACGTATAAATGCTCGCCAGAATGATGATGTGGAGTATGTAGTCCATTCTATACGTCTCTTCTCCTAACCGCGCTTCCAAGAATGCCTTGTGGTCTAAGCAATAGCACCAGCATTAGAGTGAGAAAGACAATAGCATCCTGCCACTTAGATGGCAGGAGCCATGCGCTTGCCTGTTGGACAAAGCCGATGGCGAGTCCTCCGACAAAGGCTCCTGTGATGGTGCCAATCCCGCCGACTATCATGCCCACAATCCCCATTAGCAGTGCGTTGAATCCCATTGTTGGCTGGAGCCCAGTATCGTACGCAGCAAGCACGGCAACCATTCCAACAAGAGCAGATCCAACAAAGGAAGCCCCCACGATGATTTGAGCGCTATTCACGCCGCATGATGTGGCAAGCGTCGCATCGCTCCCAACCGCGCGTAGAGCCTTGCCGAAACTCGTGTGACGAAGACCCCACGCAACCGCTGCATAAAGCACGAAGCACACGACAACTGTTGTGGCTTGAATTCCCGTAATCCTCCCGCCAAGAAAGGAAAAACCCTCGCGTGGGTTCCACCCAGCCAGCATTTTCACCTCATCCCCAAAAACCAGAGAAACGCAGTTCTGTAGCGCAACAAGGAGGCCGAGCGAAGTCAGGAGTAGGATATCAGGGCTTCCCGTGCGGGCACGGATACGGGTGTAGACGCACAGTTCCATTAAGCCACCCAGCAGGCCTGCACCAAGGACCGCGCAAAGAATTGCGAGAGGCGCTCCTCCGGACATCACTGTCAGAAGTGTAAAGGCTATGTAAGCTGCTATCGTGTAAACCGCGGCTTGCAAAAAGTTGTAAAAGTGCGTGACGTTGTAGACGACCGCAAAGGAAACTGCAAGCAACCCGTATCCTGTACCCGCGACTAGACTGTTCAAAACAAGTTGAACTATCGTTGCCATTCTGCCACCTGGTTACTATGGGGTCTTTCGTATTCACTGCTCCCCGCAACACCCGCGCCCGGTGATTCCCTCCCTTGGGACCAAGGGCTAACGAGCCTATAAGTTGGGTGGAGAAATCGCGGAACCTCACGCCACACGAGTTCCTCATAACGCGCAGCGAGTTCTGAAACTGCCTCCGACGAGAGCACACCCGGCGCTCTCCCGACATGGTCAAATTCAAGCGCCCAATCCTTCTGTGAATCGAAGATGGGTTCTACACCGGCCACCGTGGTGTGTCTGCTGTAAGTCCACGGGAAAATGTCGGCGGTGTCAATTGAGTTAGAATGGTTGAAAAGGAACTCAACGGTCATTCTTGCCTCATCTTCGCCAGTACCAGGAAACCCGAACATGCAAAAAAAATGGACCTTTACCCCGGCTCCGTTGCAATTCTCCAAAAGGGATTGAAGGTTCGGCTGGTCAGCCTTGTGAAGATGGACGCGATTATTAGAAGGAATGACCTCAAGTCCGAAATAGCCTTTGCGAAATCCGGCGCGAGCGACCAGATCAACAAAGTTGCAATCGTTCCATGCTCTTTCCAATCTGACATAGCCCTCCCACTCGGCCTGCACTCCGTTCGCCAAAATGAGCCTTGCCAGTTGTCTCATAAACACGGGACTCAATGCTTCGTCAACAAACTTAAATCGATTGATCCCGTGACGCTCCATTAGCAAGAGCATATCTTGGTAGATCAGTTCGGGCAAGCGCGTGCCGGAGAACCCGTTATTGCCCCAACCATAAGGTATAGCGCAAAAACTGCATTTGCCGTAGTAGCAGCCTCGGGCCGCTACAATATTCAAGTAATTCTCACCCCAATATCGGCCCACTGGAAGGTCGTTGTAGTCAGGTGGGGGGAGCTTGCAGGTCTCCAAGCTCGCGGTCTCGGAATTGAACCGGATGACGCCATTGTCTCTCCAGATGAGTTGTGGAACAGACGCAAGGGATTCATGGGACTCAAGAGCACGGCACAGGGAGAGCAAAGGGACCTCACCTTGAAACTTTATCAGGCCGTCGATCAGATCGAACACTGCGGGAATCGCCATTTCGCGCGCAAGCCGTGACACGGTATTGCCACCGAGGACTATGAACCCTGAATATCCTTTTGCTCTCAGTTGCCTGCAAAGTTGTAGCGAAGGGATAATCTGATGCACCGATGCTATAGTGAGACCAATTAAGTTAGGTCGCTCTTTCAGGATGCTGGGAACAACGACGGTTCTGAAGTACTCCGTAAATGGTGAAGCAGTTTCGGCTGCAGCCAAGGCTTCTTTGGAAGATTCGTGGGATCGCGCGTTGTACATGAAACCGAGCTGCGCGTTCCAACAGCCGTTGAACCTGCCCGCAAGCGCCATTAATCGGTCTTCCGCAAGGAAGTATGGCAGATTCATATTCTCAAGCGTCGGTGGGTCACAGGATGCCCGTGCCCTATCTGCCCTAATTGTCACTCCGTATGATGAGGCATTTTCCCAGTTCAAGTCGCGCACGACTGCTTCCACACCATGAGCTTCGAGGAAGCCCTTTAGCAGCGGAAGCGCCAAGTGCGGACTGCCAGTGCTTAACGTCCACGACTGAGGAAACAACAACAAGGCTTTCATGATCCCACCCATTTGTGGAACGGCCTTGGGTTGCTCAACAGACCGTTGACGTAGCCTGTAATAAGCCCAAAACGATCGGGGTTCAATTCCTTAGTTATAAACTCTAGTGAGATTCGGTTCAGTTCCGGCCCAACGTCACTAGCCAGACACAGTAACCAATCGTTGGGTTTGCTGCCAACGAGGAACATATCCTCGGGCAATCTATTCCTGGGGTTACCGGTGAGGAATTTGCTCTCTAAGCTTACGTTCTCAAGAATATCAATCAAACAATTCTCTGGAGGCCTTTGATAAAGATGTGCGAATACCTCACCTACCTTCTCCCAAGTGTGATCTCGGACCTCGGGCAACTGGACTCTCTCCTCCGGAAAAATCACGTAGGCCTTTTGCGCATTATGGTACGTATCTTTGAGGACTCCTCCAATTTGCTGAAGCTTGAATAATTCCTCAAGATCATGACCCTCGAAAGGGTGAAGCAGATGTACTCTGTCCGCGAGGGATGCGCTACCCCTATTGGCCCTGGGCACTAGGATTTTCAGGCGCGTAAGGGACCGCATGACTGTTTCCGTGTGGAAGGCAAAATCTGGTTGTTGCAAGTATCTACAGTTATCGTTCACCGCCAGGACACACCGATATAACTGAACCGGCTCTACACCGTGCACCAGATTTCGGAGGAACGCTGTATACTTTTCCCATCCATCATGCACTTCGCAATATCTGCGCGCAATGGACCCACGAGCGTCAGATCGCCCCTGGAAGTTGAACCACCTATTCAGAGGCATTGGGAGTGTCGTGAAGCACGCCAACTCAGCCCTGGCAGGAAGCCCATTGCGGGCCGCCTCGATGACTGCCGTCACTATTCTGGAGTAGGCAACGAAGTTTGTTACCACAAAGTGCGCACCGGGGTGGCCCTCGGCTTTGCCGAGGAGGTCATCAGACTCTTCGCGGGCGTAAGTCTCAAAGAAGGCGGCAATGAGCTTCCGTGTGCACTCATCTCCTACTTTGTTTACGATGTCAATCCAACTGCCCGAAAGGACCGAAAGACCTCGTCCATAACAAACCTGGATATCCGCAGGGAGTGCCGATATCGGCTGAATCACAGGCTCAACCACGTTCCGAACGTCGAGCATGCTTTCCACGTATTCAACCGCTCGGGTGACCTCATTAGGTGCAGAGAACCTTCCCAAGTGCTTCACAACTGCGCGTCGTGCGCGACCAACCATTCCTGAACGCCTCTTTCGACCTTTTATATAGAGCCATAAGGCGAGACCAGGCGTGCCCACAGTATCAAGAAAGGCAAGGAGGGTGGCGAAATCTGCCACCCAATGAAGGGTTTCAGGGGACCTGAGGTAATGCCAGCTTAAGAAGTAAAGGATTGGCAATGCGATTACGCCGCAGATCACAATAATGCGATGCCACGTGAATTCTCCATTTCTGTCCCGCGGCCCGCCCGGCAATTCCGTCTTGCTCACCGAACTAGCCTCCATAAGAGGTCTCTGATTCTTTATGTCAGCTATAAACCTCGAGCGGCCTTGGGATGGCGAACCGTTTGAGGCGATTCTACCTGCCCGCTCAGCTCGATCGTTTTGTCATTGGCTTGACTGTTTTCCGTGCCAACGTTTCCACTTTCTGGCACGCTTCCCTGCTCTTCCTTAGTAAGCATCCTGGTCTCTCCTGTGTCAGCTGGCTTCTCATCGTCGCTCATTTGATGGCCCCCTTCTGCCAAGGAACGAACTCGAATTTCCCACCTTTGACCTCGTAAACCCCGAACGGCTTGTCTACCTCGCCATAGCTATCAAACTGGGTTATCCCTGTAACTCCTTTGAAACCCTTTATTGCATACAACGCGGATTTGACGCCTGGTCCCGAGTATCCGCCTATTTGTATCGCCTTAGCAATCATCATCAGCGCGTCGTAAGCATACGCCGAATAAACATCCGGATCTTGTCCGTATGCCTTCTTAAATGCGGTTGTGAATTTCGCGATTTCTTGGTCTGATGTCCCGTATCCCATGGCCATGAGAGTGTAATAGGAACCTTCAGCCGCCCTGCCAGCAATCTGGACAAGATCAGGAGAGTACGAGCCGTCACCACCGACAAATGTGGCGTTGACACCCAACTCCTTGGCTTGCTTGAGAATCAAACCACTTTCCTGATAGTGTCCCGGGAAGAAAACAATCTCAGGACGCACACTCCGTATCTTCGTTAGCTGGGCACGAAAATCAGTTGCGCCAGGATTATAGCTGTCGATCGACAGGACCTTCCCGCCGCCCGTCTCAAAGCTCCCCGCGAACGCATCGGTCAGACTTACACCATAATCGTTATTCATGCGAAGGATACTGGCAGTCGTCGCCTTCAGATAGATTAAAACAAACTCAGCTGCGGTCTTTCCTTGAGCATGGTTTGGGGGGACATTTCTGAAAATGTAATCGCCTGCATCTTTGATGGCATCGGCGGTAGAGCTCGCTGAGAAGAGAACCACTTTGTTCTTCTCCGCAATCGGGGCAATTGCCAGAGTGATCGATGATCCGAATGCCCCTATGATCACAGGAACTTTGTCGATCGAGATTAGCTTCTGGATGGCATTGGTGGCTGTCCGTGGATCCATCTGATCATCTTCGTAGACAATTTCAATGCGCTTGCCATCGACACCCGCGTCAGCGTTGATTCCTCCTGCGGCAAGGTCCAACCCTCGCTTTGTCGCAGCACCATATGTCGCCCCGTCGCCAGTCAACGGAGTGATGCATCCTATGCGAAGCGCTGTTGTTCCTGATCTGTTACATGTCGGTGTCACGAAAAACAGTGACAGAACGACCATGAATACGAGTACTGACAACTTGGCGCGGTTCATACGATAAACCTCTATCTCCAGCATAGCGCGAAAAAACATCCCCAAGAAAGGAATCTTCGCAGGTTCCGATGTCCATTCTATTTCCAAAAAAGCTGGTAATAGTAACAGCTAAGTACATCAAACGCGATCTAATGTCAAGTTGATTCTCGATTTTGATTTTCGATTTCCGGGCCAGCCACATTGAGGCGACTCCTGCGAGGCGAAAAACTGACGTCGAAGGGACGAGGTGTGGTGCGGTGTCGAGAAAGCGCGCGGGAGACAGGGTCGTGCTGCCAGTTCGATCCGCGAGTTGTCGGCTGCCGTGCCGGCACCCGCCAGAGGGGTGCATGCAAGAATCCTGGTCGCAAACGAGGGGCGCGGGTATATATCCACCCTACGCACGACGCCAAAATGGAAATCCTGGCATGGTCCTGCCTGAGGAGTGCTTCGCCATTAACATCGGCGGGAAGGCGAAGAATCCGCTTCAGCAGCATCGCGCCGAAGCGGGATCGGGATGACAGCGTGGGTCCTTATTGATGTCATCCCGAGGGCCTTCCAATCTCTTAATGCTAGTTTATCATCATCAGTCTATTATTTCAGTGAGGCAATAACTGGTTACCGGAGGTGACACGATGGATGTGAGAGCCCTGCTCGGCTATCTTCAGTCTGAACAGCGGTCTATGCTTCGCCTCACCCAACAAACTGTGGAGATCGAATCGCCGAGCGACTCGAAGCCCGCAGTAGACCGCCTGGCAGGGTTCTTTGCCGAGGAGTTCAAGCGCCGCGGTGGGAAGGTCCGCCTCTTGAGGCATCAAACCGCCGGTTCTGCGGTTGCCGCTGAGTTCTGGGGGCGTAGACGCAAGCAAAAGGGGATTCTGCTCCTTGGCCATCTGGACACGGTCTGGGAGATGGGGACTTTGGCGCAGATGCCGTTCAAAGTGCGCAACGGACGAGCATTCGGACCGGGGATTCTCGACATGAAGGCAGGGATCGCCATCGGTCTCTGGGCGATTCGAGCGCTGCAGGCGCAAGGAATTTCCCCCACGGGTCCCGTTCGCTTCTTCCTGAACTCCGACGAAGAGATATACAGCGTGGCTTTCCGCAAGGAGATACTGGCGGAGGCGCGGCGTGCGCGCGCCGTGCTCGTGCTGGAACCGGCGGGAGCCGGTGGAGCGCTCAAGACCGCCAGGAAGGGGGTGGCGGAGTTCAAGATTACCGTTCACGGTCGCTCCGCGCACGCGGGGGTAAATCCCGCGGCGGGTGTAAATGCAATTTCGGAGCTATGCCGGCAATTGTTTCATGTCGAAGCGATGGCGCGCCTGCGGGAAGGGCTTACGATTAACATAGGAAAGGTCGTGGGAGGGACGAGGGCCAACGTTGTCCCGGAGTGTGCCTCGGCATGGATCGACATGCGCATCCCGCGCTTGCGAGACCAACCTGTAATCGAGGAAAAGGTTTACCGCCTCAAGCCATGCCATCCGGATGCGCGACTCGAGATTGAAGGCGGCATCAATCGTCCACCCATGGAAAGAAAGATGGCGGCTGCGCTTTTCCGAAAAGCTTGCGCGCTCGGGCGCGAACTCGGCATGGAACTTACCGAGATTTCGACAGGTGGCGGCTCAGATGGCAATTTCACTGCCGCGCTGGGTGTCCCCACGCTCGACGGGCTGGGAGCAGTCGGCGACGGCGCCCACGCACGCCACGAGCACATTCTCATTTCTGAACTGCCCAGGCGCGCTGCGCTGCTTGCTGCACTGCTGGCTACGATTTAGCCATGCGACTCAGGCAAGGCTGTCAGGTGTCAGTCATCCGGTGTCCGCAGTTCCAGCACGGCGGGCTGGCCCAATCGAACCGTTGAAAGCGAAGGGCCAGCGCTACGACGTTCGCGAGAGCGCCCGCTCACTGTCATGCTGAGCCCCGACTTGTCGGGGCGAAGCATCTCCGCAGTTTTCTTTTGCGCTGTCTTGCTCTAGGCTGGTTCGCTAGCGTAGAACTAGGCGGGCAACCCGCAAAGTGTGGCAAAATGCCACACATATGCGATTTCCTGCATATCCCCAGTATTCTTCTAACCTATTGAAAACAAACGGGAGAATGAAGTCGCTGCCGCAGAATATTTCAAAAAAGTGAGAAGAGCGGTACAAATGGAAATCGCGTCCGCCTCAGATCAGAAAGAGTGTTGACGTAGAAATGGTATGACCTGCTTCAACGACTTCTTCTTCGGAAGCAGTCCCAACCTGCCGGCTCGAGCGTGTGGACGTTGCCTTCGGGCATAGCCAGCTTTGTGGCTTTTGAGGCTTCAATTTCTCCAATGTGATAAAGGGGCCGTCCCTGGAACTTCGAGGGAAGACGCGAAACCTTCTGCGGCGGGACGGTGAAGAGCAATTGATAATCTTCGCCCCCGTGGAGCGCCAATTGAAGGGAATCCGCAGCCTCCGGCAGGTTGGGGCCGGGGATCTTCGCAGCCCACAACCGTGCCCCCACGCCGCTGGCAGCGCAGAGTCGGGAGAGGTCTGTGGAAAGTCCGTCACTCAAATCCATCAGCGCCGAAGCCATGCGG
>Ga0187881_10004162_pt1 | contig 11898 bp, 9 predicted proteins | sample June2016WEW_19_1_2_FD_133017 | JGI IMG/M metagenome (GOLD analysis project Ga0187881, IMG submission 133017) | Peatland microbial communities from SPRUCE experiment site at the Marcell Experimental Forest, Minnesota, USA - June2016WEW_19_100 | ecosystem: Environmental > Terrestrial > Soil >...
GGGTAATCAAGCCCGATCTGTGGGACCCGCAGATCAACCGCTCCCTGGCTGAGGTCGCCTCATACTACGGGCTGTTCATCAACCCCTGCAGGGTCGGGCGCAGCACCGACAAGGGCAAGATTGAGCGCTTGGTGCCGGTGGCACGTGAGCTTTTTCGGATGCTGAAGGAGCTTCACCCGTCCGCCGGGTTGGCGGAGCTCAACCAGCGAGCCCTTGCGTGGTGTCGAGAGGTTTACGGTAGAAAAGAGCATGGAACCACAGGGGTTGCGCCTATGGAAGCTTTCGAGGAAGAGCGGCAAAAGCTGCACGCCCTTCCGGCGGAACGCTTCCAGGTGGCCGTGTGGAAGCAAGTCTCGGTGCACTCGGGAGACCAGTTTCTTACATTCCTCAAACATCGATTCTCGTTGCCCGCTGAGTGGCGCGGCAAGTCTGTGTGGGCGCGATATGCCCAGCCGCTTGTGCAGCTATTCGATGCGGAGAGGCTGATCCGCCAGTATGTAGTGCGCCCCGGAGTCAATCGTTACTGGCAACCGGAGGATTTCCCTTTGGAAACACGCGAAATGATGAACGGCGGCTATCCCGCGTGGCTGATGCAGAAAGCGCAGGAATACGGAGCGGATGCGGCGGCGCTGGTTCATTCAGTCCTTCAGCCCCACGCCTACCTGAACGCTCGGCGAGCAAGAGGGATGCTGGATGTCATGAAGGTCCACCATGGCCGGTCTTACTTCCAGGAAATCTGTCAGCGGGCCAGGAACCGCGGAGTCCGACTGCCCGCCACGCTGAGACGAATGCTGGAGGTGGCCGCGAAGCTTCCCCTGTGGCAGGGGGAGTTACCACGATCCGAGACGGGAAGCGCAATGATACGCGACATCCAATATTACCTGGACATACAGCAGGAGGTTCTTGATGGAAAAACGGCAGGAACTTGAGCTGGCGTTGAAGCAGCTGAAAATGCCAGGGGTCTCGAACTCTCTTGAGATGCGGCTGGCGGAAGCACGTGAGAACAAACTGGGGCACTTGGAATTTCTTTCGCTTCTTGTTCAGGACGAGCTGGCCAGCCGCGAGGACAGTATGTTTGCCAGGCGATTGAAAGCAGCAGGCTTTGGAGTGGAGAAAACGTTTCAAGAGTTTGATTTCCACTTCAACGAGAAGGCTCTTCCGCCGTCCACCCTACGCGATCTGGCCAGCTGTCACTTCGTGGAGCAACGGCAGAACCTGGTGATCGGAGGACCTCCCGGAATCGGAAAAACGCATTGCGTGAAAGCTATCGGTCATGAGGCCTGCCGCCGCGGCTACCATGTGCTGTTTCGCACCACCCAGCGCCTGTTGGGCGAGCTGCTGGCCGACAGCGCCGAGCATGCAGAGCGGATGCTGCGCCATGCCGTCCGCGTTGATCTATTGGTCTTGGACGATTTCGCATTCCGCAAACTGGACCAGAAGGAAGCCGAGATGCTCTACGTAGTGGCCGAGGAGCGTCTTGGCAAGGCATCTACGGTGCTTACCTCGAACAGGCCACCCCAGGACTGGTATGGCATCTTCCCGGATCCCGTTGTCGGGGGAGCGGTGCTGGACCGCATGGTCTCTTCAGCCATCAAGCTCATCAGTACAACGGGCAGCTCTTATCGCAAAGAGATCATGGGTAATCCAATGCGCTCTTCGGCCAAGACGCCGACGAAAGCCCAGAAGTGACCTTTCTGCCCTGGGCGGTTCACAAAGACACAAAACCTTCGTCGTGGCAGGCCGCTGTTGCACTTCCCGGAAGCAAGCCGTATCCCAATACCCCCTGAAAGAAAACATGGGGTGGTCGAAGGCAAGGACCGTGCACGCTGGCATCCCTTGCGCGGTGGAGCCGCTCATCACTTTGACCGGCCTGCCCCCGGCCAGAACGGCAATTCCCTCCAGGTGGGAAGCGATCTCTTCCTCGGAGAAGCGCTCGAAATATCGCGCGTCCAGCCTGCGCAGGTGCTCGTCAATCAGGAGCGAGTTTTAGCCCCGGGAGGCGCGACGCAAGGCGTTCAGAAAGGGAGGCTGCCATGGAGCAAGCATACGCGCAGCCCGCCCAACGAACAAATGCGCCGCGCTTTTATGGGGGCGTGGGGGCCGCGCTATTCGTAATGCTTGAGGCGCTCCCAGGGGAACGGAACCTTGAGGCCGCTAGCAACCACGATATTGAGATTCGTTTCATACGGCATGGCGTAGGGATTGTCCAGGCGGCCCGCGATGGTCACCTCCTGATACACCGCGTTCAGCTCCTTCAGATCATTGGCAAGGACGATGATGACGTTCCCGTCATGGCCCATACGTCCCCACAGGTAGTAGTTGTTGTGAGCACAGATGGCGGGCGGAAGGCCAAGCGCCCGCCCATAAAGGTCTATGGCGGCTGCTTCCCCGTAGTTGTTGCCAAAGAACACTGCCTTGGCCCTCTTCTCAGGTGGAAGGGAATTGTAGACTGCGGCAACTTTCTCCGCCATTTCCTTCCAGCCGAACATGTCCGCATAGTCCTGCGGCAGCCCGCGGAGCGCCAGGTGCTCACTGGCGCTTGCTGACGGACTGGCGTTCAAGGCCCGCTCGTACTGAATGAAGTTGCTGACAGAGAGCAGCGGCACCGTAAACGGAGCGAAGAACAAGGAAGCCGCGGCAACCACGGAGGCATATGCCGCGCGCGCTCCAACGCTCCTTACCTTTGCTTCCGCCCACACGGCGCCCCCGGCGAAGAGCGTGGGGTAAATAGCGGCGATGTAGTAGTCCTTTCCATGGAGGACCACCAGGAGGACCAGCATCACGATGTAGGACAAAGAGAACGCTCGATACGCGGCGAACTTCGGCTTGATCCCGAAAGACCACAACCCGGCCAGCCAGACGGGGAACGCAAGCACTCCCGCCAGGAGCACTTCCCGCGCCAGAAGGACTAGGGGAGGAAGAACGACGTTCTTTCCGTGCGCGCCGGCTCGCGCCAGCTCCAAGAAAGGCCAGCCGTGGTGGTATTGCCACCAGAGGTTCGGGGACATGATAAGAAGGGCCAGCGCAGCCCCCACCCAGAGCCACGGCCGCAGGAAAGACCGGCGAAGCGGCGTTGCCAGGATCCCAAGGAGTAGCGCGGCAACATAGAGGAGAATCATGTACTTGGTGAGAAAGCTGATGCCGACGATGGCTCCAAAGGCGAGCCACCACCTCTCGTCTCTTGATTGAACCAGGCGAACGATGCACCAGGAGCAGCCAAGCCACGCAAGCGGCTGTAGAACGTCGGTGGAGAGCTTGGTTCCACCCATAAGGATGACGCCCCCGCCGAACACGCACAGCCCAGCCAGGAACTGCGAGAACCGTCCGCCGCCCAGGGATCGGGCAAACTCGGCCGAGAGAGAGACAGTCACCGCCATGAGGGCGGCGGGGAAAAGCTCAAACACGAAGTGAGATCCGCCGGACAGCTTCCACAGGAACGCGGCCAGCAACGGCACAAGGGGCGGCTGATCCACGTACCCCAGCGCGGGCCTCTGCCCGCAAACGATGAAGTACAGCTCGTCGCGGAAGAAGCCGTAGCCGGCGCCGGCCGCCAGATGGATGGCCAGCGTTGCCAGGCCCAGGAGGATGGAAGGCCGAAGGAGAGATTTCCATGAGAAACCGTGGTTCTCAAGTTCTGTCATGTTTTCGCTACCCATTGCCATGGTTGAACACCGAAAAAGCCAAAATCAAACCACAATTTTTCCCTTCACCACATAGCTTCTGCGTGCCGCTTCTCCCTTTTAAAGTCTGTAGAAAGCCGATAATTCATAGCCGTCGGTGATCTATCTCCTTGAATCCGCCTTCCTCCAGCGCGACCGCAATTGTCTCTTTCCCATAGTACATTCGGTGCGTTAAAATCTCTCTCCGATCAGCTCCTATCTGGAACACTTGAAATCGTTCCTCGAGATTCCCCGTCATTGTCTTTCTTTGTGTCAGAATCGTCGGCCCTTCGCTGCCCTCTACTTCCTCTGTCTCCCATTCTCCTGACGGCCTGCCGCATCCGGATGCCCCCTCCCATCGAGGGTCAGGCCTCTCAAGTAGGTGTGGGGAATCTAGTTGACCCTGGGGGTGGGAATATCGTGGCCCTTGACAACCTCCGCTTCTCTGTGCACGTGGGCGGTGCAAGATTCCGCCGATTATCTGATTCAGCGGAGATATTTTACAATCCTTCCTCCGCTTTTTCGATCCACCTGCTGAGCACGTATCCAATCAGAGGCATTGCACAGCCAATCGCGATTCGCTTATCCCTTCTTTGAGAAAATTGCATCGCCACTATTTGGTACTGAAGATCTGGCCTCCGCTTCAAACCAAAAATAGGGCCCCCGCTCGCGCCTTCGATACTGACCTCCAGCTTCTCTGAGTAACGAGCGCAGAAAAGGCCCTTTCTTCCTTGAGTGATGCCTTCATCCGGGTCCGCAATCCATTCCAAAGGAATGAGCGTTGGCTTGAGCACAGCCTTCGGGCCGTAAACGAAGGAGCTTCCATGTAGGTTGTCGGGGAATCCGAGTACGTAGAAACTCTCGAAAACAGAAAGGTCCTGACCAGTCCAGTGCTCTTCCTCAAGGGGAATAACTTTGTTTCTTTCGAATAGAGGGAGCAAATTAGGCTGATAGTACGGTGTGAACTCGATCAGACCTAGGTCGAGCCCAATCTTGGATTCAATGTCGACATGATACTTGGGAAGATCGCCAAAAGGGAATGGAACTGGATATTGGCTTACCGCTTCAGGTCCGAACGTGTCGACAAAGGCCGCGTTTTCCACGCGAAGTCCCTCATCAAGGGCCCTCGCAAGGTTGTGCCCTGCGGTAACATAGAACCATCTGCCCTTGCAGACCAGCAGGAACCCTGGGAAAATTACCCTACCCGCAGGATGCTTGCTATCAATATGGGAGACCCGGAGAACTGTTGCGACGAGGTGCCTCGCGAACAAGTCAAATAGCTCCGCAAGGTAGCGCTTACTCTCTTCTTCACTGAGTATCACATCCTTGCCTCCAAATCCGGGGTAAATATACCAAGCGAGCATTCTTCCATGAAAGGTCTTCCTACGCGCGTCCTCATGATGGCTCACTTACCTGACTGCGGAAAGCAGCACATTCGACGAATCCTTTCGGGCCCGATACGTCTATTGAGGCTTGCAGTGTCATCGGACAACTGACCGCTACCGGACTGCACATCAGTTGTGAAAAGGTCCGCCGGATGCATGTTGGGTGAGATTTCTTTGCTCAATGCCAATGGCAATCGTCCAGACATTTTACGTGCTTCAATAAGTCGTTATTGCAGGAACCGAACAACAGAGAGAAGATACCTTAGTAAAGGGAAGGAGAAATGCTCCCGATGCTTTGAGATTTCCCTCAGCAAGACGGGTTACGTTCGAGGAATGGGAGCAGGGAGGAAATCTGAATGGTTGAGAAGTTCTCTTTCGGATCGGTCTGCATTGACGGGGTCACCTATGACTATGACGTGGTGATTGAGCACGGGGATGTCCGCAAACGCAAGAAGAAGGCGTCCAAAGAACTGCGCAACGAGTTCGGCCATACGCCGCTCTCCCTTGCCGAGAACATACCGTGGAGCTGCCGCCGCCTTGTAGTGGGAACGGGCGCCAGCGGAGCGATGCCTGTCATGGACGATGTCCGGGATGAGGCCAGCAGACGCGGCGTTGAACTCGTCGTAGTCGCGACGGAGCAGGCCATTGAGCTTCTGAACAAGCAGCCGGAGGATACGAATGCAATACTGCACATCACCTGGTAAGCGGCGCCATTAAAGGGCTGTTGTTCGTCTCTGTCTCAGGCTTATGCACTTTACGTACTCCGAGAGCACGACTGTCCGCGCTGTGCTCACAGAAGTTGCGGGCTAATTAGGAGCATGTCGCCGAAGGAGTATGCATAAAGAGTGGACACCGACTGAATCGACGAGCCACAAATAGGTATTGTCGCTGAAACTTGAGACGCATCCCAGCTTCTTGGCGCTTTTCTGACCCAAGGTCGCGATTGTGAAGACATCCTTCGTCAAAGAATCTAGCGTTTGCCGCCTTTGTAGGTTCCTTTCAGGGCTGCAAACGGCGGATCTGCTAGCTCTATTAGCTACCCGTAAAGATATGTATCCAATAGGGACATGAAGTTGAATCTAAAGGGTGTTTGCGAAGCAATCCCATCCAGCGGCAACATGTAGCGATAGCTATAGGGTGGGGGTATGGACAAGCGAAGCCCTGTTCGGGCTCTGTTGGCAACGAACTTGAAGCGAGCCAGGAAGAATATGAACCTTTCTCAGCTCTCTTTGGCAAACCAGATCGAGATGGCTGCGAATTTCATAAACAGCGTAGAACAAGGAAAGAAGTGGATTTCCTCGAAAACGATGCAAAAACTATGTGACGCTCTGAACATTCAACCCTACCAATTGTTCTTGCCTGAGAAAGCGGAGGTAATAGAAAAAGACTCGGCAATTGCGGCCTGCTGCGATGACATCGCTAAAGGGACCGCTCGTATTATCAAGGAAGTCCGAGGTAAATACCTAGGATAGCGACCAGCGTCATTGGCGGGGAGCTCGAAAAAGCTGCGTTCCGATCCGCCCGAACTAGGGAGGATTTGTCGAAAACTCTCCTTGTCCTTCCGCATTAGATGGCAGGCGAGGAGTAGCTCGGAAGTGCTCAGTGAAGGCCACCTGAGTGGCTTTCGTGAACAGAACCAACTAGGGAAATAGGATGTTACTTCAAGTGCCGGGCAAAAAGGAAAGTCGATGAGCAACGATGATGTCTTTCCACACTACAATTTCAACTTTCAACGAATTCGCGAGCACTGGAAAGATGCTCTTGGAAACGTTGCGGCGGCCAAGAAGTATCTACGCGTTGTCGGCAAGCGCCTTGAGTACTGGCTGGCAGAGCTTGGGCCCTGGGTAGAGTTCGATTTCGCGGTGAAGCGTCTCAGGGAAGACCTTGATATTGAGGACGCCGAGAGTCGGCTTGTTTGGTTCGCTCTCAGGCATCGCGTTCGAATGGCCAACGCGCAACGCAGGCAACTCGATGCCGCGCGCAATGAGGAAGGCGATTGCGACATTCATGTAGATGTCCCGATCTCCAGCGACGGCACACACGATAAAGTCTGGCACGAGGACTTTAGAAAGACCTACAAGAGGGCGTTGGCGAAGGAACGCAAGGAACTTGAAAAACTGCGAGAAACCGGATACATGCCGGCCTCAGACACTGAGGCACCTCACAAGAAGATGCAGCCGCAGGATGTTCGCGTTCTAGTGCGGCCGCGCCTTCAGTGGGTATGGGCAAACCGTCTGCTTGCATATCTCTTTGAGATGCTGCGTGAGGAGAAGGCCATCTGCGATGACGGGGAAATGTGGGCTGCCTTGGATGGAGTCTTTCGGGACAGAAACGGAAAGCCAATCACACGCAAGGATCTGGCCCTTTGGGCGCACCAGTACCGCAACAACAAGTCGTGCGAGGAAGAGGCGGGAAAGCCAAAAAAGCACCAGCTCGTCGATCAAATAGTTGAAAAAATCCGCGGAAAAGGCTTAACCGGGCCTTAACCGGCTAAGCTTTTTGTGCACTGCCATCTGGTAGGCTTTCTCCTGCAAGTGCAAAAGAACTTCGCAAGGAGGAAGTTGGATGGAGCAGGCACTCTGGACGAAGAAAGATGTAGCGAGATTCCTGAACAGGTCCCTGTCTTCAATTGATCACGCTGTCAGTGCCCGAAAGATACCATACCTGAAGGTTCTGCGCCACGTGCGGTTTGATCCGGCGGAAGTAAAGGCCTGGGTCGAGCAGATGTCGGTAAAGCCCATCGGGATCGAGCAATGAGGAGGCCCTCCAAAACGCTCTCATCGGCAATAGAATGGCTTCTTGCCGAGTGCGAGCGCACACCATACGGCCGTTTGTCGATCGGTATTCAACTGCACGAGGGCCGGATCGCAAGAGTCTTCAAGAGCATAGAAGAAACCACACTGTCGCCTCAAGGCGGAAAGGGACACACCGAGGATGGCAGCCGATAGCGACAATCATCGCGCTACAGCTAGCGGCAATGGACATGGAGTCCTTTCTCGCCCCATCAGTGAGATCACGGATGAAGAGCTGGCAAAGGCGAGGCAAGATACACAAGAGAGGCTGCGAGTTCAAGAAACCGCGGGGGCTGAGGCCGCGGCGGCGAGCGAAAAGTTCAAAAGGATCATCGAAGAGATTGAAGGGCTTGACGAGAACCAGTTTGAGCTTCGGTCGCGGGAAATCGCAAGACGGCATGAGGTCAGCGTTTCACTTCTTCGTAAGTGGTGGCGGCAGCTCCACCAAGTGGAGCGCGAATCCAGGCCCGGGGGCGGAAAGCGAGTGGAACTGCCGACCGACGATGCGTGGCCCGAGGCGGTCAGCACCTCCGAGCTTCTCTCCGTGATCCTGGCGAAGGTGCGTGAGTACGTTGTACTGAGTCCTTCGGGGGCTTTGGCCGTGGCCCTCTACACCATGCTCACCTACATCGTGGACGAGCTGGCCATTTGTCCCATGCTGCTCCTACAGAGTGCGGTGAAGCGTAGCGGGAAGACGACGCTACTGGGGCTGCTGCTACGGATATGCTATCGAGCCCTGGGCGCGGCGAGCATCTCCCCTGCGGCGCTCTACCGCGTCGTTGACTGCCTAAGACCCACCCTTCTTCTGGATGAAGTAGACACAACTCTCGCGCAAAAGACGGACACCTCGGAGGCGCTTCGCGGGCTTCTGAACGCAGGCAACGACAGGACCTCAAGCAGCGTCCTTCGCTGCGTAGGGGAAGAAAAGGAAGTGGTGTCCTACGACGCATTCGGCGCGAAGGTGCTGGCCGGAATTGGACACATCCCGGACACCATGGAAGATCGCTCGGTCGTTGTTGAGCTTTTGCGGAAGCTTGAAAGCGAGAAAGTAAGACGGTTTTCGGTGCTGGATGACCAGAGGGAGTTCAAGGAGATCAGGCGCAAGCTTCTTCGCTGGGCAAATGACTATGGAAAGACTATCGGGCGAGCGCGACCGGAGGTGCCGTATGGCCTGAACGACCGAGCGGCGGACAACTGGTCGCCTCTCTTGGCGATAGCAGACCTTGCAGGAGCGGAATGGGGGAAGCGCGCGAGGACTGCTTCGGTCGAGCTTACCCGTAAGGTTGGGGACGACGAGCAGGACATGCGGTTTGAGCTGCTGAAGGACATCAGGGCCATCTTCGAGGAGGAGGGCGGGGAAGCATGCAAGGCGGTCGCCACCTCCACACTCCTGGGCAAGCTTTGCAAGATGGAAGAAGCCCCCTGGGCCGCCATCAATCGAGGGGAGCGCCTCAATCCAAGAGGGCTGGCTCGGATGCTCAAACCTTTCGGGATAGTCAGTGCAAACTTGAAGATCAGTCGTGACCCGGTGACGGAGCACGATGTGGTAGCGAAGGGCTATAAGCAAGAAACATTCGTCGATGCATGGGTGCGATATTTGCCGCTACCCGCTACCTACGAAGGAAAAGTGCCTGAAATTCAAGGGAATCACGAGAAAAGGGGGGTAGCGGCACAGGTAGCGGTAGCTCGTGGAAATCCGCTACCTAACAGTGAAAAGGGTGGGGTAGCGGATAATTGCCGCTACCGCTACCCAAACGCTACCGAGGGAGAAGCGAAAAAAGGGCCATTTTCAAGGGAAATCGAGGGTGAAGGGGCCGGAGGTAGCGGGGTAGCGGAAAAAAAGGAGGGTCCGTGAGTCGCACTGCGACCTTTTGGGGTTTTCCGGATGTCTGAGGATGAAAGGAACGGTGGAAGAGAATGCCTACAAAATGCCAATTATGTGCAAAAGGAAAGATAGTTCTATTGTTTGATGAATTTAGGTCGAAAATGGTTATAACCCTGGCTACCCGGGCAGTCGCTTGAGAAAAGTAGGGATAATGGAATGTTGGAAGGATTCAACAAGAAGAATTACAAAGAGTCGAACACGGGGCTTGCGAGGTCCGTGCCCTGGGCGTTCATGGCCGACTGCCACGGCACCTCTGGTGTTGTAATCCAGAAGAGCGGGTGCATACAGAAAAGCTACGCCTTTCGCGGGCCGGACCTCGATGCCGCCTCGTCAGCCGCTGTGGCCTCGATCTCGATCCAGCTCAACGACGCGCTGAAACGTTTCGGGTCCGGCTGGGCCGTGTACACAGAGATCCAAAGCTACATGACCGCTGAGTACCCTGGGGCGAAGTTCACAAACCGCGCTGCCTTCCTCGTGGATGCCGAGCGCAAAGCAACATACACCGCCTACGGAAAGCATCACGCCAAGAGCTACTACCTTACCTTCGTTTGGGAGCCGCCGGGCGGGGCGATCCGAAAGGCGAAGGGATTTTTCTACAGAGAAGGAAGCGAAGAAGAGGAAAGCATCGTCGAGGACATCAGAAAGTTCACTGGGGTCTGCGACGACGTGGCGGGGATCCTTTCGGCGAAGATGGATATCCAGAGCCTGGATGATGAGGAGACCCTCTCGTACTTGCATAGCGCGCTGTCCTTGGAGTGGCACAGAGTGAGAAAGCCCAGTAGAACGATGTTCCTGGACCGGCTCCTTGTGGACACAGAGGTGCACACTGGGACGCAGCTACGGATCGGTGAGTACTACTGCCCCATCATCACGATCAACGATTTCCCCATGGAGACCTATCCAGGAATACTGGATGCCCTGAACAGGGCGGACATAGAGTACCGGTGGGTAAGCAGGTTCATCTGCCTCGACAAGGAAGATGCACTAAAGGCCATCGAGAGCTACCAGAAGAAATACTACGGCTCGCGAAGGAATTGGAAGCAGTTTGCAACCGAAGCCATGACCAAGGAAGTCACGGACACGCGGGTGAACCAGGGAGCGCTTTCAATGGAAGCCGATGCAAACGAGGCGCAGGTGGAATGCACCAACGATGTGGTGGGTTTCGGATACTACACATCGTGCTTACAGGTGTGGGACACGGATGCCAGGGCTGCCGAGGAGAAGGCAAGCTATGCGCGGAAACTCATCCAAGCAAGCGGCTTTACCTGCATCACGGAGAAGCTCAATAGCTTTCGCGCCTGGCAGGGCATGATGCCCGGGCACGTGTACGCCAACATCCGCCGTCCGCTAGTGTCGACCGGGAACATGGCGCACGTGGTTCCTATCACCGCGGTGTGGACAGGAACGAAGAGCAGCACATTCCTTGAGGAAGTCTCTGGGGTGGATATTCCTCTTCTAACCTGCAGCACCAACTTTTCGACGCCTTTCTTTCTGAACCTGCACGTCGGGGATGTTGGGCACACATTCGTCGCTGGACCCACGGGGGCAGGCAAGTCGACACTCTTGGGTCTTCTGATGATTCAATGGTTGAAATACCCGCGTGCGCGGGTGATTCTCTTCGACAAGGACCGCTCCTCGCGGCAACTCACCTATGCTGTGGGGGGCTCGTACTTCGAGCCTGTGACAGAGAGTGTTGAGTTTCAGCCCCTAAGAAAGTTGGAGCGGGAAGAAGACCTCATTTGGGCCTCGGAGTTCATCGATCTGTTGTTGTCGCTTCAAAACATCCCCATGGATGCAGAGAAAAGCGCTGCGGTAATCGAAGCGCTCAAGATCATGAGAAGCATCGAGGTCCAGCGCCGAACTCTCTCGAGCTTCCATCAATACGTGCAGAATGAAGAAATAAAAGCCGGTGTGCAGCCCTACACCCTTGACGGGCCCTATGGGTCGATTTTCGACGCCAGCGCAAGCTCACTGAAAGATGACTTCTGGATCATGATTGAGATGGGGCCGCTTATGCAGCTGGGGGAGAAAGCGATCATGCCAGCGCTCATGTACCTGTTTCATGAGATCGAAGAGTTGTTTGACGGCCGGCCGACCCAGCTGGTGCTGGATGAGGCATGGCTTTTTCTGCGCCACCAGTTATTCAAGAAGCAGCAGCAGGAATGGCTCAAGAAAAC
>Ga0187881_10004163_pt1 | contig 11896 bp, 11 predicted proteins | sample June2016WEW_19_1_2_FD_133017 | JGI IMG/M metagenome (GOLD analysis project Ga0187881, IMG submission 133017) | Peatland microbial communities from SPRUCE experiment site at the Marcell Experimental Forest, Minnesota, USA - June2016WEW_19_100 | ecosystem: Environmental > Terrestrial > Soil >...
CCATCCAGGCGGCGGCTCGTTCCATCAAGAGCGGCGTGCCGGTTGAGATGCCTCGTGATGTACCGCCCTCCCGGATTCCGCACCGTTCGGTGGGAAAGCTCGTACCACGCATGGATGGGATCGACAAGGTCACCGGTAAGGCGCTCTATAGCGATGATCTTGCCTTCCCGGGAATGCTTCACGCCCGGGTGAAACGGGCAATGGCGCCTTCGGCTCTCGTGCGCAGCATTGATGTCAGCCGAGCCAAAGCGCTTCCCGGTGTCGCAGCCGTGCTCATAGCCTCCGACATTCCGGGGGACCACAACCATGGCATCATCGTGCAAGACTGGCCGATCCTCGTGGGAGTCGGCGAGAAGGTTCGCACCGTCGGTGACGCCCTGGCACTGGTGGCTGCGGAAACGCGAGACATAGCCAACCGGGCACTCGAATTGATCGATGTCGAGCTCGACCTATTGCCCGTCGTCGGTGGTCCACTGGAGGCGCTTCAATCCTCTTCCCCCGTCATCCATCCGCAAGGGAACCTGCTCAAGCACATCGAGGTGCGAAAGGGGGACGTGGAGCTTGGTTTTGCGGACGCCGACGTGATTCTCGAGCACACCTTCCACACCCCTGCCTATGATCATGCTTTTCTGGAACCGGAATGCAGTATTGCCCGTCCTACTCCCGAGGGACGCATGGAGGTGTACGTCGGATCTCAAATCCCGTACGACGATCGCAGACAGGTTGCGGCCGCCCTCGGAGTTCCAGAGAGTCAGGTGCGTATTGTCGGCCAGCTGATATGGGGAGGTTTCGGCGGCAAAGAGGACATCGCCGGGCAAATACACGCGGCCCTGCTTGCCAGTGCCACGCTGAGGCCGGTAAAGCTCCTTTTCGACCGACGCGAAAGCCTGCTTGTGCATCCCAAGCGGCACGCAACACAAATCCGGGTCAAGGTCGGTTCAACTCGAGACGGAAAGCTGACGGCATGTGAAACCGAGCTGTACGGCGACACCGGAGCCTACGCCTCTCTGGGAGAGAAAGTGATGACGCGCGCCACCACTCACTCATCCGGTCCTTATGCGGTCCCGAACGTCAAAGCCGATTGCTTCGCCATGTTCACGAACAACCCCCCAGCCGGCGCTTTTCGCGGCTTCGGCGTCCTCCAATCGGCATTTGCCATTGAGAGCGCCATGGACATGCTGGCCGAACGGCTCAGCCTTGATCCCGTGGAGATACGACGCATCAACGCGCTGCGCGCAGGAAGCGTGACCAATACCGGCCAGCTTCTCCGTGAGAGTGTCGGTTTGCAAGAGTGCATCGATCGAGTGCAGGCCGAAATGATGCGCCTTTCAGGTCCACATCCTTTCGTTGCAAAGGAGCTCCCCGGGATGCCCCATATGCGCCGAGCCTGGGGTTTTGCCGTTGCCTACAAGAACACCGGCCTGGGCGGAGGCGCGCCTGACGGCGCTACTTCAGAAGTGGAGCTCTCTAGTGACGGCAGCTTCGAAGTCCGCTGCTCGTCGGCAGAGCTCGGACAGGGGCTTCCAACAGTGCTCCAGCTCATCGCTGCCGAAGAGCTCTGCGTTCCGCCCGAACATGTGCGTGTGCTTCTTTCCGATACAGACCTGACGCCGGACGGCGGACCGACCACCGCGTCGCGCCAGACGTATGTCACAGGAAACTCGGTCCGACAGAGCGCCGCGGCCCTTCGCGCACTGATTACCGGCGAGCTGTCGCGTCGCTGTGCTGTCCCCGCCGAAAACATACGCTTCTCCGAGGGGACGGTTCTCGCCGGCGGTCAGGCTTTCACCCTTTCCGAGGTGGCGGAACACATGATCGCCAGCGGACAAACGCCCCGTGCTTCGGCACGCTACAGCGCGCCTTCTACGCGGCCCCTTGGGGAAGAGGGTGACATGCATTTTGCCTTTTCATTTGCCGCGCAGGCCGCCGAAGTTGAGGTCAACACACGGACGGGGGAGGTGCGGGTAACGAGAATCGTCAGCGCAAACGACGTTGGGGCGGTCATCAACCCGCTCGGGCTGCGTGCACAAATCGAAGGAGGGGCGATAATGGGGATGGGGCACGCCCTGACGGAGCGCTTCATCGTCGAGGGCGGCAATGTGATCACCGATCGTCTTGCCCGCTATCGCATTCCGTCCATCAGTGACATTCCCGAAATCGTTTCGATTGTGGTGGAGCATCCGGTTTCCACCGGGCCTTTCGGGGCCAAGGGGGTTGGAGAGATTGTCTCAATCCCGACCTGCCCAGCGATCACGAATGCCCTCTACAACGCAGTAGGGGTACGCGTCGATCGACTGCCAATCGATCAAGAAATGGTGCTGATGGAGTTTCGTCGCCGCGCGCGTTGAACCGCATCTGCCCCTCGCGTGAGGGCAACGATCTCGGAGAGGATGGAGAGGCCGATTTCTTCCGGCGTCGCCGCGCGAAGATCAAGTCCGATCGGACCGTGAATGCGGGCAAGCTCAGCCTCTGAGAAGCCCAACAGCTGGAGTCTCTTGTGCCTCTGTGCCTGGGCACGGGCGCTTCCCAGCGCACCCACATAGAACGCCGGGCTTCGCAGCGCTCCCGCGAGCGCGGGGTCGTCGAGCTTGGGATCATGCGTGAGGACTGCTACGGCGGTCTCGGGCGTCAGCTCCATCATTGCGTAGGCCTCATCCGGCCAAACCTGCAGGAGTCGGTCGACTTCGGGAAAGCGCTCGGCGTTTCCAAAGGTCTTTCGGGGGTCGATTACGACTGTCAGGTATCCGACGATTTTGGCCATCCGCGCCAGCGCCACACCGACATGGACCCCGCCGACAACGACCAGTGTCGTGGCGGGCGGGAAAACGTCCACGAAGGCCTCCAAACCTTCCCCGATGTCGACTGTCGCAGAGCTGGTCTGATGGGAAGCGGCGCGCATAAGCCGCTCGAAAAGCGTCGTCTGGGCCGCGCCACGTGGCTCCCCTGACCGGGAAAATGCGATCTTCTCCCCGAGAAGCTCTTTGGGACCCCGGATTATGGTCGCTGCAACGGCTCGCTCGTTCAGAAGCAACTTGTCCCGCAGGAACTGGAAGTGCTGCTGGTTCAGCTGCTCGACCAGAACGTCGATGCTTCCACCGCAGGGAAGCCCAACCTCCCAGGCTCTCTCGTCGGCCGTGTCGAAGTGAAGGATCTTGGGCGCCTGGTGTGCGGCCATCCGCAGGCCTTCCTCGATGACAGCCGATTCAACACATCCGCCGCTGATGGAACCGGTGATTCTTCCATCTGCGCGGATGGCCATTTTCGAACCCGCAGGCCGCGGGGCAGAGCTGTAGGTCTTTATGACCGTGGCAAGAACAATGTGCTGCTCGCCCGAGTCGAGCCAGCGCTGGACATCCTCCATTATGTCTCGCATTTCACAGCAAAGATACAAACAAACCCGGGGTACGCAAAGGATGCGGCAGGAAGGTCATGGCAATTCCTTCCTTGTGTTTTTGTGGGTTGGGTATATACTCGATTGAGGTCGCCAGCGCCTTCCATCGGTACACGGAGGTCCGCTGCATGTCGGAGGATGTCCGCGAACAGCGCTTGTTCATCGAAGAGATTTGCTGCAATCTCCTCAGGTTCTACCACGCGCAAAATGACCACGTTTCACCTGAACGGATCAGCATCAACCAGGAAGTGTCTCTCGGCATTCCTGGCGCCTTTGCCGACATACGCGTAAAGCCGCCGGAGGCCCCGCCGTACTTCGTCGAGGTGAAATACGGATACCCGAGCGAGATGGTCGTCGCCCACATGCGCCGAAAGTACGGCTGCGAGAGCGCGGTGACGCGGGATGCTTCTCGGCTGGTGCTTGTCCTCGACGCGCGAAGCCCGGATGAGCTGGCCGCCATTGAAACCGAGCTAAGCCGCGATGTTCACCACGGGCTGGCCCTCGAGATATGGAACGAAGCGAAGCTGCTCTCGCTCGTCCGAGAGCAGTTGAGTCTCCAGATCGACTCGTTTACGTCCAAGGACATACTGGATATCAGGGCAGCGGTGGACAGGGCAAAGGGACTGTATGCCTTCGGGGATGCCTTCCGCAACGAGCCTCTGCAAACCGCCCTCCTGTGGCACTTCGGCTTCTGGAAGCTGAAACAGCTCAGGGAGGCGAGGGGTATGTCGGCGCGCGACATCCTCCCGCCCGGTCTCTACCGCGCGGCAGTCGTGCTGTTCGCGGATCTCAGCTCTTTTTCCAGTTTCGTGCGCGACACCCGCGACGATGCGGTCATCCGGCACGTTCTCACCTCCTTCTATTCGAAAGCGCGCAATGAAGTGCTCAACTGCGGAGGAATGATGTATCAGTTCCTCGGCGACGGGCTCATCGGGCTTTTCGGCATTCCCGACGGCCGCCAGGGCTTCGAGCAGAACGCGCTCGAATGCGCGCGGAGGCTCATCGACATCGGCAACTCGGTTTCCCTGGAGTGGCAGCGGTCCATCGATCATGTCGAGAGCTCGGGCGGCGCGCACATCGGCATGGCTCTCGGCGACATCAACGTGATGTCGCTGCGTCCCTTCGGCAGGGCTCATATGGGCATCATCGCGGAATCGGTGAACCTCGCGGCGCGATTGACCTCCGCGGCCGAGGCCGGCGACATCGTGGTCAGCAACACGCTCTACAGGGCTCTCCCCGAGACATCGCAGGCAGCCTTAACGGAGATGGAACCGGTGGAGGCGCGCAATATCGGCCGCATCCGCGCGTGGAGACTGGGGGGGACGAGGTCGGACTAGCGGCAAGGGGGCGCAGGATGGCGGAAGATGCCCTTCCTCGAAGATTCCTGCTGCAGTGGCATCTAACCGATTCCTGCAACCTGAGCTGCCGTCACTGTTATGACGAGGCTGGCCAGCCCAAACCCGAGCTTCCCCTCGAACAGCTTGTCGCCTTTCTTCGCCAGTACATTCGATTTCTCGATGCAAATGGCATCACGGGACACATCAACTTCACCGGCGGCGAGCCGTTCCTTCGAGACGATCTTCCCGAGCTGCTGCGCGAAGTCCGACGCCATCACGAAACGGTTTCCTACGCGATCCTTTCCAACGGGACCATGATCGATGGGCCCTGTGCCCGTCTTCTTCGGCGGACCGGATGCAGGTTCGTGCAGATCTCGGTGGACGGCGGGCCTGAAACGCACGATGCGCTGCGCGGCCCCGGCACCTTTAATGCCTGCCGGCGGGCGCTCGGAACGCTGCGTCGGCATGGAATCCCCACGATGATGTCTTTCACCGTCTCGCGCGTGAACTGGCATGACTTTCCGGACGTGGTCCGCATGGCCTGTGAGGAGGGAGCGAACGTCGTCTGGTCCGACAGGCTTCTCCCCCTTGGCCGCGGCGCGGAAATGACCGAGAACCTGCTCACCGCCCAGGAGGTTGATCGGTTTTTCGAGACGATGTTCCGAAGCGCCGAGGAATTGCGCAACCGCCAGCGTTGCCCGACGCGCGTTCGCATGCACCGCGCGCTTCAGTTTCGGACCTTGATCAGCCGCGGCGTCAAGAACGTTATCCCCTACAGATGCAACGCGGGCCGCGGCCTTCTCTCCCTCATGCCGGATGGACGCATCCTCCCCTGCCGCAGAATGCCGGTCACCGTGGGCTTCTTTGGCAGAGATTCGCTGGAGGAAGTATATCGGGAAGCGCCTTTTCTTCGAACCCTTCGGGCAGAGGGGAGAGTGGCCGCGGGCTGCGAGGATTGCGCGTGGCGCGCATCCTGCGGCGGCGGGCTTCGCTGCCTGGCCTATGCCCGCGGGGGCGACCCCTTTCGCGCTGATCCGCAGTGCTCCCTGGCGCGCGAGGCACGTGAGCGCGGCGAGGCCGCGCGTTCCAATAGAGTTTTCAGGAGGGACTGAATTATGACTGAAGTTTCAGGGCTTTCCAATCTCGAGCAATTGCGAATCGGTACGGCGGTGCATGAGGACCTGCGCCGGTTCCTCGAGCAGGTGGTCGATTTCTACGGCAAGGACCTCATTTCGATCATCGCGTTCGGAAGCTGCGTGACGGGAGACTATGTGGAAGCAAGCTCCGACATCAACCTTCTCGTGGTCTATTCCGAGCTCAACATCGCGGATCTGCGTCGGGTGGCGGACCTGTCGCGCCGCTGGCTTTCACGGCGTCAGTTCGCGCCGCGATTTCTCTCCCGGCGAAATCTGCAGAGCTCGTATCGGTACTTCCCCATCGACATGCTTTCGATGAAGGAGGCCCATGTTGTCCTCTGGGGCGAGGACCTCCTGTCGCAGATCGTGCTGGAACCGCGCGAGATGCACTGGCAACTGGCGCACGAGATCAAGCGCATGCGGATGCGGATCAAGCAGCAGTTCTGGCGCACCTGCGACCGGCCCGTCGAGATGAAGCGGGTGCTCCTGGAGCGCTTTACTTCCATCGCGTATCTGGCCAGGGCGCTCCTGTGGCTGCGCCACGTGAACGTGTCCCCCGCGCGGGGGGCGATCATGGACGCTGCGGTGCGCGAGCTCGGCATCTCCGCTCAATTCGTGAATGCGGTGCTCGAGCTGAAGTCCGGTCGCCGCAAGGCGTCGGGAGACGAGCTCATCGAGCTTTTCACCCGGACCATGGACGCCATCCGGGTCGTGGACGAGCAGACGGAGGCGGCAAAGCCATGAAACGTCTCATCGTGCTTCTTTTCCTGTTCCTGGCAGCCATGGGGGTGCCGGCGCAAGACCTCGGCTATCACCTCTCCTCCTATCGTGCCTCATTCGAGCTGATCGAGGGATCGCCTGACGTGCGTGTCACACTCTGGATCACCTATTCCATCGGAAACATCACGAAGTCCGACGGGTTCAAGTATGTCGGAGACGGACAGGTGGCGGATCTGCGCTGCACCGACGAGAAAGGGGACGTCCTTGCATCACGAGTGGCCTCGCAAAAGGGGACCCGGCTGGACTGGCTTTTCCCGGCCACCAGCCAGGGGGATCGGAAGGTGCGCGTGCAGTTTCGCCTGCTCGACTATCTGCGCAGCATCGAAGGCTTCGTGTTTTTCGACGCAGATTGGGCAGGAGTTTTTCGAGTTCCCGTCGAGAATGCCGTCTACGAGCTTATCGTTCCAGGATCGGAGAAACCGACGCTGGGCTCAGTGCAGCCCTCATCGTATTTCATCCTGCCCTCCGACCGCGGGTGGGTTGTGACCGCAGCCCAGGTCGCCGTGCGTGAAACAAGGTTCAGCGTTCGGTTCAAGAGCGCGGCTTTCCCCGTGGCCCCTCTTACCTCGATGGAATCCTTGTATCGCCGCGACCGCAACATCTTTATCTTCATCGGCGTGGCTGCCGCGGGCCTCCTCGGAGGGGTCATCCTCATCGGAATACGGCGGGCAAACAGCCCGGAGGGCTTGGCGGATACCGGAGGCGGCGGCTGCGGCGGCGGGGGGTGCGGAGGCGGCGGCTGCGGGGGCTGAGATCGCCTCCAGCGCTCACACAGCCTGCTTGGCGGAGTAAGCCTGTGACGGCTCCATTTGACCCGGTGCAGGTTCAGACGTACTCCGGCTACAAGGCGGACGAAGACCCGCGCGGGTTTTCATGGCAGGGGCACAGCTTTGTCATCGAACAGATCGTTGATCGCTGGTACCAGGCCGGCAGAGATCCCACGCTTCCTTCTGCCAATTACTTCAAAGTGCGGACAACCGACGGGAACCTCTTCATCATCAGACGGGACAACGATTCCCTGGAATGGTCGCTGCGGGCCGCGCCCTGAGCGCGGACGGGGCTGCCCTCAGGGATTGCCTTCGATGCTCCTGCAGGGTGTATACTGAGACGAGAGAAGACCTGGAGGTTGGGGAGGGAGGAATCCAATGAGTCCTCTCAGCGGCACAGAAGCTCTCCTTCCAGGGGTGCGCGCATCGCTTCAGGCGGTCCGCCGTACCGAGGGTAGTTCACGCGCTCCTGCGGCAGCCCCTGAGCCTGTCCAGACCGAACCACGCAGCACTGCCCGGCTTTCAACCTCCGGCCTTTCCATCCTTTCCTCCCAGGCCACGATCATGCGGGCCGAGATGCTCCTCCAGATTGCCTCCACGGCTGCTTCTTCCCCCGCCCTGCGGCAGATCGCCGCCGCGGCGTACCAGATGGAGATCGACGCTCGAAGAGAGATTGCGCAGGCCCGCGTGGAGGGCATGAGCGCCGGGCGCCAGTGGTTCGCGTAGCGCTCATTTCTCGATCTCCCGCTTCATCCTGGCCAGCAGGTCGACGGCCCCTTCGGCATAGCGGCTGATCCAGCGGTTGTGCAGCTCCCTGATGGGGAGCGGATTGAAATAGTTCCACCGCCTGCGGCCTTCCCGCCTCACGATGATGAGGTCGGCCTTTTCCAGCACTCCGAGGTGCTGCATCACGGTGCAACGGTCCATTGTCCTGAAACGTTGGCAGATTTCCCCCGTGGTCCTGGCCTGGTCCTTCAGCAGGTCCAGCATCTGACGCCGCCGGGCGTCCCCGAGCGCCTTGAAGACGAGGTCGTCATTTTTTTTCCTTGATCCTTGCGGCGCTGGGAGAGCGCGGCCTTGCCGACTACGTTGAGCGGCAGTTTGCCCTGGCGGCCCAGGCGTACCGCTACGTATCCGGCCAGCCTGGTTTCGAGTGCCCGGTCGAGCCGCAGGCGAATATCCTCTGCTTCCGGATTGTCGGCAGCGATGACCTGCAGCTCTCCATTCGCAACGCTTTGATCTCCCGCGGAAGCCACTACCTGTCCACCGCCGAGCTCAACGGAAAGCGATATCTGCGCCTGGCTTTCATGAGCCCTGCAACGACGATGCGGGACGTGACAGGGCTGGTGGAGCTGGTCCGTGAGCTGGCAGCACGGCAGCGCAGCTCCTCGTGATCCGCCTGCAGTAACATTTTTCAGCCACTTCAGCGTTAGATAATCAACACAACGAAAGCTCAAGGGGAGAGTGGCATGAACGGCATAACAATCAAGGGCCTTCGCAAGGATTACCACCTCGGAAAGACCGTGGTCAGGGCACTCAAGGGAATCGACCTGGACATCAAAAGCGGGTCGTTTGCCTGCGTGGCGGGACCGTCGGGGAGCGGAAAAACGACGCTCCTCAACATGATCGGACTGATCGACACTCCCACTGGCGGAAGCGTTCGGATTGCCGGAGAAGATATCCAGACCCTTTCCGAGAAGTCACGCACGCGTTATCGCAGCAGGACCCTGGGATTCATCTTTCAATCCTTCAATCTCCTTCCCGTCCTGGACGTGTTCGAAAACATCCATCTTCCCCTCATTCTCCATGGCGAAATCTCACGCGAGGAGAAGCACGAGAGGGTGATGGAGCTGGTCCGGGCCGTGGGGCTGGAGGAGCACATCCGGCACAAGCCTTTCGAGCTTTCCGGCGGCCAGCGCCAGAGGGTTGCCATTGCGCGGGCTCTGGTCACGCACCCCCTGATTGTCCTGGCGGATGAGCCCACGGCCAACCTGGACTCCGTGACGGGAAACGAGGTGCTGGACCTCATGGAGCGGATCAACAGGGAACGGGGAACCACGTTCATCTTTTCCTCGCATGACCCTGGCATCATGGAGAGGGCCGCGCGCGTCATCAGACTGCACGACGGCGAGGTCCAGGCCGCATGAAAGAGCGCATCCAACTGTGCCTCCGGAACCTCGCGCGCCACGGGTGGCGGACGCGCATCATCCTGCTGATCGCCCTGTTCGGGTCATTCCTGACCTTCGTCTCCGAGAACATGCTGGAGGACGTTTCCATCAAGCAGTCCGACATGTTCGGCCGATCGTTCGCCGGGCATTTTCGGATCCTCGCCAAGGGCATCGAGACAAAGAACACCTTCGGCTTCTATTACTACGAGCCGGAGGAAATGCTGCAGCCCGAAGAAATTGCCTCCGTCAAGCAATTCCTCGCGGGAATGCCCGAAGTGAGCGGATCGCAGGAGCGGATCGTTTTCACCGGACTCCTCTACGGGAAAGACGATGCGGAGAAAGGCTTCCGGGGCGTTGCCATGGACATGGGCGCCTACAACAAGGAGCTCACCGACCTTTACTATGCAAAAGGCATTCCGGTGAGGCGCGGTGAGGCGCAGACCTGTGCGGCCTCCTGGGCCGAGTATGACAAGAACAAGATCGTGGAGATCGGAAAACGCTACGTGTTCCTTCTCCCGAACCGCGAGGGAGAGTTCGTGGACCGCTTCGTGACGGTGGCGGGCGGAATCGACTACCACAGCATGCCCAAGGACACCATGGGAGTGGGCAACATGTTCTTCGACTTGGACGGGTTCCGCTCCCTGGTCGGGTATGAAAAGCCCCTGGCCTCCGAGGTTGTCGGGTTCCTTCGCGACGCGCGCATGGCGAACAAGGTGCTGCCTCGGATCGACGCCTACCTGCAGGAGCACAATCCCCGGCTGAAGGTCGTCTCCTGGCGGGAATATGCGCCGATCTTCGCGGAGATCGTGCTCGGGTTCGACGTGGCCATGCGGGCCATCGAAGGCATCCTTATCGCAATCTGCATTCTCCTGGTGATCAAGCTCACGACGTTCTCCATCATTGAACGCTACAGCGAGATCGGCACCATGCGCGCGCTCGGCTTCAGCCGCGCGGATATCGCGTTCCAGTTCGCCCTCGAAGGGTTTCTCATCATCGCGGCGGGCGCTCTCATCGGTTTCCTCCTGGGCTCGGCGGTCATTGGCGGTTTCCATATCGCCGGCATTCATAATAAGACGACATTTTTTGCCTGGGTCATAGGAAACGGCTTTTCCCCTGGCTTCCACGCGGACAAGATTGTGACGGTTTCGGCAATCTTCCTGGCCGTTGCCGTCCTGGCTCCGCTCCTCCCGGCCGCGCAAGGCTCGCGGCTTTCCATCCTGAAGACCCTGGAGAGGAGGTAGCGACATGGAGCTTCTTCGATACATGGTGAGCAACATTCTCCGAAGGCCCCTGCGGGCGCTTTTCGTGGTGGTGGCCGGTTTCCTCAGCGCCGTGGTCCTCGTGTTCACGTTTGCCCTCGGGGCATACACCACAGAGCACGTCCGCTCGGACACGATTGCAAAGTGGACTGGCCACCTGTGGGTCTCCCGGCCCGAGGTGTTCGAGTTCAAGGAAGAACAGCTGGCCAGCTACCAGAAGCAGGCGTCAGCGGTGCGCGGCTATCTCGAGAACAACCCCAATACCGCCGTTGTTGTCCCGTGGTACGTGGGCGCCACGGAGATCCAGGCGGGGACTTCACGAGCCTACGTGATGTTCGCCGCAACGGATTTCCGAAAGGACCAGCAGTTCGCGTCGCACACGGAGCTGGTGGCGGGTGGGCTGCCCGGTCCGGATGACGAGTACGGCGTACTTGTCACGACCGTGCTCGCGGAGAAGTACCACCTCACGGTGGGCAATAGCATCACAGCCTTCATCCCTACCGCCTTCGGACAGCGAAACGCCATGGACTTCATCATCACCGGCATCAGCCGCGCCTCGGCCCCGTGGTATGACGAGGAGATCGCCATTCGGGCGCAGGACTTCATCACCATGACGGACCTGGGAGACGCGTTTCCTTTCTACAAGGCGTACGTGAAGGAAGAGAGCAAGATCCCAGCCATGGTCAAGGACCTCAAGGCCGTGGTGAAGGACTTTTCCGTCAAGGGATATCGGGATGACGACTTTGTCCGTTTCCTTCTTTCCCTTGGCACCACGAATACGCTCCTGTTCGGCTTCATGGCCATGATCATTTTCCTGGCCCTGCTCATCGGCATCCGATCCGTCATCCTCACCAACATCTTCGACCGACGGGATGAGATCGGGACGCTTCGGGCGCTGGGATTCCCCCGGGGCACGATCCGCAACCTCTTCTTCGGCGAGTCGCTTGCATCGCTGCTCCTGGGCTATCTCCTGGGAGTCGGCGCGGTGGCTCTCATCAACGTGTGGTTCGCAGCGCGTATCGTACGACCGCCGCTCTTGATGCTGCAGTACATGTTCG
>Ga0187881_10004168_pt1 | contig 11885 bp, 13 predicted proteins | sample June2016WEW_19_1_2_FD_133017 | JGI IMG/M metagenome (GOLD analysis project Ga0187881, IMG submission 133017) | Peatland microbial communities from SPRUCE experiment site at the Marcell Experimental Forest, Minnesota, USA - June2016WEW_19_100 | ecosystem: Environmental > Terrestrial > Soil >...
AACTGAGGTCATGGTTCGTTTTAAGAACACTTTCGAAGGAAGCAACATCACGTGTGGCGCTGCGACAACACCGCTTTGAGCGGTCTTGGCACATCATTTTTTGCGCGAACCGCTATAAGAAGGTTTGTTACACTCACCTGTGTGAATACGCAGTGACGTCACACAAAGACGGCTGCGGAGGGCGGTGAGGTATCGCCGTTCAAAATCCACGCGTGCTGTGCCATCTCGTGATGCTGCTTCTGAAGGCGCCGAAAACGTAGCGGAAGTGAGTCGTTTCTCGTAAGGAAGGTGGTAAACATCTATAAACTCGCGACGCAATGATGAGGACTAAAAACCATCTAAAAGGAGGTGAAAACAAAAATGGCAGAGAAAACGCACCCAATGTGGCTTCGCATTGTGGAAATCATCGCCGGTATCATCGTTCTTCTTCTAGCAGTTTACCTCATTTTCAATCCTAACGTTGCTATAAGTCTACTGAGAATCATTCTAGGCATCGCACTGGTCATTTTGGGCCTCGCGCTTCTCGTTCGCGGGGCGACATCAAAGATGCTTGCTACGAGCGGCAAGGTGATAAGCGTTATACTAGGGATTATCGTGCTAGCATTGGGGGTTGCAGCTATCTTCGATACAGGGTTCGGCTCTGCGCTCCTGGTTACCGTCTTCGCTATCGGGTTATTGCTCAACGCAATTGGCAGGATATCGTACGCGGGATACGCGACCGGTGCCGGACTTCCGGCGTCGCTACGCGGTGCGAGTTTCGCCTTTGGAATCATAGCGCTCATAATCGCTATAGCCGTAATTGTCTTCCCTGGGATCGGCTTTGCACTTCTCGTCGTCTTAGTCGCTTTGGCCCTGCTTTTGTTAGGAATTGAGCTCATTGTCTCTGGGGCGGCAAGCTGAAGCGGTTACAAGCCGCTTCCTTTTTTTCCGCTTCGCGCCTGGCGCGATTTCTTGATGCGAGCAGCCAGCAGATCTGCTACATAGTCGGCCGTTTCCTCAGCCGCCGCTGCTCAGTGAAAAATGAGAATGTAGATTGCCCAGAACGCCAACGAGCAAGGTATGGCCAAATAGGAAGCGATATAAACACGATGACACAAATGACACAGCGAATCTTAAAAACGTCAAGGGAGGTGCAATATAAAAATGGCAGAAAAAGCTACCCCAATGTGGGCTCGTCTCCTCGAAGTCATTCTCGGGATAATTGTTCTCATTCTCGCAGTTTACGTCCTTTTCAATACCGGTGCTGCTGTAAATACACTCAGATGGTTACTCGGGATCGGCGTTCTCATTCTGGGTCTCGTTATGCTAATACGCGGCGCTACTTCAAAGGTCCTCAAGACATCTGGCAAAATATTGAACGTCATATTGGGGATTATTTTTCTAGCGGTGGGAGCTGCAACGATATACTATAGCAACTTTGGCACAACGTTGGTGATACTCATTTTTGCCTTCGGCTTGCTGCTGAACGCGATAGGAAGGCTTCAGTTTGCAGGCTACTCTATGGCAGTCGGAATGCCGCCCGCAGTTCGTTGGGCGAACGTAATTCTCGGTGTCATAGCGTTCATACTCGCTATAGTCGCTTTCGTAGACTCCAGTTTCGCAAGCGCATTTCTTGGCCTTCTAGTGGCGCTGGTACTATTCCTCTTCGGAATCCAGCTCGTCATTGCAGGAGCAGGCAGCCGCGGCTAATACGCCGCGCCCTTTTCTTTTTTTCGCAATAGGCACGAATTCTTTATGCACTACTCTTGGTTGTCTCGTCTGCATTAGTCGTTAGCTGCCCTCGAGCAAAAGCGAACCGCGAAGAGAGCAGCGCAAAGCAGGAACTACGCGCCGGGCTGTGCAAACCGGAACCAATATAAACACTGCAACGCATTAGCTAGCTTGAATTACCAAAAAAAACGTCAAGGGAGGTGAAAATTAAAATGGCTGACGAAAAAAAGAGTACCATATGGCTGCGAATCCTTGAAATCATCGCAGGTCTTATCATCCTTGTCCTGGCCGGCTACGTCATCGCCTATCCAGGAGTGGCAATAGCAACACTCATCTTATTCCTAGCAATCGCACTGATCATCCTCGGAGTTGCCTATTTCCTACGAGTATTTGCAAAAGGCATTTCCGGATGGCGACGACTGCTCAACCTGATTCTGTCGGCGCTGGCGATTATTATCGCTCTACTCGTAATCGATAATCCGTTCATCTATGGATCGCTGACGCTCGTCTATCTCCTCGGTTTAGCATTGTTGTTCGCCGGGATAGCAAGCGCCGCGCGTGGTACAATAGGAGGCATCGTCGTCGGGATACTCGGAATTATCATAGGCTTTGTCGTGATAATATTCCCGGGTCTCGGCTTGGCAACGCTCGTGTTGCTGCTGGCGGTGTTCCTGATAATCTTCGGATTAGAGTCGATAGTCTCAGGCATTGTTGGGCGATGGATCTAACCCATCCCCTTCGGTGCGTGAGCTCTCGCACTTAAACGTCCGCATCGACGCCTTGAACTACTATATGAGCGGAGCTTCTATCACGCCGCGCGCACAGAAACGCTAATAGCCCGAAAGCACGCGCGCACGTCGGCGACACGCTAGAATCAAACGGACAGCTGGGCTAAGCAGAAACACTTCGCTGAAATCGCGAAGCTCATTGCGGCAGCAGCGTTTACGTTCGGAACGGGAGGGTGCCATTCTAAGAAAATTGGCGCCCTAGATCTTTGAGACGTGTCGCCGCGCGCCAAAATCGCAAGGGGCGCCTTCGTGGCGCCTATGGGACGGGGATACGTCCCAAGCTCTCAAGCTCTTTAAGGTATTTTCGCCGTCTCGCCTCGTACGCCGTGCGATTCTCGCCGAACGGCACGTATTCCGAGACGAGCCACCCCTCCTGGGCCATCGCAACCTTCGTGCGATCAGCGAGACCTTTAAGAAAGCCAAACTCGATTAAGTCCCTCTTCCCTTCCATCTTCGCAGTCATCCACTCGATCAGGTCTGGATCGTGTGTTCCGACAGTAAAAAAAGTAGCCGTCGCGCATAGGATCTTTGACAGCTGCTTGAAACGCTTCTGGATATCAACAAAGTCCGCAGTTGATCCAGCGTACGCTCCCTTTACGATCCGAACAGTGATACCGGACTCCGACGCGCGCAAAACGTCATCACGTGAGCGGTCAAGGTATGCCTGCAACGCCAGGCTGACACGCCGCTTTTCTGCGCACGCTGCGGCAACATCAATTGTGTATGTGACGAGGCTTTGCCCTTCCATATCGATTTCGAATCCGACGCCGCGGCGTGCCGCTTCTCGGGCGATGGTCTGCACGTTTTTTCGGCAGCGTTCCCGGTCAAAGAGCGCCCCCAAAGCGCTCAACTTGACGGTTAACGAAGAAGCTAGCCTGCAGTCGGCAATAGCCTTCGCAGCAGATATATAAGCCTCAACCGAGCTAGCAGCCTGGCTTTCTTCGCGCGCGTATTCCCCCAGCACGTCGATGACGCACCGGATGTTTTGAGCGTTCCTCCGCGAACACCAAGCGACTGCGCTTTGCAGGTCGGGTAAAGCCCATCGACTCTCAAGTTCATTCATCTTTGCGTTTGCACAGCATGGCGAGTTTGTCTTTAAACAGTTTATCGTCGTCGTCGAAGTGGACCGCCGATGTCTAGAGTAACGCGCTCGTAACTAATCACGACTCCGTTTGTTGTGTGGGGACTGAGGGTGCATCGATCTCCTCACATAGGCTTATACAGTGTCAAAACGTATGGCGGGCCAGTGATTTTTTGGAACCTAGCGCAGTGAGGGAGAACGGCCTCGTCGCCAACTTCTACGGACCGTCAAGGTCTGGCACGCACCCGGGAATCATCGTCATAGGTGGCGCGGGCGGCGGCCTAGGCAGTACGAGCGCCGTCGGCTCACTCCTCGCAGAGCGGGGATACGCGGCGCTCGCGCTCGCGTACTTTGGGCTCGAGCACCTCCCCACTCGGCTTCAGGAGATACCGCTTGAGTACTTCAAGCGGGCAATCGAATGGATGTGCGCGCAGCCGTCGGTTGAGCCAACCAAAATCGGCCTCGTGGGCACCTCGAAAGGCGGCGAAGCTGCACTGATGGTAGGCGCCACCTACGGAGAGATCCACGCCGTCGTGGCATATTCCCCGAGTCACGTCGTCTTTCAGGGCATCGATGAGGTGTGGTCGGATGCATCGGCGTCGAAATCGTCCTGGACGCTAGACGGAAAGCCGGTGCCCTTCGTGCCCTTCCGAATGGACAACGACTGCATAGAGCAGTATGGCTTCTACCTAGGGTTGTATCTCGGCAGCCTTCAGGACCAGCAAGCAGTGGGACGTGCGGTCATTCCCGTCGAACGTATCAATGGCCCCATTTTGTTAGTCTCTGGGACGGATGACGCCATTTGGCCGTCGAGCATGATGTGCGAGCAGGTCGTCGAACGGCTCAGAGAGCGCGAGTTCGCTTTTTCCTTTCAACATTTCTCTTACGATGGCGCGGGGCACCTGCTTGCAGGGCCGAGCCGACTTGCGCCGGCCAGGCCGATCGGTGCCGGCGACATGGCCATTGGCGGCACTGAGAGCGCAAATGCCGCCGCGAGAGATGATGCGTGGGCGAAGGTGTGCACTTTCTTCGGCGCATATCTCAAGTAATTGCGGCGTACGCGCGCTCCGTGGTCATTGTTTTACACCGACGTCTGTGTGCAATCACGCGCACGTCGCATGGCCTGAGCCCGCCGGCGCCCAGCCAAACCGACATCGCTAAGTACCCCTACCGACCCCGAGAGTCGTAAGGGGTGATATCATCTCCCTGGAAGCGGCGGGGCAGTGCATGGGGTATCCGCAGCTTTTTTCAGAAATGGCTCGCAGAGCGATCTGCAAAAAAGAGTTTGAGAATTTTTCCGGGTAGATCTTCGGGAGCCCGGACCGTCGTTGCGAACGGCATCGTCGCAACCACGATCGCGAATCGAAACCTTTTGTTACCGCAGCTTCCCTCTCGTTGCTCGGCGATATCACACGGAGGCTAACCTCTAAACGTATTGGTCAGGCGATTCCCACGGATGGTCGGGCCCCCTTGATTTTGAGCTTTTCTTCGCGTTAGCTCCTTTTTTCAATATTTTTGATTACGAATGACAGCAGACACGTCGTACGCGTGCCCGTCTGTATGAAACGCTAAGCAACTTAGAATCACGCAAATGACCTTGTTTTGCGCTAATTGGGGTGACGTTTATGCCTGGCTGGTAGTACCCCCATTTTCGGGTGCGGCACCGGAGGAGCTCCAGAATCTGTCTTGTTCATCCCAACGCTTGTGTCGCTCAGTGCGCGCGATGCTGATGCATACAAAACCGGTACAGCGAAATCCCGTATAAACGTGAGAGCAGGTACTGTTATCGGAGTCAATGGAAGTTTTGGGCCTCATTTGTCATTTCGGCGCCATACATTGAAATAGATTGGAAATGAACAATAACTGCTTATTTAGCGCAAATAGGTACCACGCGACATTAACGCGACAAAAGATTAGGAGACTTTGAAGAATGAAAAATATCGTAGAAACCGCGATCGATGCCGAGAACTTTACGACGCTCGTAAGAGCGGTGCAAGCCGCAGATCTTGTGAATACGCTGAGCGGACCCGGTGCTCTTACGGTCTTTGCGCCAACTGACGCCGCTTTCTCAAAGGTGCCCTCAGGAGTGTTAGACAGCGTGTTTAAAGACAAAAAAGAGCTTACAAAGCTACTCATGTACCACGTTGTGTCAGGGAAATACATGGCAAGTGATGTGAAGAAGCTCAAATCACTAGCGACGCTTCAGGGACAGTCGGTTACCATAGAAACTCATCGCCTGTTTCACCGAGGCGTTAAGATAGATGAGGCTCAAGTAATTCATCCCGACATCGTGTGTACGAATGGAGTGATCCACGTCATTGATTCAGTCTTGATGCCGCAGTGAATTGTTTATGCCTCGCAGCGGCACAACCGACCACTTGCCACACGTGAAATAGATGCCATTCAGCAGGGTCATCAGTACGCCTCCTGGCTCTCTTTTTCTTCAAACGGATGAGCTTGGCGGAGCCGCCTTTGCGTCTTAGCGCACCAAGCTGAGCTCAAATCCGGCCTTTCGTCAGCAAAAGGGCTGGATTTTTTCGTCAAGCCAAAATAGGCTGATCCTTCAAACGCCAAAAAAGGCTTTAGTCGTTACAATACGCTATACCTCTTTACGGTGCCAGTTACTTCTTGCTAGCGACCTACGCCAGCGGGTTTTTGTTCTGCGCTGCCGCGTGCACAATCTGCGCGATCCGTTTTTGTCGCGTTTCAGGACGCTTGGCACTCGCAACGTACCACAATAGTTGTTTCTTGTTTGACGCGCTGAACGCCGCGAAATTCTGTCCAGCTGCTTTGTCGTCGGCAAGCGCCGCTTCGAGGTCAGACGGGATGGCGAGCTGTTCTACCGCGTCATACACATCCCACGACCCGTCGCTTTTCGCTGCCTCGACGATTGCTAAGCCTGCCTCGGTCATCAACCCCTCTTTGACGAGTCGCGCCACCCGTTCTTTGTTGCTTCGCGACCACGGGCTCTTTGGCTTTCGAGGGGAGAAGTAAAGCATTGCCCGCTCAGCGTCGAGTGAGCGAGTAAGGCTGTCTATCCATCCGAAGCTCACGGCTTCGTCAATGATATCGTCGTACGAAAGACGTCGTTTGCCCGCGACCGCTTTGTCATAGACCAACCACACGCCGCGAGAGGCCGCGTGATTGTGCACAAGCCATTGACGCCACGACGCGCGGTCTGCGGCGTAGTATTGATCTGCTTTGTTTGAAGAGCTCTCGGGCACAGGACAATTCTGGGATTCGATCGTATATGAAGCTACATGTTGGCGGCCGCTTACTGCGCTGCCGTTAGAGCTAGCACTTTGTCGTTAACGCGTTTATGACGTCGCCTTGACATGGCATGTCCAGTAACCGGCCTGACTTTGATGATATGCGGCTTGTCCCCGTCATAGATGCTGGGGCTGCGACGCTACACCTTTTTAGAGCGCGCATGAGCCGCATAATCAGGACATTAACTCCGTTAAGCTGTGGTTAAGTTTTTGTTTCCATCAGCGCTCATCAACTCATTGCCATGCTTTTGATCGACCTGTTGTATTACGAAGATTGCCCTCACTACAAAGAAGCTGCACAAGCCTTGAGAGAGGTTCTTGACGAGGAGGACGCGCTTGCCGAGGTACACATGGTGTCGGTCTCTCCTGGTGAGGACGCCGAGATCTGGGGCTTCATTGGTTCGCCGACTATCCAAATCAATGGGCAAGACCTAGAGCCGGAAGTCGACAAGGAAACGCCTTATCAAGGCCATTGCCAGGTGTATATATACAAAGGCAAGCCATTTGAATTCCCCCCGAAGGACATGATTCGTAAGGCCCTAAAACGGTTTACCTAACCGTCACCAGCCGCTGAGTCCCCAAGCGTGCTGAATTTGCCGTGCCCGTCAAAGGTGTCTACGCTTAACGAAGTCGATCACTCGCGTAGTGAGTGCTAAGGAGCGGGGATATGCGCAGCAAATCTTCTGCTTTTACGATGTACACGCAATCGTTGCACATTCGGCTTCTTTAGAGAATCGTGGCGGTTCCATCCGCCAGGTGTGCCTACAGCGCCCTCCTGTTGTAGTTTTCAAGGCCCATGATGGGCAGAGCTTACTTGCAATTTTTGCCATAACCTCAAGCTATATCCACATCAGCAGTGTACTGCCCATGCACAGCGTTATCAAAGAGACTGACCATGAAAGAATTTCTCCTTAAAGCACTGCCACTGGTTCTCCTCTTTGTGAGTGCCGCAATCCATGCGTGTTGCGCGTGCCCTATGGCGTTTCACGATCAGGAGGGTCAGGATCCTGCAGAGCGAGCAATTTTGGGGGCTGCTAAGCGCAAGCGCCTCAGAGTAATGGCGCCGATAACAACGATCGTGATTGAACTGATTTTTAGCCGTATTAAGTTGCGCTTCAGCGGAGGGAGGTCCTTTTTTAGGCTTGCCGATATAAACTCTGAGAAGCTAATCAAGGAAACTGGACAAAAGAGGCAACTGCGATAGCGATGTACGCCCGGCATCGGGCCATTGTTTAACGACTCCTCCTGTCTCATTGCCCTCTATTTTGCGAGCTTAAGGAACCGCGAGTTAATCGCCACGATTACCGTGCTTGCCGACATAAGCACCGCACCTGCAGCCGGCGTCAGTATGATGCCAAATGGATAGAGGATGCCCGCCGCGAGCGGTATGGCAACCGCGTTGTAGCCAGTTGCCCACCCGAGGTTTTGCACCATCTTTCGATACGTGCTGCGCGCCAATCCCACAACGGCGACGACATCGAGGGGCGTGTTCCGCACGAGGATGATGTCACCTGCCTCTACCGCCACATCAGTGCCCGCCCCGATCGCAATGCCCACGTCAGCCTGCGCGATCGCAGGAGCGTCATTGATGCCATCACCGACCATGGCGACAACGAGACCGCGGGACTGCACCTCCTTTACTTTCATCACCTTGTCCTGCGGCAGAACCTCGGCAAAGTACTCATCAAGCCCCACCTCCTCTGCCACCCACCGGGCTACCTGCTGGCTGTCACCGGTGAGCATCATGCTGCGTATGCCCATCTCCTTGAGCGCAGCGATTGCCTGCTTCGATTCAGGCCGAATGATGTCGGCAAGGGCAATGGCCCCGGCTACGACCTCATCGATGACCACGAACACCACTGTTTTTCCCTGGGCGGTTAACCGCTCAATTCGCGCATCGGTGACCGTGATGCCCTGCTCCTTCAGGTATCCAGGACTGACAACCCGTACCGGCTTGCCATCAACTGTACCTTGAACGCCTTTTCCCGGCAGCGCCTTGAACGCTTCAACCTCCAGGGATGCAGCCGGTTGTGCTGATGCAGCTACTCCCTGGGCGATAGGGTGCTCAGAGCGTCCTTCAAGCGCTGCGGCATATAACAAAAGGGCGTGCTCGTCTATGTCACCGGTGAAGGTAGCGACATCTGTCACGCCAAAGCGCCCTTCGGTTAGCGTTCCAGTCTTGTCAAAAATAACCGCTTGCACCTTTCTCGCCTGCTCGAACGCGGCGCGATTTCTGACGAGGAGCCCGTTTTGTGCTCCTAGAGCTGTCGAAATAGCAACGACCAACGGTATAGCAAGCCCCAACGCGTGCGGACACGCAATAACCATCACCGTCACCGCCCGCTCAAGACTAAAGTCGACGCTCGCGCCGATGAACAGCTGCCACGCGAGAAACGTAAGCCCCCCGCCGACAAGGGCAATGATGACGAGTGCCAGTGCTGCGCGGTCGGCGAGATCTTGCGTTCGTGACTTGCTCTGCTGTGCCTCCGTCACAAGGTCGATCATCTGTGAGAGGAACGAGTCTTTGCCCGTCTTCTTGACCTCGATCGTGATAGCTCCCTCTCCGTTGATAGCGCCCCCAATGACTGTTGCACCTGGCTTTTTAGTCACCGGCGTTGACTCTCCGGTGAGCATCGATTCGTTCACCGAGCTCTCGCCATTGACGACCTCGCCGTCAGCAGGAACCTTCTCGCCTGGCTTCACGAGGACGTACTCCCCAACGACGAGTGAGTCCAAGGGAACGTCGCGCACACTTCCGTCGGGAAGCAGTTTGTGGGCGTCAGAGGGCATGAGCTTCGCTAGTTCTTCGAGGGCTTGTGACGCACCCAGAACCGACCGCATCTCGATCCAGTGGCCGAGCAGCATGATATCGATCAAGGTGCTCAGCTCCCAGAAGAGAACCCCTCCACTTAGCCCGAACGTGATCGCCGTGCTGTAGAGGTACGCCGTGGTGATGGCGACAGCGATGAGCGTCATCATTCCAGGGAGCCGCACCCGCAGCTCGTTGACGATCCCCTTCAGGAAGGGGTAGCCGCCGTAAAAGTACACAAACGACGCAAGCAGGAAGAGAATGTACTGGTCGCCGGGGAAGCGGAGCGTTCCATTGAGGCCTGCAAACGATTGAATTGAAGGGGACAGGAGCAGGATCGGTAAAGTGACGATGAGCGATACCCAGAACCGCCGTCGAAAATCGGCTACGTCGTGACCCGCGTGGCGAGAGTACGTCGGTGCGCCTTTTTCCGGTGCTGGGTGCGAGGGGCCGGCACGGGCACCGTCCTCCGCGTGGTTATGCCCCGCTGCATGCATCGCTTCGTGCATTCCGTGCCCTTCGTGCCCTTCGTGGGGATGCTTATCGTTCATTTCGTCAGCTTCCTCATCGGTTGCTTTTTGATCGTCGGACGTTGGCCATTGTCTTGGCTTTTTGCTTGGTAATAGCCGCATAGCAAACGCCCGACGGAACGCAGCTGCGCCTCGTATTGAAGATGTGCCGTCGGCAAAGCAAGCGACCGTGACCTTTCTGTGCAGGTTAAGCACAAAAAAAGGGGACGATGGCGGTCGCGTGCGAGGGACTCAGGATTGCGCTTATTGCCCCATCGCGCCCATGTGCTCCTGCATTTCCTGCTGCATCTCGCTGCGCGTGTTCGCATTCATCCCGTAGCCCATGTACGACCCCATGCCACCAGCGTTACCGATACGTTCGTGCATGTCCTCCCACACGTGCTGCCACATGGTCTGTTGGAAGGGTGCTTGCCCGATAGCACCGCCGGTGATAACCATGCCGTAGTTAGGCATGAGCGGTGAGCTGCCGTATTCCACTGCCGCGCCTCTGCGGGCACTCGCGTTAAATCCTGACCACGCCGTCGCATTCTGCTGTAGCGCAGCGTACCCTTGCCCCACGAACATGGTCCTCAGCGATAGGAACTGTGCCTGCGCCGTTTGTGTGTTATTGTATGCCTGGACGCTCACAGCGTAGGTGCCATTGTTATCACTCACCGTGCCGTTGTACATTACAACTCCTGGCTGTGAACTGGGTTGCAGTGAAAACGGTGACACCACGGTAAAGTTCAGCCGTTGCATCGTGGTCGCGAGGTACTGGGCAATGGCTTGGTCTTCTGCAGCCGTTGTTGTATTTGCCATTGGAGTAGGCGTTGGCGAAGACGTCGTAGGGCTCGTACACCCCGCAGCGCAGACGGCTGCGAGCATCAAGACCGCTAACGTCCCTGCCAAAAATGATTTTTTCACGGTACGCCTTTGTGAGTTACTCATAATAAGCTGGTACTGCTTAGCCCGGAGCTTAAGTATTAGGTGTGTTATGCGCAGCCAGCCCGCCATGAGAGCACAAGTCATTCGTCGAGTAGCAGCGTTTCGAGGATGAGGAGCGCTTTACGTGCTTTTCTGCGATTAGTCGCAGAAGGCGAATCACAATGACTAAATGGCAGCCCCACTTTGAACGTATTATGCTAGCTACTGCTGCTGAACCTTACTCGTATTTTCGGTCTGACAACGCAGCCTAGCCGTTGGAAGTCCATCAGAGTAAGATCTCACTCCACCACGCAAAATCGGGTTACGAGTACCCAACGACCCGGCTACCCCACACGTGCTCAACCTCGCAGGACTGTCGACGCGCATCTATCAAACCGTGCACAAAGGAGCGCTTGCCTTTCTTGTTGTGGTCTCATCTGCCGCAGTTCAGAAAAAAGTGCAAAGAAATCAGAAAATGCCAAAACAAGCGCGAAATCCCCCGTCTTGACATAGCGACAGTTTTCCCTCAGTAAGCTCCGACAAGGTTCCTAGTGCGTTGGTCGCATTCTTCTATAGAGACTACGTAGTTTGGGCTCAGAGGTTATTTGTACCGATATTGAACCTGTGCTGACAGGTGTTAGAAAATGAATAAGCGGAAAATCCTATTCTTATGCACGCACAACGCAGCACGCTCACAGATGGCTGACGGGTTCGTAAACGCCCTATACGGTGATCGTTACGAGGCGTACAGCGCCGGCAGCGAACCGACAGAAGTCCACCCGTGTGCTATCGAAG
>Ga0187881_10004175_pt1 | contig 11876 bp, 11 predicted proteins | sample June2016WEW_19_1_2_FD_133017 | JGI IMG/M metagenome (GOLD analysis project Ga0187881, IMG submission 133017) | Peatland microbial communities from SPRUCE experiment site at the Marcell Experimental Forest, Minnesota, USA - June2016WEW_19_100 | ecosystem: Environmental > Terrestrial > Soil >...
ATCCTCTACATCGGTTTTGTGTTTTCCGTGGCGACGGGCAGGATTCTGATCCCCGGTGTTGTCCAGGTGGTCCAGCCTGGGAATTTTCCACCCGGAAATCGTCTGATAATGGAGGGTCTCATGCTGGTCTTTGTCCTGGGGGCCATCGCCAGCACGTTAGCCGTCTGGAAAGCCATTTCCAACACCGATGTCGAGCAGGAGACATTCCGCGCTGTCGGCCGCCCGCTGACCGTGAAGATCTACATGTTTGCCTATGTGCCGGCAGTGATCACGACGCTTTCCATGCTGGTCATCCTGGTCGCTACGCTGACCTGGGGTTGGTTGTCCTTTACGGCCCTCCCCCAAGTATTTGCCGGAAACTTCGGTCCCTGGGGGACAAGCACACAAGTCTGGTTCTATGGTATCGCCGTTTTAATGGGCATTTGCACCCTGGCAGCTTTTTTGGGATTGGCGCGCAGCCGTTCGGCCCGAGCATCGGCTTAAACCTCTACTACCACGACAGCCTTTCCTCCCTGTTGTATTCAAAAATCAAGATTGGTTTGCAAGTCTTTGCACGCGCCGATTATTTTTGCCAAAAGAGACGACTGACGAAAAAATCCTGCGCGTTTTAGCCAGGGTATTCAAGTTCATTGCTCTGGCGCTCCTGACAATCGTCTTGACCTGCGCGGCATGTATCGGCTATCTGGCGGTTGCCAGAAATACGCCGCTCCAGTTGCCATCTCCGAGTTCGTGTACCCAGGGACCCGATCCAACCCTTATTTCCCCAAAATTCTTATTCAGCTCCCCACATCCCTGTCCTTCGCCTGGATCGCTTCTCCCTCCATATCGGACTTAAGGTACAATCCCTTCAGGGGATTGTGCAACATGTCTGGGGATAAAACTCAACTCATAAAAATAGAAAACTCAACTCAGATTAAGTTGAGTCAATCATGTTTGTAATGGCTTATCCATCCACATTATAAGACAACAACAATTGAGACTTACAATCTACCCAGAATCTCCTCACGCTTGCGATGGTATTCTTCTTCTGTGACAAGCTCTTTCTCGCGCAATTGTCGCAACTCAGTCAAATGCTCCGCTGTGGTCCGCTGTTGGCTAGGAGATGAGCTGGGCTTGGCTGCAGCGAAAGAACTGCTCAGATTGATGTGGGTCTGACTGGCCATGCTGCTGTTTGGAACGACCACATGGCGATTGTCATCCGTCTTCAAGAGTGTATAGCCAAGATTGATGCTTTCGACCAATCCCGTTTCCAAACCTGTTGGCGCGGTCACCTGCAAGTGGTCACCCACGTTGAAGGGGCGGTAAAGCAGCAGGGAAATCCCGGCAATTAGGTTGCCCAACGTATTTTGGGCCGCTAAACCGATAATGACCGAGAGGATGCCGGCACTGGCCAGCCAGGCTGTGCCTAAACCCGACAACGCGGGAACCAGGTGTGCATAAGAAATGAACGCAAAAATATAGACACAAAACCGAACGAGTTGTGCCAAAAATTTGACCGCAGTGCGGTCCACACGATCGTGCGAATCTTTGGCGAGCAGTCGTTGGACTGCCAGATGCGAAGCGCGGCCAAAAAGCCAGGCAAAGAATAAGAAAACGAGACCATAGAGAATTGCACCCAAAAATGTTTTTGGATCGATCAAGGCTCCGTTTTTAATTTGTTCCACAATATTCATCGTGAACCCATCCAGTCCTGTCATACAATTTAAGCATAGTATATAATTCTTTCTAGAGTTGGTCAACGATTATGAAAAAGCAGCAAAAAATCGAACCAGGTTTTCTCAGGGACCTGCGAAACGCTCTCGAAGTCAAGCATTTCACGCTGCCGCCATCTTTGCGCCTTCATGGGTCTCTGACCCTCCTCCACTTTCTTTTCGGCCTCCGTCCCCGGCCAGGTGCTGCCGGCCGAAAGGTCCCGGCACCTTCGGGACTTGCAGCCGACAAGCTTGCCTCTGTGCGTCTGTCCATCGCTCTTTTCCCGGCCAGCACGAAAATAATTCACAACTGAGCCTGAATTTCATCTTACTCCCGATCCCTCGCCGGACATATTGCGCGGCCATCTCCGAGTTATTGCGCCAAAACGCTGATCCCCACCGTTAATTTCCTCGAAATTCTCGTTCAACTCACCTGCATCTCCATCCTCCCCATGAATCGCTCTCTCCCTCCATATAAGACATATTGCATAATCCCAGGGGATTATGCAATATGTCGCACGATAAAACTCAACTCACAAAAACGAAAAACTCAACTCAGATTGAGTCGAGTTGAGTCAACAGAATGGATCACCTGCCGCCGATTTGAAGAAGACCAGACTGCATAAAATTACTTAACGCGAGAGGCGGGCAATTCACGCTTTTGAAACAGGCTGTAACCGATCCATGACACGTGTGCCTGCGGCACATTGCAGGCAGGCTGCATTCAGCGGGGAACGAAACCTCCGAGTTTAAAATACGATGCTTCTCAAGAAATTAATTCCGAACCTTTGGCCTGCCCTTGACCTGAAACAAAAAAAACAAGCCCGAAGCGATAATTACTTATAGTGAGTAAATTCTAGCTTACTGGGCCGCCTGCAATAACTCTACCGATTCGTTGCCTCTCTCCCTGCCCCACAGCCAGCCCAGGATCCCACCAGCAAGGATCCCACAAATACATGTTGAGAACACAGTAATAGGATACGTGGTGATCCCGATCCACCTTCCGGAGGCTATCCAAAGTTCCAGGATGGCCACCCCAACGGCGTATCCGAGGCCATATGCCAGCAACCCCTTGGGCGCAAAGCGCCAGCCGGATCTCCACCCCCCTTTGGAAAGTCCCAGGCCTGCGCCGGTGAATAGGCCATTGATCATGCCAAAAATGGCAGCCTCCAGAATAATAGCGACGATGGCCCAGTTCCCGTCCATGAATTGACTAATAAACCTTTGATAAGGACTGAACCTGCCAATGAAATCGTAGATCAGGGTTGCCACTACCTCCAATCCTGTCACAAGCAGGCAGGCGCGCAGGGCGAGGCGCGCCTTGGCAGATACCGACAGGCACAGCATCAATCCAAGCAGGCCGCCTGTCAGGGCGCTTGTCAATACCGCGGGGATCAGTTCCCGCAAAAGGGCGAGCGGAGTTCCAAAGCCCCCTTGGTACCACCAGTCCGGAAGGACCAAGTACTTGCTTTCCCACATGACGATCAATAATCCAACTAAAAGTCCCAACGCTCCCAATGCTGCAGAGCGGAACGGGCGAATTTCATGACGCGTGTCTTTCATAGACCACTCCCTTCTCCACTGCGAAAAATGTTCGATCGCAAGAGTGATCGGAAAATCCAGCAATTCGAAGAAAAGCAACTGCAAGAGAGCCAGCCAGCCTGTCCTTAGCGCCTCCTGTACTGCGGAAGCGAAGACGCCCTGCATCTCCTCGCGAAATTCCTGCTGGAATTTCCTGGGGTAAAGGCGCAATAATCCGCTGTATATGCCTTCCATCAGCCGGAGGAAGAAGGTCATTGGAGAACCCATAGGTCTTTCTTACCATACAACATATGGTTCACTTGACTTTCAAGACAAAAATCCGCATTCATTATGTTGCTGTTTTTTCTCTCACTTACCTTGATACATAATTGTATCCCGATCGTCTATTACGATGAAGCGGGTTGTTATCCTATTAACATGCCATCGGACATGCGCCAGACTTTGTCGGAACGCTTTGCAATGCTGGGATCATGGGTGACGATAATGACACAATAACCCTGTTCATGCGCCAACTGTCCAAGGATTTCAATCAATTTATCGCCATTGTCCTTATCTAAATTACCGGTGGGTTCATCGGCTAGCAGAACATGGGCGCCTGTCGCGAGTGTCCGGGCAATGGCAACGCGCTGCTGCTCCCCACCTGATAGATTGGCTGGATAGCGTTTGATTTTTTCATCCGTGATCCCCACGGAAGATAACAGGCTTTTCGCCTTTTCCGGAATTTCAACCTTTGAAATTCCATTGAGTTGCATGGGGAAGCAAACATTTTCCAGGGCGGTCAAAAGGGGAAAAAGTTGGAAAGCTTGAAAAATCATGGATACGCGTTCGCGCCGGTATTGATCCAGATCCAGATCGGCAAGGGACTTACCATCAATGTAGATCTGTCCCTGAGTAGGTTGGTCAAGACCAGCCATGAGCGAGAGCAGTGTAGTTTTTCCGCTACCCGACGGCCCCAGGACCGCACTCAACTTGCTTTCTTCAAACAGACAAGTAACTTGATTAACCACTTTACGGTCACCGTGTTTGTATTGATAACTTACGTTTTCCAGCTTGAGCTCGGGCATGATATTCTCCTTACTCTTTGACCTGTAAGAGTTCAATCGGTTTTTTATTGGTGACCGATATGGTGCCGATCACCGAACCAACCAAAACCCCTGCCAGGTACAGACCGGCGCTTGTCAATAATGGACCAACTGTCACGAGGCCCGATGCCATCCATAATAAGCCTGAAATTCCCAAGCCGATAATCACCCCAATGATGGAAAGGAACAAGGGCTCCAGGATCAGCGCCAGGCGGACAGCCGTTTTGGTTGTTCCCAGCACACGCAGGATGGCAGCCTCCCTCGTAGTCTGCAGAAGGAGCAGGAAACACAGCCCTGCGGCAATCAAGATCGACACGGCGATCACCACAGGATAGAGCACCTCGAGCAGGGATAGATTTTTCTCCAATGGGGCGATCACGCTGCTCAATTGCTCATCCCAGACGATCAAGCGCACGTTGCCACCGTAAATTCCGATGGGTTTTTCCATGTCTGCCCGAAATTGCGGCAGCTCTCGATTTTTCTTGGGATCGAGGACGAAATGCGCCACCGTGAATTTGGTTTGGCTGCCTTGCATGGATTCCAACGCCGAGAGTGAGATTAAGATATAGTCTCCTGCCGAGTTTTTCAATTCAGTCGTGATGGAATTTACGGTGCTGGCTATCCCGCCTGAGTATTGCCCAACGATGACACAGTTGTAGGTAAAACCGGCTGGATCATGGATCTGAACCCTCTCCCCGACATTCAGCTGCAGCTGCTCGAGCCGGCTGACCGGGAAGAGCGCGGGCACTCCATCTACCTGGATTTGTTGCAGTGTTCGTGGTTCGGCGAAGAGCTTCATGTTCCATCCCGATGCAAAAACGAGCGAAGCTGGATCTGCCAGACCGGAATGGAATGCATCAGGGCTGTCATAGGCATATACAGGGAAAGGTCCATTCGATACTATTTGAGCATCTAATTTACCAATTCCATTCCACCAAGTATCGGCCTCGAGCTCACTGCTTTTCACGAAGCCGCTGTTCAATACACTATCGATGGTCTTCCGGTATACAAAGCCACTTCCTGCGATGAGAGTTCCTGCCGGAGGTAATATTGAAGGATTGGCCTGCACGATGTCGGCTGTCACCACGGTTGTATCGTAGAGTCGATCCACTTCCAGCCGGCTGCGTTCCATGGTCTGCCGGATCCAACCCGAGGCGAGCATAAAGCCCAAGGCTACAGCCAGGGTCAGGAAGGATTTGAGCCTGGAACGCAGCGCATGCTGCCGCACATACCGGCTCAAGGAGGAAGGATTGTATTTTCTCTGCGAAGCCAGGTCGACTTTGTTTACAGGATGTCCTTGTCGTGAGTTTTCAGCGTGATCTACTCCGCTGATAGGACTTGAAGATGAGGCAGGGATGGGCTGGCTTAATGCGCTGATTCTTGCACGCGTTTGCCCTGGCTTAGTTCCAGAAGGCCCCCCTTGAAGAAGTTCAAAGACAGGTCTGCTGGAAAGGAAGAGCACACCCAGCCAGGTAAACAAGGCCAGGAGAAGGAAAACGGCTGCGCATAATCCAGCAAGTACGAAGAGGCTGAGGTCGGCGGATGGAGAGACCCCGGATGGCATCGGCAAGGTGGATAGGGAGGCTTTGGCCTGATCGATTGCATAATTCCAGGAGGAAAGCCCACCCAGGCTGATCCCGAGCCCGCCCAACAAAAGCAGAGGCCAAACTGTTTGTTGGTTGGCCTGTTTTGCCGGGACGCCCAGTGCTCGCAAGATCGCATACTCCCGTTTACGCGCCATCACGTAAAGAAAGACCGCCAGGGTGAGAGCGACGACCATCAACAGGCCAAAAACCAGCAGATCCGCGGAGGAGGAGCGGCGGATGGGATCGACTGCAGCCCAATAGGCCGTTCCATTATTAGCGAGAAAAGTCAGATTGATGCCCAATGCCTGAAGGGGAACTTTGTATTCTTGAGTGAACTGGGTTTCGTGCCGCGAGGAATCGAGAACAAAACTATAACCTTCTTCATCTCTAAATTTGTTTTGAGTCGTGGATGCAAAGCCGGGCCGCAAACTGGAGCTGGGAATATAGGCATAAATACCCCCACCAGATTTAACAGTGTTATACAAACCAACGATTTTGAAGGTATCCTGGTAGGTTGGGTAGCTTCTCCAGTTGAGTGAATCCACACCATCCCGAATTAATCCATAAAAGGTGTCAGTCAGCGGCCGGAAAGTGAGGTCGATTTCGTCACCGAGTCGTAAGCCTCGCAGGTTGGCGAATTCCTCCGGCACCACGATCACTTTATTCCCGGCGAGATCGTCCTGGTGATTCAGCCATCGTCCTTCGGCTAGGTAATAATAGCGGGAGGCCTCCTGCGTTGTAGGCATTGCGCTCATATCCGCGGTGGCGATAATACCGAGTGTATGCAGGTTTTCGTTTAGGACATCGATCTGATTTTTAATGGATGCCATTTCAGGGGTACTGAAATCGATGCTTGCTCCTTTATTTAGTGGCATATACCAAAGCTGTCCATCATCCAGCGGTTTGATCTGAAGAGAGGCGCCGTGAGTCATCCATGAAATATCTACATCAGAACCGACATTTTCCCAACCACGGATAAAATATCTTTGGCCGACTTCCATTTCCTGGATGATTGGGATGGCTGATTCATTTCCCTGGAACAGAAAAAGGAAACTGATCGATTGACCTGGCTGGGCATACTCGGGGTAGCCGGCGAAAAGCGTATCGATATTAAATTCCAGATAATAGCAGCCAACGGGTGTTCCGTTGGCTGGCGGTTTCGCAAAGGTCGTTACTTGCTCCATCTTGATCAGCACACCCGTAAACCAGATGTCGGTATTGTGTGTATTGGGCCACTGTTCTTTTGGAAATGCGTCGGTATATACAGCATTGTTTGAAAATTGAAAGTTTTCATTATAAGTTTGCGGCATGACGCCTGAAAACAGCTGCCGCTGGTCGCCATAAGCGAAATAGGGGCTGGTTTTGATCAAATCGATCCCGGCGGAAACATCCCCCGATTGGGGATCTTTGCTATTTACCAGGACTCCGATGGAGCGGTAGTAGCTGCCTAAAACCCCTGTTTGGCTCTGCACTAAAACATAACCAACTGCTTTCGTTACGAAGGCAAATGAAATTAACCCCAACAAGATCAATACAAGTAAAGATCTGAATGGTTGGCGAAGACTGGAGAGGAAGCTAACATTTGTTTTCATAAAAACTTATTGTGGTCCCGCACAGGTCAAAATGCACTTTCCGTTATTGGACTTATTGATTTGGTGATATAGAATCCGGGGTCATGGCTCTTCCCCGGCAGGCTGCTTCTGGAACATTGCCAGCAAGGAACGCAGGCGTGTTTTTTCCGCAGCCAGGAGGCGCTGGCCGCGCTCGGTCAAGGCATAGGTTTTGCGCGGGTGCCCAGTCAGCTCCGGCGCGGGGTCCGCGCCCACCCGCTCGATCCAGCCGTTCTCCAGTAACCGCTTAAGGGTGGTATACAGCGTGCTGACACTCAATACCACCCGGTTCTCGCTCAGGAGGCGTACTTCCTTAGCAATTGCATATCCGTGCAGCGGACCTGGTGCCAGGCTGAGGAGGATATAGAGCGTTGTTTCCGACAGGGGTGAAAAATCATTTGAATCCGTAGCATCCATTGCACGACTCCAATACATCATCTGTGGATATATCAATATATGATATATTACTGTATGTTTAGCTAAAAGTCAAGTACTCCAATATTCGGGGATTCATAGCAGTAGATTTGCCTCCAGATGCCAATAAGAAGGCTTCTGGAGCATTTGGTTCACTTTTCTATTTCAATCAACCCCGCCCTGGAATGACAAAATGCTCTGGAAAGCGATAGGAGCCATTCTAAGTCGTTGCGCATAACATACACTGCTACAATCCCCGGATAACTCCGCCCCAGAAATCCGCGGACTATCGAGAAATACCTGTATCTTATCCATCCAGCCGGAAAATATGTTCGTTCCCCCCTTGATGAACTCCAAACCGTAGATCACCTTCTTGCAGGAAAATCAGGAATCTCGATTGTTCCTGACCTGAAGGAGGTGTTGTTGTGGCTATTGGAACTGCTTGCCACTCCCAAGGAGTGGGCCGTTTTGCCTGTGCCCAGGCGGGCTGCCAGGATTGCCTGGAAACCCTACTGCAAGAAAACAAAGGGCTGATCCAAAGTGTGATCCAGACGCAAGGCATGGGGGGGATCGATTATGCGGACCTGGTTCAGGAGGGACGCATCGGTCTGTGGCTCGCGATCCTGCATTATGACCCTGCACGGGGATATGCTTTTTCGACCTATGCCTGGACGGTCATCCGGTACAGGCTCTGGCGTGCCCATTTCTATGCGGATCGGGTAGATGAGGTCGAAGAAGACTGGTGGCAGCAGCATGTATGTCAGGCGCTGCTGGAAGTGGTGGAAAAGCTGCCTGTACGGCTGGGTCGGCTGATCCGCCTGGCCTATGGGTTGGACGGGCAAGGAACCTATTGCCTGGCAGAGATTGGCCGGGAGTGGGGTCTTAGCCGGGAGCGGATGCGCCAGTTACGCAACGATGCACTGGTCCTGCTTCGGCTGCCTGCCTTGTCCATGCAACTACGCGGCCTGTGCGAACGGGATAGCCGCCAGGCCTATCAGCAAGCCCTCGCCCTGAACCGTACCTGGCAGCGCAGCCAGAGGCGGCGCCGATGAACAGGATCCTCATCCCCTCCACAGCTCTGGTGCCAACCATTGCCATGCCGGATAGCCCGTTCCACCAATTGCAGAGTCCCTCCCGTTCCGAACTGGCGGAAACGCGCTCCATTCCGGCGGCTGAACGGCGTTTGCTCATCCCCAACTTCATCGAACTTTTTCGCTGGGAAGCCATCCGACCCATGCTGCCGTTCCAGTTACCCAGCCCCGGGGAGCCTTCGCCCTGGCAGGATCGCACTTGTCGCTCCTGCTACCACTGGCTGCCTCCCGATCAGATCCATTCCAGCGTTGACCTGGCGGGTATGGATCCCTTTGACCTGTGCCTGAGCCTGTTCGACTTCTCCGCCTGGCGGCCTTATTTTGGCACGCGTTTCAAAAGCCACTTTGGTCCCCCCGGCTTCGATCCGCTCAGCCTGGGCCTGGCCATGCTGCTCGCGATCTATCGCAAATGGGACTGGGCCAGCCTGGCGAACGAGCTCTGCCAGTCCGAACGCGGCCACGGATACCGCCAGGCACTGGGTTTCCAGGAGAATGATCTGCCATGCGCCTCCACTTTCCGGATGGCCTGCCAGAATACCCCCGAAAACTGGCTCCTGGCCTGCCAAAGCAGCCTGCTGCTCGGTCTGATGGCCTATGGACTGGTTCCCAGTCACTCCACGTTCCCCGAGGATCCGCCCGACCGGGGTGTTTCCATCTCCACTGACTGCCAGCTGATCGACTCCCGCTCGCACATGCGCTGCCGCCACCAGATCCCGGCCTGCTCCGAGCCTGCCGCCACACGTGCCTGCCCGGCCCGGGAAGCTGGCAAGGAAGGCTGCCAATGTGACACACCTGCCTGCCGGGAGCATTGCCGTTTCGCCACTTTCCGCGATCCTCAGGCGGCCTACGTTTATTACGCAGGGTCGAATCAGCCTGGCCATAATCCCAATAGTTTCAAGGATCCAAAACAAAGATCTGCTCCGCACGGCAAGCATCACTTCGGCTACAAATCCAAGGCCTTCAACATCGTGGATGACCGTCTCTTCACCTCTGGCCGATCACCGGCCCTTTCACCGCTGCCAACCGCAATGATCACCTGCTGACGATTCCGGGCTTCGAGAACCTGCGGTTGCGTTTCCCCGACCTCTCCATTGGCGAAGTGCTCGGCGATGCCGGGGAAGGGCATGAGGGCGTGCTCACTTATGTTCACCAGGATCTGCATGCCTTGCGCACCATCCGGCTCGTGCATGCCGAGGGAGACGACCAGCCCCTGACCTGTCTCAAGCGCGGCTATGATGAGAACGGTATCCCGCTCTGCCCGCTTGGCTACCGCATGTCCTGGAATGGCCACGACTACCAGCGCCAAACAACCAAGTGGGCGTGCCGTCAAAGGTGCTTGCACCAATCGCAAGCGGATATTCAACTTTCCGCCGAGACCCAGACCCCGCGCAGTGCCTGTCCTTTCACGGATCCCGCCCGCCCGCTCGGCACTTCCATCACCACCGGCCTGACCCTCCCGGATGGCTTCATCCGCCTGGCGCGAGATATGCAGGTCGGCTCGGACACCTGGAAGCTGCGCATCGGAAGGCAAAGCTATTCCGAAAGCCGCAATGCCTCCCAGGCTCACCGCCACTTGAAAAGATCGCCCTGGTTCGGCTTGATCAACTCTTCGAAGGCTACTACCATGGGCGATACACTCTCGCTTCTGCTTAACCTGGCCCGATTCGTTCAGGAAGCCTCCTCAGCTGCCCGGTCTGCGCCAGCCTGAGTCTCTGACCTACTTCCCGCTTTGCTTTGGCCTCCGCCCCCGACAGGCCTGTATCCACGCGCCTGCTCCCCATGCATCACCCACTGGTTGCCGAATTATTTTCCCCTCGGCCTCGAATTTCCGGCTCGCACGCAGCTCGCAATGGACTTGTTGCACGGCTTACTCCGAGTTATTGCGCTGGAGAACTCGATCCAGCCCCGATTTTTCCTAAAAAACTCGTTCAACCCACCTTCACTTCGGCCTTTCCCATTCCAGGCTCTTTCCCTCCATATCATACATATTGCAGAATCCCATCCCAGGAGGAGCACTTGACGGTTCCCGCATTGGCGGCTACAATTCCGCCTCGTTCCAGAAAGGTCTCCCCCATGGAGATGCGTTTTTTTGTCGGTAGGAGAATCTATGGCCAAGAATGATCTTGAGCTTCCCCAGGAAGACTCCCCCGTCCCACAGGTCGCCAACCTGACCGGGGTGCAGGTGGACAAGGTCACAGCCGACATGGCACGCATCCACCGCAGTGCCGTGGGCAGCGTCGAAGCCCAGGAGGTTGAGCTGTATCAATCCGCTGCTGGCCAGGTCAACGCGGATTACCTCTCCACCCACAACGCCTTGCTCGGCGAAGTGAGCTCCGGAGCGGCCACCCTTAACGCCAGCGCGGTGGTCATGCTCCGGACGCAGGATGCGGCCCTGAACGGACCGGCCGGGATCATCTCCACCCAGAATGCGGTGCTGAGCGACGGCGCGAACACAGGCCTGATGCTGGCGACCTCTGTCAAGGCCGAAAAGGTGCGCACAGTGGTCTTGATCGCCTCAGAGGTGGAAGGGCAAGTGGATACCGTCCTGGACACCCGCCAGGTGGTCGTGGCCTCGCTCCTGGCAGGCGCCGCGGCCGGGGTCGTGGTGCTCCTGGGGCAGTTCTTGTTCGGACGTCACAAAGGCTAAGATTCCGGGATCCGCCGGATCAATTCATAAGAGAGCGAAGGTAATCCGCTGAGGCGGGTGAGAGGCGCTCAAGGAAGGTTTGCATGGAAAAAGTCATTATTCAAGCCACCCACCGGAGTGTTACCGGCAAACAGGTGCACGCCCTGCGCCGCGCCGGACAGCTTCCGGGTGTGATCTACGGACACAAAGTCCCACCGATCCCGATCTCAATGG
>Ga0187881_10004180_pt1 | contig 11873 bp, 10 predicted proteins | sample June2016WEW_19_1_2_FD_133017 | JGI IMG/M metagenome (GOLD analysis project Ga0187881, IMG submission 133017) | Peatland microbial communities from SPRUCE experiment site at the Marcell Experimental Forest, Minnesota, USA - June2016WEW_19_100 | ecosystem: Environmental > Terrestrial > Soil >...
ACCTGGAGCTTCTGCGACGTGCAACGGGGGCCCAGAAGCGCAGGCTTGCGGCCCTGTTCGGAAAACCGGACCTCACCACGGCTGAAGCAAAGCTGGTCGGCAAGGCCATCGAGGAGCTGGGCGCGCGCGGGACCATGCAGGAGCTGACCGAAGGTCTTGCCGCGGATGCGCGGAAGATCATCAAGTCTCTCCCCGTCCCGGATGAGCACGCCCGGATCCTCAACGAAATCTGCAGCGGGAGCCTCCGCAGGAAGCGGTGAGCCGCGGTTCCCTGCCCTGCGAATTGGCTTTTCCCCGTCTCGATCCTGCTTTACATTGAAGAAAAAGGAGAAGCCAATGGCGAACCAGTCGACCCGTTTCATGGGACTTGCAATCGAGAACCCGATCATCGCCGGAGCGAGCGACCTTACAGCAAACATGGACAGCATCAAGCGCATCGAGCAGTCAGGAGCGGGCGCCGTGGTGCTGAAAAGCCTCTTTGAAGAACAGATCCAGCTGGAGCGCCACAAGCTGGAGGAGGACATGCACTCCGGGGAGAACGTCTACGCCGAGATGACCAGCATCTTCCCGAAGCTCGAGCATGCCGGGCCAAAGGAGCACCTGATGTGGGTGAAGAAGGCCAAGGAGGCTGTCCGGATCCCCGTCATCGCCAGTCTCAACGCTGTGAACCCCGGAACATGGGTCGAGTACGCCCGCCACCTTGCAGACCAGGGCGTTGACGCCCTGGAGCTGAACTTCTTCGCCACGCCGCGTGATTTCCAGACCGCCTCCTCCCGGGTTGAAGAGGAGCAGCTGGACGCGGTTCGCTCGATACGGCAATCCGTGTCCATTCCCATCGCCGTGAAGCTCAGCATGTTCTATTCAAACCCCCTGCACTTCATCTCGCAGCTGGACCACGAGGGAATCAATGGTCTTGTGCTTTTCAACCGCCTCTTCCAGCCGGACATCAACGTGGACTCCGAGACCATGGCCCTGCCCTTCAACTTCTCCGCGCAGGCTGACAACCGGCTTCCCCTCCGCTTTGCCGGGCTGCTCCACGGAAAGGTGAAGGCCGACGTGTGCGCCAGTACTGGAATCATGACAGGCAAAGACGTCGCCAAGATGATCCTTGCCGGCGCGTGCGCAGTCCAGGTGGTCACGGTGTTGTACAGAAACGGGGTGAAATCCCTGGCCGGAATGCGGGAGGAGCTGGACCGCTGGATGGAGAGCAAATCCTATCCGAGCATAGAGAGCTTCCGGGGAAAGCTTTCCGCTGAGAACAGCCAGGACCCGTGGGCATACACGCGGGCCCAGTACGCCAGGATGATGATCAACCCGAAGGAGTTCACGGAGCCGGTGGGGGTATAGGCGCCCGCCGGCTTCTCACGCTACCCTCTCGGGCATGAAACGCGACACGATGCTGGTTGCCGCCGTGGCTGTGGTCGCGCTGTTCCTGTTCTTCAATCCCCTCCAGCTCTGGAAGGGAGCAGGGAGGGGAGCGCGCCGGCCCGGGCTCCCTCAGTCCTCGCTGGCCCAGCTCGTTGCATTCGCCGAATCGCACCACAAAGCCCCTGAGGACTATGTGCTTGGCTGCTTCGCATCCCACGACATCGTCTTCCTGGGAGAGTTCTATAAGATCCGGCAGAACGTCCAGCTTGTCTCTTCCCTCATCCCGCGGTTGTATGCGGCAGGCGTGCGCAACCTTGGAATCGAGTATGCACTGTCGGACGACCAACGTGATATCGACTCCCTCGTGACCGCCGACGCCTGGGATGAGACGAAAGCCCGCGCAATCATCTTCGACTGGATCGTGACGTGGGGGTTCCAGGAGTACGTCGACATCTTCAAGACCGCCTGGCAGCTCAACCATGGGCTCCCGCGCGGGTCCCGCCCCTTTCGCGTGCTGGGGCTCAGCGTCCGGCAGAACTGGGAATACCTGACCACGGAGAAGGACGCTCAGGATCCCAAGGTTGTTGCCCGGGTCTTCGCGAACGGCGTGCCGGACGCCCACATGGCTGAGGTCATCGATCGCGAGCTGATTGAAAAAGGCCACAAGGGACTCATCGTCTGCGGCATGCAGCACGCGTTCACGGGCTTTCGAAGCACGGAGTACCAGAAGAGCGCTGAAAAACTGCGGCTTTCCGAGACGCGGCGCGCAGGAAACATCGTGTATGAAAAGATCGGCGCCCGGGCGTTCTCCATCGCCCTGCATGCGCCGTGGCCGGATGCCGGCTCATCCACGGGCCTCACGTGGGCGGCGGATGGGGCCATCGACAGCCTGATTGCCAACCTTCCGCCTGGGGATCGGTACGCGGGCTTTGATGCGGCCGGCACCCCGCTGGGCGCGCTGCCGGTCACCACCGGCACGTTTGCCCGCGACGCGCGCGCCGGAACAACCCTGACCCTTGCCGACCTGTTCGACGGCTATGTGATCCAGGGTCCCCTGGCCGGCTATACCGTCGTGACGCCGATTGCAGGCTTCGTGAAACCCGCGGACGCTGCGCGCGCCTTAAGGGACTTCCCGGGCGCCAAGCCCCCGTCCCTCACGGCGGAGCAGGCCAACCAGGCCATAGCGGATGACGCCGCGGCCGTACAGAAGTTGCTGGGCCAGTTCAGGTAGAGAGGAGACGGCTGACGCATGGTGGGCCATTCCCTCGAGGTCCTTTATGAAGACGAAGCGCTCCTCATCGTTGAAAAGCCCGCCGGGCTTCACACTGCGCCGCTTGTGGAAGGAGAGCCGGATACTCTCCTCGCCCTGGTGCTCGGGGCTTTCCCGGAGATTTCCTCCGTGCCGGGAATGAAGCCCTCCGAGCCCGGACTGCTGCACAGGCTGGATCGTGATACTTCCGGCGTGGTTGTGATTGCCCGCACTCGCGCTGCCTTCGCCTCCCTGCGGCTGCAGTTCGCATCCGGGCAGGTGCGCAAGGAATACCACGCGGCCTGCGCCTGCCGGGCGGACAGCCTCCCGCTGCGGGACATCTCCATCCGGAGCCTGTTTGCTCCAGCCGGACCGGGAGGCAGGAAGGTGCGCGTGGTCATGCCGGAAGAGAAGAGCGCGAGGCTGCTCAGAAGGACTGCTCCTGCCCTCTATAGAACGGAAGCCCGGCTTGAAAAGGTGCACGAAGGGCGCGCCCTTGTGGAAGCGGTCATACAAAAAGGGTTTCGCCACCAGGTGCGGGCGCACCTCGCGTTCACAGGCCTGCCGATATTCGGTGACCCCCTCTACGGCGTGCCCGTTCCTCCCGGAGCTCCCCAGCGGATGTACCTCCATGCAAGCGCCGTCCTGCTGGCGCATCCGGTTACGGGAGATGAGCTTCGAATCACATCTCCCCTGCCCCAGGCGTTCAGCGCGGTGCTGTGATTTCCGGCTCTTTCTCTTGAGGCTTCGGCACTGGAGCAGCTCTGGGCATCGTGCCGAACACGTAGTCCCAGACCGGCGAGCTGACGCCGAAGCGCATGCCGGGGCACGTCCCGTGGTGCTGCATGTGCTGGCGCCGGCACATCATGATGTAGGGGTTCTTCACCCGGGCATGGTGAAGGCTGTAGTGCATCATGTCATAGACGATGTAGCCGATGAGGAAGCCCGCGAAGACCGGGGAGAACCACTGCGGCCGGGCCAGAACGACGTCGAAGGCAAGGTGGAACAGTCCGAAGAAGGCGAGCCCAAGGGGAATGCTGATGACGGGTGGCATGACCAGCCGGGTCCGGCAGAGGGGCTGCGCGTGGTGCACGCCGTGAGCCAGGAAGAAGACGCGCTTGAATCTCTCAGTCTTCGGATGGTAGTGGAAGAAAAACCTGTGAAGGAGGTACTCCACCAGGGTCCACAGGAACCAGCCCGCAAAGACGCGCGCCGTCACCAGGGCAGCGCCGGCATACCCTGATGCGCGCAAGACCGACTGCGCCAGGAAGAAAACAGCGACCGGAGCCCACAGCACGAGCACAGTCATGGGCCGCACGTGGGAAAAGAACTCCAGGAAGTCAGACTTGAACAGCCTTATCGGCTTTGTTTCATACCTCGGCGTGCCAGGCATAGACAACCTACGTATCACTAATGTCGTTAATCCGGGATGATGAATCAAGCATTGTTGTGAGCGCCTGCAACTGTCCTGAAGGAGCTGCCGGCGCAGAGGCAGTCCGCCTCACCGACCTTGCCCCTGACTGTGAAACGGGCTACTGTTGCTGGCCAGAGCCATGGCGATAAGCTTCCGCGATCGCGACATCATCTCCATAACCGACTTCTCGCGGGAGGAGATCCTCCATCTTTGCGAGGCCGGTCGTCGGATGGAACTGCTGGAGAAGACCGGCAAACGCAACAGCCTGCGGGATGCGCTGAAATACCGCACGCTTTCCTACATGTTCTATGAACCGAGCACCCGAACGCGGACAAGCTTCAACACGGGCATGCGCGAGCTGGGAGGCCGCTACGACGGCTTTTCCGGCACCGAGGGCACGTCTGTGATGAAAAGCGAGACCGTTCGGGATACCGTGACCATGATGTGCGCAAACCACAACGACGTGATCGTCATGCGCCATCCCCTGGACGGGTCTCTGCAGTGGGCCGCGGACGTGGCCAACATCCCCGTGATCAACGGCGGGGACGGCAAAAACGAGCATCCCACCCAGGCGCTGCTGGACGTCCTCACGATCTATGCGCTGAAGGAAGGCCGGCTGGACGGGATCCGCGTCGGCTTCGGCGGAGACCTCTCCCATGGCCGCACGGTCCGCTCGTTGAGCCTTGCCCTCTCCCATTTCGACGGGGTGACCATCCGCTGGGCGGCAGAGGACTTCCTGGGAATGCCTGATGATCTTTCACGGCTGCTTTCGGCCCGGGGCGTCCGGGTGGAGCGTGAAAACACGGTCCGAGACGTGATGGGACAGGTGGACTTCTACTACATGACCCGGCCGCAGCTGGAGCGCATGCCCGGCGTGACCCAGAAAGACATCCTGGCCATGATGAAACAGTACCGGATAGACGTGGAGAAGGTGGATGGCTTCGACGCGCGCGTCCTGCATCCGCTGCCAGTGAACAGCGAGATCGCGGAGATCGACTACCGGGTGTATTTCACCCCTGCCCAGGCTTTCTTCACCCAGGCGGAGTTCGGCGTGTTCCTCCGCAAGGCGCTGCTGCACGAGATGCTGGGCCACGAGGGGTATTGCCGCTACGACGGGAAGCTTCCCGCGGAGCTCGGCGTGGGCAACAACCGGCTGCCCCGCCGCGTCAGGGGCGCCAAACAGAGCGCCATGTTCATCGACAAAATCCATGACGGCACGGTGATCGACCACCTTGCCCCCGGGTCTCTGCGGACAGTCTCCGATGCCCTGGACCTGGAAAACCGCGGGTATTCGTGCACCACTGCGACAATCCCCGAGAAGCGGAACCCCTTCATCAAGACGAACCTCCCCGAGCCGGGTGAGCGGGATCTCAAGACCATCGCCCTGCTCTCTCCCGAGCCCACCATCGACACAATTACCGGAGGCAGGATTGCGGCGAAGTTCGTGTACCTCTTGTGCGCCAACACCAACTGCATCACCCGGGTTGTCAACGAGGATGTCCCGCCCAGGTTCTACCGGGACCATGATGCGGTCCGCTGCCGCTACTGCCGCCGGGAGTACACGGTGGCCAGCCGGAAGGTGAGCGACGAGGAAAAAACGGACTGGACAGCCAGCCTCCCGACGCGGATCGACCCGGTGGCATACCCGGACTGATCGGGATGATCGACCCCCACGTCCATCTGCGGGACTGGAGCCAGAGCGGCAAGGAGACGCTTCGCCATGGCCTGTCGGTTGCGTGGCGCGCCGGGCTGGACGCTGTATTCGAAATGCCCAATACAGATCCCCCTCTCACAACCAGGGATGCCATCCAGCGGCGCCTCGCCGACGCCGATGCCGCTCTCGCAGCCCTGAAAGTTCCGCTCTTCCACGGCCTGTACGCCGGGCTCACGGCATCCGCCGCGCAGATCGAGGAAGCAGTGGGTGCCTGGCGCGCCCTTTTCCCCCGGGTTGTGGGGTTGAAGATGTATGCCGGCCATTCGACAGGCCAGATGGGAATCGTGGAGGGCGAATCCCAGGCGCTCGTATACCAGACCCTGGCAAAGCTGGGGTACACCGGGGTGCTGGCAGTCCATTGCGAGAAGCAGGAGCTCCTGCGGCCCGCGGACTGGGATCCGGGCAGACCGGCAAGCCATGCGCGGGCCCGGCCTCCTGCCGCGGAGGTTGCCTCCGTGAACGACCAGAAAGAGCTGGCGCTGGCGGCCCACTTTGCGGGGACCCTCCACGTGTGCCACATTTCGACGCCGTGGGCGCTGGACCTGCTGCGGGAAAGACACCGGCAGCCGGCCCCGGACACGGCGCCGGCCCAGGCGCTGCGCGTCACCTGCGGCCTGACCCCCCATCACGCGCTCCTTGACGCGGGGATGATGGAAGGGACCGACGGCCTCTTGCTCCTCACCAACCCGCCGCTTCGGCCGCCGCCCATGCCGTCTCTCATGCTGGAACGCCTCTGCGACGGAAGCATCGATTGGATCGAGACCGATCACGCGCCCCACACCAGGGAGGACAAGGCGCAGTCTTTCGCCTGCGGGATCCCCGGGCTTCCCTACTACCCTCGGTTCATCGCGGCACTGGCCAAGGCAGGCGTTGCTGCCAGGCGCATCGACGAGATCACGCATGACGCAATCTGCAGGACTTTCGGGGTGAAGATCGAGAACCGGCGCAGACCGGGCGACACCGAGCTGGCAGGCGAGTATGAGTTTGATCCGTTTGCGATACTCACACGCGCTTCATAGAGGAGCGCCTGCAAGACGGTGCACGAGCGCGGGTTCGATTCGAAGGCCGCTCAATTCAACGGGTCATCTCACAACCCGCGCTCCGCTGCCGGCGGCCAGGGCCTCCACCTGTTCCAGTCTGGCCATCGTGATATCGCCAGGATACGTGGTGAGGAGGGCGCCATGCGCCCATCCCAGCCTGAGCGCCTCTGCGGGCGCCCTGTCGGTCAGCAACCCGTAGATGAGGCCCGCCGCAAACCCGTCCCCGCCTCCGATCCGATCGTAGACATCCAGCTCAGCTGCTTCAGACTCGTGCAGCTGGCCGTCATACCACATGACTGCCTTCCAGCTGTGCCGCGAGGCCGAATGCACATGGCGAAGCGATGTGGCAACGAGCTTGATGTTCGGGTACTCGGCGATGACTCTCCTGATCACCTGCTGAAAGGCCTGAGTGTCAGCCAAGGGGGGCCTGGCTGACGCGTCGGGACCGGGGATCCCGAGCCCGAGCTGAAGGTCTTCCTCGTTTCCGATCAGGACGTCTACCATGGAAGCAACCCTGCGATTGACCTCCAGGGCCCGCGCGGACCCGCCCTCGGCGGCATCCCAGAGCTTTTTCCTGAAGTTCAGATCGTAGGAGACAACGGTCCCGGCAGAGCGGGCCTCGGTCATCGCTTCCAGGATCAGCGCCGAAGCACCAGGTGACAGGGAGGCGAAAATGCCCCCGGAGTGGAACCAGCGGACTTTCCTGGTCCGGAACAGGTCTTTCCAGTCGAAATCTCCCGGCGAGAGCATGGCGCCAGCCTCATTTGCCCGGTCATACCAGACTTCCGGGGCGCGGACTCCCCACCCGCGGTCCGAATACGTGTTGGCGATGCGCGGGCCGTGGACCCCGTCGTAGGAGAACCATTTGAAATATGCCTCAACGCCGGCTTTCCGAACCTCATTCTCCACCCACCATCCGGGGGGATAGTGGACGTTCGCCGAGGCCACGGCCACGCGCATTCGGAAGCACTTGGCAAGATTTGCTGCTGGGTTGTACTCCCCGCCGGAGCAGTGCCGATCGAAATGCACCGCCTCGTGGAGAGGAACCACTCCCGGGTCGAACCTCTGCACGATCGAACCAAGAGCAAGAAAATCGTATCGGCAACCATGGGCACCGGGAATACTCAGCCTTGCCATGATTCACTCCTCCGTCGGCGCGCTTCGCGCACGGCCAATAGTAGCTAATGGGGTTGGCCCGTGCAACTCGGAGCCGGGTGCGGCCTTGACCCTGGCGGCATGCACCATTATCCTTGTCGGACTTTTTGTCATGGCCGATACAACAACACTGCCAGCCGCAAACAACAAGCCCCTCATCGTTCAAGGAGACAGGACCATTCTCCTCGAGGTGGCAAGCCCCCGCTACGCCGAGGCGCGCGACGCTCTTGTGGGCTTCGCCGAGCTTGTGAAATCTCCCGAGCACGTGCACACGTACCGCATCACTCCCCTTTCGATCTGGAACGCATGCGCCGCGGGTGAGTCGGCGGCCCAGATCGTCGAGACCCTGTGCTCCCTCTCGCGGTATCCTGTTCCCGAACATGTGGTGACCGAGATCACGGACCTGGCGGGGCGCTTCGGGAGCCTGACCCTCCTGAGCGGGCCCGAAGGCCTGGAGCTGCGCTGCCGCGACGAGGGGCTGGCTGCGCTCATTTCGGCTGACAAGCACACCAGGCCGCTCCTCGGCGAGCGGCTCTCCAGCACGTCGTTTACGCTGCCCGCCCATGTGCGGGGCCAGATCAAGCTCACCCTCATCAGGCTCGGGTACCCCGTTGACGACAGGGGGCGGGTATTCGGATGGGGAGCATTTCCCGATCGCCCTGCGTTCCTCCACTCTCGGCAGGGGGGCGCCCTTTACAGCGCGTCCGTACCAGCGGGAGGCGGCAGGCGCATTTCATGCCGGAGGCTCAGAGCGGGGCGGCTCGGGGGTCATCGTGTTGCCCTGTGGAGCGGGCAAGACCATCGTCGGGATGGTGTGCATGAGCCTTCTGCAGACCTCCACCCTCGTCCTGACCACCTGCGTCACCGCCGTGCGTCAATGGATTGCCGAGCTTACGGACAAGACGGACATAGATCCGCAGCTCATTGGCGAGTATACGGGGCTGAAGAAGGAAGTGCGCCCTATAACGGTCGCCACCTACCAGATGCTCACTCACCGGGAAAGCGCCCGCTCACGCGCGGCCCGCGCCCAGGCCTCCGACGGAGCCGAAGCTGCCCCTGCGCAATCCTATCCGCACCTGGCCCTTTTCGGGGAGAGGGACTGGGGACTGATCATCTACGACGAGGTGCACCTCCTCCCCGCCCCTGTCTTCCAGATCACGGCATCTCTTCAGGCACGACGCAGACTGGGGCTGACAGCCACGCTCGTGCGGGAGGACGGCAAGGAAGATGACGTTTTCGCCCTGATCGGCCCGAAGAAGTACGATGTCCCGTGGAAAGAGATGGAGAAGCAGGGGTGGATCGCCAAGGCCGCATGTACCGAGATCCGCATACCCCTTCCCGAGCAGATGCGCATGAGCTACGCCCTGGCGGATGCCCGCACCAAGTTCCGCATGGCCTCCGAGAATCCCGCCAAGATCGATCAGGTCCAGGCCATCCTTGCGGCGCATCCGGGAGAGCCTGCCCTTGTGATCGGCATGTACCTGGACCAGCTGGCGGCCGTGGCTGGACCCCTGGGCCTTCCGGTCATCACCGGATCCACGCCGCAGCGGGTGCGGGACAGGTTGTATGCTGATTTCAAGGCCGGCAGGGTCCGCGTGCTGGCGGTGTCCAAGGTGGCCAACTTCGCCGTCGACCTGCCGGAGGCAAGCCTCGCCATCCAGGTGTCAGGCACGTACGGCTCACGCCAGGAGGAAGCGCAGAGACTGGGAAGGATCCTCCGTCCGAAGGAGCTCTCCAACCAGGCATATTTCTACACCCTGGTTTCCCGGGACACGGTGGAGCAGGACTTCGCCCTGAAGCGGCAGCTTTTCCTCTGCGAGCAGGGCTACGGCTACCAGATTCAGCTCTTGGACGGCCGCGCGCAGACTGCCGGGAACGTTCCGGCATGAGGCTTTTCCCCCCCGACTGGCAGACCTTCCTGGAAGAGCTTGTCCAGTGGGGCGAGTTGTCCATTTCCGCCCGCCGGACTTTCCTGGACGGGCTTCGGCCGGGGCTTTCCCTTGCGGCGGCTCCCGGCGACCATGCGATGGAAGAGCTGAAGGATGCAGGGCTGCTGGAGAAGTCAGGAACCATTGGCTACCTCGCCGTGACTCCCGAGCATGAGAGCTTCCATCACGTGATGAAGGCGCTGGAGAAGCACCCCCTTTTCGAAGGCTCCGGTCTGGCAGCCCTCTGCGCATACCTTGCGGATCACTACGCCTCGCGGGATCGGTCCCTGCTGCACGAATCTCTTGCTCTGCTCCCCAACGATCTGCCCCGAGTTGCCGGGCTCGTGTCCTCGGTGGAGTGGCTGGAGGCCGCCCTTCCCCGGCAGGGAGCGCCGGGGGATGCCGCGGGGCTGGAAGCAGCCTGCGCCATGCTTCGTTTTTTCCGGGATCAGAGGGACCGGGTGGCGGTCCGGGACCTTGAAGACTACTTCCCCAAGATCGGCAGGGACGACCTGTGCGCCGGGATACGCATCGGCATCCAGAGGGCGGTCTTCTTCCTTGGTCTCCGGCGCACGGACCTCGAGCCCCTGCTGGGGATCTGGCCGGCTGCGGCGCGGAGACTCCGAAGAATGGCCGTGGTCCTGGCCCCGGAGCCGGTGAAGGTGGTGCGAACGTTCCGCCATCCCTACCTCGTGGAGGACATGACCACGCTGCTCCTTGCCGCCCGCATCGAGCCCATCCCCCTGCGCCGCGGCGACGAGAAGCCTTTCATCCGGTTCGTGGAGAACGTTTCCCCCGCCCTTCTCAGCGTCCCCGATTGGCTGGAGAGCTTCTTTGGCCTCTCGCTGGAGGGAAGAATCTCACTGGCACTCCAATCCCTGAGGCTGACGGGCTTCCTGGTTCCCGACGGGTCTCCGCGGGGAGGCCCTCCCCCTCAACGGCAAGGCCGGCGCGGCAGGGGGAGCTCCGGATCCGCGCCCGTCCCCCGGCGTTCCCGCGGCTCCGGCGGGACCGCGTGGCGGGAGCCTGCGCTGGTTCCGGCTCCATGGACCGCAGCCTGGGTCGACCAGCCCCTCGCGGAGAGGCGCGAGCGGATAGTCGGCATGCTGGCCATTGGTGCAGGCGGACCTTCCGGGCTTTTCGACCTGCTGGAAGAGGAATGGGCGTCCTCCGAGGGAGCCCGGGAAGAGATACTTCCCTGGCTCGTGCAGGCTTTTTCATCAGTTCCTGCGGCCTCTTTCATCAAGTTCGCCGATTTTGCCGAGTACCAGGCTGCGATCGGAAGCCCTCTTGGCGCGGTTCAGCCTTATTCCGTCCCGCACGAGCGCGCCGGTGACAGCGCCTCCTCCGGCGCCGTAGGCCCCGGCCCGGGGGCCACCGAGGAGGCGCTGGAAGAGCTTTGGAAATCCTTCCTGGGGATTTTCATCGGGCGGTGCCTCCTGTCCCTGGATGGCGTGGAAGCGGGGATAACGGAAGAAGGCACGCCGTGCTTTCGACTCACGCACATCGGGCGGCGGATCCTCGGGCTCCCCGGCGACGGCCAGGGAGACGGAGAGGGAAGGGACGCATCCACCCCTGCCATCATTGTGCAGCCGAACTTCGAGATCGTATTCCTTGTCCCGTCCCCCGCGGCCGAGGCGCTCCTGGGGCGTTTCTGCGAAAGGGTGGGCAGGGAGGTCGGGGTGCTTTTCCGCATCACCAAGCAGTCGATCCAGCGCGCTGCCGCATCCGGTCTCAGGACAGACCAGGTGATCGGTTCGCTGGAAAGGCATGCCAGGAGTGAGTTGCCTCCAAACGTGAGGCAGGAGATCCATGGCTGGCTGAGCATAACGGACCTTGACAGCGTGCCGCCCGCACTTTAGCGTCACCAGAAGGCGCCTGGGCGCCACGACATTACCATGAAGATTGCGGTTACGGGCGCAACAGGGTTCATTGGAAGCCATCTCGTCGAGGCCCTTGTGGGAAAGGGACACGAGGTGACATGCCTCGCAAGGAGCCCCGAACG
>Ga0187881_10004190_pt1 | contig 11859 bp, 9 predicted proteins | sample June2016WEW_19_1_2_FD_133017 | JGI IMG/M metagenome (GOLD analysis project Ga0187881, IMG submission 133017) | Peatland microbial communities from SPRUCE experiment site at the Marcell Experimental Forest, Minnesota, USA - June2016WEW_19_100 | ecosystem: Environmental > Terrestrial > Soil >...
GACTCAGTGGAAGACCGCAAAAAGGCGCTGGCGAAGCTTCTCCCCATGCAGAAGACCGACTTCTACAAGCTTTTCAAGATCATGGAGGACTACCCGGTCATCATCCGGCTCCTCGATGCGCCTTTGCATGAGTTCCTGCCCCACAACGACCAGGAGCTCGAGAAGTTCATGAAGTACCTGAACGTCGGAAAGTCCGGAACGAAGCGGGTCCCTGAGAAGGAGGTGCGCGCCCGCAGCGAGGCTTTGCATGAGTTCAACCCCATGCTGGGTCATCGGGGCTGCCGCATCGCCGTTTCGTATCCCGAGATATACGAGATGCAGGTTCGCGCAATCTTCGAGGCCGTCTACACGCTTCGAAAAGAAGGGGCCAAAGTCGAGCCCGAGATCATGATCCCCATCATCATGAACGAAAGCGAGCTGAAGCTCATCATCTACGGCAAGAAGATCGAAGGAAAGCACATCCGCGGACTTGTTGACGTGGAGCGGGAGGTGCGGGAAAGCTTCAAGGCAAAGCCGGTGCAGTACAAGATCGGCACCATGGTGGAGCTGCCCGCTGCCGCGCTCGGGGCAGGGGATCTTGCGCACTATGCGCAGTTCTTCTCCTTCGGGACGAATGACCTGACGCAGACAACGATCGGCCTGTCGCGGGATGACTTCAACTCCTTCATGCCGGACTATACCCAGTTCGACCTCCTGGAGGGCAACCCGTTCCAGATCCTGAATCCACAGGTGAAGGAGCTGATTGCCACGGCAGTCAAGCGCGGCAAGATGACCAGACCGGACCTCGAGGTGGGGCTCTGCGGAGAGCACGGGGCAATACCGGAGAATATCCGCTTCTGCATGGAAGCCGGACTGGACTACGTGTCCTGCTCCCCGTATCAAGTGCCTCTCTCAAAGCTGGCCATCGCGCAGCTGAATATCGAAAGAGACGGGAAATAGTCCATCAGACGGACCATCAGACAGAATCGGCAGGGTCGGGCGGAAGCCCGGCCCTGCTTTTTTTATTTCTTGGACCAAATTGTGAACTTCTGCAACCCTTCGACAACGAGCATCGCTGCCTTGTCGGCGTCGGTCTTGGCCACCGTCGCCTCCTTGTTCAGAGCGGTTGAGAAGAACTTCCGAATCGATTCGAGGACGTCGGGAAGGTTGTAGAACAGGAACGCAACGTTTTCACCCGTCGGCTTGATGATGGTGAAGGAGCCGTAGGTCATCAATGGGGTCTTGCTCACCATGACCTTGGTCTGGTTTCTGGTGGTCAGTATGTCCAGCTCGGAAAATCGGTGCGGGATCTGGTCTTTTGCAGCACGACGGAAGGGCTCGAGGTGCTTCTCTGCGTAGTTCGGGGGCTCCGCCAGGATGAAAAGCTTGTTTCCATCCGTCTGAAAGTTCAGACCCTCGTTCGTCAGAACGATGCTTTTCACCCCGCTATACGCGACCACCTCGTAGCGGGAATAGGCCGAGTGCTCGTTGAGAAACGAAGAGACGACGTAGCCTCCCTCGCTCGGGAGCTTGCCCTCGGCGTATGCCTTGAAAAGGTCCACGGCTTTCTGCTCTGCCATCAGCCTCATCCTCCCCACGTGCAAGTATATTCGGTTTTCAGTGGCATGCAACGAATTACTTCGCCGATGTCTCCGCTTTTCGCAGGGTTGCCGCCTTGGCAAGGAACTTGTCCGCGTACTCCGAATTGCCCATCCGCCGGTATACCATTCCCAGGTTGCGGTTTGCCCGCCAGTCCTGCGGAGAGAGAGAGATGGCGCGCCGGAAGAGCTCTGCTGCTTTCTCCAGGGTTTTCTCCTGATAGTGGAGCACGCCGAGCATGAGAAGAAGGGAAAGGCTCTCTCCGTTCTGCTTCATGAAGCCTTCCATCGCCTTGATCCCGACCTTCCGCGCTCCGATCTTGTCCAGGCAGTAGACTGCCGCCTTGATAAGCTCCACTGAGTCCTGATCCGTGCTGAGAAGGTCGCGCAGGATCACGAGCGCCTCAGCGTACCTGCCGGAGCGGCGGTAGCATAAAGCCAGGGTGGACTTCAGCTTTGCGTTGCGCGGCTCCAGGGGAAGGAGCTTCGCGATCTGCTCCGCGGCGTCAGCGAATGACTGCATGCGAAGCAGCAGCCGCACCAGCTGACGCCGGGCCGCCTTGTCATCAGGGTCCAGGCTGAGGTAGCGAAGAAGGGCGTCGCGTTGCTCCTCGGATTTGCCGTTTGCTTCGTAAATCCCGGCGAGCGCCTGCAGTGCGTCCAGGTCGTCCTCCGAGACCCGAAGGACGCGCTTGTACCATCCCTCGGCAAGCTCGGGAAGACCGGCCCGGACGTACGCCGCGGCCAGCTCCACCATGAGGACGAGGTCGGGCCCCCGGCCCTTGACCTGCTGCTGCAATTCACCGAGCACCTTCTCAGTGGCTGCGCCCGTTCGGGCCAGGGCGAGGCTGTGGAAATACCTGGCAGTCTCATCGGCGGGGTTCTTCAGCAGGAGGTGGCCCGCCTCGGTGAGGAGCTCTCCGTACTCCCTCCTGTCCCAGAGCACCGCAAGCAGGCCGTAGCGGATCTCCAGGGAACTCTTGTCCTTTTCCAGTGCCCGCAGGAAGTGGTTCTTTGCCTTGCCCAGGTCTCCCAGGTTCCGGTAGGATTCGCCGACCAGCATGTGCAGATACGGGTCTGTGTAGTCGTCCTTGAGGAGTCGCTTTCCATACAGTATTGCCTCACGATACCGCCTCTCGCGGAACAGGTTGACCGTGATGAATCGAAGGACGTCTTTCGCGTTGCCGTCCGGGCTGACGGAGCTCTTCAGCATCTGCGTTCCTATGCGGAGCTCCTCAGCAGCCTCCTTCTTCTGGTCCTGCGAGAGAAGGATCAGCGCCTTCTGCAGGTGGAGGAAGGGGTCCTGCGGCGACATCTTCGAGGCCTCCTCTATGTGGTAGAGGGAGGCGTTGTTCTTTCCCAGCTCCTTGTAGATCGACGCAAGATAGAGGTGGGGGAGGATGCTGGCTGAACGCTGCTCCAGGACTTCATTGAAGAGCCTGGCAGAATCGACGAGCTGGCCCCTGTAGAAAAGCCGTATGGCAAGAACAAGGGCCGTGTTGAGGTAGCCAACCTGCAGCCGCGTATTCTGCGGATCCAGCTCCAGCGCCTTGGCGAAGCACCAGATCGCCTTTTCGGACCGGCGGGCTTTCAGCCACGCAAATCCAAGGAGGCCGAAAGCCGCGGCAAACCGGGGATTTGTCTCCGTGGCGCGGCGGAGGTGCCGGATGGCCGAGGGGTAGGCCTCCAGGGCGAGGTATGCGCGTCCAAGAAAAAAATGGCCGGCAGCTGAAGCCGGTCTCTGCTGGACGTAGAAATTGAGCGCCTGGGCGGCGCGGGCATGCTCCCCCAGGGCATGGTAGCTGCGGCCGAGGTACAGAAGCGCCTGCGGGTATCGGTCTGTGCTGCCGACGATCCGAAGAAGGATGTCAACGGATTTTGCATAATCGCGGTTCCGACCCGCCTGGAGCGCTTCCTGGAAAAGCTCGGCGTAATTCGTCCTGTCCGGCACTGCTGGGGCCCTGCCATGAGTATAGCATGTCAGCGAATTGCTTTACAAAGGGTTGGCTTTGCAATACACATTAGCCATGCAAGCAGTCCTGAATCTGGCACAGATCACGCGCAACCAGGTAGTTCTTGCCGACAGGCTGGAAATCGGGGTCCGCCTGGCCGCAAGCGGAATCGTTCTGGTGCTCTGCCTTGCCACCGGGCAGTCCACTTTGTCCGTTGTGGCCGCTTCTATCTTCTTTGGACTCGTCATTTTTTCCCTCATTGCAGGCGTTCTGCTCACGCAGAAAAGGGATCCTGGCCCTCTGTTTATCCCGTCTCTCGCCCTGGACTGCGCGGCCGTCGCGGTGAACGGAATGTCTGCGGTCAGATCCCTGGGATTTGTCCCCGCCCTTCCCATTCTCATTGTTCTTGAAGGCTATTGCTCCGCAATGGCACTGCTCTCCGCTCTTCGCCTGTCCACGCGGGATGTCATCTGGGCAGGGGGAGCCGCGGTCCTGGCTCCGGCTATTGTCTCGCTGGGAGCATTTACCCTCCTGCCGGACTCGGACGTCAGGGCGCTGTTTTTCATACCGGTCCTGAACGCACTCATAGCGAGCTTTGCAGGAATCATAGCAGACCAGAGCAGGGGCGCTCTCAAAGACAATCTGGTCACGGAGGACCTCCTGCGGGCAAGTCGAAGGCTGAAGATGACCATGGATATCGTTGCTGCCTCGATTTTCAACCTCCACCAGCTTGTGAACAGACTCGGGGACATCTCGACCACGGTTTCGACGGGAGTGCGCAACCAGGCAGCCGGAATCGATCAGGTGACAACCGCCGCTGAGCACCTCCAGGGGGCCATGGGGAGCATTTCGCAGGCCACGGAAAAAATGGCCATGTCCATCGGAAAGACGGCGCAGTTTTCCGAGAGCGGCAACACGATCATGCAGAAGATCATCGCGGAAATCCTGGGCATCCATGACGTCGTGGACAAAATGGTGGCGGCCCTTGCCCGCATCAACGATATCGCTGATCAGACGAATCTGCTCGCCCTGAATGCGGCCATCGAGGCATCCCGCGCCGGCGACCGCACGGGAGGTTTTTCCGTCGTTGCAGACGAGATCCGGCAGCTCGCGGAGAAGACCGCAAGGACTGCAAGCGAGATCGGCAAATGGGTCAAGCAGATCGAGAGCGTCATCCAGACCGGAGGCGAGTCATCGCGGGAAGCAGGCAAGATTTTCGATTCGATTGCCCGGGATCTCGGCTCGTATGCGGGATTCATCCACCAACTTTCCACCTCGGTCAAAGAGCAGCTTGGCGCCAACAGAAAAGTGACGGATGCCATGGAGAACATCGGTTCCGTCGTGGACGACAACCGGGACATGGCGGAGTCGGTATCCCGGATCGTCGGCAATCTCAGGCAGGAAATGTTCAAGCTCGAGGCACTGGTGGACGACAAGGTGCAGGAGGTTGAGAAGCTCTACCGCGGGGCCCAGGGCCCCGCGTGAACCGGCCCAGAAGCCGCGTTTGACAAAGCCGTCCTGATCGTACCAGAATGGCGCATGGAACAGCGGAGCATCTTCGCCAACCTGTCCCCCCTGGATCATAGATACTCTCTTTCCGATCCCCAGCTCTTCCAGCGGCTCTCTTCCTGCCTGAGCGAGGACGCCGCCGTTCGCTACTGCCTTCGCGTGGAGACGGCGCTGCTGAAGACGTTGCTCGCCCGCCTGGAGGTCCGGACCGGCGGTCAGGATTCCATGGAGGGCTTTGGTGACGGCATCTCTCCGCAGGAAGTGTATGACGAGGAAGAGAAGACCCATCACAACATCAGGGCGCTCGTCAACGTCATGAAGCGCCATCTCCCCGCCGGTGTACGTCCCTACGTGCACCTGGGAGCCACGTCCGCCGACATCCTGGACACCGCATCCGCCTTGCGTTACCGCGACGCCGTCCGGACCGTCATCCTCCCGCTTCTCCTGGATCTTGAAGAGGAGCTGGTGCGCAGGGCCCGGGAGGAAGCGGAAACTCCCCAGATCGGGAGGACGCATGGTCAGCACGCTGTTCCCATCACGTTCGGCTTCGCTATTGCGGAGTACGTGGCGAGGCTCGGCAAAAGCCTGGAGAGGATCGAAGGGAAGGCCGGCAACCTCCGCGGAAAGCTCGCGGGGGCCGTCGGGGCCTACAACGCCACATCCCTCGTGGTGAAGGATCCCCGGTCGCTGGAAAAGGACTTCCTTGCGTCCCTGGGGCTTCAGCCATCGGAGCACTCCACGCAGCTCGTTGAGCCTGAGTACCTCCTGGAGCTGCTCCTGGAGCTGAACACCGCGTTCGGAATCATTGCGAACCTCGCGGACGACCTGCGTCATCTGCAGAGGTCCGAGATCGCGGAGGTGCATGAGGAGTTCACAGCCACGCAGGTCGGGTCATCCACCATGCCGCAGAAGCGAAATCCGTGGAACTCGGAGCACGTCAAGAGTCTCTGGAAGGAGTTTTGTCCCAGGGTGGTCACGTTCTTCATGGACCAGATTTCTGAGCACCAGCGTGATCTCACCAACTCCGCCTCCTCACGCTTCATCGCAGAGTACATTTCCGGGCTTGCCCTTGCAGCCGCGCGGATGGGATCGGTAGTGAAGTCGCTGGCTGTCGACCGCAGGCGGATGGCGGAGAATCTTTCACGGGCCGGGGACCTGATCTTCTCCGAGCCTGTCTACATCCTGATGGCCCTCGGGGGAGATCCCGATGCCCATGAGGGCGTACGAAAGGCGACTCTCCGGGTGGAGCAATCGGGGGAGCAACTCACCGGAGCGCTGCGCAGGGACAGCGCCGTGTGGGAGGTGTTGACGAAGCAGCTTGCCCATGCCATGGGGAAGAAAGCGGACTCATTCTTCGATGATCCGGCGAACTACAGGGGAATGGCCGCGGAGCAGGCGCGGACCCTTGCGGAGAAATATGAAGGGCTGTGCGCGCGTATGCGAAAGGAGCCTGGAGGCGGATGGACAAGATCCTGATTCTCGACTTCGGAAGCCAGAGCACCCAGCTCATTGGCCGCAGGATCCGGCAGATCGGAGTGTACAGCGAGATCGTGCCAGGTGACCGGCAGGTCAGTGCAATGGATTTCAGCGACGTTCGGGGAATCATCCTCTCAGGCTCGCCTTTTTCGGTGTATGAGGACGGGGCGCCGCGCGCGGACAGGCGCATCTATGAAAAAGGCCTTCCCATGCTCGGGATCTGCTACGGTTTCCAGAGCATGAGCGCGGATCACGGCGGAGCCGTGACTGCGCTCGTTAGCAAGGAATACGGGAGGGCGCGGATAACACTGGAGGGAAAATCGGCCCTCTTTGGGCGCGTTCCCGGAGACTCCTTCGTATCCTGGATGAGCCACGGGGATTCGGTGACGCAGGCCCCTGCGGGGTTCCGCGTCATAGGGCGCTCGGAGAACGGTCTTGCCGCCGCGTTCGTGAGCGAGGAGCGCCTGATGTGGGGGGTGCAGTTCCATCCCGAGGCGAGCCATTGCGAGCACGGGCAGCAGATCCTGGAGGCCTTTGCACTCGACATATGCCGCGCTCGGCCAGAATGGAACATTGAATCGTACCTCCGCGCCCAGAAGGAGCTCCTGAAGCAGAGAGTGGGGGAGAGGGACGTCGTGCTGCTCATCTCGGGGGGCGTGGATTCGTGCGTTGTCGGCGCCCTGCTCCTCCGAAGCCTGGACCCCGATCGCGTCTACCTCATGTACATCGACACAGGCCTCATGCGGGACGGGGAGTCGGAAGAGGTCGCGGAAAACCTTGCCGGCCTGGGAGCACGTCACCTTCTCACCCTCGATGCTTCTGAGAAATTCTACGCAGGACTTGCAGGCGTGACCGATCCGGAGGAGAAGAGGCGGGTCATCGGGGACCTCTTCATCACGGTGCAGGAAGCGGAGATAGGCGCTCTCGGGATTCGGGACTCATTCCTTGCCCAGGGAACCCTGTACACGGACCTGGTGGAATCAGGGAAAGGCGTTGGCGACAAGGCCAAGGTGATCAAGACGCACCACAATGTTCGCTCTCCTCTCGTGGAGGCAAAGAGGGCAGAAGGGCGGGTCATCGAGCCGCTCTCATCGTTGTACAAGGACGAAGTCCGTGAGCTGGGCACCGCGCTCGGTCTTTCCCCAGCCGTTGTGAAGCGCCACCCCTTTCCCGGACCTGGGCTCGCCGTAAGGATCGTAGGAGAGGTGACGCGCGAAAAGTGCGACCTGCTTCGCAGGGCCGACGCGCTGTTCATCTCTGAGCTTCGACACCGGGGGTTCTACGACAGTATCTGGCAGGCATTCTGCGTCCTGCTGCCGGTGAGGTCAGTCGGGGTGTCCGGGGACATGCGCAGGTACGGCCATGTGCTGGCGCTTCGAGCAGTGGCTTCGTTGGACGCAATCACGGCGGACGTGTACCCCCTCCCCATGAAGGATCTGCTGGAGATCTCCTCCCTTGTGACCAACAGGATTCCCGATATCGGCCGTGTAGTCTACGACATCTCCAGCAAACCGCCCGCGACCATCGAATGGGAATAGGTGGTTGGCATGAAAAAGCTCTCACTTTAGGAAATAGCTATACGTTACCGATATAGTGTGAGTAGAGGTGAAAGAAATGCCAGGGGAACTGCCGGAAGACCCTTCCGTGCGAGAGATGCTGGAATGGCTCATGTCGACCTGGGGCATGACTAAGTCTGACCTTGCCCGGATGTTCCAGAGGACCCAGTCCACGATCCATCATTGGCTTACCACGGGGCAGGTTTCGCATCGCAACCTGATGAAAATACGCTCAAGCTACTATTTCCTCCATGATTCACGTGACCCGCACTCCAACGAAAGGAAATGCGAGAGATGCGGGAAATGGCTTTCCCAGGGAGAGTTCCGCCGAGGGAAGGCTATCTGCCACGCGTGCGAGAACTCGCGCACCCTTCAATATTATTGGTCCCATCGGGAAGAACAGCTTTCCAAGCGGAAAGCCAAGAACTGGTACAACCGCAAGAGCGTCCGACCGTAGGACGGAACGCTGCTCTGGATATTCGTCCCGGAATCCATTATCATCCGCCAAAGGATCAGCAAATGCAAAAGGCCGGCCTCGTGTGCATCATTGCAGCAGTGCTGCTCAGCTCGTGCGTGGGGATAGACAGTCGCCTCGCCATCCGTGAGAACGGATCCGGGACGCTGTCACTGACCTATCAGGTATCGCAGCTCGTAGTCAACCTCGGCAATCCCGTGGACGGGAAAAACGTCGTGCCCCTTCCACTTTCCAGGGCCGATTTCGAGCGGTCCGTGGCAAGCTCCAACGGCAAGGTGAGACTGACCCGGTTCGATCGATCTGAAAACCAGAAGGACGTCATCATCCGGGTCGAGCTCGCTTTCGATTCTCTGGACGCCGTTGCGCGGCTTGACGCGTTCCAGAGCGCTCAAATACGCGTCTCAAACGACGGCTCCGCTCACACATTCTCGCAGCTCATCGCGAAGGCCCCCAGTGAGCCAATTACGGCTGATTCGCTCCGGATGGTGGACGCGTTCTTCGGGGATTACAGCCTCAGTTTTTCCATAGAAGCTCCTCAACCCATCACAACCAACAGCCTTGGAACATTGTCCAGCGACAAGCGCATTTTGACATACAAAACGAGCGTGGGGGAGATAGTGAGGACGAAGAACGATATTGTTCTGTCGATCGGCTGGTAGAGGGAGTGGAAGCCTTCGGCGCTCGGCGGGTCCATCACCAGCTCGATGGTCCACGACCATGTGTCCGCGGTTCACCGGTCGAGGCTGATTGGAAAGGGAAGTGTAAGGCAGCACAAGAATGATAGCCAGACCTGAAATTAAAGCGACTTCTCACAATATACTCTTTTCCATTCATTCTCATAAATTAGTTGGTTTGCCAATCTCGGTGCCCAGATTGGCTGCCGGCCAAGGGGTATGATGTCTATGCAGCATTTGAAAGGCATGCTTGTCCTCCTTCTCCTGAGTAATTCGATTGCATGGGCCCAGGCACCTGCAGAAAAGCCGCAAGACTGGATCCTTTATGAGAGGGGTAATGCGATGTTTGCACAAAGAGAATTTGGGCAGGCATTGCAGTTGTACAAAGAAGCGGTTTCTTCGGCCGGGATATTTCCTGAAGCCGAAATGAGAATAGGTGATGTATTTTTTGAGGAGGGTGAGTTTCAGCTTGCAAAAGATCAGTATGATAAAGCATACAATTTAAGAAAGGGGTTTGAGATACCAGAAACTCAGTACGAGGTTCTGTACAAGCTTGCTGATCTATATCTGGGCCGGCAAATGTACAGCTCAATGGAGGACTCCCTGCTCAAGGTAGCTGCAGACGACAAGAGATTTTCTGATCCTGTCAGCGAACGGTTGAAAAATCAAATCGAAAAGAACTACAGGGAAAAGGGGATAGACCATACGCTTTTCCTTTATCAGTTCAACGTGCCTTTTGCGCAGGCTGCGCACTCCAGGTTGGGATGGTTCTACTACAGATCGGGCAGATACGGGCAGGCGCTCCAGGAGCTTCTCTACGCGGTGATTTACAGTACAACAGAAATGAACGTTTCTCTTCATGCCATGGACGTTGACTATCAGTTCAAAACACTCAGCGATATGCTTGCGGCAGTGGAGACCTATAAAGATCTTGCAGGCTACATTTCGAACAGCGACTTCTTCAGCGATCTCTACTACCTGGCGTGCTCTTCCTATACCGCAGGCCTTCCTGCGCATGCAACGCAATTGTGGAGATTGATGGCTGGATCAAGACTTTCGGGCAGATTTGCATCCTTGTCAGCGCGCCAGATAAAGTCTCCGTGGACTGAGAAATTGATTGGTCCAGCCCGCTGACCATTGATAGTGATATCGGCCAATCTGATGATCGATCAATAGTAGACAGAATATCTATTATCGGAAGTAAAAAGAATTTTGATTTGGACTAAGTAAACTTCAGGAACTTGCGGGCTTGGCGGGCAATTCAAGAGCCACGAGCGTGGTTCTTTGTTCCAGACTTCTTTTTCTGAGGCAAGGTGCGTGCGTAGTCGGCTGCTTCAGCAGCCACTGCCCTGAAGGTGTTTTCGTTCTTGTACAATTTTTCTGGCAGAACAAAGTAGTCCTTCATCGGCCTGCCTGGCATGGGCTCGAGAGCTGACAAAGGGGCATATTTCTTCCAAAGCCTGGATACCTGGTCTGGAGAAAGTCGCAGGAAGACTGAGCTCTGGAAGAGCCCGGCAAACATGTTCTTGTTGATGAAGTATGCGGGATAGCCAAACATGAGCTTTTTCTCGCAGTCTATCCCTGCCAGCGCTTTTCCAAGCAAGGCCTTGAGCTCTTCCGGAGCTTTTTCCCATTTCATGGTTCTCTTGCCTCCCCGTCCCCTCGCACTCGGAAAGAAACTCCAATCCCCTGTGCTATAATAATGCCTGCATGGAAACGTTGACTAACATGATCAAGGCATGCCGCAGCGTAATCATCGCAGGAGCAATTCTCCTGGCATCGGTTGCTGCAAGCGCTCAGATGGAGGCCCCTGAGGGCGTTTGGACCTTCACGAACTTCGGCGTCCGCGCATATTGGTGGGGGATCGTCCCGACGGGAGGAGACTTTTCCATCCTGTACAACGGCTTCAGGCTCATGCCTGGTCTGGACACGATTGTGGAGAACGACGCAGGGGCGGGATACGAAACGGACAACTTCTACCGCAAGCCTGACGGCGGCTTGTACTTCGGGCCTTCGGGAGACGGATCCCCGGTCCTGTACGACAGGCTTGAGATCCTTGAGGGCCTGGGCATCCGGCAGGGGGTTCTCTGGGACAAAAGTCGAAATCGCAATCTCCTTGAAGGCTTCCTGTTCTATCGCCTCCATTATGACTGGAACAACCCCTCCTCCGGCACGTCCCCGCTTCTTTTCCAGTCGGGGCTGCCGGACGCCGACCAGATTCTCAGCAATTCTCTGATTGCGGGAGTGTCCATCAGCACCATAGACAAGGACAAGGTTCATAAAACCATGAATGGTCTGTACGGCGAAGTCTCAGTGCAGTGGGGACCGTCGTTCTTTTTCAACAGCATCGGCAAAGCAGATTTCTTCCGGCTGAACGCAACGGCAAAGGGTTTTGGCACCCTGTACGCGGCGCCTGAAAAAGGCGACGCAAACTTCTTCAGCATCTACCTTGGAGACTTTGTTTCCGTGGATTACACGGGAGGCAGCTCGATTCCGGTGTATGTACAGGAGAGCACCGGGGGCCTGGCTCCTCGAGCCACCACGGACGATTGGGTTCGGGGTTTCGAAACCGGCTCATATGGCACGACATTCAAGGCGGCCAACAACTTCGATATCCGGTTCCAGGGGCCAGCCATCATC
>Ga0187881_10004192_pt1 | contig 11858 bp, 7 predicted proteins | sample June2016WEW_19_1_2_FD_133017 | JGI IMG/M metagenome (GOLD analysis project Ga0187881, IMG submission 133017) | Peatland microbial communities from SPRUCE experiment site at the Marcell Experimental Forest, Minnesota, USA - June2016WEW_19_100 | ecosystem: Environmental > Terrestrial > Soil >...
ATTCAATTATTAAAGCTTACAACGTCAAACGGCCCCAAGAAAGAAAAAGGTGCCGGGAGAGGGTTTCGAACCCTCGACTTCTGGTGGCTCGCGTCCACCTCCAGATTATGAGTATCGCCCTTCGAAGGAGGCTGGCGCTCTAACCAGGCTGAGCTGTCGGGCTTGAAGTTTGAATCCCGGCCTCCCGGCAGGCATCCCTACTTGCTGACAGTATATTTACCTTATACTTGCTCTCGATTCATTGAGCTTCAATGAACGAAATAACCCCATCATCTCTTCCGGCTTTGGCCTTACAGTCTCATCGCCGTCTTGATCCACCCAGTGACCATGTTCAGCTCTCAATACACAAGCTACCGTTTGATGCAAAGAGATTGAATCACGCCCTACCCTTTTCGGAGACATGTAAGCTGACGACTGATGGTCATGGTTAAAACTACCACCGACGTGGGGAACATGAATGGTGCATGTCAGACCTCGATAACACCTTCACCCGTCTCATCGCCTTCATGAAACCATCGTCCGTAGCCGTGATAGGGGCCTCCGCTAGGGAGGACAGCGTAGGTTACGCCGTCTTCGCCAACATCCTGAAGACGGGGTTCAAAGGCATAGTATATCCTGTGAACCCATCGACACGCTCCATTCTCGGAGTGCGTTGTTACTCCTCCGTCTTAGAGATTCCAGATCCTGTAGACTTAGCTGTCATATGCATCCCCAGTAAGTTCGTGCCTCAATGTATAATCGACTGCGGCAAGAAAGACGTCAAGGGCGTGGTCGTCATCAGCGCCGGGTTCAAAGAGACGGGGGCCGAAGGAGCCAAGTTGGAAGAGGCTCTAAAAGAAGCTGCCAATTCTTACAACCTGCCGCTGGTTGGCCCCAACTGTCTCGGGTTGGGTAATATGGATCCCAACGTCCAACTGAACGCGACCTTCGCTAAGCGTGTTCCTAGGGCTGGGAACATTGCCATCGTTTCCCAGAGTGGCGCGCTAGGCGTGTCGCTGATGGATTACGCTTCTTCACGGAACATTGGGATATCCAAAGTGGTAAGCTTGGGAAACAAGGCCGTTCTCAACGAGCTCGACCTGCTGAAGGCCCTAGCCAGCGATCCCCTGACCAAGGTCATCTTGCTTTACCTTGAAGATCTAGTCGATGGCAGAGGATTCATAGAGACGGTCAGGACGGTGACAGATACAATTGGGAAGCCCATCTTGGCTCTAAAGGCCGGTCGCACGGCGGCAGGAGCCAAAGCGGCTTCTTCACACACTGGGTCTCTCGCCGGCTCCGACGAAGTGTATGATGCCATCTTCCTCCAGAGCGGCGTCCTTCGCGTCGAATTCACGGCAGAGCTCTTTGACTACGCTATCGCCTTTGCTAGGCAGCGCCTTCCCAAGAGCAACAGGATTGGCATCATCACGAACGCCGGGGGACCAGGCATACTGACGACTGACGCTTGCATCAGGTATGAAATGTCCATCCCAACGCTCATGCCCGAAACGATCACTGCTTTGAAATCATTCCTTCCGGCCGCCGCCGCCCTGAACAATCCCATCGACATAATTGGGGACGCCGACGAGAACAGGTATGAGAAGACACTTGGGGTCATGATAAAGGACCCCTCCATCGACTCCCTGATTGTGATCGCCACTAGGCAATTCATGACCGACACCAAGGCCATCGCCGAAGCCATCGCTAGAGCGGCCAGCCAGACCGACAAGACAATCATGGTTTCATTCCCAGGGGCCCCCCCCGACGACGAAGGGGTGGTCTACCTAGAGGAGAACAACGTTCCTGTGTACCAATTCTCCGAGTCCGCCGTAAGGGCCCTTGCCATGATGCAGAAGTATGAAAGCTGGGTCCTCAGGCGCAGGACAGAGGTGAAGACGTTCAAAGATGTAGACAGAGCGAAGGCCCAGAGTATCATCGACGCGGTGACGAAGGAGAAAAGAGAGGTACTGACCGAACCCGAAGCCTACGATGTCCTAGAAGCATACAGGTTCGACGTGCCAAGACACTATCTCGCGAAGAACGTGGAAGAGGCCATCAAAGCGGCCCAAGAGGTAGGCTATCCTGTGGTCATGAAGATAGTGTCACCCGACATCATCCACAAGATGGACGTAGGAGGAGTCAAGGTCGGCATTCAGGACGCTAGCGCGCTACGTCAATCGTATGAAGAGATGATAAAGGCGGTGAACGCGGCCGCGCCCAACGCGAAAGTCTGGGGCGTTGGAATCTACGAAATGGTGAAAGGTGGAATAGAGACCATCCTTGGTGTCAAGAGAGACCCCCAGTTCGGCCCCATCATTGTCTTCGGCACGGGAGGCACAGCGGTAGAACTTTACAAGGATGTATCATTCAGGCTGGCACCCATCAGGGAATTGGGTGCGTATAACATGATCAGCTCGACCAGAGCCAGTCAGCTCCTCGCTGGCTATAGGGGTTCCAAGAAAGGTGATATAACTAAACTCGAAGAGAACCTAGAGAGGCTATCGCAGATGGCCTGCGAGCTTCAGGAGATCAGCGAGCTGGACATTAATCCGCTCGTGGTACTCGAGGATGGCAAGGGCTGCAAGGCTCTAGATGCGAGGATACTAATCAAACCGCCGATGCAGAAACGGCCTTGCTGACATTATGGACAGGATTCAGGACTGCTTCGTCCTGAACCCGACAAAGTAGACCCTGTCGAAGTCTTTCACCTTGCCCTTTTTCACAAATACTCCTTCGGCCGCCAGCAGTTCAATCTTCCTAGGCACGCCGTGCTTGTCCCCGAAGCCTCCGATGCGGCCGTCTTTATGCACGACCCTGTGGCACGGGACGACCGGCGCGTAAGGATTCACATGCATGATGCTCCCTATGGCACGGGCTGCCTTAGGATGGCCGACAGCGACCGCCAGCTCTCCATAGCTGGTCACCTTTCCTCTTGGGATCTGCTTTACAAGAGAGTAGACGGCCTCCGGATCGATCTTCCTCTTCTTCAAGGTCCGACGACTATCACATATCATAGCCATCCGTATTAAGGCATCTCTTCGGTCCGTTTCTATTGCATTCCTGTTTTCTTCTTCGTCCTAGTGGTCCTTGGCGTGCGAGGCTTGGTGCTCCTTACCCTTGTGACGACAGGCTCGACTTCCACGATAGCTGCGGTGGGCGCGTTCCTCTTCATCGACTCGATTCCGTTTAGGCACCCTTCCTTCGAGTTGTAAGCTTCGCCTGTAGCTATGATTTCGCCGTTGCGTGCCTTTAGCCGGAATCTGAACTTCTCAGACTTGTCTTTGTACAATTCAAACTTGGGTTTTGCCAAACCTACATCGGGTTTCTCCGTGATCGGCGTCTCCATTGCGGGCATCACTGGCGCCGTCTCCATGACTGGTTCAGGAGCGACCACCATCGGAGCGGTTTCGACGATTGGTTCAGGAACGGCTGCGGCCGCCGTAGTTTCAGGCTTCTCGATAACCGCCTCTGCGGTCGGCATGGGAGCGGCAGGAGCTTCAACTGACTGGATCGGTTCCGGAGCGGGTTCAAGCGGTGGAGGCATAACCTATTCTTTGATAGGCTCGGGGACCGGTTGCATAGCCACAGTCGCCACTTGCACTGGGGTCGAAGCAGGCGCAACACTCGTCGTTACGGGCGCTGCCCGCGACGCGCTCCTCAATCCTAGCGCTAGTATCACTATGATTATAATCGCAGCCACGGCCACCAAGACGGCAATCAGCTCAAGGTTCATATGAGCTTCATAGTGAATTGGGAGCTTTCTTTGTTATACCCTTTATGGTCAACAACCGCTCACCAAGTACTTGGCTAAGCTTGACAACTAATCAGGTTACGCCTTTGTAGTCGCTGATGTAAAGATTTCTTTCCAGTCGCCATCGCGAAAAGCTTTTACAACTGGCATCCTTGACGTCCAGTCCGAAGCGGGGGTCGCCCAGCCTGGTCAAAGGCGTGAGGCTCAGGACCTCATCTCGTAGGAGTTCGTGGGTTCAAATCCCACCCCCCGCACCAACACAATAAACGCTAGAGTCTCTCTGGCGCGGACGAAGCAGCCACTCATGCGCTCGGCTAGCCGTCGAGCTTTTAAATGACAGACTTGTTCATTCGTCTACCGTGTCCCTGAACTCCACGCTGATTGCCATCATCATTATCATAGTTGTCTTCGAGGCTTCGGTGGTGGTCTACGCCATAATCAGACATGTAATCAAGAGACTTCTTTCGCCTCAGAGTAGCTGAACGCCCTTATGACAGGAACATGTCATCTAACGGTCGAGTATCTGGGGGACGTCCTTGGTCGGCTTCAGGCTCGCCGCATACACATATTTCGCCAGCTCCATCTTCGGATAGATTATGTCTCTGAACCCGGTCACTCCCTTGACGTGATTGGGGACGCTCAACTCTAACGGGATGCTCAGAGCCTTCACTGCAGAATCGTAATCCTTGTAAGCCCCCGTCAGGAACTGGCCCACCACCTCTTCGGCGTACCAGTCTCTGAAGCCTTCCTCCTTCTTGTGCCTGAAGATGGCCCCCCTGAGGAACTTCAAACGTCTTATGCTCCTGAGCGAAAACGTTGACGTATTCATATCAAACCTCACCTTCAGTTCGCTCTTAGACACGTCAATCTCGATCCTCTTGCGGGTCGGGTTCGGAACGCGTTTCTTCAACGCCTTCACGATCTTGACGATGACTCCTCCGACGTAGATATCCAGTTGGGGACGGTTCAGGTGGACGTATTTGACCGAATCTCCCCTCGAGGGATTGATGTTGTACCTCACCCTGTCTCTGTTCAGCTTCTCTTTGGCCAACAGCAACTCTGCCACCCAGAGTTCGTCTTTGATAGCCATGACTTTGTAGAGGTTGTACAGGACAGCCTTCGTCGCCTTGAAACCTTCGTCTCTGTCATCGCTTGCATAAACCTTCAGCACCTTGTCTACGTAACTCTTGGCATAGGCGAAGTTCCCCCACCTGGCCAAATCATAGACCCTTACGGCTAACTCCTTGACGTCAGGGGCGTCAAACCCTGACTTGGCGACGGATTCGACGAGAGCTTGGTACTGCTCGGCGGCCTTCTCCCCCCTCGATTTCAGGAAATAGTAGTCGCGGAGGTATTCCCTCTTCTCTTTGATGACGCCTTCGAGCGTGATTCTTGAGAACCACTCTTTCTCATTGTAGACAAGAAGGAAGTCAGGATTATTGACAAGACGGTCAGAAAAGCCCTTGTCGGCAACCAGTTTCCTCCCTAGCCTGAAGGCCTTGATGTTGGTGCTCTTGCCGGCCTTTGCGGACTGCACGATGGAGTCCTCAAGGTTTCGAAGCTCCAGCGGAAGAAGCCCCAGCTGGTAGGTCATTCCTAGCATGACCATGTTTGAGTAGATTTTGCTGCCGAGGTAGAATTCCGTCAACTCGGAAACAGGGAGTCCAAAGTAGTCGTCCTTCCCCACCTTCCCCCTAATCCTGTCATCTATGTCGTCGGGATAGTCCTCTTCGCCGGTCAGCATCGGTATCGTGGGCAAGGCCGTTTCATTAGAGACGAAGATAGTGGACTCGTTCGCGTATTTCATTCCTCTCGTCCCTTCCAGCTTATCTAGACCGTTTATGAGGTCGGCGTGGCCGGCCGATATCACCGGAGATATGTTGACCCCACTCCTCTGGAATATGACATGGCTGTAAACCCCACCGTTGCGTACCGCCAACCCCTTCTTATCATGTCCAATCCATTGACCTTTGTTGTAACCCTGCTTGGCCGCGGCCCTCGCAAGAACCACCGTGTTGAGCCCTCCTCCCATGCCGCCGAAGGAGCCGGTGTAAATGGAATACATGTCATCGAAGTCTACCTTCTTAGCCGGCTCAGGGATCTCTCCCAGCTCTGCGTCGGTTAGCCTCTCTCTTGGAACCCCATTAGCATAGCTCACTTTGACACGTTCGAAGGATGGGCATGCCTCAATCTTAGCGCAATAGACATCCTCGGTGCATATCGACATATCGATGGCTACCTTTTGCCCGTAAATAGTGTCGGTGAGCGCCAAGCCGGGGCATCCGGTATTCATCGTGCATTCTCTGCAGTTCTCGCAGACTTCGGGGGTCACATTGACGAACTCCGTCTTGGGGCCCTTCCGTAGCATCTTCCTCCTCCTTTCTTTCGTTATGCCACATTCCTTCTCCGACACGAATACGGTGGGTGTCTGACGTCTGAAGGCTTTCTTTAGCTCGTCGACGTAGCCGCGCCTGTCATCGGGGTTTATCGTCTTGATGTAGACCTCTTTGCTCCCGGCCATCCCTTTGATTATGGGCTCGAACTTGCGGGATTGAATCTTCTCCTTCCCGCGGAACTCCGTCGTGATCGACTCTTGATGGCCCGTCATGGCGACGCACTTGTTGTCCATGATTATGGTGACTCGGTCACGCTCGCCGTCGATGGCTTCCTGCACGGAATTCTTTCCACCATGTTCGAAAGTTCCATCGCCTATCAATACCAGCTTCTTGTTGATCACATCCTTCATGGCGTCCGCCGATGCGCCAGCGTGGCCCATGGCGTTGAAGGCGTGAGCCTCCCTCCAGGGGCCGTACATAGACATGGAATAGCAGCCTATGTCAGGTATCGTCAGGAAGTCCTTGTTCTCCGTCTCGGCTCTCATATACTTAATTACGCTGTTCGTCCCACGATGCGGGCAGCCAGCACAGTACCCTGGCGTCCTCTTCGGCAGCACCAACGAGAAGTCGCTGGCCTTTTTGATACGAGCAAGCTCACGCTCTATTCTCTGCCTATCTTCTACTGTTATAGCGTCTGAAGACGCAGTATAGCACCTCCAACCTTCCCTATCATGATGCTCGGGTCCAATCCGCCGAACTCTGGGAATCCATCCTTCCCGTCAGGAAACTTCTTCCCCCAAATATCTACGTGGTCAACCTCCCTGTTTTGATACGCCCCATTCAGGATGTATGAAACGTCTGATTCGATGAACGGCTCCTTCTCTTCTACTACATATATGGTGTCGACGCCCTTAGCGAACGATTTCACTATCTCTTCGTCCAGAGGATAAATCATTCCCAGCTTTAATACAGGAAATCGTTCGTCCATGCCGAGCGCATGGAAGGCCTGCTCTAGGTAGTTGTACGCGAGGCCCGAAGCGATGAACCCGATCGGCCTATGCGAACTATCCATATCACCGTAGAGTATTCGGTTGAGGTTCTTCTCCCTCGCATGCCTGATAGCTAGGGGCAGCCTCCGTATGACGATGTCCTTCTCATGCTCGCCGGAAACCGGCGGGAGGCTGGTCCCTTTCATGACGTCGATGCGGCTGATATCCACTTTGACCTTCTCTTTCGTCGGGTACTTGTTCTTATAAAGCTCTACCGAACCGATCCCGTCCGCTTGGAAGGTCTGTATAAGGTATCCAACGATTAGCTGAGACGAACGCGAGAGCTCCAGCGACGCTCCGATGAAATCCTTGACCTCCTGCGGGGTGCTGGGCTCAATGATGGGCATCCTCAGCTTGCGCAGGAGGTAACGTGAGCTTGAGGCGACCTGCGTGCTGGACGCATGAGGGTCGTCCCCCACCACTACGATTCCTCCCCAACCAACGGTGGCAGCCGCTTGGTAATTGGAGATTTCGAGCGGATCGGCCGCCACGTTCAATCCGACACTCTTCATTACGGCCATCGCATCCTTCCCCATGACGCGGGCCCCGTTCAGGCGAGCAGCTCCTTCCGCTTCGTTCTTGGCGGCCTCCCAGTAGAACCCGTTGAAGCTCAACCATCCCTTGAAGTTCTCAGAGAAGGTGAAGAACTCGGCAACAGGCGAACCCATATAGCCAGAAGCTATGGGGATTCCCGCCTCCAAAGAACCCTTCACTATGAGCTCGCTGCCGTTGAAGACCTCATATCCATCCTCCTTGAGGAATCTCTCGTCTACCATGGGAGCCCTTACCTCCAATTCAGAATAGACCTATCTTGAAGTCGAAAGGCGTCGATATAATCTGTTCTCCAATTTCGTCTTACAAAAAGTCGCCTCCAGACTTGAGGCGTCATGCGACGCGACCCGCCAAACTCTATAAGCTCCTCGGTCGAACAACTTGAGCGACCTTGCAGAACAACGTCGTTCTCGTCCCCCTCATCTCAGCGCTCCATGATCCTGAGTCCGTCAAGGGTGTCTTGAATCACTACACCGCGTGGCTGAAGGGTTCTTACGACATGAAGCTGCATCCGGTTTCAGAAGCAGGAGCGCTATACTCGCTTGACTTGGGACATGTCGCGGGCATCTTGGCCTTGGTGGTCACTGGAGGCACCGAGAGGCTGATTCAGTCCATGGCCAACTTTGGCCGCCCTCTCATGATCCTTGCGCACGAGTCCATGAACAGTCTGCCGGCGGCGCTCGAAGCCCTACCCTCCCTCGACCAGTCTCACGGGACGGCGGTGGCGTTTGGTCAGAACAGCGTCGAACTCGCTAAGGTCAAACGGTTTGTAGCAGCGGCTAAGGCGCTTAACAGGATGGGGGGCCATAGGATAGGTCTTGTGGGCGGGCCGAGCTCCTGGCTGACGTATAGTCTGCCCGACGAGAAGAGCCTGGAGGGGCGTTTTGGTATGAAGATTTTGACCATACCGATGGAGGAGTTCGATCGCGAATACGAGAGAGCACGTGAGCCCTTGGTCGCCAAGCTCGCCAAGGAAGCACGCTCTAGGGCTCCATCGACCGCCGAGATTGATTACGAGGATTTCAACAAGTCGGCTAGGATATGCGTCGCATTGAAGGAGCTCATGGAGAGGCATGAGTTGACATCGCTCAGCGTTCGCTGCTTCGACTTCATTAACAAATACAGGTCGACCGGATGTTATGCCGTCTCCTTCCTGAACGACCGTGGAGTGGTCGCGGGATGTGAAGGCGACATACCCGCCACCGTGGCCATGATCACTCTCTCTGAGGTCACCGGTCGTCCCACATTCTTGGCTAACCCGACATATATCAAGGGCCACAAGCTCGTGCTCGCCCACTGCACCATAGCACCCAAACTCACCACGGGGTACCGGTACCGTACTCACTTCGAGTCCGGGCTGGGCGTAGCCATATCGGGCGCTCTGAAAGAAGGGGAGAGGGTCACGATAGCTAGATACAACCGAGAATACAGCGTTCTGCGCGCGGGAGAGGGTAGGATAGTCAAAGGGGATGCTTGGAGCGAGGAGCTATGCCGGACCCAAGTCGAGATAGAGATGGACGGCGACGCCGAGACAATCAAACAGGATCCTATGGGAAACCATCTCGTCATGACGTACGGAAATCACATCAACTCGCTGCAAGAATTGGCATCGCTTGCCGGCGTGAGATTCAAGAAGATATGAGCCGACAGACCATCTAGCACTCCTTAAATAAAGAATAACAGCGTATGAGGGCTTGAGCTGCCGGGGTGGCGGAGTGGCTGCGGCTTAAGGCCGTCACAGAACGCGTCAGCCTCGAGATCTCAACGAAAGTGGCTAGACAGCTGATGGGCCTTCACGGCCCTCATGGGTTCAAGTCCCATCCCCGGCGCTCCCTTCCTTTTTGACGGAACCTTTCGAGCTCGGCGCCCGGGTGTCCTAGACGGGTACGTTTCCATGCTTGCGTAGCTGGTCCCCCACCATCCTGCTGCGCCTGGGCAGGAGAGCTTCCAACGCTCTGATGAGCGTTGGCCTCGTCTGCGCAGGCTCCACAATCTGGTCCACGTAGCCTTTGGAGGCTGCATAATAGGGATTGGCGAACTGTTTCCTGTAATCTTCGACGAAAGTCTTCAGTACCCTCTCCCTCTCCTCCGGGGTCTCGGCCTCGGCCAGTTCCTTCCTGGCCAGCACCTCAGCCGCCCCCTCGGCGCCCATCACAGCGATTTCTGCCGTAGGCCACGCTGCCACGAAGTCAGCTCCCAGGTGCTTGCTGCTCATGGCGATGTACGCCCCGCCGTAGGCCTTCCTGATCTCTAAGGTCATCTTGGGGACGGTCGACCTAGAATAGGCATAGAGGATCTTGGCCCCATGCCTTATGATGCCACCATGTTCGACTTTCGTCCCAGGCATGAAGCCCGGTACATCCACCAAGGTCACGAGGGGTATGCCAAACGCGTCGCAGAACATGACGAACCTAGAAATCTTATCTGACGCGTCTATGTCTATGACGCCAGCAAGCCAATTGGGCTGGTTAGCGATCACACCGACCACATGCCCATGCAACCTGGCGAACCCCGTTATAGCCGACCTAGCCCAGCCACGTTTTATCTCTAAGAAGGACTCTCTGTCGAACACATTGTCGATGACGGCATACATGTTGAATGACTTATAGGGCTCGGCTGGCACCACTTTGTTCAGCTCCAGGGACACCCTGTTTGGGTCGTCTCTCGTGTCTACATACGGCGGGTCTTGGAGGTTGTTCTGGGGAAGGTAGCTCAGCAACTTCCGGACTATCCTTACAGCGTCCGCGTCGTCTTCGGCGATGAAATCAGCGACGCCGCTCTTAGTGAAATGAACTTCCGCACCTCCCAGCTTGAATTCGTCCGTGTCCTCGCCGGTGGTGGCCTTGACGACCTTCGGGCCTGTGATGAACATGAACCCTGACCCCCTGACCATGATGATGAAATCCATCAGTGCCGGAGAGTAGACAGCACCTCCTGCGCAGGGACCCATTATAACCGCAATCTGCGGAACTACTCCGGATGCTCTCGTATTCATGTAGAAGATGTCACCGTAGCCCTTTAGGGCGTCGACGCCCTCCTGGATCCTCGCCCCGCCCGAATCGTTCATGAACACGACGGGCACGCCCAGTTTGACGGCTTCGTCGATGGCCTTGGCAGCCTTCGTCGCGTTCATTTCGCCCAGCGACCCCCCGAGGAACGTGAAATCTTGGGCTACCACAACCAAGTCGCGGGCGTTAGCTTTCCCCAACCCCGTGACGACACCATCCCCGAAAACCTTCTTCTTCTCCATACCAAAATCAACAGAATGATGCTCCGCGAACATGCCGAACTCGAGGAAAGTGTTTGGGTCGAGAAGCATCTCTACCCTCTCCCGCGCAGTTGACTTACCTCTCTGATGCTGCTTCTCAATCTCCTCGATTCCACCTCCCAGCTTGGCCTTCCCTATCATGGACCGCAGCTGAACCAGCGAATCCTCGCCTTCATCGTCCTTACTCATGAACGGTCATCTTTGACGCGCATCTGAGACGTATTAATAAGTTATGTGCGAAGGAAGAACTCGGTCTGTTTCGTTTCATCGGCTTCGTAGCGATTCATGCATACGATATTTTGTTTGTTTTGTCGTTGGCAGCGTATAGTTTGCATGACTTTGGCCTAGCCATGCCTATGACCTAACGTTTTTCCCATTTTATTTAGAGGGCAACCCACCAAAAGCTTATATCGCCCCACCACTGGGCTATGTTTCGCACATTGTAATTGGCGGCGTTGTCGCCGAGGCGGGTCTAGCCCGACTGTGAATCGACAACCTCCTGATGTGCGTACAAAATGAGGGTTCAACCCTTACGGATTGAATCTGAGCATTTGAGTTGCGTGCTTCTCGCAATAGCCAATAGCGTCGTTCTCCCGAATCCGGTTGATCCTGCCGGACCTAACTGCTATCGGTATGGGATTAAGCCATGCGAGTCGAACGTCTCCCGGCTGTGGGAGGCGTGGCACACGGCTCAGTAACACGTAGTCAACCTACCTTAAAGACACGGGCAATCCCGGGAAACTGGGGCTAATCCGTGGCAGGTTTAGAGTTCTGGAATGGCTCTAAGCTCAAAGGGCCAGGCGAACATGCTTGTCTGGTCGCTTTAAGACGGGACTGCGGCCGATCAGGTTGTTGGTGGGGTAGTGGCCCACCAAGCCAGTAACCGGTGCGGGCTCTGAGAGGAGGGGCCCGGAGATGGA
>Ga0187881_10004194_pt1 | contig 11849 bp, 9 predicted proteins | sample June2016WEW_19_1_2_FD_133017 | JGI IMG/M metagenome (GOLD analysis project Ga0187881, IMG submission 133017) | Peatland microbial communities from SPRUCE experiment site at the Marcell Experimental Forest, Minnesota, USA - June2016WEW_19_100 | ecosystem: Environmental > Terrestrial > Soil >...
AAACGGCGAACCCGTCACCGGCAGATTCAGAATCGGTCCCGCGGGGCTGCCCATACCCAACGGCGCTTCGCCGACCGTAAGCGGAACTCCGCGCAACACGACGCCGGCGCTGGCGCGCAGTTGATCCGATGAGGCGATATCCGCATCGAAGCGCTGCAGCGCGACGTCGAGATTGTTTTCGAGGGCCAGCGCGATCGCGTCATCCAGGGACAGGGAAAGCTTGCCGCCGGACAACAGGCTTTCAAGCCGCGGCGAATTCTCGAGGGAGACCAGCGGCACGATTCTTGCCTGATAGGGCTGTGACAACTGTTCCCACCAGTGGATGGCAGGGGTTCCCGTCGAGGGATTTTGCGCGGCGGCCGGCGATGCAAAGGCTACGATTCCGATCAGAACCACGAATAATGGTATCTTGAGGTGTGCCATTTTAGACCTAACGCCTCTCTTGGGTTTTTCCGGGTCTCGGCAGGGGTACACCGCTTGTGGGCGCAGTGTTTCCTCTCCGGCCGCCCGCATCTTCGGACTTGGAGCCACCAACGGGCAATACAATCGCTCCCTCCTCGATTTCATCACCCGGGTTCATCACCACGTACTCCCAGCCCTGCAGCCCCCTGAGAACCTCGAGTTCCTGGCCGTAGTCGCGGCCGGCCTCGATTTCCTGCAGGTGAATGCGCCGGGCTTCCGGTGTGCCGTTTTGCGACTCCCCCGGCCGCAGATCCTCGATCACGGCGACGAACAACCCTTTGGCGTTGGTGATTACAGCTGCGCCGGGAATCAGCAGCGGAGGTTGGGCGCGCATGGACGCAAGGCGCACTTGAACGAACATGCCCGGCAACAGAACGAAGCCGGCATTTCGCACCTCGACTTCGGTCAACATCGTGCGCGAGTTGAGATCGACGGCGCTTGCCGTCCTCGTGATGCGCCCGGTGAACCGGCGGCCGGGCAAAGCTTGGGCCTGGACGATGGCCCCATCGCCGACGCGAATGCCAGGCGCATCCTTTTCGGGTACGTTGATCAGAACGCGCAACACATCGATCCGGGCGATCCGGAACAACTCGCTCCCCTGTGAGGCGGCTGACTGCCCTGCTCCAAGCGCCGGAACCTGTCCCAGACTGGAGCCAGTGGCTGAGATCAGCGCTCCAACATCGAAGTTGCGTGCCGTGATCACGCCGCTGAATGGCGCTCGGACCTTCTCAAAGTCCTGCAGGGCTACGAGACGATCGAGGTTGGCGCGCACGGCGACGATGTTACCATCTGCGGAACCGATGCGTGCCGCAACCGAATCGACGGCAGCTGAGGCGCTGCGAAAGGTTGCCAGTTGCTGGTCGCCGTCCTGGCGCGAGATCGCTCCGTGATCGACCAGAGCCTTGAATCGGTCCCAGGTAACACGCGCCAGTTCCAATTTGGCGCGGGCATCCACGTCGTCCGCCTTTGCCTGGTCGAGCAGATTGTTCGCTTGTGTAAGGGTGGCTCGCGCCTGCGCCACCTGCTTGTCCAGTTCGGGCGCCTCGATCTCAGCCAGCAACTGGCCCTCGGATACGCGGTCGCCGATATCGACGTATCGTTGCCGCACGTATCCGGCCGCTCGCGCATAGACATAGGCCTCGGTTACCGGTGAGACGTTGCCGGGAAGCGTCAATTCGACCTCAGGAGCGCCACGGCCGACCTTCGTCACGTTGACGATGGGGAGGGATGTCTGCTCGGATTGCGCCGCCTCCGCCACGACACTTTGCCGCCGCAGATAGTGGCGATAACCGAAGAGGAACAGACCCGCGAATGTCAGCGCCAGCAGGCCAATAACCAGGGCGGCGCGCCGGCCCCGCGGAACTCTATCGCGCCCGGGACCTGTCAGCGCAGGTCCATGCTGTTCGGATCTTTGACTCTGTTCATGTGCTTCCATAGGTCCTCATCCGTGCTGCGGGGTCTCCTCGCCCGCACGCAATTCTTCCTCGAACCGGCGATCCTTGTCGACCGGTGGATTCTTGCGGAGATAGCTGTATACCACCGGGACAAAAAACAAAGTCGTGAGCGTCGCCATGATCAGCCCGCCGATCACGGCGCGGCCCAGCGGCGCGTTCTGTTCGCCGCCCTCGCCGAAGGCGAACGCCATCGGCAGCATGCCGATGATCATGGCCAGCGCGGTCATCAGGACAGGGCGGAGTCGGGTGAATCCGGCCGAAAGTGCCGCCGCGCGCGCGTCGGCGCCTTCTTCTTTGCGCATGTCGTTGGCGAACACGACGAGCAAAATGCTGTTTGCCGTCGCGACGCCGATCGACATGATGCAGCCCATGAGAGAGGGGACGCTCAAGGTCGTTTCGGTGAGGAACAGCATCCAGAGAATCCCAGAAAGAGCGCCGGGCACGGCCATGAGAATAATGAACGGATCAAGCCAGGACTGGAAATTCACGACCATCAACAGGTACACGAGCAAAATGGCGAAAACCAGGCCAAGCGCGAGTCGCTTGAAGGAAGATTGCATCGTTTCGACTTGTCCGCGCACCTGAACGGTGGTACCCGGCGGCAGGCTCGGCTTTACTTCGCCTACCACGCGGTCGACGTCGGTGGCCACGCCCCCCAGATCGCGGCGATCGACATTGGCATAAACGTCAAAGACAGGCTGGACGTTGTAGTGATTCACAATCGCCATGGTCGAGGTGCGCCGCAGGTCTACGAAGTTTTCGAGCAATTGCGTCAATCCCGCGCCGGCTCCGGTGATGGGCGTGCGCTGGAGTGCATCAAAAGAGTCGACGCGGTACTGCGGCGTCTGCACCGTGATTGCATAGCTCACGCCGTTCGCCGGGTTCAACCACTGATTGGGCGCCACCTGCCCGCTGGAGCTGAGCTAGATCAGCATGCTGTTGGCGACGTCACGCTGCGTGACTCCCACTTGGGCGGCTTTGTCGCGGTCGACGTCCACGTTGACGGTCGGGACGTTCATTTCCTGGCGCAGGTGGACATCGACCGCGCCGGGGATCCCCGCCATCTTCCTCTCGATCGTTTTGGCGATTTCATAATCCGTAGTCAGGGCACGGCCCGTCACTTGCACGTCGACCGGCGCGGGAATGCCGAAGTTAAGAATCTGGTTGGTGATGTTGGCCGCCTGGAAGAAAAATGTGTCTTCGGGAAACCTGGAGTGCAGATCGTTGCGAAGAATGCGCTCGTATTCCTGAGTGGGAGCGTGCTTTTCCGGGTTGAGAGATATCAGGATCTCGCCGTCCGAAGGCCCGATGGTGGCGCTGTCCCCGTAGGCAAGATTGATCGAACCGGGCGGTTGTCCGATGTCATCCAGAATCGCTTTCAGTTCGTTGGCCGGAATCATGCGCCGGATTTCCTGTTCCACGCGCGCGAAGACATGTTCTGTTTCTTCGATTCGCGTCCCTTCCGGCGCCCTGACATGCAAGCGCATCTGTCCCGAATCTACGTAGGGAAAGAAGTCACGTCCGACCAGAACCATCAGCTGCAGGGAGCCGGCAAAATAGATCAGAAACAGCGCGAACACTATGGCGCGATGATCCAGGCACCAGGCGAGAGCGCCCCGATAAGCATCCCGAAGGCGCAGGAACTGGCGATGGAATGCGTGGTGAATCCGCCACACGAATCCTCTGGCCACGGCGTCGGCGCCCGCTTCCTCTGCCCCGTAGAGCTGCAGTTCGGAGGAAAGCATGTATTGCACCATGGCAGGGACGAGCGATCGGCTGAGGATGTAGGACGCAATCATGGCGAAAACTACCGCCATCGCCAGGGGTGTGAACAGGAAACTGGCGGCGCCCGTGAGCAGCAGCACCGGGACAAAGACGATGCAGATGGCCAGCGTGGAGACGAGGGCCGGCACGGCGATCTGCTGAGTGCCGTCCAGGATCGCGCGTGTCAACCGTTTCTTCATCGCCAGGTTGCGATGGATATTCTCGATTGCCACGGTTGCATCATCGACAAGGATGCCGACAGCGAGGGCCATGCCGCCGAGCGTCATCACATTTATGGTTTGCCCGATGGCGCCGAGGACAACGAGCGAGGTAAGTACCGAGAGCGGGATCGAGACGCACACGATCAAAGTGCTGCGCCAGCTTCCCAGGAAGAGTAGGATCATCAGGCCGGTCAGCAATGCGGCCATGACGCCCTCGCGCACGACGTCGTTGATAGCGGCCCGCACAAACACCGATTGATCGAACATCTCCGTTAGATGAAGCTCCTTCGGGAGGCCCACCATGATGCGAGGAAGTTCACTCTTGATGTCACGCACAATGTCGAGAGTCGATGCGGCGCCATTCTTCAGCACCGTGAGCAGGGCGGCGCGGTGTCCGTTCGTGCGCACGATGTTCGTCTGCACGGTGTAGCCGTCGCGGACCTGCGCCACGTCTTTGATAAACACCGTGGCCCCGTTCACTATCTTGATCGGGAGTTCGTTGATGCCCGCCACCGTGTCCGGACTGCTGTTCATGCGCACAAAGTATTCCCGGTCGCCCACCTTCGCCGTCCCCGCGGGAAGGATCAGGCTCTGGAGGTTGATCGCATTGGAGACGTCGGTTGCCGAGAGGTGCTTGGCGAACATGGCGTCCGGGTCGAGGTCGACCATAATCGCGCGCGCTTTGCCCCCATAGGGCAGCGGCACGGACGCCCCCTGCACCGTCGCGAGCTGCGTGCGGATGAAGTTATTCCCGTAATCATAGAGTGCGGCCTCTCCCAGCGTCTCGCTGCTTATCCCCAGCTGCAGGATAGGCACGCTCGATGCGTCAAACTTGATGATGTTCGGCGGGAAGATGCCGGGTGGCAGCGACCGCAGGATTATCTGCGACGTAACCGTCATCTGGGCAAGTGCTGTCTCGATTTTCGCTCCGGGCTGGAAGAACATGCGGATAACGGCCACGCCGCTGTATGAAGTCGACTCCATGTGCTCAATGTCATTCACGGTCGTGGTCATCGCGCGTTCGTCGATGGTCACAACACGGTCAGCCATCTCCTGGGGGGAAAGGCCGGTGTAGCTCCAGACCACGCAGGCGACAGGAATGTTGATGTACGGGAAAATGTCTTTGGGGGTGTTGATGATTGTAAGAACCCCCATGATCGCGATCAGCACCGCCATCACGACAAATGTATACGGACGTCGTAACGCTAGTCTAACAATCCACACGGGAAGGAATCCTCAATCTTATCCGGTGCTTCATGAACCGCAGCTTAAACCAGGGAGATCCACATATGATAAAGCCCCGGCTGTGGCTGTCAAATTATGTTTTTACAATGATTAGAACTGGTTCATCCGTCAGGATGCTCTGGAATGATCGGTCTCTGTTACCTCCAGGGTGTAGGTTCCGGGAGGAAGCCCTTCGAGCGGCAACTCATCACTGAAGAAAATCACGCTCTCCCTTAGATATTTGTGCGCGCCGTCTTTGCCTCGATCCGCCGCCGCGCACGCATTCCTGCGGGGAATGTGGCCCACGCCTTCTGCCAGAAGTGTGCCAAAATCCTGTATCCTGCGGCATCGTTTTGGGTTATGATCGTTTCCATTGCCCCGGTAGACGGCGGAAGTTGACATAACACCTCCATATCGGAAGCTGGAAGGGACCCAGCCTCGGAGAGGGCACTACCAACTCGGCAGGGTATTTCACCTATCCGGTTGATTCTCGGGAGGGCTCTCAGGGGCGCTTGTAAACGATGCCGCCCTTCATGACGAAGCGTACATCGCGCGCCGCTTTGATGTCCTGAGTCGGATCGCCGGGCACCGCGATGAGATCGGCATAGAGGTTGGGACGGACGCGGCCGACCTGATCCTGCATGCGGACAATCCTGGCGTTCACCGCCGTGGCAGCCAGCAAAGCCTGCGATGGTGTCATGCCGCCACGCACGAGCCACTCCAGCTCACGATAATTGGTGCCGTGTGTGAAAACGCCTACGTCGCTTCCCAACCCGATGATCACTCCGGCATCCATCGCCAGCTTGAATGCGCGCAATGCCTGCTGCATTCCGGCCGTCAAAGGTCCGCCTTGCTTGTAGCCTTCGAAATACTCCCCGTAGGCTTCTTCGGCGGTAAGTGTGGGCAGATACGCGGTGCCGTGCTGCGCCATGAGACGGAACACCTCCTGCGTGCCGCCATACCCGTGTTCAATCGAGTCGATCCCGGCTACAACCGCGCGGCGCATACCTTCTGCGGTGGTAGCGTGAGCGGAAGTCGGCCTCCCCGCGGAATGAGCCTCTTCCACCAGCGTGCGCAGCTCTTCCTCGCTGAAGGTCGGCACCGTTCCGCCCACGCCGTGGTGGTAGTCCGCGTACACTTTTACCCAGTCGGCACCGTGTCCGACCTGTTCGCGGACGGCTTTGATGATTTCTGTAGGACCACTAACTTCCTGACCGCCCTTGGGGAGGATCAGGTCGGGGGCAAAACCGGATGGCCCGGGCCCGTAGCTTGCAGTGGCGACTATTGCCAGCGTTGCCACCAGCAGGCGCGGTCCTGGAATCATGCCTTCGTTGATCGCGCGCTGTATGGAAACGTCCGCATAACCTGCCCCTTCCGTACCGAGGTCGCGCAGCAATGTAAACCCCGCCATCAGAGTTTGCTCGCAGTGCTTTACGGCCTCGACAGTCCGATAGGCAAGAGGCTCTTTGAGAACTTGGTCATTCCAGAGCGTCTCATTATAGGGATGGAGGAATATGTGGGAGTGAATATCCATCAAGCCCGGCAGGAGCGTCATCCCGGCCAACTCGATCGCCTGGGTTCCGTCAGGAACCTGAACCTGGGCGGCTGGCCCGACGGCCGCGATACGTTCTCCACGCACCAGCACCACCCAGCCATCATGAATCTTGCCGTCCTCGGCATCGAAGACGCGCGCTGGCTTGAGGAGCGTGGTTCCCGCCGGCCTCTGGCCGCCTGCCCCTTGCCCGCCGGCGTTTCCACCCTGCGCTGCTGCGGCGTGCACGAGAAAGCCGAGCGCGGAAATCGCAATCATTACACTCAAAACCATGCTGATGCGTGTGGATCTGTTCGGCTTCATACGTTTCCTCCCTCGGAGATTCCGGATTCTGTTCACATTCGGGATGCGCCCCTGGCATGGGCGATGCCGAATATTACAATTCATTAATGCCGCTTCCGTCGGCAACCGAAATAGGAGTTTATGGTGCTTAGAAACACGGTCAACCTGGCCCAAAGAATCACGAAGATCATTCTCGGCTTTGTTGTCCTGCTCGCCGGGCTGCTGATGCTTGTCACCCCGGGCCCAGGGGGGCTGGTGATTCTTGTGGGCCTCACATTGCTCGCTTCCGAATTTCAGTGGGCGAAGCGCCTCCTCGACCGTCTCAAAGAAAAAAGCATGCAACTCCTCAATACGGTGCGCGGGCTGGCTCGTTGATTGAGGCCGGGCACTCCTTGTCACGCTCGATAAGCATGCTCGCTAAAAAGATCAGATTCGACCGTGAACTCCGCCGCAACATTATATCGTACAATGAGAGAGTCGGCTGGTGGTGGTTTCGCCAGGCGTCGAATCCGATCCATGGTTTTGTGTTTTGGCTTCCCGGTATTATCGCTCCGGAGTCATGGAGGACGTTTACCATCAATCCCGGGACGAGTGCAACAGGCTGGGAGGCTATTTCATCAACGTGCTGCGTGCGCTTTGACCCGTGCCGTCGTATACGGCATAAGATTGGATTGGAACCAATGCCTGCGCAGATGCAATTCAAAATATTCGGGTTGCAGCACTTGGCGGTACTCCTGATCCTTGTGAGCCTGAGTCTGTTTGTTGCGTGGGGCGCGCGGCCGCATTTTGGTGCAATCCACAGATGGATCGGCCGCGCTCTGGCATTTTTATTGTTGGTTTATGCGGCGGCGTTATACCTCCAGCAAATCCTGAGCGGAGATTTGAACGCGTCTCATTCGCTGCCGATGCAACTTTGCGATTGGGTCCTGCTCGCATGCCTGGCAACACTGCTTCGTCCAAACGTTCTCACGGCAGAAATCTCGTATTTCTGGGGGTTGAGCGGAGCACTCCAGGCCTTATTGACCCCCGACGCGATGCAGGCCTTCCCATCGTGGCGGTTCGTGCAATTCTTCTGGGGGCACGGCATCATTCTGCTGTGCATTGTCTACTTCATTGCAGGTCGCAAATACCGTCCGCGCCCGAACAGCATTTTGCGGATGATGCTGGCCCTGCAGATATACGCAATCGCTGCCGCCTCCATCGACCTGGCTTTCGGCTGGAACTATGGCTACCTGCTGCACAAACCCGAGGGCGCATCTCTTTTCGACTACCTGGGTCCGTGGCCCTGGTATCTGCTCTCGCTGGAAGCAATTGGCCTCGTGAATTTCTGGTTGCTCGCCCTTCCGTGGAAACTCCTGAACCGGCTGCATCCGCAGGCTCAAGCCCCGACACCGCCCTAAAGGATTCTGTGCTTATTCAAAGGTCGCAATGACGGGAGCGTGGTCGGAGGGTTTCTCCCCTTTGCGTTCGTCCCGATCGATTTCGACGGCGATGCAACGACGCGCGAGCGGGGCGCTCGCGAGGATGTGATCGATGCGCATGCCCCAACCGCGATGAAACGCTCCTCCCCGATAGTCCCACCAGGTGTACAGACCGCTTTCCTGATGATGCATGCGCAGGACGTCCGCAAGTCCCCAGCCGACGAATGCGCGCAGCGAGGCTCTCTCGGCGTCACTGCACAATATTTTCCCGCGCCATTGCTCCGGATCCCATACGTCGCGGTCTTCCGGAGCGACGTTTAAATCGCCGCACAGCAGGACCTCGTTCCCGCGATCGCAGCCCTCGAGGTGCGCGCGCAAGCACCGGTACCAGTCAAGCTTCAGAGCGTATTTGTCGGATCCTACTTCCTGGCCGTTGACGGCATAGATGTTCATGATGCGCACGCCGACGATGGTCGCCGACAGAACGCGGCTTTCGGCGGCAGCGGGATTTCCCGGGAACGATCGGGCCACGTCGGACACAGGTAAGAGTGACAGGATCGCAACGCCGTTGTATGTCTTCTGCCCGTGGACCACACATTGATGGCCGAGCTCGTTGATTGGACCGGCGGGAAAATCCTCATCGATCACCTTGATTTCCTGCAGACAGGCAATGGTCGGTCTCCTGCGCTCTAGCCAGCTCAGCAAACGGGGCAGACGGATGCGCACGGAGTTGACGTTCCAGGTTGCGACGGTCAGCATGATCACTCCTGTTGAGTCATGGTCCACCCGCATAGCAGGTGGCATGAGGAAGTCCCCCAAAGGGCGCATTGGACTGGCTCGCCCCGGCAAGAGACAGTAGCTCCGGGCAAGCGAAGCGCAGCCCGGGGTAAGGCACGCCAGCCAATCGAGAGCCCCGGCCAGGGGCGATAGAGATGAGAATCTATCGTTTGTATCTACCCACCAACTGCCCCTGGGCCAGGATGTGTCCTTTCATGGCTTTTTCGACATCGGCCTTGCTTGCGCCCGCCGTCAGGTCGAGATTGGCATCCAGGGCATAGAGCTTGAAGTAATAGCGATGCGCCGGTCCCCGGGGCGGGCACGGACCGCCGTATCCTAAAACTTTGAAGTCGTTGCGCCCATGGCGCGAGCCATCCTTGAGTTGCGGATCTTTGGGGACGCCCTCCGGAAGCGCGCGCACTTGCTTTGGAACGTTGAACAGCACCCAGTGCACCCAGGTGCTCCCTGGCGCGTCCGGGTCATCCATGATCAGGCTGAAGCTTTGCGTGCCAGCCGGCGGATCATTCCAGCTCATAGCCGGCGACAAGTCTGCGCCGTCACACGCGTGCTTTTGGGGAATATCGCCTTCATCTAAAAATGCCGGGCTTTTCAGGCTGAGAGTCATGACGTCGCCTCCCGTAGTGGAGCTTCCCGCTGCGCAGCCGCACAAAAGCAACATCGCGAGCAGGCAGCCGCTCCGTTTAATGCTCTCTCTGGTTTCATCCATTTTCAATGCTCCGCGGTTGAGCAAAAAGGTCGATCTCACTGTTGATTTAAGGATGACACAGCGCGGCACTCAGCCGCAACGAGATACGAAATTGGGTACAGTCACCTTTATTCGTCATCCCTTCCACAGCAGCCGTGGCGCAAGGATTTTTATACTCGTTGGATGCCACGAACCTTGCGAACAATTCTCCAGCAGTCAGGCGCGCTGCTTCGGCCTGAGCTCTCCCTGACCAATTTTTGTGCGCTGGACCAGCCTCCTGCGCTAAGATTAGTCTTGTTTCCAATTGCTAGCCTGGTGCAGATCGGAGGATCCCATGATCACGCACATCAGCGTGAAGAATTTCAAGAGCCTCAACGATGTCTCCTTGAGGCTCGGCCGCCGAAACGTTCTCGTCGGGCCGAACATGGCCGGCAAGACAAATCTGATTTCCCTTTTTCGCTTTCTGACACAAATGGTATTAACCACCACTCCAGGCGCATATGGTCTGCCGAATGCTATCAACAAGAATGGCGGATTTGCTGCGCTGGCGTGGCGGGGGTCAGATTCGAATCTCATATCGCTGTCGCTTGAAGGGGCCTTCGATGAACGCAATTCGGACAACAAGCCGAAAATCTGGCGCTACAGTCTCGACATTCTGGGAGATCGATCCAGGGGATCGATCATGGTGCAAGAGGAAGCTCTAACAATTTCTACAGCGACAGGACAATTCCCATTGATTCAGAAGGACCCAAGCACGGGACGAAGAATCTTGTTCAATCAAGCCGGAGCCATCCTCGCGCGTGTTGACGATCCGACGCGCTCCGCACTTGAATACGAGCTTCCAGATTGGGAAGGGAACCTATTAAGAACGCAGTTCGCGTCTTTCTACTTCTATTTTCTGATTCCGCAACTTATGAAACAGGTAAACCCAGTGACATCTCCAAGGTTTCTTGGGGAAAGTGGGGAAAACTTATCTTCGTGGCTGATGATGATCCAAACACGCTTCCCCGAATCGTTTGCTCGAATTGTCAGTGCGGTGAAGGACGTCCTGCCGGATGTGGTGAACATCATTACCTGGCCCACCCAACAATCAACTGTCTTTGTCGCCTCATCTGAGCGATTTCTTCGGAGCCCGGTTAACGTCTGGGAGATGTCCGACGGCGAGCTTGCGTTTATTGCTCTCCTTTCTCTGATTTTCGGTCCCGAGGAGCTTGGTGCAGCACTTTTTTGTGTGGAGGAAGTCGAAAACCATCTTCATCCGAGACTAATAGAAACGTTGATTAAGCTCCACAGCCAGAGGCTTCTTGACCCTGAGAGTATGGCAGGGCAAGTCATCGTGACTACGCATTCTCCGCAGGTTGTAGATAAGGTCGACCTCGATGAAATCATCGTCGTCTCAAAACGCAACGGTGAGACGGTATGCACCCGACCTGGAGACAAGCCACATCTGCGCCAGCTGCTAAAGGATGAGGAAATTGGCTTGGGAGATCTCCTCTATTCCGGGGCGCTGAGTGAGGAATGATGGAGAGCTACGGAGTCATCGTCGAAGGCCCGTATGAAGAAGGCGTCTACGAAGAGTTCATCCGGAAGATCTGTCCGGAGGCACGCAACATAAGGTTTCGTACTGCGGGCGGCTGTAGCCAAGTCATGAAGAGGTTTCCCACCCTCCTCCAAAGTCTGGAACATGTAACCGATCAGGGCGGCCCTGTGGAAAAGGCACTGGTCACTCGAGATGCTGATTGCAAGGATCCCGCAATAATTGAAGCAAAGATGCAGGAATCCGTTTCACGGTGCGTATTCTCATTCCCAAAGGGCGTAGGTTATCACGCCGTCAGACAAGAGACAGAAACCTGGCTCCTGGCGGATCCCGAAGCCATTACTAGGCAGTTCATAAGTAAGCAGACAGTTTTACGCGGCGTATCTTGTGGTGTCCGCTTGGAAAAAGGAACGAATCAACACAGGGTTTCGCTGCAAGAACTTCAGGTG
>Ga0187881_10004203_pt1 | contig 11834 bp, 10 predicted proteins | sample June2016WEW_19_1_2_FD_133017 | JGI IMG/M metagenome (GOLD analysis project Ga0187881, IMG submission 133017) | Peatland microbial communities from SPRUCE experiment site at the Marcell Experimental Forest, Minnesota, USA - June2016WEW_19_100 | ecosystem: Environmental > Terrestrial > Soil >...
CCGTGCTCCGGTGAGCAAGGAAGTCCTGCGCGTCAAGCTGCCGCGCCCGCGTGAAACGAAGCTCGCCAACGGTTTGACCGTCCTGGTGCTTGAACAACACAAGCTGCCTACCGTGGCCTTCACACTGTGGGTGAAAACCGGCGCTTTGGCCGATCCCAAGGGCTTGCCGGGACTGGCCAAAGCTACAGCGGAAATGCTCCGCGAGGGTACCACTCACCGCACCAGCGCCCAACTGGCTGCCGACGTTGATGGTCTGGGGGCAAGTCTCACCGCCTCGGCCGGATTCGGTGCTGACACCTCCACGGTCAGCGCTTCCGGCCTTTCGGAAAGCATGGATCGCCTCCTCGAACTGATGAGTGATGTGGTCTTGGATCCGACGTTTCCCGCCGACGAGTTTGCCAAATACCAGAAACGCCAACTGGCCCAGGTCGAACAGGCGCGATCGCAGCCTGGCTTCCTGGCTCAGGAACGGTTCCACAAAGTGCTCTATGGTGACTTTGCTGCTTCCATTGTTTCAGCCACGCCCGAATCGATCAAGGCGATGACCACGGCGCAACTCAAGGATTTCCACGAGCGGTACTACGTTCCCAACAACGCTATCCTCGGCGTGGTCGGCGACATCCAGTTTGACCCAGTCGTTTCCTCGATTCAGAAATCCTTCGGGGGCTGGAAAAGCCATCCCGTGGCCCCTCCGGACCTGGGAAGAATATCGCCGCCTGCGCCCACTAAAATCACCCTCGTCGATCGTCCCGACTCAGTTCAGACCAACATTCTTGCCGGTGACTTTGCAGTGCGGCGCGCCGACCCGGATTACGTGCCTCTGACGGTCATGAACCGCGTTCTGGGCGGCGGACCCAGCGCGCGCCTGTTTCTGAATCTGCGCGAGAAGCATGGATACACCTACGGCGCTTATAGTAACTTCACTTCAGACATCTACCCGGGCGTTTGGAGTGCTTCCACAGAGGTCCGCAATGCTGTCACCGATGGATCGATGCATCAACTGCTGGAGGAGTTCAAGCGCATTCGCACGGAGAAGACGCCGGAGTCGGAACTCGACGAGGCTCGCCGCTCCATCAACGCAGGGTTTGCGCTCTCGCTCGAGCAACCTGCCACCTTACTGAACTTCTGGATGACGGCAAATTACTTCCGCTTGCCTCAAGACTACTGGGACCGCTATCCCGAGCAGGTTGCGAAAGTTAGCCCGGAAGCCGTCCAGCAGGCAGCGAAGAAATACGTCGATCTTGAACACTTGCAGTTTGTCTGCGTGGGCGATGGCAAGCAGATTAAGGACACCTTGAAAAAGTACGGCCCCGTGGAAGTCTACGACGCGGACGGCAAGCGGCTCGAGTAATTTTAGATTTTGGATTTTAGATTCAATTTAGCTTTTGAGTAATTTTGAATCTGAGATTGAATTTTGGATTCTGAATTCAGCCTCTGAGTAATCTTGAATCTGAGATTTTGAATTTTGAATTGCTCCCTGGGCAATAGGGAACAGGGCGTAGGGAATTAGGAGTAGCGAATAGGGAACAGGCAGCAGTAAACAGGGAGCAGGCAAGCCATACTTCATAATTCAGACTTTACCCTTTACCCTTTCCCCAGCCCCTAGTCCCCAGCCCCTTTCTCCTGACCTACTCCCCGATGACTTTGATCAGCACTCTCTTTCGCCGCTGGCCGTCGAACTCCGCATAATAAACCTGCTGCCAGGGTCCGAAATCGAGTTTCCCGTTGGTCACGGGAACCACCACTTCATGACCGATCAGGAGATTCTTCAGATGAGCGTCGCCATTGGTCTCACCGGTGCGGTGGTGGCGGTAATCACGGCGGAAAGGCGCCAGCTTTTCCAGCCACTCCTCGATGTCTGCGATCAGCCCGCTTTCCGCGTCATTCACATAGACCCCAGCAGTGATGTGCATGGCTGACACAAGAATCAGGCCTTCCTTGATTTGCGACTTCTCCAGTGCCTTCTCAACTTCGTCCGTAATGTTGATGAACTCCCGTTGCTTCTTGGTATTGAACCAAAGGTATTCGGTGTAGGACTTCATGGCTAATCCTCGCAAGGGCCAGCGGCGCTGGCCCTGGGCCGAACGCCGGTCGGCCCTACGAAGTGATTGAAGATCCTTGCTAGAAAAAATCTACGGTACTGCAATGCAGAGTCTCGCATTCCAGAGACTCTGGGGCTCTTCCATCAAATACGCGTCCGTTCATCCGCCGGCAACAGTGTACCATCAACGGCTAGAATGCGATTCGCAAACGGACGGGATCAGGCTCGCCACCCCCTCACCCGGCCCGCCTCCCGATGAAGTCCATCGGGACGGCGGGCCACCCTCTCCCCCAAGGGGGAGAGGGCTAATTCACTATTCACAATTCACTATTCACAATTACCGTACGCACAACTTCTTGGCAAAGCACTCGAACTTGTGTACGCTCATGCAAATGCAAAGGAAATTCACCATCGGCTTGATACAGATGGCATGTACGCCGAACCCGCAAGAGAATCTGCGGCGGGCGGAGTTGCGCGTTGAGGAGGCAGCGGACCAGGGCGCGGAGGTTATTTGCCTGCCGGAGCTGTTCCGCTCGCAATACTTTTGCCAGCGTGAAGACGCGGCGCTCTTCGACCTCGCTGAGCCCGTGCCCGGCCCAACCACGGAAGCACTGGGGGGAATTGCAAGAGAGAAGCAAGTCGTCGTCATCGCGCCGGTTTTCGAGCGCCGTGCCCCAGGCGTCTATCACAACAGCGCTGCCATTATCGATGCGAATGGGGAGGTGGCCGGAATCTACCGGAAGATGCACATACCGGATGATCCGGCCTATTACGAAAAGTTTTACTTCACGCCCGGCGACCTTGGTTTCCGCGCCTTCGACACGCGCGTGGGACGCCTCGCGACTCTTATTTGCTGGGACCAGTGGTACCCGGAAGGGGCGCGTCTGGCGGCGCTTCAGGGCGCGAGCGTTCTGTTCTATCCCACCGCGATTGGCTGGCACCCGCATGAGAAGGAGCAGCACGGCGGCGCGCAGCGTGATGCTTGGCGAACGATCCAACGCAGCCACGCCATCGCCAACGGGGTGTTCGTGGCGGCGGTCAACCGGGTCGGTTTTGAGAAGCCGGCTGACCCGCAGGGAGGAGGGCTGGAATTCTGGGGGGCTTCATTCGTCTCTGATCCCTTCGGCGTGGTGCTGAAAGAGGCTTCGACGGACCGAGAGGAGCTGGTGCTTGCGGAAGTTGACCTCGAGCGCGTCGAAGAGACGCGACGTAACTGGCCCTTCCTCCGCGACCGGCGGATCGACGCCTATGCAGGGATAACTCAACGATTTCTGGATGAGAAAACGTGGCGAAAAGACGAGTAAAGAAGACAAGCGGCATTTTGGGAATGGCAGAGCGGGACTGGGCGGCCGCAGCCAAAAGGAACTTCTCCGTGTCCTCTGCGCCTTTAAACCCTCAACACAGAGGCCACGGAGGGTCTCAGTGGCCTCTGTGTTTGGTCTTCTTTTGACCACAGAGAACACGGAGAAAAAGGGATCTCATGCAGTCCTTCCGCGGAACGAGGCGAGGAATGTCGCCGGCGGCGCTTGGGTATCGTCTGCCCGCCGAATGGGAACCACACGAAGCAACCTGGATCGGGTGGCCGCACAACCTCAGCGATTGGCCGGGCAAGTTCACTCCCATCCCCTGGGTCTACGGTGAGATCGTCCGCAAAATCGCTCCCGCTGAAACGGCGCGCATCCTGGTGAATTCAAAAGCGCACGAAGAACAGGCGAGGCGAATTCTGAGACGCGTGGGTGTCGACCTTTCCCGCGTCGAATTCTTCCGCTTCCCAACTAATCGCGGCTGGACACGCGATTTCGGGCCGATCTTTGTGAAGGGCGGTGGCAACCACCACCTACCCCCTCCTTGCCAAGGAGGGGAGCGAGCGCCACGCCCAGATGTAGCCATTGTTGATTTCGGTTTTAACGGCTGGGGGAAGTACCCGAACTGGCAGAAAGATAATAAGGTGGCTTCGCTTGCCGCCGCCGCACTCGGTTGCCGTTTGTTTCAGGCTAAGGTGAAGGGCCACGACTTCGTGCTCGAGGGTGGAAGCATTGATGGGAACGGGCGCGGAACGCTGCTGACCACCGAGGAGTGCCTGCTCGACCCGGAAGTCCAGGTGCGCAATCTTGACTTGACTCGTCAACAGACTGAGGAGGCGCTTGGCGAGTACCTCGGGGTCAAGAATGTGCTCTGGTTAGGAAAAGGCATCGCCGGCGACGATACCCACGGCCACGTGGACGACCTGTGCCGGTTTGTTGGCCCGCGTACTGTCGTGCTTTGCCAGGAGAGTGATTCGAGCGAGGCCAATTTCCGGCCTCTACAGGAAAACCGCGAACGATTGCAGGGAATGCGCCTCGAAGACGGCTCCCGCATCGAGGTGGTGGCGTTGCCGATGCCAACGCCGCTTTTCCTCGACGGCCAACGCCTGCCCGCCAGCTATGCGAATTTCTACATTTCAAACGCCGCCGTCCTGGTCCCAACCTTCAACGATCCGAATGACCGCATCGCTCTGGGCACGCTCGCAGAGTTTTTTCGCGACCGTCCGGTGATCGGCATACACGCCGTGGACCTCGTCTGGGGTCTCGGAACCCTCCACTGCCTCACTCACGAACAGCCGGGGACGGCAAGAACAGAAACTGGAAATTAGAAAGCAGAAATTGGCAGGTTTGTTCTCCGGTTTCTGATTCTCTTTTTCGGTCTCCGTGATCTCCGAGCCCTCTGTGGTGAAGCTCTTCCGAGAACGGGAAAACCAGAGACTCGCGGCCTCGTGCTCCAAGCCCTGTTCTACGTCGCAAGGCGCTGCTGGATCTGTTGGACGAGTTTTCCCATGTCCACCGGCCGAAAGAGGAGCGCCTCGAAGCCGCGGCCTTCGAGGCCGCCTTTCACACTCAAGGTGTGGCTCGCGATGATCCAGATGGGGATGCGTCTCGTCCAGCTCGTCAAAGACTCGATATCTACCGAGGGGTGGTCGCTTGCAGATATGTCAGCAATGAGAAGCGCCGGAAGGACAGAGCGGCCCTCGAGCTGCGCCAGGGCTTCCTCACCTGTTTCATAGGCCTCCACGCTGGCGCCTTCCTCGATCAGTTGCGCTCGGAGTAGCGCCCGAGCTTGCCAGTCCTTGCCGACAAGTAAGACTTTGGCCATGGAAACAGTATATTCCGCATTCAAGCGGGAATCGAAGAGAGGATTCAGGATCCAGGATTCGGGATTCAGGGACTTGGGATTATGATAAAGGGAGAGGTTAAAGGATAAAGGAGCTTTCGCCATCTGGCACAAGGCGAACGATAAAGGACACTTCACCCTTTACCCTTTACCCTTTACACTTTACACTAGTTATTAACCACTGCCCTTCCGGAGGAGCGCCCATGAACATCCTGGTTACCGGGGCAAGCGGGTTGATCGGTCAAGCGCTCATTCCAGTCCTCACAACAGGTGGGCATCGCGTGACTTGTTTAGTGAGATTTAAGCCGCGGGGCGGAGAATCCCTGGTGTACTGGAACCCGACTGCCGGGGAAATTGACGCGCCCAAGCTGGAAGGATTCGACGCGGTGGTCCACCTCGCTGGAGAACCCATCACCGGCAGGTGGAATGCCACCAGGAAGACTGCCATCCGTGAGAGCAGAGTCAAAAGCACGCGCCTCCTGTGTGAAACACTGGCGAGGCTTTCGAAACGACCCCGAGTGCTTGTCGCGGCATCAGCCAGTGGTTACTACGGGGACCGCGGCGATGAAGTGCTGAGGGAAGAAAGTGGAGCGGGTTCATTATTTCTCTCTCAGGTATGTCAGGAATGGGAAGCGGCGACAAAGCCAGCCGCAGAGCGCGGGATTCGAGTTGTCAACCTCAGGTTTGGTTTCATCCTGAGCCGTGCGGGCGGGGGGCTTGCCAAAATGTTGCCGGCTTTCATGATGGGAGCAGGTGGGAAGATTGGATCGGGAAAGCAGTATATGAGCTGGATTGGAATTGACGACCTCCTGCAAATCATCTTATTTGCGACCACCGCCGAGACGCTCAGCGGTCCGGTCAACGCGGTGGCTCCAAATCCCGTCACCAATCTGGTATTCACCGAGACGCTTGGCCGAGTCCTCGGACGCCCTGCCATCTTCCCCATGCCCGCCTTCGCCGTTCGCCTTGCTTTCGGCGAAATGGGGAAGGAACTACTCCTGGCCAGCGCTCGTATCGAACCTGCGCGACTACTGAGCGCAGGGTATCAATTCCGTTTTCCGGAACTCGAGGGCGCGTTGCGACATTTGCTGGGCCGGGGGTAATTGTATGCTCCCAGCGTGTATACTGGTTATCATGAAGATCAAAGTGCTTTTTTTTGGTGTTACGCGAGACCTGACGGGGATTCAACAAGAGCAAACGGAGATTCCCGAGGGTCTGAACCTGGACGGCCTGTGGGGCCGTTACGCAGCCCGCTTTCCTCCCTTGAAAGACCTCTCGCAGGTGCTTTTGTTGGCCGTGAACCAAGAGATCGCGGAGGGAACAAGAGCCCTGAAGGATGGAGATGAAGTGGCGTTCCTGCCTCCGGTTAGTGGGGGCTCGAGCAGGGACTACTATTTGCTTACCCGCTTTCCCATTCCCACCGCGGATTTGGTGGGCCAACAGAAGGCATCTGAGGATGGGGCCGTCGTTGTCTTCGAGGGTGTCGTGCGGAACAATTCGCGTGGGCGCAGAACTCTTCACCTCGAGTACGAAGCGTACGAGCCGATGGCCATGCGCAAAATGGAGGAGATCGGTGGCGAAGCAAGGCGGAAATTTGAAATTGACCACATCGGCATGATTCACAGACTGGGACGGCTCGAAATTGGTGAGACCAGTGTGGTGATTATCGTCACTGCGGCTCACCGGCGCGCCGCCTTTGGCGCTTGCCAATTGGCGATCGACCGGCTGAAGGAAATCGTGCCTATCTGGAAGAAGGAGTATTTTGAGGACGGGTCCGTCTGGGCGGAGGGATCGGGTGATCGGATGATCGGGAGATTGGGTGAATGACGGATCTCTTCGGTTGATCGGGAAATCGAGAGCGGGTGAATCACCGGACCTGTTCTTCCGATCACCCGATCTCCAGGTCTCGGATCGGGTGAATGCCTGATGTGTTCTCCCGATCTCCCGATCACCCGATCTGCCGGTTTCAAGTATGACGATGGAAAATCATTTAAATACCGCAATCGAAGTTGCCCGCGAGGCGGGCGGCTTGCTCCTGCAACATTTCCGGCAGCCTCTTGAGATCACGTACAAGCGGCGCTCGGACCTGGTGACCGAGGCGGACCGGAGATCGGAAACTTTGATCGTAGAACGGCTGCGAAGCCACTTCCCCGAACACGCCATAGTGGCGGAAGAAGGTGGCGGCCAAGAAACGGGATCTGATTACTGCTGGTACGTCGATCCGCTCGATGGGACAACCAATTTCGCCCACGGTTTTCCTGTCTTCAGCGTTTCGCTGGGTCTCGCCTGCCGTGGTGAAGTAGTGGCCGGGGTGGTGTACGACCCTACTCGCGACGAACTCTTTACGGCTGAACGCGGGGCCGGGGCTTTTCTGAATAGCCAGCGCCTCCGCGTTTCGAACAATGAGGACTTGGCGGAATGCCTGGTGGCAACGGGTTTCCCACCCTTCGCAACGAATCACGATTTGAACGTCGGGTTTTATTTCCGTTTCACTCAGCTTACGCACGGTATTCGGCGCGCCGGCTCAGCGGCTCTGGATCTCTGCTCCGTGGCGGCCGGCCGCTTCGATGGGTTTTGGGAGTTGAAACTCAACCCCTGGGACAAAGCCGCCGGCGCATTGCTGGTAGCGGAAGCAGGCGGCCTGGTCACCAGCATGACCGGCAAACCGTTCGATCTGCTCGGTGACGATATCCTCGCATCGAACGGTCAGGTTCACGATCAAATGCTCCGCGTGTTCAGCGAGATCCTGGAGCAGCGGGGAAGCAGCGGAGTTGGGCGCTAACAGCCTAGTGTAATTGCGGTGACGTTTTCGGATTGAAGTCATGCGGAAACAGCCCTCTCCCTTGCAGTCTGTGTGACTCTGCTCAGGAGGTTCTTATGAAGAGGGTGTGGCGTTTCACCGTGCTGGCGATGTGTTTGGTGGTCTGGGTCGTATCAGGAATGACTGCGGCGCCGGAAGCCCGCAAAGTGGTTATTGACACGGATCCCGGGACCGACGATGCTTTGGCGATTCTGCTGGCACTAAACTCGCCGGAACTCGACGTAAAAGCCCTCACGGTGGTGGCGGGAAACGTGGTTGTCGAGCAGGGTCTCGAGAACGCGCTCAAGCTCGTTTCGTTGGCGGGAAGATGCGACGTGCTTGTGGCCGGGGGCGCTTCGCACCCTCTGGTGCAGAAACTGATCACTGCGGAGTTCTTTCAGGGGGCAACAGGGCTGGGCAATGTCGCACCCCCTGCGCCCGGCTGCCAAGCCGATTCAAGCTTCGCTCCCGACCTCATCATTAAGCTCATTCACCAATACCCTCACGATATCACGCTCATTCCGGTGGGGCCGCTGACGAACATCGCCTTGGCGCTGCGCAAAGATCCCTCCATCGTTCCGCTCGTGAAGGAAGTCGTCCTGATGGGAGGTGCAATCTCCGGAGGCAATGCGACCGCAGCAGCGGAGGCCAACATCTACAATGATCCGGAAGCAGCGCGCGGAGTGTTCGAGGCCGGCTGGCCGCTAACGATGGTGGGCCTCAATGTGACTGAGAAGACACTGTTCACACGGGCTGACCTGAATCGGCTGGCCAGAACACGGGGGCGCGAGAACGACTTCGCGGTCGGCGTACTGAGTTTCATGATCGACTTGGCGAGCAAGCTGGGCGCCGACGGGACGCCCATGCACGACCCGCTGGCCGTGGGTGCGGTGATCGAGCGCAGGCTGATTACCACGCAGGACATGCGGGTCGAAGTCGAGACGCGGGGTGAGTTCACGCGGGGCGAAACGGTGGCGAGCCGGCACAATGCCTCCGACCACAGGGTCTTGCGCGGCGAGCGCTATGTCATCGATGGCGTCGAGAGAGTGTACCCTAACGTCCACGTCGCCGTGGAATCGGACTCCAAGCGGTTCATTGAGCTCTTCATTTCGCGCCTGGCAGGAAAATAGTGATGACCAGTGAAAAGACTCCGGGTTATCCCGAGGCGGTGCGAGCTGTGAAATACATCGCGGCTCGATGGCCTGCACGCCCACGGGTGGGAATTGTGCTCGGCTCAGGCTTAGGCGAAGTCGTGCGAGGTCTACGTAGGGTGCGAAGAATCCCCTTGGCCTCTATTCCCGGATTCCCCCGGCCCTCTGTTGCAGGTCACGGCGGCGCGTTGCATCTCGGTTTCTGGGGTGAGGTGCCGGTGGCGGTCCTTGCCAGGCGCGTTCACCTCTACGAAGGTTATGGGCCGGGGGAGGTGGTTTTCCCTGTCAGGGTAATGGCACTGGCTGGCATTCGCTCTTTCATGGCCACGTGCGCCGCCGGCGGTATTGCGCCGCGCGCCACGCCCGGCAGTTTGATGGTGTTTTCCGACCATCTCAACTTTCAAGGACCAAATCCGCTGGCCGGATTTCACGACCAACGTTGGGGTGAGAGATTTGTGGACATGACCCAGGCCTACGATCCAAGTTTACGGCTCTGCACCCTGAAGGCCGCCCGTGCCCTGCGGCTGAAGTGCTTCGAGGGCGTTTATGCTTCGCTCCTGGGCCCGACGTATGAGACGCCGGCGGAGATCCGCGCCCTAAGAACACTTGGCGCCGACGCTGTCGGCATGTCCACCGTGCCGGAAGTTATCGCCGTGCATCAGATGGGCGTGCGCGCGCTGGCGGTGGCCATAATCACCAACCGCGCGGCCGGGCTCAGCCGAAACCCCCTGAGCCACGAAGAAGTGCTGGAAGCCGGCCAAGCCGCCGCGCAGGACTTGGCGCGCCTCCTCGACGCCGTCATGCCGGCCCTGGCGCAGGAAGGTGGATGAGTCTCGGATCATCGCTTGGCCGAAGTTGGTTGGAATTGCCGATTTTCGATTGACGATCTTCGAATCTCGAAACTAGGAATTCGAAACTCGCAAAAGACGCCGCTGCAACCCAGCGGAGCCGAGTTTCGATTTTCGAATCTCGATTTTCTGCTCCCACGATCAGCAATCGGCAATGGAAAACCTAGTGCTCGGTTGCGGCCGTGCCGCGCTGTTAAAGCTTCCCCGAGAGCTTCGCCCTGCTGGCTTCTAGCTTCTGGTTGATTCTTCTCTGGGCCGCATGGCGGACGACGTCCGAAATATTCCGACTAATGACCAGCCACTTCAAATCGCGGTCGTTGATGCGGCGGATCAGCGGGAGGCCCACGTCGATGGGTGTTCGTGGGTTGTTGAGCAGGGCCCGGACCACCGCATAACTCCTCATGAACTTGCGGCTCAGGGCGATGCGCCGCAGGACTTCGTCGCTGACGTCTTTCATGGAGGCGAAGTTTTCGACTTCGTGGTCCGAGAGTTTGGGTGATTGCATAACGGCGCGCGCCACCAGTTTGTTGGAATCGCGGACCAGGATCAGCCGCTCCTCCTGGCTCCCGATGAGAGCGGCCTTGACCCTCTGCACAGCGGACATGCGTTGGATTCTCTGCAGGACCGTTGTTCTTTTCTGCGGTCCCTCCTCACGGCTTGAATCCCCATCTTCGTCGGCGGCCTCAAGGGGGGCAAGGGCTTCGGAAGATTCGCTGGATTCAGCCTCTGCGAAAATGGCCGCAGTCTCCTCGATCCACTCACGTAGCTGGCTGGGCAGGCTTGGGTTTCGGAGGAGAGCATCCCCCAATTCCTTGCGGCCAGGCACAAGGTTATACGCCACAAATTCCAGCACTGCGACGGGAGTGGAGGGGTTTGAGAGCTCTTGCTGAAGTTCCTCCGAGGGCCAGGATTCCAAGGTGTGAAAAGCGCTATTCCGGCTTTCGTCGTCCCTGTCGCCGGCGAGGAGCACGAGGATTTCAATCTTCTCCTGTAAGGAAACAGGCAGTTCGCCGCGGCACGCCTTGCGGCGCACTACTTCGGGGATAGCTCCTCCGCGAATTGTCTCGACTAGTCGCTCGGAAATAGTCTACCTCTCGGTGGCGGCGTTTTTCAGATCGTCGCGTGTAAGATGAATCGACTTCACCTCGCCACGCCGTCCCAGGGGTTTCAGGGTCTCTCCGTTCAAAGTCAGAACGACGCCCTGAGCGTTTCCGACGGTGACATCAAAGGAGTCGAGTGCCTTCAGGTTTTCGACCTCGTTGGGGTTCAGCACCTTTTGCAGCACGGTCTTCCCATCGGCGTCAACAGCCACCCAGACACGCTCGGTCGCGGCCACTTGCAGCACCAAATCAGTGTGGGCCGCAACCGCGCTGGCAGCCTCAGAGGTCACACTCTGATTGGGTGGGTTCGCCTTGGCACCCGGAGAAGGCGGACCGCCCTGAAGTGTTCCGGGGGCAGTTGTGGCGCCGGCGGTGGGTGAGGCGGAAGTAGCCGATAGCGACGGGTTGTTTTCCGGCTGGGCCGGTGCAGAGGGTTGTGCGGGGGCGGCGGTAGGGGGCGGGTTCGTGCCGGGTGCGGTAGTGCTCCGCGGAATGACCATCGGCGTGCTGCTTTGCTGTTCCATGACTCGGCGCGAGTGACGGAAAAGCGCATAACCACTGGCCAGCAGCACACCTGCCATCAGGAGGGCGATGAGCCGAGTCCGTGAGGCAGCGCCGTTCGGCCGTGCCCGGTTCGCCGTAATGCGGCGGATGTCAACTTCTGGCTTCTGCTGGCCTGCAAGCTGGCAATCCGCCAAGACGCGTTCCTCGTCCAAACCCAGGTATCGCGCATAGGTCCGTACGAAG
>Ga0187881_10004209_pt1 | contig 11813 bp, 9 predicted proteins | sample June2016WEW_19_1_2_FD_133017 | JGI IMG/M metagenome (GOLD analysis project Ga0187881, IMG submission 133017) | Peatland microbial communities from SPRUCE experiment site at the Marcell Experimental Forest, Minnesota, USA - June2016WEW_19_100 | ecosystem: Environmental > Terrestrial > Soil >...
CATGGGACCGGTGTCGTCGCTGCAAACCGACGGCGGGAAAATTTTCGCCGGTTGCTATGCGTTATTCAGCGGCCTGGCGTTCCTCACGAGTCTCGGCATCATTATTGCGCCGGCCTTCCACCGATTCCTCCATAAGTTTCATCTGGAAGAAGCGAAGCGCGCGGACAAAACGGGCGGGTGACACCTCATCGCCTATTTGGTAGGGCCGTGCCGCCGCGCGGCCTTCAATCATGGCGGCGCAGCAGCGCCGCCCTACCTTTGCCACTATTCTGTTTTGCGCTTCGCGCGCAACGCGGTATTCTCCATTCATGCTTTGGGCATTCGCCAAATATCACGCGCTGGGCAATGACTACATTGTCATTGACCCTAAGAACCTGCCGTCGCCGTTGACGACCGCGCAGGTCAAAACGATTTGCCACCGCAATTTCGGCGTTGGCTCGGACGGTATTTTGCTCGGCCCGCTTCCTTCCAGGAAAGCCAAATTCGCGCTCCGCATTTTCAATCCCGACGGCAGCGAGGCGGAGAAAAGCGGCAACGGCCTGCGGATTTTTTCGCGTTACCTGTGGGACCGGAAACGGGCCGGCAAGGACGAATTCGCCATTGAAACCCCCGGCGGCCTTGTGAAGGCGACGGTCATGGAACGCGGTAGAACCGTGCGCGTCGAAATGGGCAGGGTCAGTTTCTGGAGCGACGAGATTCCCGTGACCGGCCCGCGCCGCGAAGTCATCAACGAACCGATTCGCCTGCGCGGACAGCAATTCCATTTTTGCGCGGCGACGGTGGGCAATCCGCATTGCGTGCTGCCGCTGCCAAAAATCAACGCGGAACTGGCGAGGAAATACGGGCCGTTGCTGGAAACGCACCTGCGTTTCCCCAATCGCATCAATGTGCAATTCATGAAGGTGCTCGACCGAAAAAATATCCAGATTGAAATCTGGGAGCGCGGCGCGGGTTATACGCTGGCGAGCGGCAGCAGCAGCAGCGTGGCGGCGGCGGTGGCGCACCGGCTCGGCCTGTGCGACCGCGAGATTTCCGTCCACATGCCCGGCGGAAAAATTCAGATCGGAATTGGCGGCGATTATTCGATTCAGATGACCGGCGCGGTGACGAAAGTTGCGGAAGGAATCATGAACAAGGAAATGTTCGGCGTTTCAACCGCCGCCTGACTGCCATCTATTGGCTGGCGTCTGCAGGCGGTTCCTTGTGCAGCAGACGCTCCATCCGCGACTTGGCGCAGTCGGGACACAGGCTGTACGAAAATCCCAAGTCCCAATGGCGCTTGAAATAGTCCTCGATCTGCGTCCAATACTGGTTGTCTTCCCGCACCTTTTTGCAGTTCATGCAAATGGGCACAATCCGTTGCAGTTCCGCCACCTCATTGAAGTCTTCGATGACCAGCAGCACCGCCTTCTGACCGCCATACGTGAACGGAGTGGCGGTGATGAGCGCGAAGAAATCGCGGACCTTCTCTTCGTCCAGTAATTCCATTTTAACCTTGCGCCTGACGGAGGCGGTGCCCAGGAAAGCATCATTGACGGCTTTACGGATAGTGCAAGTCTTGCAACCCTCGCCATGGCCGCAGCCTTCCGAGGTGTCCAGCGCATGGAGACAATGCAACAAATCACCGCTGTGCCGGAGCAGGATTTGCTCCCGCCCGAGCCCCGTCAATTTCTCCGCCGCGGCATTATACTCCAGGACGTGAAGATCCTCATCCACCACGAGAACAAACGATGGAATCGCATCCAGGATTTCCCTTAGCATGGACGAGTCAGGTGATGGAGTGGTCGTCATTCGACGCGATGAGCAATGGCTGTTTGAAAGGGACTGTCCGGAGAGTGAATCAGGTTTTTATTCTCACTGGCTGGAGTAGTAGGCGTCCACTTTGGCGGCAACGTCCTTGTAGCCGATGTCCATTTCGTAGATGAGCTTGAATTGTTCGATGGCTTCCTCTTTTTTGCCCATGCTTTCGAGCACGCAGCCGAGGTTGTAGGTGAGGTCTTTTTTTTCGTCGTCGAAAACAACCTTTTCCTTGATGGCGTTTTGGAGCGTGCGCGCGGCGAGGTCGAACATCTTCCGCCTCGCGTAGCACTGCGCGAGGCAATTCATCGCGGCAATGCGTTTGTGCGGATTGCCTTGCGCCTTCTGAAATTCCTGGATGGCCTCGTTAATTTTGCCCGCTTGGAGATAAAGCTGCCCCATTTCAAACCGGATCGCCATGTCCGTCGGATATTTTTCGACGAGTTTCTGGCAATCAGTGACCTGGAAATTCAATTTCTCCGCCTGAATTTTCGCGGATTGCCCGGCGTAGTCGGGCGCGGACGGATCCAGTTGCTCCAGTTGATAATCGAACCGGCGCATGACGGTGTCGGCGATGGAGCGTTCGAGCGACGGGTCGTTGCCCATTTCGGAATTTTTGACGCGGTCGTAAAGTTCCAGTGAACGCTCGAACTGCTTTTTCTGCGTGTAAAGTTCCGCGAGCTGGCGCACCAGCTTGAGATTGTCCGGTTCGTTTTTCAGGCGTGCTTCGTATTCTTCAATGAGCTGCCCGGCGACGTCATCGGTTTTCTGGACGCGCTTTTCCTGTTCGAGCGAGACGGCCTCCTTTTTGTCCTTCAAAATGTCGCGATAGGAACCCTGTCCGCCTTCGAGCGCGGCATAGCCGCCCTGGTCCAGCGTCTTGCGCGCGGATAAATCCTTGAGCGCCTGGCTCAACTCGCCGTCGTTGGGCGTCTCGCGCAAAAGGTCCATCAGGATTTGTTCCCCGCGGTTCTGTTCCCCCTCGCTGACGTCACCTGCCACCGCGAGCGCGCGGGCAAATGCTATCGCCAGATCCCTGTCCTTCGGCGAGTTGTTCGACAGTGTTTCATAGGACAAAACCGCTGTGTGAGGCAATTCCAATGCGTTCGCCGCTTCCACGATGATTCGGTGCGCGGCGGAGCTGTTCGGGTCACTGTTCAAAATCTGCTCGGCGATGGCGAGCGCCTCGGCGGGGTTGCGGCGCAGGGCAATCTGGCCTTTGGCCAGAAGCGGAGAAGAACTGGCGCCGCTCCACATCTTTTTGAAAAATCCGCCGCCCTTATCGCCGGCTTTCTTGAACTGCGCTTCGCGCAGCGCCTTGCGGCACTCAAAAAATTCCGGCTCCTTTTCGAGCACTTGGTTGAACAGCGTGATGGCGTAATCCAGATTTTCCCGTTGCACGGCTTCGGTGGCCCTGTTGAAGAGAACCCGCGCGTCACGCGAGATTTCGTTGCTGTTTTTTTCTGCCATATTATCCGCCTGGTTGAATAAAATCGCTTCTGCCGTAAAAATCAACCCCGAACGCTTTTCGGGGTCAACCGCATTGTGCCTTGTGCCGCAGGGCGTGATCCACGAGAACGAGCGCGGTCATTGCCTCGACCATCGGCACCGCGCGCGGCAACACGCACGGGTCATGGCGCCCACGGGCCTTGAGCGTCGTGTTGCGGAATTTCGCGTCCACCGTGTCCTGCTCATGCATGACGGTCGCCACCGGTTTGAACGCGACGCAGAAGAAAATCGTCTGGCCGTTCGAAATCCCGCCCTGAATGCCGCCGGAAAAATTTGTCGTTGTGAAAACCATCCCGTGTTTCGTGCGAAACGGGTCGTTGTGTTGACGCCCTGTAAGTAAAATGCCGCCAAAACCGGAGCCGATTTCAAACGCCTTGGACGCCGGCAGGCTTAACATGGCCTTCGCCAGGTCTGCTTCGAGCTTGTCGAACACCGGTTCGCCCCAGCCGGCGGGCACGCCGCGCGCGACGCCTTCAACAATGCCGCCGACGGTGTCACCCGCGCGCCGCATCTTTTCGATGAGCCGGATCATTTTTTTCGCCGCCGTTGTGTCGGGGCAGCGGACAATGTTCGACTCGATGTCCTTGAGTTTGACCTTGTCCGGGTCCACGTCAGCGACGAGGCGCTGGACTTGTTTGACGTAAGCGAGGATTTCAACGCCGAACCGTTCGCGTAAAATTTTCCTGGCAATGGCGCCGGCGGCGACGCGGCCAACCGTTTCGCGCGCGCTGGCGCGACCGCCGCCCTGCCAGTTGCGAATGCCGTATTTGGCAAAATACGTGAAGTCCGCGTGCGACGGGCGGAACTTCGTCTTCATTTCCATGTAGGCTTCGGGACGCGCGTCCTCATTTTTCACCCACAGACAAATCGGCGTGCCGAGCGTTTTGCCACCAAACGTGCCGGAAAGGATTTGCACCGTGTCGGATTCCTTGCGCGGCGAAACAATTTTGGATTGTCCCGGACGGCGGCGATCCAAATCCGGCTGGATGTCCGCTTCGGTCAGTTTGAGGCGCGGCGGGCAGCCGTCCACAACCACACCCACGCCGCCGCCGTGGGATTCGCCCCACGTCATGATGCGAAACAGTTGCCCGAAAGTGCTTGCCATGCTGGAATAATGCTTAAAAACCGCCGCGTGGTCAAATCTATCGGAGGGACGAGTTACACGAGTCCCAAACTGAATTTCTGGGATCATGAATTCGTTTGATTTAAGTCAGGGACTCGCATAGCTCATCCCTTCGAAAATTGTGAATGAACCATTGCAAAAACCAGGACGAAAACGGTTGCCTCATTTGCCGTCTTTGGAACATTCAAATCAGACAATCATTCAATATGTCAGTTGCAACGTGGATGGCCGCCGTCCTCTGTTGGCAAACCCGGAAATCCATCAATTACTCATCGAAGTATGGTGCAAGGCGGATCATTGGCTGGTGGGACACTATGTTGTTATGCCGGACCACGTCCACTTTTTCTGCGCGCCGATGTGTGTTCCAATAACGCCGCTCAAACGATGGATGGAATTCTGGCGTGCCGAGGTAGTGCGCCGCTGGCCGCGTGCTGACGACAAGCCCATTTGGCAAAAGGATTTTTTTGACCGGCAACTTCGCAGCGGTGAGAGTTATCGCCAGAAATGGCTCTATGTCGTCGAAAATCCCGTCAAGGCCGGATTGGTGACGCGTTGGGAAGACTGGCCATATCAAGACGAAATGAATGTTCTCCAATGGCATGAACCGGCGTGACTTTTTTTTCGGAAGGACGAGCTATGCGAGTCCAAAAATCCGTTTACAAATCAAGGACTCGTATAACTCATCCCTCCGGCTAATTTTGGGACTCGTATAACTCGTCCCTCCCAAGTAAACTAGCCGTTGCATGAACCGCATTGAGGAACGTTTTGTCCGGCTCAAACGCGAGGGTAAAAAGGGATTTATCGTCTATATCGGCGCGGGCGACCCGAATTTGGATGCCACGCGCAAACTGGCTTTGGCTTTCGACAAGGCCGGCGTGGACATTTTGGAACTCGGCGTGCCATTCAGCGACCCCCTTGCCGACGGTTTGGTGAACCAGCTCGCCGCGCAGCGCGGTTTGGAATCCGGTGCCACGCCGCCCAAAGTGTTGGAAACTGTCGCGGCGATTCGCAAGCGCTCGCAAATTCCGATTGTGCTCTACATTTATTTCAACCTCATTCACCGCGTCGGCATGGAAAGATTCATCGCGGATGCGGCGCGCGCGGGCGTGGACGGCCTGCTCGTGCTCGATTTGCCGCCGGAGGAATCGGCCAATTACGGAACGCTCACGCGCAAAGCCGGCCTCTGCCACATTTATCTCGTCGCGCCGACAACGCCGGACGACCGCATCGAACTCATTGTCAAACGCGGCAGCGGTTTCATTTATTATATTTCGCGCGAAGGTGTGACAGGCATGCAGACGCGAGTCGCGGCGAACATCGCACAACGAGTCGCCAAAATCCGCGCGCATACGGATTTGCCGGTCGCCGTCGGTTTCGGCATCTCGAATCCCGAACAGGCCAGACTCGTCGCGCAAAACGCGGATGCCGTTGTCGTGGGCAGCGCGGTGGTGAACCAGATCGCGCAGCACGGAAAATCGCGGGAACTTGTCGCCAAAGTCAGCGCGTTTGTAAAATCGCTGGCCGATGCGGTAAAATCAATTTAAGCCACAGATGAAAACGGAAACCATTTTTGTTTTTCAAATTTGAAAATTCTTTGGCAAGATGACAGCAATGGCGAAGCAGAAAAAGAAAAAGACAGCAAAATCAGAAACGATGATTTTGCACGAAGATTCTCCGCCATATCATGTTAATGGAAATGGCCACGGCAACGGCCATACAAATGGCGAAATGACGATTGCCGAGTTGCAAATACTCACTGGAGATTGCCGCAAGTTGTTACCGGATATTCCTTCCGAATCCGTTCAGTGTTGTGTTACGTCGCCACCTTATTGGGGTTTGCGGGATTATGCACACTCGGCACAAATCGGAGCGGAAGCTTCACCCGATCAATACGTCGCGAATCTTGTTGGAATTTTTCGGGAAGTTCGGCGCGTGCTTAAAAGAGATGGAACGCTTTGGCTAAACGTCGGCGATGGATACGCTCGCAATGGCGGAACAGGGAATCATGGGCCAAACGCAATCGTTGGGAATACGAGAAAGCTAATCCAAAAGCGAAATTGTAAGGTTCCTAATTGTTGGGGATTGAAAGATCGCGATTTGATGGGCTTGCCATGGCGAGTGGCGTTTGCACTACAACAAGATGGTTGGATTTTGAGATCAAAAGTTACTTGGCTCAAAAAAACCGCTATGCCAGAAAGCGTCAAGAATCGGCCAACCAATGCGACAGAAGAAATTTTTTTATTCGCAAAAGAGCCAACTTATTATTACGACTTCGATGGCATCAGAGAACCAACAGGTGCGAATTTGAGAAATTGTTGGATACTCGGCCCAGATATTAGCGGCAGAGGACATCCTGCCGCATTTCCGCGAGAGTTAGCACGTCGTTGTATTTTACTTGGCAGTAAATCTGGTGACACCGTTCTCGATCCATTTGGCGGTTCGGGAACAACCGGCGCAGTTGCACAAGAATTAGGGCGCAGAGCTATCCTCATTGAAATAAATTCTGATTATTCCAAAATCAGCAAGCAACGAATACGAGACGCCATTCAAATAAAGCTCCGCATTTAGCAATATGCCTCGCAAATTAACTTCTGATACAAACGCAGAAAAAGCTGTTCAAGCATTTACTGCCCGGACAGCGGCGACATCGCGGAATTTAAGTCATGCGTGGCTGACCATCGCAGAGCTTTTAATGACTTGTGAAGTCTGGAATTCAGGAAAGTGGAAGCGTTTTCGTGAACAGCTTGTGTTGAGAGAGAGCAATGATTACAAAATAAATAAAGATGGTCCGTCCCAAGCATTGAAAGAGGCTGTTTTGATGGGAGATTATTTGGCAAGCAAACTTGGCGTTGAGCGAAACAGTTTGTGTTCTAGTATCGGCGGCTTTTTGAAAGGGCTCAAGATTCAACCAAATAATCCGCGAGGTCATGCCTTTCGCTCGCTAATTGCTAATGTGCTCGCGATATATGGGGATTCAACTTTGACTGTTGAAGAAGAAGTCAATCCATATCCTTTATTTCCGGGTTTTATATTTAATCTGCGTTCAGCAAATCCAAGAATTGATATTGTCATTTCGCGAAATAAGCAAATTGTAGCGCTTTGCTCAACGCGCTGGTCTTATCGCCATGACCGCGTAGATATACTTGAAGAAGCACATGCTTACATGGCCGCTGCGCGTCGCGTGAATCCAAATTGCAAATTTTTTGGGATAACGGCTGAAGTTAATCCGGCGAGATTAAAAAAAGTGGTAAAATCGTCTGCGCCATGTCAGCGAAATGCAGCAGTGGAGCGTCTTGTTCACTTGCATTGCCCGTTGGTAACAACCGTTATTGGACATAACGGCGAATTGAAACATCTGATGGATTTAACAGAGTGGGTTGAAGATTCAAAAAATTGGCATTGAACATTTTTCGAGCTGCCATGCGTCGCGCTCCGTTATTTATCTGTGGTTAAAAATTTATGAGCGCAAAAATTAAACCCGACATCAAAAACCGGTTCGTCATCATCATGGCGGGCGGGCGTGGCGAGCGGTTCTGGCCGGTGAGCCGCGAGAAAATGCCCAAGCAACTGCTCACGCTGCTCGGCAAACGCTCATTTTTGCAACAGGCCGTCGAGCGCGTGCTGCCGCTTGTGCCGGCCAAAAACATTTTCGTTATCACCAACGCGGCGCAACTACCGGAGGTCCGCAAACAACTCCCGAAAATCCCCAAACAAAATCTGATTGCCGAGCCAGTTGGCCGCGACACCTGCGCCGCCGTCACGCTCGGCGCGGCAATTGTCGGCGCGCGTTCGACGACCGGCGTCATGGCGGTGTTGCCCGCCGACCACGTCATTCCTGACGAGAAAAAATTTCAGCAGGTTTTGAATGACTCCTTCGACCTCGCAAGTCGCGGTCAGGCGATTGTGACCATCGGCATCAAGCCGGCTGGGCCGGACACAGGTTACGGCTACATTCAAGTCGGGCAGGAATTGCCGCCGGCGCAAGGCGCGAAAAAGACCAAGACCACTTTTTACCGGGCGGAGCGGTTTGTCGAGAAACCGCACTTTGACCGCGCGCTCGAATACGTCAACAGCGGTCAATATCGTTGGAACGCCGGAATGTTCATCTGGTCGTTCGTGACCATCACGGAAGGTTTGCAGAAACATCAGCCGGAAATGTATGCCGCGTGTCAGCGCTGGTTCAAAGTGGCGAACAAACCGGCGAAACTCGCGAAGGTACTCGCGAAGGAATATCCCGACATCAAAAAAATCTCGATTGATTACGCGCTGATGGAGCACGCGCAAAATGTCGTTGTGGCCGACGGCGTGTTTGAATGGGACGACCTCGGTTCGTGGACAGCGCTGGCGCGGCATCTCAAAGCCGACCCGGAAGGGAACTGCGCAGTGGCGGATTTCATCCACGTGGATGCGGCACGGAACATCATCTACGACGCGCGCACCAAAGACCGGCGCACGCCGATTGCCGTGGTCGGCTTGCGCGATTCGATATTGGTCCAGACGGACGATGCGGTGCTGCTGGCGCACAAAAGCCAGGCGCAGAAGGTCAAAGAGCTGGTCAAAAAGCTGGCGGAGTTGAAAGAATTTAAGAATTTGGTTTGAACAACAAAGGAACGAAGAGACAAGGTGGAATTACCTTCCTTTGTTCCTTGGTTTCTTTGTGGTGAATTGAAATTTTCCCCAACCATAGCTTGACCTTTCGCGCTTAAAAGGCAGACTGTTTAGCTCGACTTTAGTTTTTAGTGTTGAGTTTTGAATTTTGAGTTGTTCGGAATAAATTGAATTCAAAACTTAAAACTCAAGATTCAAAATTAAATAAATGCAGCACATTCGGAACATCGCCATCATCGCGCACGTTGACCACGGCAAGACGACGTTGGTGGACTGTCTGCTCAAGCAGTCGGGCACATTTCGCGCCAACCAGCACGAGTCGCAGGATGAGCGCATCATGGATTCGATGGATTTAGAGCGCGAGAAGGGCATTACCATCAAGGCCAAAAACGCCGCGTTCAAATACAAGGATTACCACATCAACATCGTGGACACGCCCGGCCATGCGGATTTCGGCGGCGAGGTCGAACGCATTATGAACATGATTGACGGCGTGCTGCTGGTCGTGGACGCCGCGGACGGCCCGCAGGCGCAAACGCGCTTCGTGCTGCGCAAGGCGCTCGAAGCGGGCGCGAAGCCAATCGTTGTCATTAATAAAATTGACCGCGAGAACGCAAACCCCAAAAAAGTCCTCGACGAGGTTTTCGAACTTTTCATTTCGCTCAACGCCACGGACGAGCAAATGGATTTTCCATTTGTCTTTTGCTCGGCCAAAGTCGGCTATGCGAAACTCGACCTCGCGCAGGCCAGCGACTCGATGGTGCCGTTGTTCGACGCCATCATAAAGCACATCCCGCCGCCGCGCGCCAAGGCGGGCGAAGGCTTCCAGATTCTCGTGGCGAATCTGGATTACAGCGATTATCTCGGCCGCATTGCGTTCGGCAAAATCATGGAGGGCAAGGTGAAGGTTGGCGACACGGCCAGTTGCCTGCACGGCCACGGCAGGATCACCCAGGGCAAAATCACAATGATTTACCACTTCGAGGGCTTGAAACGCATCGAAGTGCAGGAGGCGCACGCGGGCGACATCGTCGGCATCACCGGTTTTGAGGACGTGTTTATCGGCGAGACCATCGCGGACAAACCGGAACATGGCGCGCTGCCTTACATTCCGATTGACCCACCGACGATTCAGATGGAATTCGCCGTGAACGACAGCCCGCTCGCCGGCCAGGACGGCAAGCTCGTCACCGCGCGGCATATTTGGGAGCGGTTGCAAAAGGAAATCCGCATGAACGTCGCGTTGCGCATCAAGCAGACCGCCGATCCGAAAATTTTCGAGGTCGAGGGCCGGGGCGAAATGCAAATTGCGATTCTCGTCGAGCAAATGCGGCGCGAAGGCTATGAAGTTTTGGTTTCGCGTCCCGAAGTGCTTTACAAGAAAGGCCCGAAAGACGAGCTCCTGGAGCCGATTGAACAGTTGTTCCTCGAAATCCCGCAGGAATTCATGGGCGCAGTCATGGAAAATCTTTCCGGCCGCAAAGCCGAAATCACCAGCATGAACCATCATGCCGACCAGGTGACCATTGAGGCTCTGATCCCCACGCGCGGCCTGATTGGGTTTGAGACCGACCTCGTGAACCAGACACGCGGTCTTGGTGTGATGAGCCATCTATTTTACAAATACGGCCCCGACCGCGGGGAAATCGCCGCGCGTAAGAACGGCTCGCTCGTCAGCATGGAAAATGGCGTGGCGATGTCCTACGCGCTGAACATGATTCAAGAGCGCGGCCGCCTGATGATCGAGCCGGGCGACGCCATTTACGCCGGCATGATTGTGGGCGAAAACGCGCGCGAAAACGACATCCCGGTAAATCCCTGCAAGGCGAAAAGATTGACGAACATGCGGTCTGTGGGCGATGGCAAGGGCATCCAGCTCACCGCGCCGTTGAAATTGAGCCTCGAACGCGCGCTCGAATACATCGGCTCGGACGAATATGTGGAAGCCACGCCAAAAAATCTCCGGCTGCGAAAAAAGATTCTGGATGAAATTGCCAGAAAGCGTTCTGAAAAATCGCGCGTGATAAAAATTCTGGCGGAGTGACGGGCGCTGCAACTATTTCTGCAGTGGCTTTCCTGTAAATTCCATTCCGACGAGGCAGACGTCGTCGTCAAATTTGTGGCCAACAGAGAAGGCGCGGATGGTTTTCAGCAATTCGTCGAACATTTGCGCGGCGGGTTTGTCCAGCAGGTTTTGCACGTTCAGCAGCAACCGTTCCTGGGAATAGAGTTCTTCATTTTGCCCCTGCACTTCGTAGAGGCCGTCGGTGAACAGCATCACGAGGTCGCCGGGCGCGAGAGTGGCTTCGCTGGTTTGATAGAGCGGGTCTTCGAACAGGCCGAGCGCGGGCTGGCTTTTGCCGGAGTCGTTGGCGAGCGGCTCAACGCGATTGGCCGAGCGACGCACGAGCAGGGGCTTGGGATGGCCGGCGTTGGCGAAGCGCATATGGCCGGTGCGCCAGTTGGCAACGAGATAAAACACGGTGGTGAGCATCGGCGAGCCGGTGGTTTTGAGGATGATGCACAAGTCGGAGTTGAGCTTACGCAAAAACATTCCCGGATCGTGCGCCAGCGGTTTCAGTTCCTCGCCGAGCGCGCGGATCATGGCGGTGACGAGCGCGGCCCGGACGCCGTGGCCGGTGACGTCGCAAATGAAAACGCCCACTTCATCGTCCGAAAGGGCGGACACGCTGAAAAAGTCGCCGCTGACGGTTTCCGCCGGATGATAACGGTGAATGAACTGGAAAACGCTTTTCCCCGGCGGCGCGTTGCGCGG
>Ga0187881_10004213_pt1 | contig 11810 bp, 9 predicted proteins | sample June2016WEW_19_1_2_FD_133017 | JGI IMG/M metagenome (GOLD analysis project Ga0187881, IMG submission 133017) | Peatland microbial communities from SPRUCE experiment site at the Marcell Experimental Forest, Minnesota, USA - June2016WEW_19_100 | ecosystem: Environmental > Terrestrial > Soil >...
GCGCTTGGTGGAGTCGGGCAGGGCTGCCACGATGGCGGAGGCCGTGGACAAGGTCGTGAAGCGCGCGCGGCGAAGCGACAATCGGCTACGCCTGGAACAGGCAACCGCTGCCTACTTCGCGCGCCTGTCGCGTGATGCTGCCCAAGAGGAAAAAGAGTTGGGACTTGCTCTTGGGCAATCAGGGGACGAGGTTAGCTTTGACGATTGAGCCTGATGCAAAGCTGCCGTCACCACGACGTGGCGAAATATGGTGCGCGGACCTCGGAAGTCCCCCCACAAGACACTGGGTTCTTATCGTTTCGCTCGACAGCCGGAATCAAAGTGAGAACGTGGATACCGTCCTCGCCGTGCCCTTCGGCAGCCGCGGGGCGGAAGGACCCACGACGTTTCTGCTTCCGCCCGGGGAAACCGGCCTGCCGGCGGCCTCCTGGCTCAAGGGCCACTTCATTACTACCTTGCCGAAAGCCCGCCTGCGGAGCTGCGCACCCCGCGCCCTTTCTTCAAGACGAATGCGGCAAGTGTGCCTCATCATTCGCCGCGCCTTCGACTGCGACGCGCCCTGGGAAGGTTGAAGGCGAGGCCCGCGTTTCATCTTCTCGAGTGCGGCGGCCCGCCGCGGCGGGCCGCACTCCAGAAAAAGACGGGCGCTTCATTGGCGGGGTTCGCCTCCGGCGGGAACCGAGAGGAGATCGACCTTGACAACCGAAACAGCCGCCCCCATGCACGCCTTGAGCTTCATGATAGGTGAGTGGGGGCTGGACTACACCGTGACTCAACACGGGCACACCACAAAGACGATCCGGGGAACTGGATCGCTGCGCTATCTCTTCAGCGCCACCTACCTCAGCTTCGACTACCAGGCGCTGGAGAAGGCTACCGGGGAGATGATCGCAAAGGCGCATGCCATCTTCGCCTGGGACAAGAAGCTCGGGCAGTATCGGTATTACTGGTTTGAGAGCTCCGGCAACTTCCTGCAAGCCACGGGTATCCTCCGGGATGAACGCACCCTCGCTCTGGAATGGCAGGACATCCACTGCACGCAAATCTTCCGGCGCGTGAGCGCGGATGCGATGTACCTTGAAATGCGATGTCCGGAGCAGGACCTGCTGTTGCGGGTTGACTTTTCACGACTCTCCGGCGGCTCTCAGGCCGCCTGAGACAGCACTGGTGGCGCGCATATCCCACGTTGCCAGGGTAGCAAAACAAAAAGCCCGCGGCGCGACCACACGCCCGCCGTGGCTATGCGCTACTGGACCCGCTCGCCCTTCGGGCGTTGGCCGGGCAGGAGGCCTGGGACTCAGGGCGCCACATCCTCGATTTTCACCTTGTGGTTTTCGAGGAGAGTGCCCGCCGCGTGCTCCACGCCGGCAACGGCCAACTGGTATCCGATTTCCGCCTGGACCAGACTCAACTCCGCCTGCGCCAACTGGTTCTGGGCATCCAGCACGAAGAAAATCTGCGAGGCCCCTAACTCATACTTCCTCTGCTCGGCCTCCAGGGTTTTCTGCGCCAGGTCGCGAGAAACCTTCGCCGCAGCCATCGAGAGCTTGGCCTGCTCGAGCTGGTGAACGGCGTTCTTGACCTCCTGCCACAATTGTTGCGTTTCCTGGCGTTGATGATACAGATCCGCCCGCCTTGAAACCATAGCCTCGCCCAGGGTCGCCTGAGCCGCGTGGTTGCGGATGGGCAATTGCAATTGTACGGTGAGACCGTAGCTGGGGAAGTCAAAGCTTCTCATCTGGGTGAGGGACTGGGGAAATCCCCCGGTGGAGATCAGGGTGGGAGGAGTCGTGTTGATATTGAACTCGTTTCCCCCCAAGCCGTTGGTCGTGTAAAAGGTGCTCAAGGTGAGATTGGGCAAGAGCTGGTTATGGGCCAGGCGGATACTCGTGTCATCGTTCGCAAGCTGCTGCCGGAGAGCCTCGAGTTCCGGGCGCCGCTCGAGCGCTTGCTGATAGGCCTGCTGGATGTCCAGGGTGAGGAGCTCGCCGCGGGGCTGCACGGGCTCAGTGAGGTCGAGGTCGAGCGCCCGAATGTAAGGGTCGAGGTCGGCGCCGATGACGCGGCGAAACCCATCCTCAGCCTGTTTCAGGCTGTACTCCGCCTGGATCACCTGCACGCGCCGGGCGGCCACCTGGGACTCGGACCGGTAAATGTCGAACGGCGGGATCGCTCCGAGTTCGAGCGCGCGCTTGTCACGGTTGTAACTCGCTTGGGCCTGCTCGAGCGATTTCTTCAAGACATCCAGGTTCTCGCGCGCTTGCACTACGGACAAGTACTGCTGGATCGCGCCAACCAGCGAGTCATTCACCTGGCCCGCAAAGGTGGCGCGCGACACGTTCAGATTCCTCCGCGCAATGACAATCGGGGCGCGATTGGGAAACAGCCCGCGATTGCGCAGGAGCGGTTGCGTCAGGGTGAGCGTGGCGCTGGAGTTGATGGAAGGATTGACCGTCGCATAGATGCTGTTCGTGGCCAGCTTGCCGCTGGAAAAGTTGAGGTCGTAACTCGTGCCGGTCTGAAACATCTGGGTGTAAACGAAGACCGCCTGTTGGCTCAGCGAGCTGAGCGTGGGCGCGCCCTGGAGCTGTGAGTTCGCGGGGGTCGTCGCACGATTGGCGTTAAAGCTCGAGGTCGCCACAGGAGCAAAGGGCTGGTAGGCGCGCTCGACCTCGAAGCGCGCGTTCTCCACCGGCAATTCGTTCAGCCGCACGTCGGTGTTGTTCAGAAGCGTCAGGCGGATGGCATCCGCGAGAGTCAGGCGGAGCTTTCCCTCCACGATATGATCTTTGAGCTCCACAGGGCCCTTCACCTGGGCCGCAATGGGCGGGGGATAAATCAGTTGGCGCACATAACCCGGGGTGGGAAAGGTCTGGCCCGCCGCGCAACGAACAACCAGCAACAATACCAGGATGAGCCCGGCGCGTTTCATACAGCCTCCTTTGTGGGGGCGCATGGCCATGCACCCCTACTTGTAACACGGGTGGCGCATCGCTTTTTATGTATGCGCCACCCGTGCGTTTCACTTAACACTCTTCTCACTCGTAACGGATAGCCTCGGCGGGATCGAGCCGCGCCGCCTTGACAGCAGGATAAGTGCCGAAAATCAGGCCGACGGAGACCGAAACCAGGAACGCAAGCAGGATGGACGAGAGCGTCACGATGGTGGACCAGCCCGCCAGCAGCGCGATCACGCGCGACATCCCAAAGCCGAAGACAATCCCGATCAGTCCGCCGACAATCGAAATCAGCGTGGCCTCGATCAGAAACTGGCGAACGATGTCCACGCGCCGGGCCCCCACCGCGCGCCGCACCCCGATCTCGCGCGTGCGCTCCAGGATGCCGGCCAGCATGATGTTCATGATTCCGATGCCGCCCACCAGCAGCGAGATCGACGCGATGGCCACCATGACCCCCTCAAAAATGCGTTGGGTGCGCTTTTGCTCGGCGAGCAGTTCGGCCGGCGCCACCACACTGAAGTCCCCCGCCCCACCATGCGAGCTATTCAAAACTCCTCGCACGACTTCGGCGGTGGAAAGGATGTCCACGCTGGGCAGCATCTGGAGGTAGATCCCATCGATCTCGTCTTTCAGGTCGCTGTTGGTGTCCTCGAGGCGGTCGATGGCGGCGTAGAGCGGCACATAAATGAGGTTGTTCAGGTCTTGCGTGGGCAGACCGCTCGAGGCGCCCTGCACCGTCAACTGCGGCGCCACGACACCAATAACATGGAACCATTGCTCATTGACCTTCACATACTGCCCCAGCGCCTCCTGGTTTCCATACAGGCCGGCCCGCGCTCCGTCCCCCAACACGCAAACCGCCGCGGCGTGGTCGTTCTCCGGCGCGTCGAACCAGCGCCCGGCAACCACTTGCAGCGCGGCGATGCGGAGATAACTCGGCTCCACGCCGTAAACGACGGGCATGTCGCGCTGCGGCTTGGGGAACAGTTTTGAGGGAGTGAATCGCTTGCGGGGCGCCGTCTCGGCGATGCCGCTGACGTTGGCCTTGATGACACGCCAGTCGCGGAAGGTCAGGCCCGGAGAAATCTTCCGCACTTTCCGAAGCTCCTGCCCGGTGGCGGCTTCTTTTGCCTCCACAATCAGGTTGCGCACTCCGAGCTGCTCGAGGAAGGCCATCATCTGCTGCTGGGCCCCGGCTCCGATCGACAACATGGAGACCACCGCAGCCACGCCGAAGATCATGCCCAGCATGGTCAGCAGGGTGCGTAACTTGTGAATGCGGAGGTTTTCGACACCTTGCAAAAGGTCCGGCAGGACTTGCGAGAGGGTGTGCGGGCGCATGAAGGTGGACAGGGAACGGGCAGGGGTCATCGCCCGCCTCCTCCCACCAGGGCGGGCTGGTTCGTGGCGCCGCCCGAGCCGGGCTTGCCCGGCTCTTGCTCAGGGTTGACCAGCGCCACCACCGTGCCTTCGGATACCCCTTCAATCGCCACCTGGCTCTCAGTGCGCCGCATCACTTTCACCGAACGCGCCACGAAGTTGCTTCCCTGCTCAACGTAAACGAACGGCTTCCCATCTTTGTCGAAGAGCGCTTGAGGGGGCACCAACAACAAATCCTTCGTTTGCCCTCCCTCGACGATCGCCTGCACGGTGAGCCCAGGCCGGATTTCAGGGTCCGATTTGTCCAGGGCGATCGAAACGTCGAACTTGCTCGTTGTGCTTCCCGACCACCACCTGCCGCGCGAGGCCATGCCCGCCACCGATTCCACTTTGGCCGGGAAAATGCGCCCCGGCAAAGCGTCAATGTGCGCTTCCACCGGCGCGCCCGCATTCATGTTCGAGCGATCGCCTTCCTCCACCTTGCACTGGATTTCCATTTGCTCCAGGTTCATAACCTCGGCCACCAGCGTTCCTGATCCTACCTGGTCACCTTCACGAAACTCGGGCAGCTTCATACCCGTGTAGTAGAAGCCGCCGGAGGCCTGCTGGTTCTCTTTCAAGGATACGAGCCCCTCGATGGTGGTCTTTACGCTCATGCTCTGGATGTTGCTTTGCGCCTGCGCCATCAGCAGGCGCGCCTTGCGCTCTTTTTCCAGGGCTACGTCCAGGGCCGCCTGGTTGGAAACGGAGTGTGATTGGATGTCCTGCTCGAGTTGAGCGAGATGGCGCTTGGCCTCGTCGAGCGCCAGGAGGTTTTTCTTGGCGTCAATGGCGCTCACCAGCTCGTTCTTGCTCACGTCCAGCTCCGCTCGGCGCACGTCGAATTTCGCCTTGAGCAACTCCACCTCGTCCTTCGCTGCCTGGACCGCAGCGTCGGCCTTGGCCTTGGCGATTTCCTGTTCGGCCTCTTCCAAATCGAAGCGGCTCTCTTCCAGGTTATACTGCTGCTCGCCGGGGTCGAATTCCACCACCGCGTCGCCGTTGTGAACGTGAGCGCCTGTCGCCGCCAGACGGACGATGCGCAGATTGCCGGAGACAGAAGGGGCCACAATCATCACGCTGCGCCGCGCGTGAAGTTCACCGTCCGCGTACACCCTCATGTCCAGGCGCCCGCGCCTCACCACCGCGGTCGGGATGCCGCGCTGCGGTTTGTCCAAGTGGCGAAGGGCTCGCGCCAGCCCGGCCCCGACCACCAACAGGACCGCCAGCAAAACCACCCAGCGCGTTTTTTTCCGTACCGCCACGATTGACCCCAACTGAGGAAGGGCCGGGTTGAACAGGCTGCGGAAAAACCCCGCCCTTCCGGCCGCCCGACTCAAAACTCCAGCCCCCCACCTACTCGCCCGTTACCGCTTCGGCGCAGCGGTGGGGTCTTTCAGCGCCACCCGCTCGCCGGGCTTCAACCCTCGAGCCACCGCCACCTGACTCTCGCCGCGTTTCGCCACCAGGATGTCGCGTTGCTGGAAACTCGAACCGCTCAGCACGTAGGCCACGGTCTTGCCGAACTTCTGAAACGTCGCCTCGGGCGGAATCAAAATACAATCCGGCAGTTTTTCGACCGCCACGCGCGCCGTCGCGCTCATCCCCGGATGCACCCGCGCATCGGCTTGGTCGAGTTGAGCGGAAACATCGAAGTTGCGCGGGAACGGCCAACCGGAGAAGTCCACCTTGGCGAGAGCGCTGATTTCAACCACGCGGGCTGGGAATTCCTTGTCGGGGACGGCATCGACGCGCACCGTAGCGGGTTGGCCCTCCTTCACCCGCCCGCGGTCGGCCTCCTCCACTCGCCCGTTCACGCGCAACGTGGAAATGTCAGGGAATTCAGCGATCCGGGCGCCTTGCCAGGCACGGTCGCCCTCCTTGAACGGCGGCGCGTTGTCACTCGACCAGCCGCTGGCGCGCCAGTTGGGAAGGATGGTCACCATTCCATCCACCGGTGCCCGCAAGGTCAACGAGGCAATATCCTCCTCCACGACTTGCACATCGCGCAGCGCTTTCTCACGCTTCTGCTTCTTCCCGTCATTGTCTGCGGCGGCCTTGGCACGGTCGGAAGTGAGTTTCTCTTCCTCTTCCTTTAAATGCTGCTCCGCGTCGGCAAGCAGCAGCTTGTTCTTTTCCCCTTCAATCCTGGAAAGGATCTCCGCTTTACTCACTTCCAATTTCGCCCGCTGGACGTCGTAGCGGGCCCTTTCCAGGTCAGTCAAGTCCTGCTCTTCCTGGAGCTTGGCCTGGGCTCGTCCCTGCTCGATCTCCGCCTCGGCCTGCTTCACTTCGGAGCGTCGCTGCTGCAACGTTTCCCGCAGCTTGGCGGTATCGAACTCGACGACCACGTCACCTTTCTTGAGCACCGCGCCGATTTTGGATATTTTCAAAATCTGAGGATCGCCTACCCCACTCCGGGTCTGCGGCGCATAAACCGTCATGGAGCGCTTGGCCTTGACTTCCCCGCGAACCTTCACCGAATCCTCGAATTCGCCCCGCGTCACTTCAGCGGTGGGAATGTTGGGCACGCTCCGGCTGAAGCGCACTGACGCAATCCCCCCGCCCCCGATCAATAACCCTGCGGCGGCAAGCCACAGCCAGCGGTGCTTCAATATCTTTTGCGTCCGGGGGGTCATGTGGAAGACCCGCTCCCCGCCGACTCGGGGTTGCGCTCAACCTCCATCCCGGGCTCCAGCCCGGAAAGAATTACTACCTCGAGATCGTCTTCGTCCCCTGTGGTTACGGCCCGCTTTTCAAATCCCAGGGCACGCTTGACATACACCCAGGATTTTCCGTCTTTCCTCACCACGGCCTCGCGCGGCACTACGAGCGCGTTCGGCTCCCGGTCCAAAGCTACGTCGAGCGATGCCGAGAGGTCGGGCATCAGTCGCGCATCGCTCCCCTCAATCGAGAAGAGGGCGCCGAATGCCCGCACGGTCTTCGAGAGACTCCCGCCCAGCCCGATGGCGCCCAACTGCTCGAGTTTTCCGGGAAGGTCCAAATCGGGGTAGGCGTCCAGGTGAATCCGCGCCGCCTGGCCCACACGCAGGTAGGGAATGTCCAACTGGTTCGCGCGGACGCGAACCTGCATGATTGAGGGGTCCACAACCTGCATGAACGAGAATCCGGCCCACACCTGATCGCCCTCTTCCACTTCACCGATGCCTCCGCCCTTCCAGATCGAATTCAGGACGACCAGCCCCTCGAGGGGAGAAACAACCGCCATCTTCTCGGCGTTCTGCTGGGCATGGAGCATGGCACTGCGGGCGCGGTCGCGCTTGATTTCCATAAGGCGCAGTTCGGCCTCGGCAGCCTTCCGCTTCAAATCGTAGGTTTGGCGGAGCTGCTTCAGGTTCGCCTCGGCGGCTTCCAGGTTGAGCTTGTTTTTCTCCGCATCGATGCGCGAGACCACTTCGCTGCGCTGCATTTCCAGCTTCGCCGTGCCCACCGCGTCCTCGGCCTGCTTCAACTCGGTGTCGTCACGAGCGCGCGCCGCCTGCTGCTCGGCCTGCTTGGATGTAATCTGATTTTCCAGGTCTCGGTACTGCGCCTGCTCCTCCATGAAATTCCTCAACTGGGCTTCCCGGTCAAACTCGGCCAGCGGGTCTCCTTTCTTGACCCGTGTGCCTCCCCGTGTCAGCTTCGTCAGAATCATGCTTCCGTAATCGCCTCCGGTCAGTTGCGGCGCCAGAACCGAGTAGGAACGCACTGCCTCGACCGTGCCGCTCAGGCGAAGCGTGCGCACAAAAGTTCGCCGCTCCACTTTGGCCGTGGTCATCGTCGCGCCCCCCGTCGTCCCTGCACGCCGAGTCCTGCGGACATGCCAGGCCCACAGACCAACAACGATCGCCACAACGGCAACCGAGGCGAAGATCACGTAAAGCTTGCGCTCGCGTAGGGGCTCAGGAGTAACAAGAGATGGCAGCGAAGGCGGCGGCTCGACAAGCTGGACTGGCGCATTCTTAGTCGCGGTGCACGTGTGCATCCACGGCGCTGGGCCAAAGAACTTCATACGCTCTGTCTTCCGGCCTCCGATGGAGGAGGCTGTGTTATTTAGACGCTGAAAATACTCAATTCGTTAGCTACGCCTCCTATACCCAAATTTCCGTTTTCAACTCCGCCTTCGCCCAACACTTTACCCCGGCGACTTGGTCGAGGCAAGCTCAAACCCCCGCCGGTAGTTTCTCAACTGGAAGGTGGGGCAGGCACTGCGGCTAGCTGTTGGCTGTCCCGCCGTGGCGTGTCGACTTTGTGGGTAAATGGTTAGCGGTGGGGCGAAGCAATAGGGGGGGGAGAAATGGTGTCAGGAACCATTTCTCGGGCGCCCGCTGCTGCGCATGGTGTTTTCCAGTCCGAATTGCGCAACGGCCCTCGAAACCCATTCCTCCGAACCATACGGTCGGCTTTTCTTTATCGCACATCGGATCTTCTCAATTTCTTCCTTCCCTTGAGATCGGTTCAGCCACTCCCGGTAATGGCGCGGTTCTGCCACGGGCCACGCGCTTAGCAGCTTTTTTTGCTTTTCGTTTCCGCCCAGTCGGGCGTGAGCGCTGGACCACGGCCAGTCCTCGGCCTTTTTCACCAAGGTGGCGCGCTTGGCGTTTCTTTCCACGTAGCGAACCAAGGTCAGGAAATGACGGTCGGACTCGACCAGCAGCGACTTATAGCGGCCTTGATAAACGTGGCCGTATCCGACCGTCCGGGTGCGCGCGTGATAACGCTGCGTGTGGGTCAGGGTGATGCGTCGCAGGAATTTGGAGAGATCGCCGTCCGCTCGGGGGTAAAGCACCAGGTGCCAATGATTCGGCATCAGGCAGTAAGCCAGAATGCGCATGGGCACAAAATTCAAGCTCTCTTCCACGATCCCGAGAAAATCTTCATAATGCGCAGTTTCTGGGAACAGCCGAGAGCGGAAGTTCGCGCGGTTCAGCGCATGATAAATCATCCCGCCAACATCCACTCGCCTCGCTCTGCCCATAACCCAATACTATCGCTTTTTCCTCGAAAATAAAATGGTTCCTGACACCATTTCCCCTGACACCATTTCCCCCCATTTCCCCCTCCGCCACTGCCTCCGGGGAGAGCAATCCGCCGCTGAACACGCCTTCGCCCAGGCGAGTGACCTGCCTTTCCTCGTGCGATGCCCTTGGTGAGGATTCCCAAGTGAACACTCTGCGAGCCTACCAGCGGCCCTCCACTGGCCCCGCTGCTGATCGGAGCTGTGGACTGCAACAGCCCGAATCCCTGCCCCGCGCCGGAGATGTCGTCTGCCCGCCGCAGGGCTGCGATGGTTCCCTTTGCGGCGCTCCGGGCGCGGCCGCCCAAATTGGAGGTGAGATGAGAGATTCATGGGGGAAATTCTGCCCTCGTGACTGGGCTCGATCAACGCACGAGGGCGAGCGCCGGGTCGGACAAAATGTCGTTACCGGCCGCCCGCCCCTACGGCCTCATTTCGGGGATAACGACCTATCTCGGAATTCCCGCGCCATAGCGGGCGAGACCCCGACAGGTCGGGGCAGGCTGCCCGCGCTACATCCGAGGCATCGGCTTTCACTCTTACATCGCGCACCTGCGCGGCTGCCAGTTCCGGAAGCTGGAGAGAATGATTAGGGCTTGCCCAAGAACGACGATGCGTTATCACGTCATCGAGGCAAAGCAGATTTCAGGATACATCCTCGAGATTAGGTTTCGTGAGGGGACAGAGGGGGAAATTGACCCAGAGCCCGGGCTGGTTGGTCCGATGTTTGAACCTCTCAAACGCAGGAGTGGCGCGCGTCCCGGCAGGCAGAATTCTAACGCTCCGCATAATATCCGTCTCTCGCCTGCACGGTTAGATCATTCTGTTTGGTCGTAAGGCGGATTTTGTGATAACCCGCTTCAGCGTCCGCCCTGTCGGGGGTGTAACCCAGGCTGTACTGATTGCGCAGTTCCTCTTGAATCCGGTCGTAGATTTGCTCGATCGGCTGCTTCTTGGAGACTTCAAAGAGATGGGCGCCGGTCTCTTTCGAAATCCGCTCGAGAATTTTCTTGCCATCCGGACGCGTTTCTTGGGGGTATCTCCCGCGTCCACCACCGTGCCGACCCATTCCCCCCATACTGCCCATACCACGGCCCCCGTACCCTCCCCCGCTCCCGTAGCTCTGCTCATCGGCAAATAGGACGGAGTAAACCAGCGTGTCGGCGCGCTGGGCCGCCTCGACGGCGCTGGCCAGAGTTTCTTTGCTGCCGCGGTCCACTCCGTCGGAGAGGACAATGAGCGCTTTGCGGCCCTGCCGCTTCTTCATCAGTTCGTTCGACGCCAGGTAGACCGCATCATAGAGCAAAGTCCCGCCGCCACCCCAACCGGCCCTCCGGCCCGAGCCAGGCGACGAACCAGGCGAATTGCTTCCGCCCTCTTGGCTTCGCTGCGGCGTCTGGAGCAATGCCAGCGCCGACTGCAACTTCTGGCGGGAAGAAGTGAGGTCCTGGAGGAGTTCCACTTCCCGGTCGAAATGAATCACGAATGCCACGTCCTTGTTTACGCGCAGCACTTGATCCAGAAAGGTGGAGCTGGCACTGCGCTCCTGGTCGAGAACGCGCCTCTGGCTCATGCTGGTATCCACGAGCAGACCTAGCGTCAGGGGAAGATCGGTTTCGCGCGCGAAATAGCCAATGGTTTGCGGGCGGTCGTCTTCCTCTAACATGAAATCATCTTTGGTTAGGTTGCGGACGATTTCCCCCTGCTTATTGCGCACCGTGGCCAGCACATTGACCACTTTGACGTTGACGGAAATGGTCGGCGGCTGCTGGCTCCGCAGCGGCCAACCTGGCAGTAACAGGGAAAACATGGAGAGCAGAAGGCAGAGTCTTAGCCAGCCATTTGGCCCGCGTCTTGAGACGCCATCACGAGATTCAGTTCCCATCTTCACTCCTCAGAGGACACTCAAAGGCGGAATCCAATCCTTCAATCATTGGGGCTCTGGGGCAGCACCGCTGCTCGAATCAGCTTCTTTCTTCAAAAAGACGAGGTGCACCGTGCCTGAACCTTCAGGGGACTTGATGGTCCGGTCAACTTTCAGCGATTTCCCATCTTCGGAAAGCTTCCACTGCTCTTTTACCTGAATCTTGCCGCCTCCCTGGCCAGAGTCTCCGTTTCCCACCAGGGAGAGCTTCAGAACCTCGCCGTTTTTCTCTCGCTCTGCTTTCGAAGTCGCGCTGGTCTGCTCCGGGTCACCAAGCTGCACGGTTGATTCACTGCCATCCAGTTTGTAGACAGCGCTTTGGGGATAAAGCTTGTAAGCAGCAACATACCCTTGCGAAGAAGGCCCCTCGGAGCGGGGCCTTCCACCCCCGCCGCGCGGCATTCCCATTCCGCCGCCCGGCATGCCAACGCCAATACCCCCAGGCATGCCCATGCCACCGCCCATGCCCCCTCTCCTGCCGCCGGGA
>Ga0187881_10004239_pt1 | contig 11750 bp, 6 predicted proteins | sample June2016WEW_19_1_2_FD_133017 | JGI IMG/M metagenome (GOLD analysis project Ga0187881, IMG submission 133017) | Peatland microbial communities from SPRUCE experiment site at the Marcell Experimental Forest, Minnesota, USA - June2016WEW_19_100 | ecosystem: Environmental > Terrestrial > Soil >...
AAGCCAGCCATACTTGTCCTCCGCCTGCCCCTGCACGATGGAAAGGAAGCGTTCCTGCAAGCTCAGGGTAATCGGACCCGGCTGGCCTTTGCCCACCACAATGCGGTCCACGGAGCGGATGGGAGTGATCTCCGCGGCCGTGCCGGTGAAAAAGACTTCGTCGGCGATATAAAGCATCTCGCGAGAGAGGGTCTGCTCGATGACCGTGTAACCAAGCTCGCGGGCGAGGGTGATGACAGAATCGCGCGTGATGCCGGGAAGGATGGACGAGGAGAGCGGCGTGGTGATGATCTTGCCCTCGCGCGCAATAAAGAGGTTCTCACCACTCCCTTCGCTGACGTGGCCGGAGGCGTCGAGCGATATGCCTTCCACATAACCGTTGGTTATCGCCTCCATCTTCACCAGTTGGGAGTTCATATAATTTGCGGCCGACTTGGCAATCGCCGGCAGGGTGTTGGGCGCAATGCGCTGCCAGGAGGAAACGCACACGTCCACGCCTTGCCGCAGCGCTTCCTCGCCGAGGTATTTCCCCCACTCCCAGGCCAGCAAGTAAATTTCAATCGGATTCTTCAGCGGGCTCACGCCAACCTCGCCGTAGCCGCGGAAAATCACCGGGCGCAGGTAACAGTGCTTGACGTTATTCACCCGCACCAGCTCTACCATCGCCTGGGCCAATTGATCGCGCGTGAACGCCAGCTCCATGCGATAGATCTTGCAGGAGTTCACCAATCGGTCGGTGTGCTCTTTAAGGCGGAAGATGGCGGGCCCCTGCGGGGTGTCATAGCAGCGGATGCCTTCAAAAAGGCACGAAGCATAACTGATCACGTGCGACGCCACGTGTATCGTGGCTTCGTTCCAGGGGATGAATTCCCCGTTGTGCCACACTTTTTCGCAATACTTTAACGCCATGCCTTCCTCCCTGGCCCGTATTCGTAAGCGTGCGAACGCCCGGACCCTGCGCGGTTGTGTTTCACTGCTTTAATAGCGCAGTTGCTGAAATTATAGCACGAAGGTCGTAGGGACTTCGCCGGGTTCCAGGATAGATCCTGAGCAAAGGCCTTTCAATACTCACGAAGGAAACCCTAACTCATAGCGGTTGGTCGCGCACTACCGTCTCGTGCGCGGCCATCAGCCACTTGCCATTCGCCTTTCTCAGCACTATAAGTATGCGCCCATCGACCGTCACACCGGCGTTGGTCGCCTGGTAGGTGCCCGCACAATAGGCGAGGTCTCCGGTATGGTAGAGCGTCAACGGCTTTATGAAGTCGATGTGCCCGCCCGCCTTGATGCCGCGTTCCCAATAAGCCTCGATCGCCTGCCTCCCATGCGCCAGGATGTGCGCCGAGAGATAGTAGCCGTCGTCGGTGTACAACGCCGCGACCTTTCCCGCATCCCTGGCGTTATAAAACCTGATCCAATCTTCCGAGATCTGCCGGATGGCCGCCTCGTCGGCGCTCATCGGTCGCTCGTGCACTTCGGGCTTTGGTACGGCCGTCTGCGGCGCGGCAAGGGGCAAGGCCATGCATAATAGAGCAAACAATAAGAAGGCTCTTTTCATGGCCGGACGGTAACACAGAAAGCCAGCACTGTCACTGTATTATTCAATTCTCAATCGTTGCGCAGCTCTCGTGAGCTGGATCAAATTTGGCAGGCGAAACCCGCGATCGCTGCTTCGGAGTGCCCCCAGGCATGAACTTGCCGCTTCCCTCTTCCCGCACCGACCTGTTTCACCTTCACTCTCTTCTGGAGCCGGATTCTTTGCTTGCCCTTTCGTTTCCTGCTTCGCGCCCTACGCGACCTTCAGCTCGGAAGTGCAATGCGGGCAGCGCGTCGCCTGCCCAGGAATCGACGAACAGCAGAACTTGCATTCCTTCAGGGCAGGCCCGGCCGGCGCCGGGGCGGGCTTAGCTCTAAGTCTGTTGACTTGGCGCACCAGCAGGAAAATCGCGAACGCCACAATCACAAAGTTGATCAGCGTGTTCACGAACAGGCCGTAGTTGAGCGTCGCCGCCCCCGCGGCCTTGGCCTGCGCCAGGCTGTCGAAGTGCCGACCCGTAAGGGTGATGAAGAGGTTCGAGAAATCCACTTTCCCCAGCAACAATCCGATGGGCGGCATCAGGATGTCGTTGACCAGCGAGGTTATGATCCCGCCAAAGGCCGCGCCCACCACGATGCCAACCGCCATATCGACCACATTCCCACGCATTGCAAATTCTTTGAATTCTTTCAGCATAAATATTCCTCCCTGTTCCCTATTCCCTGTTCCCTATTCCCTATTCCCCCCAATCATCCGTGCGGAAGGGCGAGGCGGGCAAGCCGGCGCGGTTATACAGATTGCAATACGGGTTCATGGCCCATGCATACCGCACGGCTACGGGGTGCGGCGCCTTTTCGCTGCGCACGACGACCGTGTCGCCGTCAATTTTGGCTTCAGCGGCGACGAACTTATGATCGTCACCCGCAATTTCAAATCCGCTGACGTTCTGGGAGGGCGAGTTCTTCGCCATGAGTCCGCCGTAAACATACTTGAAGCGCAAACGGACTTTCTCACCCTCGACAGCCATTGACTCATAGATGGGGCCTGAATAGATCACGTCCCGTCCGTAGGCGATGGCCTGCGCGGCAAGTGCGAGGCGATAACCCACGTCTTGCTTATTCTTAGGATGAATATCGCTTGCGTCGCCAATGTCAATGGTTACCGCCATCCCGGTCTTCGGCAATGAGAGCGTCATCAGTTGGGCTTCACGCAGTTCTGACCAATCGGACCCGGGCCGGGGGACTGACCAGTTGGCGAGTTGAACGAATAGAAAGGGGAAATCACCCTCTTCCCAGACGCGACGCCAATCGCGGATCATCGCTGGAAAGAGCTTGCGATATTGAGCCGCGCGGCCGGCATTGGATTCTCCTTGGTACCAGATGGCGCCGCGGATAGCGTAGGAGGTCAGCGGCATCAGCATGGCATTGAAGAGGCCGGACGGACGCCAGGGATTCCGCCGCGGGTCATCGGGGACAGTAGGCGCGGCGGGAACTGGCGCCCCGTCCGATTCGGCTTTGTCCGAATCCTGCCGCCACTGCCCCAGTTGCTGTTCAAAGTCCTGGAAGACCTTGGGGTAAGGTGAGAGCAACTTCGTTCCGGCGTCCAGTATGGATTTGAACTCGGGATCGGATTCGAGCGTGCCGCGACTCGTCCAGGACTCCGCCGGCGTTCCGCCCCAGGAGCTGTGTATCATGCCAACCGGCACATTCAGCACCTTGAGTAGTTCCCGCCCGAAGAAATACCCCACCGCAGAGAACTCGCCCACGGTCTGTGGGCGCGCGGCGACCCAAAAGCCGTTCACATCGCGCTGAGGTTTGCTGGCCACGGCCTTCTGGACCGTGAACAACCGCAGCATGGGGTAGTCAGCACGGGCCATTTCATCCTGATAGTTGTTTACGTTTCCAGTCCAGCCCTGGGCGTTTGTGCCTACGGGCATCTCCATATTGGACTGCCCGGAGCAAACCCAGACTTCGCCGACTAGCACGTCGTGCAGCGTAATGGTGTTCTTCCCGGCAATGGTCATCGTGAACGGCCCTCCGGCGTTGAGCGGCCCTAATTTCACCTTCCACTGGCCCACGCTGTCGGCGACGCCGCTCGCTTGTTGATTCCCTAAAGTGACAGTAACCCGTTCGCCCGGGTCGGCAGTTCCCCAAATGTTCACTTTCATGCCTTGCTGAAGCACCAAGCCGTCAGAAAGGAGACTGGGCAGCTTTACCTCCGCCCGCAGGCTGAGCGCACCAAGCATAAATGCGCAGCAACAAAGCACTGTAGTTGCCTTCGCCTTGAACGTCATCTGGCACATAATGTTCCTCCGATTGATTTGCGGTGATTCCTGCGGCATTTCTCTTGCCACCCGCTCGAGAATAGAGCATAAGATTCTATGCCATAGGTTCCCTGGAAGGGAATTAATTTATCACTTTGCTGAATCTCCGCTTAATGTAGAGGCGGCTTTACGCCCCCACGTGGCGAGGTAAACTCGCCGCTACAACTTCTTTTTGGTGAATTTCCGCAGGCTCCAGTATCATGATGAAGTGGCTGCCTGCACCGACTTTTTTCATGGGGTGGTGACGAGGGCATTCATGCTCACTCAGGGCTGCCCGCTGCAATGACCATGGCAACTGAATCGGTGCGGGGACGGTCTGCGAGCCCCCTGCCGCAAAAAAATGAGACAGCGCGGGGTGAGCCGCAGAGCCGCGTCCCGGCGATGTTCCGGGCCCTCCGGTACCGGAATTATCGCCTGTTCTTCAGCGGCCAGATGATTTCCCTGATCGGCACCTGGATGCAATCCGTGGCGCAGGCCTGGCTGGTTTACCGGCTTACAGGCTCGTCGCTGCTCCTAGGCTTGGTAGGCTTTGCCGGGCAAATCCCGGTTTTCCTCCTGGCCTCGATTGGCGGCATGGTGGCGGACCGAAGGAGCCGCTATCGCATTGTCATCGCCACCCAGACCTCTGCCATGTTGTTGGCATTTGTCCTGTCGGCGCTGACGCTTCTAGGCCACATTAAGGTGTGGGAAATCATGGTGGTGGCCTCGTCACTGGGCCTGGTGAACGCTTTCGACATTCCTGCGCGCCAGGCATTTGTGGTCGAGATGGTGAGCCCGCAGGACTTGGTCAACGCCATCGCTCTCAACTCCTCCATGGTGAACGGCGCGCGCATCCTGGGGCCTGCCGTGGCCGGCGTGACGGTGGCCGCGATCGGCGAAGGCTGGTGCTTCTTTGCCAACGGGGTGAGCTACATTGCGGTGATTGTCGGGCTTTTGCTTATGACCGTGACGCCACGTGCGCGAGGCAGCGGCCGTTCCGGATTGCATAGCCTTGTGGAAGGCTTTCACTGGGTCGCGCGCACGGGGCCGATCCGCGCCCTGCTGCTCCTGCTGGGCCTTGTCAGCCTGACGGGGATGCCTTACATGGTGCTCATGCCGATTTTTGCCGACCGTATCCTGCACAGCGGAGCGCGGGGGCTGGGCCTGCTAATGGGCGCTGCGGGAGTGGGGGCGATTATAGGGACGCTGGCACTCGCGGCGCGCCACGGCGTGCGAGGACTGGGAAGATGGGTGATGTTCGCCGCCATGGGATTCGGGACCGCCCTGGTCCTTTTTTCGATGTCGCACTGGTTCTGGCTCTCCATACTCCTGGTTATGCCGGTCGGATTCGCGATGATTCTGCAAATGGCTTCCTCCAACACTCTCATCCAAACCATGGTCCCCGACGAATTGCGCGGCCGCGTCATGGCCGTCTACTCCATGATGTTTATGGGCATGGCGCCATTTGGGGCGTTACTTTCAGGAGCGATTGCGCAACATGTAGGAGCGCCGCTTACCGTCAGGCTGGGGGGAATCATCTGCTTGGCTGGAGGCGCGGTTTTCGCACTGACATGGCCAAGACTGCGTGGCGAAGCGCGCCAGCTCATCCTGGCGCAGTCGATGGCAGGAGGTGAGCCGGCCGAGGAAATGACCGGACAGGCGGTTTCGCTCGAGCGCGACGCAAGTAGGAAATAGTGAACAGCAAATGGTGAATTATAAAACATGGGTTTCTTCTTGAACGGGCGACTGACTATCGAGAAAACACAGGAACTCCCTCACGCCCCTTGTCGGGTGTGACCTCCACTTCTGGCTTGCCGGCGAAGGCCTTGGTTTTGTTCTCCTGGGGGAGGGATTGAGTTTTTCGAGAACGGTCGTTGTCCCCCGATGGGACTCCAACCGTGAAACCGTCCATGGACTGGCGTGAGTCCCCCCGGCCAACGTAGGTTCCAGCCTCCAAAAGGGACTAGTGTCAAGGAAATGATAGATTATCTCCTGGCCACTGACCGCCGTCAGCTTGAAACCTGCGATCCGGCATTGAAACCCAGCTCAACCCCAATTACTTTGCCTGCGTTGGTCACATAGAAATGCCATCTCACTCCCTCGTCGAAAGCAGAGACCCTTCGACGGGAATTTGACGTGGCAGGACGGTGTCAAATTTTGACGCTCTACCGAACACGAGGACTCGCCGGAGCCAGCGATCGCACGAGTGGGGATCACCCGCGGAGCCTGCTTTCGCGCCTCGGGAACAAGGCTCTTACGGAGTAAATCATGGTCCTACACGTTGCGGCAAAATCCCCTTCAGGAGTTCGCTGCCTCCTGCTTCATTTGCTACTCAACACGGTTCTGTTCTTGAGCGCCCCCGCATGGTCGCAGACCAACACCGCGGTGGTAGACGGGGAAGTCACGGATCCTTCCGGAGCGGTGATTCCGAATTGCAGTGTCGTGCTGAGCAGTCTCGGAACCGGTGGCACGCTGACCACCCGGACAAATGAGACCGGGGTTTTTGTCTTTCCTGCCGTTGCGGTCGGAAGCTACACTCTTCAAATCGCCAAGCAAGGCTTCAAGGTGTACGTGCTGTCCGACTTCCGGGTAACGGTTGGGCAGCACGCCACGCAAGACATAGTGTTGGAATTGGGGCCGGCAGCCCAAATCGTAACCGTCGAGGAAGCGGACTCTGCCCCACTATTAGAGCCCAGCGCCAATGAATTAGGAACACTGATTGAGTCAGTCAATGTGCAGCGACTGCCCCTGAACGGGCGGAATTATTTACAGTTGGGTTACCTTTCTGGAGCCGCGCAGGACGGCGGCCCTAAAGCCTCCGACTTTCTGGCAACGCAGACCGGCCACGCCGACCGAGACATCACCATAGCCGGCATCGAGCAGGATCAGATCGGCTTCACGGTCAACGGGATTTCGGTCGCGGGCAGCCGACTGGGGGATGCTTCCCTAAACGTCTCGATCTCGGCCATTGACCAGTTCAAAGTGGTGCAGGGTTTCATCCTGCCCGCCATGGGTCCCGATCCAGGCATCGTGAACGTCATAACCAAATCCGGCAGCAACCGTTTGCACGGCGAGGCGTTCGAGTTCCTACGCAACAACCACCTGGACGCGCGCAATTTCTTCGAGGCTCAACCTCATCCCGGTCCGTTTCACCGCAATCAATTCGGCGGAGCACTAGGCGGGGCGCTCCGGCCTGGTCGGCTATTCTTCTTCGCCAATTACGAGGGACTTCGGCAAGCCCGGGCGACAACGCTGGGAGGTTTTGCCCCCACCACAGCTATGTTCAATGGCGATTTCTCCGCCCTGCTCACCACCATTTACGACCCCCAGACCTATGATCCGGCCACGGGCCTGCGGCGGCCCTTCCCCGGCAATATCATCCCCCCAGACCGAATCAACCCCATGGCCCAGAAGCTGCTCGATTACTACCTACCGGGCTCAAGTTACAGCACGCGCCCCCTGAATGTTTCCGGGGATCCTGTCCAAACCGAAAGCAGCAACCAGATCGGCGTCCGGTTGGATGCGAATCTGGGCAAGAACCACACGCTGTTCGGTCAGTACATGCGGGAGAATTCCCCGGTGGATAACCCCGCGCTCTTTCCAATCTCCGGGCTCTTCTACCATATGAATACTCAGCTTGTCATGATGCAACTAACCAGCACGCTGAGCTCGCACTCGGTCAATGAACTGCGTCTGGGTTGGACCCGCCCTTCCCTTTTCTATGGGGGAATCGGGCGGAGGGGACTGGAACAGCAACTGGGCCTGACCGGGACTGCTGACGTGAACGGAGTTCCAGGAATCACCTTGAGTGGGTTCAGTCCCTTCGGTACAAGTCAAAGCATCATTGGTAATGTCGACAACAACTATCAGGCGTATGAATCGCTCAACTACCTGCGCGGGAAGCACGAGATCAAGATAGGCGGAAGCCTGCACTACGTGCGCACGGACCAGGAGAGCGCGAATTGGAATGCGCGGGGGACGTTGGTGTTCAACAGTGTTTTCACAGCCCAGTTGGCTCCTGGAGCCAATGGGCCGCTGGCTCCCGTGGCGGGCACGGGAAACTCTTTTGCCGATTTTCTGCTGGGCATGCCCGTCAGCGGGACGGTAACCTCGATGCCCCGCACGCATTTCCGCTGGACGGAGTTCAATCCCTACCTGCAGGACAGTTGGAAGCTGCGGCCCACTTTCACCGTCAATTTCGGTCTGGGGTGGTATCTGGCCACGCCACCCAACCCTTCAGGCAACGACAAGAAGTATCCTCACGCTTTCGATTTCCAGACGGGCAAGCTGTTGTACGCCGCACTGGGACAGGTCAGGCCGGAAGTTTTTCGAACGCACTGGAACAACCTTTCCCCTCGGCTGGCATTTGCCTGGCAGCCCAATTTCTGGCATGGAACTGTGATTCGAGGTGGCGCGGGCATCTATTATCCTTCCGAGAGGGTGCTTTACGACCTGTTTGCGATTTCGGCGCCAGGAGTGTCGATCGTGCAATCAATCGCCAATAGCCCCAACACACCGCTGCCCGCCTACGTTATGGGAACCAATGTATTTCCGCCCATGTCGCAGGTGCCGATCACGCAGCAGTTTGTCGACAATCTTAAGGGAGGAACCGCCCTCGCGCTGGACCAGGGCCTGCGGACGCCATATTCCCAACAATGGAGCTTCAGTCTTCAGCACTCTCTCGACAAGAACACGCTGCTCGAACTTGCCTACATCGGCTCGCAGTCGCGTAAACTTCCCATCCGCTGGAACGTGGACGATTGTTCGACGCCGGGCTCGCTCACCTGTAACGTCTCGGCTATGCCCTACCCCCAGTACTCCTATGTCTTCTTCGCCGCCGATGCGGCCTCCGGCAGTTACCATGCCCTCACGGCCAAATTCCAGCGCGAGTTTTCGCGCGGCTTCAGCTTCTTGGCCAATTACACCTGGTCTAAGGCGCTCACCAACACGATGGAGGGAGGGGCAAACACGCCGCTGAATCAGATGGGGTCATGTTTGGCCTGCGATAAGGGTATGGCAGCGTTCAATGTTCCGCAGCGCCTCACCTTCGCTACGGTATGGCAACTGCCTGTGGGGAGCGGCAAGCGATTCTTGAGGAGTGCATCGCGGCTTTGGGCCAGCCTCCTGGGAGGATGGAGCACCGACGCCATCGCCACGTTTTCATCGGGCAATCCCTTCACGGTCAACGCTCCCAACAACACGGCGGCCACGCTGACCAACTTTCGCGCCCATCGCCTGTGCAACGGGCGAACCGAGTTCAGCAATGGCAACCTCCGAACGAACGGTCTGTATTGGATTGATCCCACTTGCTTCGCGCCGCCTGCAAGCGGCTTCTTCGGAGATTCCGGCGCTAACGTCATCACCGGACCGGGGGTTAACGATTGGGACCTCGCAGTTGAAAAGGAGTTTCGGTTCGGAGAGAAATACCGCCTCCAGTTTCGCTCGGAGTTCTTCAACGCCTGGAACCATGCTCAGTTCGAGAATCCCGATGGCACAGTGGGCGACGCCAACTTCGGGCAGGTCACCCAGGCCCGCGATGCTCGTGAAATCCAGTTCGGTTTGAAACTGCTCTGGTAGGGTCAGGCACCGGGGAGACACCGAACGTCGAAGCGGTTTGCCTTTTTGAACTCAGCTAACCTACGTAGGTTCTCCCTAGTCGCCCGGCGTTTATTGGTTGGTGTCGAAAACAACCCATCCTACTGCCTTAGCTGCATTGGGAGCGAAGAGGCACCCAAACCAGCAGGCGCTGGCGGTAATCAACTGAGAATGGCGAACGTCAAATCTCAGGGGGGAAGGGCAGACGCCAAGCCCCTTTTGGCTCCCACGACCATGGAGAAAGTTGGCCGCTGGGCAATCCTGGCAGACCCTCAGGGCGCAGTGTTTGCACTCTACCAATCTATTTTGCGTTGACAGGCAAAAATGGCAGTCACGGCAAGGCAGATACACCTGCCAAGCCTCAGCGCCATCCTGCCGGCCTACGGGGCGTAGACTCGGTAATTGATGTTGTAAGAGCAAACATACAATCCATTGTATGAGTAGACGAACGACTGAACCGTGTGTTTCCCGAATGTCACCTTGGCGCTCTGATTGGAGGTGACTAACACATAAGAATAGTCAGTAGGCGTCTCGCCTACCGGGGGGCTATAGTTCGTATAGGCCCCGTCCACCTGAACGAACGGGCCCCACCAGTTGTCGGTGCTGTCCACATCGCCGACATCGACGCTTAGCTCGATCTCAAGCGTGCATCCGACGGGAGAAGGGCATTGGAAGGTGGTTACATCGTCAAGTGCAAGATCCTCGCCGCCCGTTTCATACTTTATATACGGGTACACATATGCTTGAGTGAAATAAGTCGTAAGCAGGGTATGATGCACGGGTCTGCTGGACAGATCATTCGTTTTAGACGCTGAAGACGCGTTGAGGGCCCCGTGGCTTGGCCACGTTCCTTTTCCTTGCGCTCGCGTGAAGTGGAACGCAGCGAACAGCACGCCCGCTGCGGCCAGAGACACAATCCCAATCCTGAGAAGCCGTTTCATACGTTCTCCTTTTCGGCAGACGCTTCCAGATCGTCCTTGCGATCGAGCGTTGCAATCTGCGAAGCAGAAGCTGTTTGGCGCGCCTTTGCGCGGACCACACGACCGCGCAGCAAGCACGCCTGGAGTTTTCCTTGTCCTCTTTCTCTATCTCCTTTGTGCTACCTCAGCAGCAGGTTTCTTCAACCTGGAGATACCCTTTTCTGTTTTTCAGACTACCTTCGTTGATATTCTTAACACCTTATTGAGCCCGGCGTCAAGAGGACGAAATGTCCCCGTTGTGTCCGTTGTCGTTGCCTCCGTCGAAAAAGACTCTTGAAAAGCTGAACTCAATATGCTAGCCTACTGTGTGAGGCGGGGAATGAAAAACAGGGGCCAGGCAATGGGGGCCGGGGGACGAAGGCCTGCCCACCGCCGGCGTGTGTCAGCATCACGCGCTTGATTTGTCACTCCGGTCAAAATGGCGTAGGAACCTAAAGAAAGAATTCTTTTTTCGATCGAACCAAGCGGGAATGCTATTGAAAACAAAGGATTGCTGTTGTAAACTCTGGGAAAAAGCGGGAATGTTATAGAAAACAAAGGAACTTACCGCCATAAAGCGGGAATATCATTGAAAATACAGGAGTTACACAAGACGCTCGGCATTTCGGAGGACCAAGAAACGGCCAGACCCCCATACCCGAACCCAGTGGTGAGACGCCCATGCAATGGCGCGGCTGGAGGCAAACTCAGGAGTCAGCACAGGAACACCCAGGACTGCCACCGGTCTTTCAAGAATCCCCAATCCTGAATCCTGCTTTTCGGGCCGGAGAATTTGACTCACTCCCGCTGAGCCGTTATAGTAACTTGGCTTCAATAATCCTGCGGGCCTAGTTAGGAGAGGGCGGAGTTGGACAAAGAGATTCCAAAGGTTTATTCCCCGGAAACTATTGAGCCGCACTGGGCGCAATCCTGGGTGGCGCAGAAGCTCTACCGGCCTTCCGACGATCCTACTCGCCCGCGTTTCTGCCTGGTGATTCCTCCGCCCAACATCACCGGCATGCTCCATATGGGCCACATGCTGGAGCATGCGGAGATTGACATCCTGATGCGCTGGCATCGCATGAGCGGCCAGGACGTCCTCTGGTTGCCGGGAACCGATCACGCCTCCATCGCCACCCAACTGATCGTCGAGCAGGAACTCGGCCGTCAGGCCTTGCCCAACCTCGAGCCCGGTTCCTCAGCGCGCGCTGCCTGGCGTCGCGAAGGCCAGCGGCGGCGCGTCGAGATGGGCCGCGAGAAGTTCCTGGAACTCTGTTGGAAGTGGAAGGAGCAGAACGGTGGGACCATCCGCCGCCAGATGGAGCGCCTCGGCGCCTCCTGTGACTGGACGCGCGAC
>Ga0187881_10004253_pt1 | contig 11729 bp, 9 predicted proteins | sample June2016WEW_19_1_2_FD_133017 | JGI IMG/M metagenome (GOLD analysis project Ga0187881, IMG submission 133017) | Peatland microbial communities from SPRUCE experiment site at the Marcell Experimental Forest, Minnesota, USA - June2016WEW_19_100 | ecosystem: Environmental > Terrestrial > Soil >...
AACCCGTAATGAACTCGGTTATCTTGCTTTTGTAGTCTCGGTGTTCGATGCAAAGCTGGCTTATTTCAAGAAGCTGTGATTGGATTCTTGTGTCAGTTACATTATAGATTAGCCCCTCGACTAGAATGAGTAGATTCTCGTCTTCAAAACAATACGACGGATAACCATTATACCCAGAAAAGCTAATGGCGATATTTCGCGAAGACAATAACTCCCGCACGCCAAATCCATCTCTGTACTCCAAATCCCTGTAACTCTCCGAAAGCCGAGTAGGGGAAACAGTATCACAGCTAACAATAGCGCTGAGACCAGGCATCGTTCCTCAGATCTGATACGCTCAACTCTAAAGCTAAGAGTTCAACTTAACAGGCTCGGTGGGTCTGACTCATACCCTACACAACGTGGATCTAGTTTCTCAAGCTCAATTCGTTGTAGAGAGCCAAGTATTTCTCAGCTACCGCAGACCAGTCATGACGCTCTGCTATCTTTCTAGCGTTCCGTGTGATTTTCAAGCGCAGATCTTTATCAAGAATAAGGCGTCTTATGGCCGATGATAGAGCCTCAGGGTCGTTTGGTGGAACCAACAGGCCTGTCGATTCATGACGAACCAGCTCAGGTATCCCACCCACGTTAGAGGCTACCACAGCGACGTTGGCAGCGAATGCTTCAAGGATAACTAAAGGAATGGGTTCGTAAATTGACGGGACAACGATTATGTCAGTTTCTGCCATATGATTCACTAGCTCTCGATCTGCGAGCCTTCCAAGCATTTCTACGTTTGCGTCAAGTGCGAGCTTTTCGATGAGCCCTTCGAGTCCTTCGCGAATGGGGCCCTCACCGATTATGTAAGCTCGGAAATCAAGCTGCTTAACAAGAATTGCAAGTGCTCGCAGCAATATCTCGATGCCCTTTCTTGGCGATAATCTACCAACATAAGTAATATTGGCAACATCATGTGAGCCAGCTGAGGGTCTGAATTTTCGTAAGTCTACTCCAAGAGGGATCACCTTGATTCTTGCCGGATCAAATTCCACCGACAGAAGCTTTTTCATGTACTGGGCGAACACGACAAGACTAATATCATGTCTAAACAAGAAACTATATTCCAGGCTCGTAATCCGCTTTCTTAACCCGCTGGACGGGACAAACGCACGCTCAATTGGCCAGTAGCCGTGTATGCTAACTACGATATGCTTGCCCCTGATCGCGCAGATCGATGGGAAGAGAACATGAGGGGCCCAGGGGCTAAATGTATTGAAGTGAACGACATCTCCGGACGCACCAAAGTATTGGGCAAGAGGAGAAATCAAGTTGCGTCTCTCCCGAATTGTTTTGACAGATATGTTAGACGAAAATCCAAAGTCTGAAGCCGTAAGAGATGGCCCGTTCCAGATAAGAAAGAACTCTACCGACACCCCGTGTTTGTCAAACTGTTCTAGAAGGTTGTGAGCGACAACACCTGGACCACCAGTTCGAAAGGGATACAGATTCCCGGCATGCACGAATGTCAGCTTCAATTCAGGCCGACTCACGAGTCTCAAGTAACGAAGAGCTTGATTGAAGAGAGTGCAATTCGGCAATATCATCCTTAATGAAACGAATGTTCTCAACAGTTTTGCCGAGCGCGAGGAAGTCTATACGCGTAATATGTCGAACCAAACCGTAAAGTGAATGCGCATTTTCGAGCCGCTGCGCCAACTGGGAACCGCTGAAACCTGTACATCCAGTCGGCCACACATTCGCCAATAGCCATCTCCAAGGAAGCTATCTCGTTGGGTGCAATAAACTCACTCAATTAGAGTGCGAGAATTGCTAACGTCTCGCTTCTCAGAACCACGCCAGGTTCGCTCCCCTTGCTAAGCAGCTGGGAACTCTTCTCGGCTAGGCGACGTTCGAGTTCTTGGTTAGATACGAGATTGCTTCCGCCGCTAATGCGGCTGACCCGTACCTTGCCGAGAGAACCGTTATCGAACTCGCGATCATTAGTAATCCGGTGGATCCGAAATTCAAGCCCACAAGGATTCCGCCTAACCCGGAGAAGAGCAGTGCGGAGCACAGATAGATACTCAACCCCAGGTTGAATCGCAGTCTCCGTTTAATGACACCCAGAGGCAGTCCTACGTAGAATGCGCCGATCGTGTTATCCGCAGGTCGTCGAACAAGATTGAGTGAAGCGAATGATTCTAAAGATCTGCGTCTCTTTTGCTTACTAGGCTCAACACGAAAACTCCTATAGTAATGCGGAAGTTTCCGTGTCTTCCTAAAACCGGTTGATCCATAGAATTAGAAGGTTTTACGGCTGCGAGGAACAATCATCTAACCATTCACGAGTATTAAAATACAATTGAAAGGTATTCTAGGAAAAACCTCTTCGGTTACATGGAGATGTGGAAGAGCACGATGTTTCAGGTCTTGGTTCGGCGTGGGAGTGGCATCTCACGATTAGAGTGAGAGCTCTGGACGACAGCAAAGATCTCGAGGGTCTGCAGCACAATTGGAATACCCTCCTCGCCTCAACGGATAACCCGATATTCTCAAGTTGGGAATGGGTCACGTGTTGGTGGAAGCATTATGGAGAGGATAGACGGTTACGCGTCTTAGTTGCCGAGAATGGTCATAAGGCCATAGCCATAGCGCCCTTAATTCTTTCAAACTACAAATGCATGAAATTCGGTAAGCTTAGAAAGATTGAGTTTCTCGGAACCCCACAATCTGACTACAACAACCTCATCCTAAGCGAGAATGAACCGGAGTGTGCACGTCTCTTCGTGCAACACATCGAGAGTCTACACGATTGGGACCATCTTGAGCTGAAAGATGTTCTTGAGGGCAGTACGTCGGCTAGGCTTTTGTGCGATCACTCAGTCACATCGCCTTGGAGGCTAGAAAGAAGAGTGTTGACTCTGGCGCCTTACATCAGGCTGCCGTCTACTTTTGAAGAATTAATGAGTCGATTAGGATCCGTCATGCGTCATAATATAGCTAGACGTGAGCGGAGACTAAGAGAGCTGTATCAAATCGATTTGAAAACTTACAAAGACTTTGGTTCAATTCAAGAAGCAATGAACTTGATGTTTGAGCTTCATGATAAGAGGCGAAGGAGCATCAGCAGCGAACCGAGTGCCTTTGTGACTCCTCGGACACGGGCATTTCACACTGACCTAGCAACCGTATTTGCCGCGAATGGATGGCTTAACCTGAACTTCCTAACAGCGGATGGCGAGGCAATTGCAGCAACCTACTGCTTTGATTATCGCGGTAAGACCTATGTATATCAGGTTGGGTTCAACCCGAGTTTCAGTCGGTATGCAGTAGGCACGCTACTTCATCTACGTAACATCGAAGTGAGTATCCAACGTGGTCGTAGAGAGTACGATTTCTTAAAAGGCGCAGAGTCGTACAAGTTCAACTGGCCAGTTCACGTTAGACGAAGTCTTGCGATCGGTTTCGCAAGACGACGGCTCTTCGCCAAGGCCTTGTGGTTTGCACAGAAGAAAAAGAGGCAGCTTGGGCAGATTCTCCGCGGGACGGATGAAACTCCTATGTAGTATCCTGGGCTATCGGAGAACTGACCGTGAAAGCCAACATTTGTATGCTACGCCTAGCAAGCGGTTTCCGCGCACAACCGCCTTGCGGGCATAAATAACGAGAGACAACAGTTACCTGTCGGCAACTGACATCGAAATGGCATAAATAATCGTGCAACGAATCGTACGCGATGGCCTATGCAATCTGAGCCTTCTCACGCTCGCTTGGGTTCACTCTCAGACATGGGCCTTGCGATCATACTGGTTGTGGCGTTGGCTGTAATTCCTATCTACGTTAGGTCATTGATTTTCTTCAACACACCATCCGTTATTTTCGACTTCTCACATTTTGTGGCCGTGTTGGTTCTATCGATAATATTAATTAGATCGAACGTGCGGTATGGCAAACAAGTTGCTCTCGTACTTCTGTCGATATTTACATTGTTGCTTATTGTTCCTCTTAGATTCCCCGAGGGAATAATAACCAATGGTCCGGACATGATTTATCAGCTGCAGGTCATGCAAAATATTGCTGCAACTGGAACCATAAGCCTCAATGCTCCAACGACATTTGCGCTGGGCTATGTTTTCACCCCTGCACAAGAAACGCTCCTCGTAATGGTAAGTATGATACTAGGCGCTTCAGGCGAAACGGTGCTTAAGTATGCATCACCCGTGTTCGGCGTTCTTGCAGTTGCATTCTTGCTTGTTTTCTACAGAGCATTCTTGCCGAAGAAAGACGCCCTCATCGCGGTCTTCTTGGCTGGTAACTGTTGGTGGTTTTTGCAGACTTCTACGATCCACCAAAGCTTAGCGCTCGCTTTCCTCTCGGTAGCGATTTACAGTTTGACAAAGCCTGGAGTGACTTGGAGATTTCTTACGGTTCTTTTCATGTTTGCGACCGTGTCAACTCACGAGTTTACCTCAATTGTAACCTCAGTTTTCTTCATATTCGTAGCTCTGGCGATAATTATTCTTTCTCGCTGGTCGGGGTTCAAACGGGGAGCGATCGAAAATGCAATGCTCAAGATGCCAGCCCTTATGATGACCATGACATTCGCCTGGCTCGCGTTTGTCGCCTTACCGTTCTTTGGAACAAGTGTCGTTGGTGTCTTCAGTTTTGTGATTAGTTCGCTGCTGACTGGAAGTTCTCAAGTTAGGTTTCCGTTAACATTTGGCAATGCTGTTCCCACTACATGGGAGCGAGTCGTGGGTGATCTCGGCTTAGTGATTTTTGCGACAGCCTGCGTGTGTGGATTCCTTGTGATGTTGGTAAGGCGAGAGGACACCGTATACGGACAATTTCTTCCCTATGCAGGAAGCGGTGCTCTAATTCTCTTCATTGGCCTTGTAGCTTACCTTAAATTTCATCAAGCGACAGATCTGCTGTCGAGAGGATTTATTTACGTTTACTTCTTTGCGGCACCCGTAGCTCTCTATGCTATTCTAAGAATTTCATCGGCACTGCGGCCAAGATCCACTCTTCGCATGGTAACTTGCATATTCCTGATATTGATCATCGTTGTGGCAGGCGTCTACTACAATTATCCACGGTTCACTATTGATAACATGGCCCCAGGGAATATTGAAGATGTAAGGTTTCCACTATTTCAGTGGCAAGCTGCAGGATACTTCGTCTTGGGACACGCGGGAGGAAGTACCCTTTGGGGAGATAAGATCGCTTTCGATTATGTTGGAGGTTACGGACAGAAAGACATCAGCGAGTTGAGTAACGCTCTAAACCTTACGCTCTCTGAATGGATATCCACGACGCCAGCGAGCGGCGACATCGTAATCTTACGTCAAACCATGGCAACCATACCATACGCGAATTCTCAAGTCACCTCACAGGGCCTACATGAGATTCTTGTCACGCATGACGTCATCTATTCTTCGGGTGAAGTCGACATGGTTGTTGCGTCTTGACTCTTGGGAACCCCCGGGGCCGATAGAAGGCATATTGGACCCGACTCGCTGATTCGCATTGTGGCTCGGAGGGATCCGACAGTCACAAATCCACTCAGTCATAGACACAGCTCGCTAGACCTAGACTTAGTCCTTTATAACCCTACGAGACAACACGATACTTGCGAAGTTTCATGAGGCGAAAACTCATACGCTTCGATACAGGTCCACTAAACAACATATGCTAGGACCAGACAAGCTGCGGTCAGTGATAGTATGACTAGGGTCACTTTTCTTGTCGAGCAATTTAGAAGGCAATCCATTGCCGACATCATACGTGGATTCTCGCCGGAACTTGTGTGCCAAGTTCTCGCCCCGCCGAAAATGCGAGAGGACGTATCGTTCCATAACCTGGAAAACCAACTGTTTGGCGATCGCCGATTGCGCGAAGCTATTATGAGATTTGGCCCTGACGTAATATATTCAGATACGGCACTGTATGCGGGACAGATGAAAGCGTATTCTCTGTTCAGAAAGCTGAAAAAACCTTTGATTCTTCGCTTTAGAGGTGACTTATGGCGCGAATATTGGGCCGGTTTTTCTTATGAACGTCACCTTTCTAAGCGAATGCGAGGCTTGTTGCTCCACCATAGCTATCTGTGGACGTCAGTTACCTGCGCAAGCAGGGTGATGCCAATATGCCGGTGGTTAGAGAAGGTTCTTCGAGCGCATGTTCCATGGAAGCGTTTCGAAGTAGTCTACCAAGAAGTCGATCCTAACCAATTTTTTGAGGAGGAAGGTATGGAATTTCGAAAACCTGCTGTGGCGATAATTCAAAACCACACCATTTACCCAAAAGTAGAAGGGCTTTTGAAATTCAAAAGAGTAGTGAGTGCTCTATCCGAAGTCAATTTTTACATTGCAGAGGGTGAGGAAACTGGTTCGTCTCTGCTCCAAACCGTGAAGTCACATTACGCGGATATGCGGAACGTGAAGTTCGTGAGTGATGTTCATTCACGGAGCGCGGTAAGAAAGATGCTTACTGCCTCTGACTGTTATGTGTTGGCTTCGGGGTTGGACTGCTGCCCGACTTCGTTGCTTGAGGCGTCTCTCATGCGCCGCCCCGTCATAGCAAGTCGAGTAGGCGGAGTCCCTGAGATTGTTCTGGAGGATAAAAGCGGATGGACGATCGATAATGATTCCGTTGATGAGTGGGTCTCAAGGATCCGCACGGTTTTGAGCGATCCGAAGCTCCGCAGGCGGATTGGAGAACAGGGTAGAGAATGGGTGTCGACCAACTTCAACTGGAAGACTGTGGCGTCACAAGTTGAAGACATCATCGTAAGAGAGGCATCTACATCTTGATCCTAGAAATTTCGTTAGTTTGTGGCGTGGGAACAAATTATGTCTGGGTGCCAGCCAATCTTCGAAGCACCTGACGCCATTGACCTGCCAGATTATATTTAATCTCGGAAAAGTTGCCAACCATTCTCAAGCGTCTCGCGTCGATTAGAGTCAATCCGTCAATCGAAGAGAGCGTGTGCAACCCTTCAAGATACGGCGCCTGGAATGGTTTGACACAGGTCACTTCCTCTTCTTCGAATTCATCTGTTGTCAGCCGCTTGATCCGATTGATGACAACACTCTGACCGTAACTGTTCGAACAGTCCTGTGCGGGGCGATATAGGGCCCCTTCGTGCATGAATGGAGTCCCTGCAGGTCTAGAAGAACGCCTGCTTATTTTAACCGGGTTAGCACTATGAGGCCCCCAAGGTCCAGTCAGATTATCCGCATGCCAAATGAACAATTTTTCCCACGGACCATCATCTTGATTGGCGCACGTAAGCCACCACCGCCCCTCAAACGCGAAGATTGAAGTGTCCAAGCCAGGAAAATTAGCGATTAAAGTAGCGGCTTTCTCCCACCTATGTGGAAACTTCTGAGCCCGGTAGAGAGAGACCTCGCGAGCTTGGCCGGTCTCCGGAACACAATACGTTTCGCCATTCCATTCCAGAAGATAAGGGTAGGATAGATGAATCGGCAGTTCCATGGCCACATGGGAAGCACCGAACGCGTGAGCCTCATCCTCCTCAAAGCACACGATCCTTCCTTTACCAGTAGAATAGTCGAATTCTTCGCATAGTATGATAATTCGATTGTTCCGAATTAGGCCGAATGGATCCGCGAGGAACTTCCCTTTATCCGGCGTTGGAAGCCACATGATTTTGGGATTGTTATTTGGTTTCAGAAAATCGGAAATAGGCTGTGCAACCACTCCCACATTCCAATCCCGGATTTTGACTAAATTGTCGTAGACTCCAGAAACGCTAATCTTCATGAACCATCAACTGTACCTAGATGGCGGTTATGCGAACGGGTTAAGCCCTCTCATATTGTCCTCTCGACCTAAAGTGTTCTATGCCAATAAAACAATTGGGACAATTGGCAGTACATTTGAATCTACACAGCCATCACGTATTTAACGAGGAAGAAATACGGTCGATGATTGGAGCTGAGGAAACAAATGAGGGAACTACCCCCAAACCACACTCGAAACCAGAGGAGAGAGCTATGAGTAGGCTAAGTCCATGCCATAGTGCGCCAATGCTTTCCCACAAAGTGGGTTCTAGGTTCTTTGCCCCGAAACTTTACAGGTGCAGTAACTGCTGGTCAGAGTATGATCTCGATAATGCAATTCATCCAAGCATAAAGTTCAGGCTGTGCAAGGCGCTAGAGTCTCTTATGCCAACTACTCGTTGCGCAGCCAGTACTAAAGAGAACTCATATGAAAACTCCAACCCAGAAAACAACAACTGCTTCGTCTGCCATCATCGCATCAACAGAACCCCTAGACCCAAGGGGGTGAACAAAGTCAACGGTCACATCGTTTGCCCACGTCACGTCACTCATCCTGCGCTTTGGAACCCCAAAACCTTCAGCAGACTCTTCATACCGTTCGGTATCCCACTTCCTGAATTGAATCCAACGCTATTGATGTGTGGCGTGGCAGCAGTTCTCAGCATACTCTTCGTAACTTTGTTCGTTAACTATTTCCCTGCACATACCGCCATGTTTAACCTAAAATGGCTGTTCTTCGCTCTCGGCATCACCATAAAGAAAGATTATGCGGCGATTTCGCGGAGAAAGGTGATCAGTTCTCTTGCTATCGGCAGTCTCGGTGTTGCAGCTCTTGCGGCGCTCAAGTTGCCTGAGTTATCGAAAGACTACGGGACTGCTGCAAATCATCAACAGTTAGATCAGGACTACTTGAGTTTTGTTGATGCACAATTCGTGGATACAAAATCTTCTACGGAGCCTGAGATTATGGTTCAGAGACTAGATGGTACAGTTAGTTGCCCAGATTACGGTGATTTGAGTCGTCGCAACGAGCAATACGGTGCGAACTACATAATCTTCTTGGACGGATCCACATACAAAGCTAAGAACGGAAGCAATGGTCACATTGATTATCCTAGCCGCGATCCTGGAGCTGTAGTTCAATCATGCATCACGACCTTGGGTACAAGCCCGTTCGTTATTATCTTGGCTCCAAACAGTAACTTCGCTTACACCGCCACAGTGCCCGCATTTAACCGGAATGCTACTGGGTGGCAGAAAATCATTGGCTACGGCGCCACGATTACACTTTCCTCTGGTGCGCCGAGAGCCTTCGATTTCAATAAAGTGGCTGATAGCGATAAGTTCAGCAACATTTGGCTTGAAGGATTCACGGTTGATGGTAACAATCTAACTGATACCCCTACTCAGCACATCATCATTGGAACCATCGCCAACGGAACAACACTCACTAAGATAAGCCTAGACAACATCGTAATTCGAAACATCAAAACCGTTAATGTCTCAGTAACTCTAGGACAAGCCCGACTTAATGTATGGCTCGTCGTCAAATGGGTATCAGGACACGCCGCCCAAATCATAACCAACATTTTGATAGAGAACTTGGATTTGCAGGGTGGCAACGAGGGTGTTGCGATCGGCGTTGATGGTGATTCTGGAACCCTTGCGAACGTGTTCATAGATAATGTTTGCATCCATAGATGTAAGCATTCGATGCTGGCTGTACCAACCGCCTCTTTCCCCGCTAACCACTTCCAGATTGGCAACTTCGGATATGGTGGACGTTGCCACATTGCTGATTGTTATGGCGAATATTCAGCAGATGATGGTGTTGAAATTAACGCTATGGCCCATGCTCTCATAGAAGATTGCCTAATGCGTGACACATGGACGGGCGGCTATTTCTTAACAAACTACAATTTGCCCTTGAAAGCGTCTGGAACCCAAGGTGCCGAGGAGCAATTAATAGTTCTCAGAGATTGCAGAGACAGGCGAATTGAGCTATCTTCTGATGCGGCTCATCATGGTTTCACACTTCAGAGTGAATCACCATCTAACGAGCCGTTAGGAAGTGTCACGCTAGATGCCTGTGAGTACTATGCAACGACATCTCACTTTCAGGCGGGCGATGCTATAAACGTGCTTCCTTCGTATGGTTTAACGAAGCTAACAGTTAGCAAGTTCAAATGTGAATTAGACGGAATAGTGGCATCGGGAGGTACGGTCATTCTAAACCCGATTTATATCGGTCCGACTGGGTCAACGGCCTATGCCTCAATGAACGACATTGAGATCATTGGTACAGGCAACAAGACTGCCGGAACAATTTTCAGTCGGATCATTGACCTTGAGGGAACAATGGCCATCGACATAGATAACGTGAAAATTGACGTGCAAATTGCTAACGGCGATAACTATGGCATGAACGCAATATACATTGGCAATAGCACTAGCACGATACAAGGAAACATATCAAGACTCTACATAGCCAGGCTTGGCGCGGACGCGTACCCAAGTGGAATATCCATCAGAGGAACCGCCACTCTAACGATCCCAACCTCGATCAACATTAGCGGTTGTAATCTTAGCGTGTGTTCGCAAAATCAGGAAATAAATTTTGCCGATCTAACTAATGTTGCAAATGTTTGGCTCGGACAAGGGAATGTGTTCCATGCACCCTATGGCGTCCTTGCTAATGCTTTCGATACAACAAATAACCATGTTGGGCTGGGCGTTTACACTGTTGGTGGCGCAGCCCATCCTACCTCAGGAGAATATGTGACAGCAGTAAACAATGACTTGCTCATTACTTCAAGCGGTGGAATAGTCACATCGATCATAACTTACGATCCAAATGGAAAACAAGAGACAAGCTGGGGAACCACATGTCAAGGAGTTCTACTTGCGAGAGGGCATCAGATTAGGTTCGTCTATTTGGTTGCCCCAACTATTGTCGTCTCAGTTATCGATTCCTGATCAGGAAAGATAGCTTTAGTGACCACAAGCAAAACGCCCTCATCCACAACGAGTTCATCTACATCTACTGCGATTACGAGTAGCGCATACAGCGGTACAACCATGAATCAAGGGCCCACTACGACGGACGACAGGGTAGTAGTATCGTCTAAAAAGTGATCAAGCAGTTCCGCAGTTCGACTCGACTTCTAACTGCTGGCTGTGGCGTTAAACCATAACTGCGTCCACGCAGAGTAAGTTGACGTTGGTGTCGACCAGGAGAAAGCTAGATTACCCGCTGTTTGGTCATAGAACCAGAGTTCGAAGACGAATCGGAAGTTTAAGCCTCCCGCCGCTTGCGCAAGGTTAGCTGTGATCATGGTTCCGTTTATGGAGAGGCCAGTAATCAGCACAACCCCGTTAACGCTAGTCGAATCCACTATGTCCCAAGGGAAGGGTATGGTCCATGTTTCATTACTAACGAGTACCCGTGCGAATTCGAAAATTCCCTGCACTGGGCTTGCTACGCCTGTTAGTTCGTTGGGGGATATCTCGGTTGAGTTGAGGAGTTTAACTCGCACGACCACATACTCCAGGGCGGACATGTGATTATACACTCCTAGCGTCCAGTTGACTTGCTCGCCGGGTATCAGGTTTGGGTTGTTGCTCGGAAAGTAATTTTCCGTAAGCCCATTCGAGCCGAGTATCCACATCGAAAAGAAGTGGTCCGTATAGGAAGTGGTTAACTCTACGTAGGCTAGGGCGGACACGGTCATCGTGACGATTACGAAGAACGCTATTAAGTATCTGAGATCCTTAAAACTAATCCTTAGCCTCTTCGCCAAGTATCCTCATCTCGAACAGCTTTTCCTTCTCGTACCATCTCCAAACCCGTAAACTTCCGTAGAAGCAAAACGTCAACAGGCCTACAACAAAGGCCCCTACCCCGACGATTGTCTGCACTCTCAAGTTCGACCCCTGAAC
>Ga0187881_10004256_pt1 | contig 11725 bp, 10 predicted proteins | sample June2016WEW_19_1_2_FD_133017 | JGI IMG/M metagenome (GOLD analysis project Ga0187881, IMG submission 133017) | Peatland microbial communities from SPRUCE experiment site at the Marcell Experimental Forest, Minnesota, USA - June2016WEW_19_100 | ecosystem: Environmental > Terrestrial > Soil >...
GACGTCGTCGAGCGCCTCGCTGAGCGCCAAGATGATCATGGCTACGTCGTCGGCGCTGACGGGCTCGGCTGGCGTTTGGTTACTGATGCCGGCCCGCTCGTCCTCCAGGGCCTGTAGGCGGCTCTGGAGGGCCTCCACGCGACTGCCGGCGAGTTGTGGGCTGAGCTGGCCAGTCTCGAAGCTCGCGAAGTAACGCTCGACCCGGGTCCGCAGGTCGGCTACTTCGGCTTCGATAGCGGCCAGGCGTTCTGATCGCGCGGTCTCCGTCCTCGTTAGCTCGGCCTGAGCCTCGGTCAGGGCCGACTCGATCAGCGCGGTGTTGGAATAGACCTCGCGCATCTGGGTCAGGACCGCTTGCTCCAGCTCGTCCTTGGACAAACGGGGCTGGTCGCAGTGACTCGTCCCGTAGCGGCTCCGGGCGTAGCAGGTGTAGTAAGCGTAGCGCTTGCCGCCGCGACCTCGGGCAGCTGCGCCAATCATCCGGTGGCCGCAACGGTCGCAGATGATTTCGAGGCCCGAGAGAAGGTAGTCCGAGCTGTCGGACTTTCGCCGGCCGGACTCGATCGTGCGGCCCTCAAGGATGGCCTGAGCCGCGTCGAAAACCGTCTGCTCGATCAGGGCCTCTTGATGACCCTCGTACCAGACTCCGCGGAACGGGACCTCGCCGAGGTACGCCCGGTTACGAAGAACGTCCAGAACGGCCGCACGCGACCAGGGCTTGCCGTAGCGAGTCCGGATGCCGCGAGCATTCAGTGCCGCCGCGATCTCGGTACTGCCGGCCCTGTCCTGTGTGTACCGCTCAAAGATCTCACGGACGATCGGCGCGGTCGCCGGGTCGACCGCCGGTCCGATTACGCCGTCGAGCTTGCGGTAGCCGACCGGATAGGTACCCACGGTCCAGCCGCCCAGCTGCGCCTTACGCTGCATCCCGACACCGATGCGCTCTACGATCATGGCCCGCTCGAACTCGGCGAAGACGCCAAGCATCTGCACCATCATCCGGCCTGCCGGAGTCGAGGTTTCGAACGGCTCCGACGCCGAGCGGAAGGCGACCCCAACCTTGTCCAGCTCCTCGATCAGCGCGGCGAGCTGGCCGATGCTGCGCGACAGCCGATCGACCTTATAGACGAGCAGCAGATCGAACTCCTTGCGCGCTGCCGCGGCCCGGAGGGCGGCAAGGTTCGGGCGCGCCAGGGTCTTGGCTGAGGCTCGGTCCTCATAGCGGGCGACGATCTGCCAGCCCCCCTGGCTCGCCACGTAGGCGTCGAGACGGTCGCGCTGGGCACCCAGGGAATAGGGTTGGTTGATCTCGTCAGTGCTGATCCGCCCGTAGGTCGCGACCCGGACCAGCGGAGAGTTCATCAGTTGTCCCGGTCCGCTGCCACCAGGGCCGCCACGCTCGATCCGAGCAGCTGGGCCGCAGCCGCGGCGTCGGTGGCCGACATGGCCACGAGGCGCGGCTCTCCCAGGCGGAGCGTCGGCGGCCGAGCCGGAGCCGCCAGAGGGAAGACTTCAGCAAGTAGCCGCTCGAACGCGCCCGAGATCAGCAGCAGGATCAGCCCGATGATGGTCAGCAGGCTCGGCTCTGAGCCGAAGATTGAGAACGACTTACGGGCAAGCTGTTCGCTCACTTGGACCCTCCCCGCCAGAACATCACGCTCGGCAACTTCGTAAAGGTAGCCTTGGGCTGGTAGCCGTGTTTGGAATGGTAGACGTGGACCACACCGCCCTCGGCTGGCCGCTCATCCCACTCTTCGCTAGGCGCGTAGTCCCGACAGGCCGGGCAGTAAGCCATCGTGGGTAGCACCGAGGCGTAGTACTGCGCTTCAGCCTGTGCCTCCACAAGAGCCTGCCGGGTAGCCGAGAGGTCGCGCTGCGCTTGCGCGAGTTCGGCCTTGGTCTTGTTGTGGGCGGCCCGCTCGTTGCGCAGCTCGCCTGCGGCTTCCTTCGCGTCTGTGGCCCGCTCCTTGGCCGTCTTGAGACTCTCGGCGGCCTTGGACGCGGCGGCCTTGGCGGCATCGCGCTCCCGCTCCAGGGCGGCCACCCGGGCGCGGAGCGACTCTACCTCACCGCTCTCCAGGAGCTGGAGACCGTTGACGATCGCCCGGCGCTTGGAGCCGTGAACGGCCCCCAGTCGCTCTGCAAGATCGGACTCGGCAGGGGTGAATTCGACCAGGAAACGGCGGCGGTACCGGTTATCCGGTGGGCTCGAAGTCATGGGTTATATATACCACCTACGGAGCCGCGCTGCAACCGGGTAGGTCCGGCGTCGGCCCGGCCCCGATCCGGTCTACGCTGGTCAGCTGGCCCGTCACACTGGCGCGGATGTATTGCCAGTCTGCGGGCGATCAGCGTCCCAACCCGGTTGGAGGCATGCGGTCGGCCTTTGCCATGTCGGCGAGAGCGTCGCTGATCTTGTCCAGGTGCTTCTCGATCTCGGGCAGGCTATCGAGCGGGAAATGTTCGATGAGCACCTTCGAGTCTCTGTAGTCGGTCACGATCCGGCTGATCTCGCGGGAGTCCGTCCCCCTGTGAAGTCGCCTGCAACCATCCCTCCACGACCATTCGGCGTTCACCCGAAGGCCAGCGGAAGCGAGTTGCTCTCGAGTCTGCGGTTGTTGTCCAGCCGGATCGTGTGGCAATGCCTCACGGGGCAGTCCGACCGGAAGCATCGTCTCGTGCAGCGTGGCGCCAGACTCCGGCACACGGCTTCCATCGTCCCGGGTCAGCCAGTAGGTAAAGGTGAGATCGCGAGCTACGGCGGGGCCGTAGTTTTCGATACGAACCGCCACGTACATAAACGCCTTGGGCCATGGCGAGGCTCTGTAGAGGACCGTAGCCTCGCCGGCCTGTAGTCGCGCTCGTCTGGTCTCAACCACTATCGCCAGCGTGACTAGCGTGTACACGAGCGTCACCGCAGCCATCGTGAAGCCCGAGTTGTCGTTCAGCGCCCTGACCACGTCCTGCGCGATCCTGCCGATGTCCACGATGCTCCTCCCCTGAGGGCCTGTAGCCGAAAGCCCGTCAACGACGGTGGCTTGGTGGAGCGCCCGCTTCGGATCGAACGTGGCCGATGGCGCCGTTCGCGTGGACGTTGCGGTATCAGCGTGCTGACGGCCGGTATTCGAGCAGGAGGAGTCGTCCATCGAGCACGGAGCTGGAGACGAGCTCGAACGCAGTCCCCGGATAACCGGCGAACATCGGCTCACGGCCGTCCGGACCCAGCACGATCGGGAAGACGACCAGCCGCAGCCGGTCGACGAGCCGCAGACTGATGAGGTCGCGGACCAGCGAGACGCTGCCAATCGTACGCAGCGGATCGCCATCGCCCTGCTTGAGGTTATCGATGACCGTCGCCAGGTCGCCCGCCAGGACGCGCGCGTTGGGCCAGGCCAGGGGCTCGGGCAGGGTCCGCGACAGGACGATCTTCGGCAGCTCGTCCATCCGGCTCGGCTGCGCGCCTGCCTCCGCTGACGACCGCGCCATCGGCGAGAGCACCTCGCACGTCACCCGGCCCATGAGGAGGACCTGCGGCTCGGCGAGGTGCTCGTCGATCCACCGCCCGAGCTCGGGGCCGAACATGTCGAAATACGGCCCGGCATGCTCTCCTTTCGCATAGCCGTCGAGGCTGACGAAGAGATCCGTGGTCAGATCGCGCATTGGTCTCGTATTGCCCTCGAAGTGTCCTCCTGCCCCAGTATGGGGTCTAACGGTCGAGGTCGCCGCAATCGTCCTCTGGCGGGGCATCCGTGGTGTGCGTGCCGGCCGGAGGCTTCGCGCGAGGTGACGCGCGCAGGAGAGGTCCGAGAAACTCGATCAGACGGTCGCGCGCCATGCGAGGTAGCCGACCGAGGCGACCTCGAGCCAGGCCCTGGCGGAGGCCTCCGTGCCCTCGTAGCAGCGCGACAGCCGGCGCCAGCGACCGAGCTGGGCGATCGCGTGCTCGACCTTGTAGAGCGGCCAGAGCGGGGTGAACGCGCTGACACCAGCTTGGGGCGCCTTGATGTCGAGCGCGAGGTGCTTGCGCTCCGCGAGCGCCGCCAGGCCCCGGTACGCGCGGTCGCCCACGACCGCCCGCCGGCGCGGCAGCCCATCGATCCGCTCGCCGAGGAGCTCGCGACCGGCCACGACGTCGTGCGGTCGAGCCGAGCAGGCCGCCACGGCCACAGGCAACCCCAGGATCTCGACCAACAGGGTCCGCTTCGTGCCGATCGTCCGGCCACCGCGGCCGCCGGCCTGGTGGAACGTCGGGCCATAACGGGCGCCCTTCACCGTCTGGGCATCGACCATGACCATCGACGGGAGCGGCTCCCGGTCGTGGAAGCAGCGGACGACCTCGACGAGACGGGGCATCGCCCGCGCCCAGACGCCGTTCGCCCGCCAGCGCCGCCACTGGGCCCAGACCGCGGTCCAGGCGCCGTAACGCTCGGGCAGGTAGCGCCACTGGCAGCCGGTTCGCCCGATGAACAGCATCGCGTCGACCATCTGACGGCGTGGGATGACCGATGGCGCGCCACGCCGGCCGGGCGGGTCGAACACGTCGGCGACGAGCTCCCATTGCTCGTCGGAGAGGGCGATCGCGAAGGCCATGCCGCCACTGTGCGGGCCGACCATGTCACGTTATCTGTCACGATCCGAAGATCCGAACGGAATCATTCGGCTACAGGCCCTGAGTGTGTGCATGCGACGAGGGCTAGCCGGATGCGGCCCGAGTCAGGTTGAGCGCGAGCAGTCTGGCGAGCATGTCCTCGACGCTCAGGTCTGAGGGCCAGCCGTAAGCGGCCAGGACAGCGGCATCCAGCCGCTCGTGGGCATGAGCCAGCCACGTCGGGCGGGCGTTGTAGAGGTTGGTCAGCGTTCGCTTTGCGAGATCGGCGTCCGAGAGCCCGGCTGGGTTGAGCCAGCCGGTCCGGAGGCGGTCCAGGTCCCGGGCCGCTTCGGCGATGGCGTCGCGCTGGGCGTCGGTCGGACGCGGGAACGGGAATGTCTCGAATGCCGGATTGGGCGTGTAGCGAGGCCGCGTCTCCAGCTGCGTGCCCACAGCGAGGGCCCACGAATCATGAGCGCGTGACTGGAGGACGCCGAACGTGAAGTCGTCGTCTCGGGCAACCACGATGAGGGCCACCGAGGGCAGCACGTCAGCCGTCAGCCAGCTGAACACCCTGTACTTCGAAGTGGTCGGCGTAGCGATGAACCGGGTCAGTCCGACAAGCGCCGCCCGCATTCCTGGTCGCGCTTCCATGTGCAACCACCACCGTTCCGCATAGGCAGAGCGCCTGCTCCGCTGCCGAAACGGCTTGACCAGAGCCCGTATGCGCTCGAAAGGTGCCTCGTAGAGCGCGGCCTCCGACTCTGGCATTTCCACCCCGAAGTCGATGACCCACGCTCCGCGCATCCTTCCGGCTATGTCCTGGCCGTTGGCGGTCCGGCGCACCACGTCGGCGTTGCTGCGGCCATCCGGATTGGGTCGGCGAAGCATCGCCAGAGCCTCTTCGTCGGTCAGATCGAATTGACCGCCTGGCGTATCGCCCTGGAACGCGACGCCGAGGTTCTCTCGGAGCCGCCGAGCCTGTGTCAGGTCGAGTCCGGTTGACAGATCAGGATTGATGGCCGAGACCGGTCGCCCATTGAGTGTCCGTGCTTGGTCTGTGCCGTCATCTTGGCCGACGAAACTGATGTGAACTGCGGCGCCGGCGAGAACCCATGGTTCGTCAGCGTACGCGAAGAAGATGTCGCCAGTGCGCTTCACGGCTTCGAGAACGCGCCGGTTTGGCCCGCCGCGGATGCCCTGTGTCGCCAGAAGGCCCGCTCGCTTCAGTCGTCCCGAGGCGATCTCGGCCCTCCCCTTCTCATGCCAGTAACAACAGAGATCCGCTTCGGGCGGCACGCGCTCGCCGTAGACCTCGAAGAGCGAGTCGAGGTACTCATCGCCGAGTGCGCTACGCAGGAACTTCCGACCCAAGAACGGCGGATTGCCGACTACCACATCCGCTTTCGGCCAGTCGGCCTCCCGCGGCTTGCTCGGATCGGATAGGTCGAGCAAGGCATCTTGCTCGCGGATGTTGTCGAGCGGTTGAAGGACCGGGTCGCGTGGGTGGCCGAGACCGTGGGCGAGCATCCATTGGATCTGGCCGATCCAGATGGTGACCCGCGCCAGTTCGGCCGCGAACGGGTTGATCTCGATGCCGAGCAGGCTCTGGGGTCCGACTTGGGGGAACTCCTGGGGGATCTGCAGTACGAGCGAGCCCCACTGAATTGCCTCGTATTCGAGGTCTTTGAGCAGCTGGAGGGAGATGTACAGGAAGTTGCCGCTGCCGCAGGCGGGGTCGAGCACCCGGATAGCGCGCAGGCGATCGAGGAAAGCCCGGAAGATGCGCTCGGGGTTCTGGTCGGCAGGGGTGCGGGCGGTTACTTTGCGGCTGGCGAGGACCAGCGGCGTGATCTTGGCCTGCGTCTCGGCCCAATCACGACGCAGCGGGGCCATAAGGACCGGCTCAACAAGGCGCAGGATCGAAGCTCGGTCGGTGTAGTGGGCACCGAGCTGAGCGCGCTGCTCTGGGTCGAGACCGCGCTCGAACAAGGTCCCGAAGATGGCGGGCTCAATCTGGCTCCAGTCGAGCTTCGAGACCCGGCCTATCGTCTCCATCTCAGCCGGCGCGAGTTCGATCACCTCGGCGTCATCGAAGAGACCGCCGTTGAACCACTCGATCCGCTCGACTCCGAAGAGGCCACCCCCTTTGGCCATCTTGCCGAACAGATCGTGCAGAGCGGCAGAGAAGGCAGCCGCATCACCCTTCGTGGCGCTTGACAGACGATCGATCAGGTTCTTGGGCAGGATGCCGGCGTCCTCGGCGAACATGGCGAAGAGCAGACGATCGAGGAAGTGCGCGACCTTGTGCGGGTGATGGCCCCGCGCCCGGAGAGCAGTCGCCAGGGCGGCGAAATCCTGAGCGGCCCGTTCGGTGAGCTCCTCTCGCAGGCGGGTCGGGCGGAGGCTCTCCGGGTCGGTGAAGACGGCGCGGAGGATTCGCAGCGGTTCACCCGGGTCGGCCGCCAGATCGTCGAGGGTGAAGCGGTACACCCGGGGCACGGTGTTGGTGAAGTTGGTGTGGATCTCGAAGCGGGCGAGGTCGCACACGACCAGCAGCGGCGGGTTGCCCAGAGCCTCGCGGTAGCCGTTGAGCTGTGAGTAGGCGGCGGCGAGGTCCTTGCGCTTGCCCTTGTACTCCCAGGCGAAGTGGTCGCGCATCCAGACGTCAGCGAACCCTTCGCCACCCTCTGCCTTGCCGGCGCCCTTCTCGAAGGCGTACCACTCGCCGGTCGGGTCGGCGTCGTTGGGCGTAGGTTGGCCGAGCATCCGGCACAGGTCGATGAAGTGCTCCTGAGCTGCAGCCCGCTCCGTCCGCGTGCTGCCCTGCCACTTCGCCACGAACTCGGCCGGCGTCATGCCCTCTCCGCAGAAACAGGAGGTGTGCAGCTAAGTCTAGGGTGTGGGCTTGGTGAACGCGGAGGCTGGACGCCGACAGCGGGCAAACGGTCAGTGAGCTCTCGGTCTCGTTGGCGGGGGCACCAGACTCTTAACCTGGGACGGAGGAGTGCGTTTCGGCCTGGCGTCCAACGAACTCGCGTGACGGCGACCTCTTCGCGGCCAGCACGAGCCTATCGTGGCTCCTGCAGTCCTCAGAAGTACGTCTACTCGCGCAATTACATTCTCTCGCAATGCCATTCACAATACCTTACGCTGTATTGACAACTACCAGCGCAACTAGTTCTACAGGAACGATACAAAGCGCACGTAGCCTATGAATAGCTTATCTGGAACAGTGCTGCATTAGGGAATTGGCCACTTGAAGATCCATTGCGGCCATATTCGGGCGCCTGGGCCGCCAAGATCAGCGAAGTCATGGACGTTGCATACAAGGCTGTTGACAACGGAGACAGAGGAGCGTAGGCTGTCCGCCATGGACAGAGAAGACCTCTCCCACGAGCGGAATAGGGTCCTTGAGGAGCTTGAGCGGATCAACGTGGTCCTCGAGCCGCTCCTCGCACGACGAGAGCAACTCTCGCGCCGGGCGAGCGCACTCGCTGAGCTGCTACGCCCGCTCGACGATTTGGGTAGTACCTACCACGACGCGCTGCAGGAGGCGCAATGGGCGGCGCGGTCGCCGGTGCGGACACACAACCTCCACGAGCCTACTGGCTCGTATTCGACGCCGCGAGGCGCGGACATCCTCTGGAACTCGGTTCGCGATCAGGGGCGGCAAATCCGCACCGTGGCACTCGAGGCGAAGATGCTCGACGAATCGCCCGCCGACAGCTCGGTTGACGCCAGCGTCGTGATCCGAGAAATCCTTGAGGAGGCAGGTAGGCCTCTGCATCGAGAGGAGATCTACGCCCGGAGCGCCAAGCACCCCCTTGGTCCGGTTAACCGCTCCACGATGGTCACCAAACTGAGCCGGGACCCTAGCTTCATGAACGTCGAGGGGCTTCCGGGCTATTGGGCCATCACAAGCTGGCCACTACGGAAGCGGTCAAAGGGCGCAATCGTCGAAGCCGGGCGCATGTATGCGGAGCGACTGACTCGACTAGAGCGAGAAGTGGCCTTCCTCAGACACGAGACGGTTGACGTTCGCGTCACGGAGCAGCGAGCGAGGCGACTCGCGCTGGAGCGCCAGGCCGAAGCAGCCGCCGGCGTCCAGCTGGACCCAGCGCATCATGAGATGCTCAACCAGAGGGCCGAGGAGGCTGCAGCTCAATTGACGCGCATGATGGCCCGCATAGATCGCCGAGAAGCGATGATCAGGTCTCTTTGGGATGCTGCGGCTGACGCTCGCGATGCCCTTGGAGAAGAGGCCGCCAAGTACCCTGACCTCCCTCCCAGGTTCCGAGAGACCTCTGATCGAGCGACCCAATCAGCCGGTTCGGATGCCTCGGCCTCGTACGACCAGGGCACGGATGCTGAGACAAAGAGCGAAGGAGGTGATGAGTAGCTTGCCAACACGCGACGCCGCTAGGCGTCTCGACACGGAGAGGCCCCGACCAACGGGCCGGGGCCTGACCTGAAGCATTTGCCCGAGCGGCTCGGGAACTACCAATTCCCTGGGTCAACGGAGACGCCGCGCCGTTCAGACGTCTCCATTCTATTCCGCGGGAGATTGCTACGCACAACTGATGCGCGATTGTCCGCGGCAAGAGAAAGGTGACATTCCATTGGCACTTGACAAGATCACTGCCTTGAAACCGCCGCGGGGCGAGGTCAAGGTCGAGGGGGCCTGGGTCCAAGCCTCCATCAGGTTTAGCGACGAGGAGGGCGCGGCTCTCCTCCGTTCCAAGCCCACTGACGAGGCGCGCCTCGATGCGTTTGAGACGGCCGCTCGAATCGGCCTCCGCTCACTCGCCTCGGCGGACAGCGCCTACACCGAGCGGTTGCTTGACGAGAAGTTGGACAAGTTCGTCCAGCAGCTCAACCGCGCCGCTGAGGCATCGCTCCAGAAGGCGACCGAGGCTTTCCAGGAGCGGTGGACGAAGCGGATCGACGAGGAGCTGGCCGGGCGGCTTGACGACCACCGCAAGGTAATCGACGAGCGGTTGCAGACGCTCTTCGGGGAGTCCTCCGACAAGAGCGTTCAGCAGGCAGTTCGCAAGTTCCTCGCTGAGTACCAGGCGACCGTTGTCAAGGAAATCGGTGAGGACCGATCGCGCCTGCGGCGCGAACTCACTGAACTCCTCAACGGCGCCGGCAACCCTGACCATCCAATAACCAAGATCAGCATCCAACTGGCCGAACTCCGAAAGGACGTCGCGGTCGAGTTGGAGGCCGCGCGCGCCGCCGGCGCGGCGCAGCAGGCTCGCAAGGGCACCGCCCGTGCCGGATTCGACTATCAGGCGGAAGTTCACGCCGAGTTGGTCGAGCTGCTCCGCGGCAGCGACGATGAAGTCGAATTGAAGGGCCGGAGCCCTGGCGCGACCGGCGGCGCCGAGGGCGACATGGTCGTAACCGTTGACCCGGCGCTGACCGGTGGCATCGCCACCCGGATCGCCGTCGAGGCGACAAAGCAAGCCGGGCTCTCGGTCGCGAAGCTCAGGACCATGCTCAAGAAGGCGAAGGACGACCGCGCGGCTGCTGTCGCCGCTGTCGTCATCCGCGACCCAGTAATCCTCGGAGGCCAGCGCATCGAGTTCTTCAACGGCCTTGGGGTCGTCGTGGTATTCGATCCCGAGGACCCGGAGGATTACCGATCTTTGCCTCTGCTCGTCGCACTCAAGCACTGTCGGGCAGTCGCAGTTCGAGAGGTCCGTCCCGCTACGGCGGAACGGAACGACGAGCAGATCGAACGGGCAAGCCAGAAGGCGAAGGACGGCCTCGAGGCAATCGACGCGATCTTGGGCGATCAGTCCAAGATCGTGAAACTGGCCGAAGGCACGTGTTCTCGCGCGAAGGAATTGCGCCGGGCAGTCATGGACTCCCTCGAGGAGATCGACGACGCCCTCTCGGGCCAGGCCTAGTTACCTGGAGCGCATTGGCATGAAACGGGCCCCGACCCAGCCCGGGTCGGGGCCCGTTGTCTCTCCGAAGACGACCCTGTCCGAGGCTAGACCACCCATTTGCCTTCGGGAAAGGAGCGCCGTGATGAACCCTCACCGACTGGGGTGAACCTCACACGCCGTCGAGTGACATTGGCGCACACTCGCTAACGCGACAGTGACCGCTCCGCGAGGCTGGCCCTACCTTTGCCCCCGGTGCTACTGTAATCGAGGACTGGGCCGGTGTCTGTCAGCCGTCTCGCTCGTGCGCAGGTGTCTCCATGAGCAACAAGAGACGAGTGGCCGAGAAGAACCTTGGCCTGTTTCTTACCCCAGCCGATGGGGCGAGCGGCGCCGGTTTTGTGGTGCCGATGGACAACCTGAATGTAGGACCCGGGAAGTCCGGCCCGGGGGACGAGTGGACGATGCCTAGGGGGTCGCTCGAGACCGAGGACAGCGTGCCCGTCGAGCCGGCGCACTCCGACGGCACAGTCGTCTTGCCGCTCCGTCCAACCAACAAGGGCTAGCCGTCCGGCCGCCCCGCGCCTCGTAGCCCCATCAAACGTCATCCCCGCTCACTCGGCACTCGAGTGACATTGGCGCACCCTCGCCAACGCTGGCGCTCTGTCGCATCGTACTCGGAGCCCGGTAGTCTTCCCTCAGGCCGCGCTCCGCGCGTCTCTGACCATTCCGGCCAGGTCGCTGCCCAGCTTGTGCGGCGCCGTCGGGGGTCAGCTTAGACCTAGCGGCTAGGGCCCCAAGAGATGGATCGGCACAACCTCGGCGAACGGTGAGTAGACGCTCGTCCAAGACGGGCTGGCATCCGCAAGCACCAGCGCCGCAGCCGCCTGCGCGGCTGCGCACGCGAGCCGAGCGTTCTCGATGTAGTGCATCGTATTCGCCTCGGCCTGTTCTTGGCCTGCCCTACGAGAGAACCTGGCTGACAAAGACGGTCTGGGGCGTTTCAGAGCTACCCGCGGGACAAGCGCGGCCCAGGCGGCCCTCCCGACCGAGCTTCCTGCCGCCACGCACGACGACCATCGTCCCGCTCTCCGCGCGTCGCCCTCCATCGATGTGTCCAACAGGTTTTGCCACGGGGTGGGGCCCGGAGCCGGAAATGTCTGAGTCGGGAATGGACGGGCCAAGACGCGATCCCAGGCCGCCACGTCCAACCTCCGGACAGCATCTTCGAACCTGTCCA
>Ga0187881_10004260_pt1 | contig 11722 bp, 14 predicted proteins | sample June2016WEW_19_1_2_FD_133017 | JGI IMG/M metagenome (GOLD analysis project Ga0187881, IMG submission 133017) | Peatland microbial communities from SPRUCE experiment site at the Marcell Experimental Forest, Minnesota, USA - June2016WEW_19_100 | ecosystem: Environmental > Terrestrial > Soil >...
CGCTACCCATCATGAGAAATTGATTGAGGAAGCAGTGGAACTAAGCAGGAGTCGGCAGGTAGATTTCGAGTTTGAAATGCTGATGGGGATTAGGGACAAGAAGAAGATTGAACTCGCCCAACGCGGATATCGAGTGAGCGAATACATACCATACGGGAAAGGCTGGTGGGCCTACTCGGTACGGCGAATTCGCGAACATAAAAGCAACATATTCCTCCTAGCCCGCTCGCTCGTAAGCGGCTAAGCATCCCACTATAGATCAGTGGAAATGGGTGTACTCGGTTCATCAGAAAGTGTAGGAGGCTCCTCACATCTGCACCGGGCGATAATGCTACGATGGAATCAAGATAAGTTCGAGGCCTCTGAGCGTTTCGTGTGGGAGTCTACTAGAAGGACTTGTGTTCTGTCCGAGCAATAATCTCGTCTTGCAGTGTCTTGCCGAGGTCGCAGAAGTAGTCGCTGTAACCTGCTACTCGAACGATCAAGTCCCGGTATTTCTCTGGGTTTGCTTGTGCTGCACGTAGAGTTTCCGCAGTCACGACATTCATTTGGACGTGGTGGCCATCCAACTTGAAATAAGACCGCACCAGGTGTGCCAGGTTGTCAATCCCCAATTCGCCCTCTAGGAGTGATGGGGAGAATTTCTGGTTTAGTAGCGTTCCACCCGCGCGAACCTGGTCCATTTTGGCAACGGACTTTATCACGGCTGTAGGCCCATGTGTATCCGCTCCTTGCACGGGCGAGACACCTTCGGATAATGGCTCATGCGCGTGTCTTCCGTCGGGAGTTGCACCCACAACTGAGCCGAAGTAGATGTGGCAGGTTGTGGAAAGGTAGTTGACTGCGTAGAATCCTCCCTTCGTGTTCTTTCGGCCGCTAATTATGTGGTACAATGAATCGAATGAGGCCCTCAATAGGGCGTCGGCGTAGTCGTCGTCGTTTCCGTACTTCGGCGTCTTATTCCAGAGCATTTGCCGGATTACTTCGTGTCCTTCAAAATTGTCCTCGAGCGTCTTCAGCATCTGCTCCATGCTCAAATGCTTCTCATCGAAAACATGATGTTTGATCGCGGTTAGGCTGTCCGTTAACGTGCCAATTCCAACGGGCATTATGTAGGTTGTATTGTAGCGTGGGCCGCCGTCGTTGTAGTCTCTGCCGTTCTTGATGCAATCATCGATTATCGTTGATAGAAATGGGGCGGGCATTTGCGTGGCGAATAGTCTTTCGATAATATTGCTACCTTTAACCTTGATATCAACGAAATGCTTCAATTGTTTAGTGAAGGCATCAAAGACTTCGTCGAAAGAGTTGAACTCAGTAGGGTCGCCTGTGGTGGATCCTATCTTCTTGCCCGTGCGCGGGTCCACTCCCTTGTGTAGGGCAATTTCCAGTATCTTTGGTAAGTTCAGGTACCCTGTGAGTATGTAGGCTTCCTTGCCAAAGCAGCCCGTCTCAACGCAGCCGCTTATCCCCCCTGACCGCGCGTCTTCAACGGCTTTTCCTTGGCGGACCAGTTCGTCGACAATTAGGTCAACGTTGAATATCGAGGGTTGCCCCCATCCCTTTCTAATAATCTCGCATCCCCTCTTTAGAAAACGGTCGGGACTTTTCTTGCTGAGTTGAATGTTCGAAGAGGGTTGCACGAGCCTCATCTCATCAATTACATCTAAGATCAAGTAACTGAGTTCGTTGACTCCATCGGAACCGTCCGGCCTTAGGCCGCCAACGTTGATGTTTGCGAAGTCCGTGTACGTGGCACTCTCCTCCGCCGTTACACCGACTTTCGGCGGCGCGGGTTGATTGTTGAACTTGACCCAGAAGCATTCCAAGAGTTCCCTCGCCGTGTCCCTTGTTAGAGTTCCGTCCCCGAGCCCTTTCTTGTAGAACGGGAACAGGTGCTGGTCAAGGTGGCCGGGGCAGAAGGAATCCCACGTGTTGAGTTCCGTGATTACGCCTAAGTGAACGAACCAGTAAGCCTGCAGTGCCTCCCAGAAGTCGCGTGGTGCATGCGCGGGAACATATGAGCAAACGTCAGCAATTCTTTCCAGTTCCTCTCTTCGTTGAGGGTTGGTTTCATGCTGAGCCATCTCGCGCGCTTTCTCAGCGTGGCGTTCAGCAAACCTGATGATGGCATCACAGCAAATGGTCATAGCTTCGAGTTCTTTCTGTTTCCTGTAAGCGTCTGGGTCGTTATGGTAATCGAGCTTTTGCTTCGCATTCTCGATGTCTGCTTTGAAGTCTAGGAATCCCTTGCGGTAGATCTTATCGTCCAAAACGGTATGGCCTGGGGCGCGTTGCTCCATGAATTCGGTGTAGATGCCGGCCTCGTATGCTGCTTTCCACTCCTCCGACATCTCTGAAAAGAGGATGTCACGGATGGTTCGGCCTCGCCAGAACGGAATAATCCTATCTTGGTAGAGCTTTCGCGTCTGATCGTCGACTGCAAAGGGAATCTTCTTTCGGTCATTGAGAATTTGAAGGTCCTCGAGGCTGTGGCAGCACAGCTCCGGGTATGTGGGAGTAGCCTTCGGGGCGGGGCCCCTTTCACCCACGATTAACTCTTCGTCACCTATGCAGATCGTCTTGCTTTCCATTAAGTGCTTGAATGCGAGAGCTCTTCTGATAGGGGCGCTAGATTCTTAGGAGTGCTCGTAGAATTCTGTCATTAATTCGGCTCTTTCACTTGAGATCCCCGGTTTCGTATCCAAGCTTTGTTGCCTAAGCTTCTTCACTCTTTCATTCATCTCGTCAACCTCCTACCTTAACCAATAAGCCAAAACCTTCCAATTTCTCCACTATCCCACTCACTCTCACGGAGGAAGGCAGCTCGACTTCCGGCATTCTATTCATCATTCCAAGTCGCTTGTACTTTTCAACGCCAAGTTCGTGGTAGGGAAGAACATCAATTTCTTTCACGCTTCCCAACGATGACACGAATTCGCCCAGTCGAAGGACGTTCTCGTCATCGTCATTCACGCCTGGGATAATGGGAAAGCGAACAATCACATGTTCGTGGGAGCGGGATAGTTGCCGCAAGTTCTTCAGTATTAATTCATTCGACACGCCGGTGAACCTACGATGCGTTTCGTTATCTATGACCTTCAAATCGTACAAATACAAATCCACGTACGGGCAGCTGGCCATCAGAGTCTCGGCGTTTACGAACCCGCAAGTCTCCACGGCGGTGTGGATCCTTCTCTCCTTACAGGCTTCAAGTAGGTTTTGAAGAAAGGTGGGTTGCATGAAGGGTTCGCCGCCTGAGAAGGTGGCCCCGCCCCCAGATTCGTCATAGAAGATATTGTCCTTCTCCACCTCTTCCATAACATCGGAGACCCTGACCCGCTTCCCCGCCATTTCTCTAGCTTTCGTCTGGCACACCCGAACGCACAGGCCAGAAAGCCTACAGGCATCTCTCAGAATAGTTGGAGTACCGTCTACGATCTTGATGGCACGATTCGGGCACGCTTCTACGCAACTGAAGCATCGGATGCATCTCTCTTCCCGGTAAACGAGTTGCGCTACTGAAAACTGCCCCTCAGGGTTGTGGCACCACCAGCAATGAAGGGGACACCCTTTGAAGAAGACGGCCGTTCGGATTCCTGGGCCGTCGTGGGTGGAGAATTTTACTATATCAAAAATCGTTCCAGCAGTCTGTTCGATACTATTCTCACGATGCCCGTGCTCGTTTAGAGCGCTGTATTGCTCTAACAACTACTACAACTACTGGTTCTCTGGCCTTCCACATCATTTGACCCGCGCTATATCTCCTTAGAACGATTTCCATATACTATTCGGGACTTTTGCGAGCCTCCTGACTACGTGTGCCGTCAAGTCCTTGTTGGTGTCTTGGCCTGTAAATTCCCATTTGAAAGGGCTGGATAAGAGATAAGAAGAGGTTCTGGTCGCGTTTGCTGGGTATTTGATTTGGATCCTATGCTTCATATGGAGATAATTGCAGTACTCGTAAGCGTCTGGGCACTTATTCTCTTTTACGCAAAGCGGGCATTTCGCAAACTTCGGTCATTGATTCGGAGGATATTCGGCTTAGCGAAGGTTACACTCTATCAAATTCACCCTGGAACTGCACCAAACAGTTTCTGAAACCACGAGCCAAACGCAGACAAAGCGGACGCGTTAGGAGTGTTTGAGGAAACTAGTCCACAACTAAGCCGGCTACCAATCTAACTTGAGTTTCCAAGCGGCCTATCCTATCGTCGCCTGTCAACCAAAGGACGAAATTTCGGTCTCGCTTGCATTTCAAGACTGACTCAGGAATCCTCCGTTTTTCAGTCGCTCGATGGATGTGAGCAAGGTCGCCTGGGTGATAGCGAGATCCTGCGCAGCTTGTGAGAGAGAGATAGTTCCTCCATGGGCGGAAATATAATCGAAAACTCTGCGGTCAAGGTCATGAGTTCCAGTAGTCGAAATTTCCGTAGTGTTTTGGGAAACAATTGCGCGCTGTGTGCCGCAGGAAGGGCAGATTTGGGCCATTTTTGGAAAGCTAAAGCTGCAGTTGATGCAAGGCTGCATGATGACATTAACCGGATAGTAGCTTGGTTGAGGCGGTATCTTGGGTTTGAGTTCGGCGAGAAATCGTTGGATTCTATCGCTAACCTTCTTCTTAAGGGAATGAAGTGCTGGGGTAAGTGTATCTTGCGTTCGAGGATAACCGCAGAAGTTGCAATAATACGCGGACCCGCTGTAGGTCAGCACATATCCGCAGCGGGGGCAGCGTGTAGTTGACTGCATTTAATCCCACTTGGAAGTTGCCTCGTTTACGTTTATGAGTTGCTGCAAGTTGATCACAAATAGAACAGTGTCAAGGTGACAGTCCAATCTCTGAAGAACTGCTGACAAGTTCGTGTTTGGTGTCCGGGGCTGTAAAAACAGTTTTTGACAACACGAGCCGCCAAACGAAGACGGCCTTGGGGAGCCTGTCTTAGGTGGGTTCTCGACATATTACGAGGTTCGGTGGATGATTCATCCATGCGGGTTATATAGTGGGCTGGGTAGAGGGCTAACTACGGTGTGTAGTTAATTGGTCGGTAATGATAAGCAGACAATATATGCGTACTTAGTGGCTTTGGTTGGCGTGGTTCTTGCGGCTGTAACCACGGCGTACAATGCTGTTCGTTCGTACATGTTCAGCCAAATGTTTCGATCCCGCCCTTCCTTCAATCCAGGAAACTTCACGGGAAATCAGTTTGGGAACTTTACGAGGGTTCGCCAGTTCGGAAACGTCAACCCGTATGGGGGCATCGTGGGTAGCGTGATGCTCGTAGCTGTGGTCATCGCCATCATCGGAATAGTCTGGCTCGGTCTATGCCTACGTAAGTCCAAGCCACCCAGCCCGTAGGCTTTTGACAGTCAGAGGATTGGCTTAAGAACACGAAATATTATTCCGTATGGCATAGAGGCGAGAGAATGCAGTCACTAATCCTTGAAGACTGCCAACACACGCGCGTGCACGAGATTGGGGAAGACTTCGACAAGGACGGAAGGCTCCTCAAACTCGTAAGATGCGCAAAGTGCGGTCTTCTAATGCGCGAATACCTGCCCAGACTCTAAGATAAGAGGCCAAGGGGCGTCCGGGTGTATGACACCCAATCATTGGATATGTATGCTGGCCAATACATTCGCACATGAAGAGGACCATATTCGCCAGGGAAGAGGTACATGATAACCAAAACATCCCAAGCCTGATGTTGCTCTCCAACCAAAACGGCCCAAAATCAACCCCGTCTGACTCCAAAAAATGCACCACCCCCGGTTCTGCTAAGTTGGATGGGGGGCACGTCTAGATTTTGTTGGTGCTAACAACTGGGGGGCACTTAGAGCTGGAGTTCAAGCACGACGGCTACCAAGAGAAAGAGCAGTCCTAGAAAGAAAGGAAAGAATTGGAAGAGTAACAGGCTTCGCACTCCTAGTGCTCTATCGTCACCTCCAACAACGCCTCCTAAAGCAACTAAGGTATATGCGCTCATAAAACCGGTAAAGAAGAACCCTACTGTTGCAAACAAAACTAGGTATTTCGTGACCGCCAATTTTGGAAGTGACGGTGAAATGAATGCCAAGACCAATGTAAGAAGCAGCGCACTCGTAGATAGAAAAGCAATGGTTACATCTTTTAGGAAGACGGTTTTGTCGCCCATTTGCATTCCTTCAACTTGTAGGGGGTACAGCGTTGTAGGTTCTAGTAACTTAGGTGGGTGGTTTGTTGGTCTGGTAACTTCTGGGGGCAGCCTAGAGACCGTCGACTATTTTCCTGATCTTCGTTTCGTCTTCTGGGCTTAGCGGCGAATCGACCCTAACGATAGTGGTATTGTTGTTGTCATCTGAAGATACAACCATTGAAATGTCTTTGAAGCCAGCGTTTCGGATTGCATTACTCACAATACGCGTATCAATGCTACGTTTGGTCTTGAATATTGTTGGCATGTCTATCAGAGCAATTCTTTGCAGACTTTCTTATTATGGATTCCCACTTGTTCCCTGTCAAGCCAAGTTCGATTCCAGCCGCTTGCGCTGGTGTCTTGCCATCGAGGGCTGTGTGTGGGCGTAGGTAGTCGTAGTAGATTCGTTGCCCTTCGATCTAGCGAAGAACGAGGACTAGAACCAATATTGCCTTAGTATGGTTCTAATTGTCGGACAGCAATCCGCCTTTACGCTATACTGGTCAACTTCAATGGCCTTAGATATAGAGGAAAATGCGCCTCGTATGGCCTCTACATCGGCATCAATCTCGCTTGTGCTACGTTCTAGGTCAGTGAGTCTAACCTCTCCCCTTCCTCTTTGAGCACGCATCAAATCTTCTACGGCATTTTCCAACTCTGGTCCACTGAAAGAAGCGGCTTGTTGATTGTGAACCTCAATCTTCTTCTCAACTTTCTTGATAAACTCAGGCATACCCCGTCTAAGTTCATCGCCTTTCATCATGTGCTTTACCGCAGACTCCCACAGATAGGCATCTTTCGGAACTCGTATCGACAATAGGTGGATTTCTGTTCTAGTTGGAGTGGACTTCCGTTCTACTCGGAGTTCTGAAAGAGGCTTGAAAACTTGCTCATTCAAGTAGTGATAGTGCCTATCTCGTCGTTCCATAAAAAAGTGGAAACTCCAACAAAAGCCTCTGCGCCTATGGCTATCGCTATGATAACTTCCGTTATGCCAACGATAACGGCTAGATTCGATACGAACCCTTGGGCCGCTGGGATGAGTACGAGTTGAATCAGGTAGACTGCCGCAACCGCTAATCCAACCGTAACTATGAGCATGAAGGCAAGTCCGAAGATGGCCTTTACGAACTTCACTAGGGAATGGCCGAGTTTCTGATACATGGCTATCTTTCATAGGTGATGATAGCCATTTAAAACGCCCCCCTACCCAGTTACCACTGAGAAAAGCCCCCTTCAAAAGTTACCAGAACCCCACCCCCCCTACCCCCCCTGTCAAGCGTGCGCGCACAACCCTGCTCCCATGATGGCCAAAATCCCGTAGCTTCGCCACAACCTTTCGCAAGGAAGAGGGTGGATCCACCCATCTTGGGGTGGTGCCAAACGGTGCCAAACGAAGGCAACCCTCGCCTCATTTTACGCCTCGATCCCCTCATACGAACCGGTCTACAGGCCCGGCTCAACGAGCCTTAGGCAGGTATCTTGGTTCCAGGGTTCAGTATCCCGTCCGGATCGAACATCCTCTTAACGCTCTTCATCAGTTCGAACTCTTTCCTCGTCATGAGCGATTCGAGCTTCTTCGTCCTTATCTTCCCGATTCCGTGCTCCCCCGTAATTACGCCCCCAGCCCTCGTCGCAATCTCATAGATCTCGTTCCTCAGGTCCTACACGTATTTTGCGCCCTCGCCTTCTTTTTTCATTATGTGGACGTGAAGGTTCCCATCCGCTGCATGCCCAAAGACTTCGAGCAAGGCGGCCCGTCTCGTCGCGACGTTCTCTATCTCTCCCATCACTTTCTCTAACTCAGCAGTGGGCACAGTTATGTCCAAGAGGTCCATCGTTTCGCTCTTCAAGGCGAAGTAAATGTCGCTTCTTATTCTGAGAATATTATCTTGGTCACTCTTTGATTCCGCAACAAACGTTTCGTAATTCGTGTTCTCTCGGCATATTTCCGCTACTTTGAGGCTTTCTGAAAGAACTTGATCTCTGTTGGGTTCGGACATCATTACGATTAGATGGCTTCTTCCCGTCTTTACCGGCCAATATGCGTTTAGGCGTTTTGCGGTTCTCTCCAGTAGGTCTCTCTCGACATACTCTACGGCGAGCGGGGTGCTTGAATGCAGTATCTTTGGGACGCTTGATAGTGCATCGTGTCGGTTGTCGTAGGGCACGATGAGGGTCATCGTTGCTCCAGGCTTGGGGTAGAGTCGGAGGATCACTTTGGTTATTACTGCAAGCGTTCCTTCGCTACCTATAATGAGCTGCATAAGGTCGTACCCTACGTTGTTCTTATGGAGCCGCCCTCCAAGCTTCAATATTTCTCCAGTCGGAAGCACGGCTTCCATTCCCCTAACCTGATTTCTCATCACCCCGTGTCTCACTGCTCGGGACCCTCCAGCATTCGTCGCCACGAGCCCGCCCACCTGGGCATGTTCATCGCCCGGATGGGGTGGAAAAGATAAGCCGACCTCTTCCGCTGCGTTCACAAGCCCTCCGAGCGTGACCCCGGCATCTGCGATCGCTAGGAGATTGGCTTCGTCTATCTCGATTCCGTTCATCCTCTCCATTGAGAGGATTATCCCGCCCCTCGTCGGGACGGCACCGCCCACAAGGCCCGTGCCGCCTCCTCTAGGGAAAACCGGCAGCCGACTCTTGCTCGCAAGTCGTAGCACCGAGGAGACCTGTTGAGTATCGGCCGGCCTTATCAAAGCAAGATCGTTAGCTGGCTTCGGCCTGACTGAGGGAGGGGTTTCATCGACTAGGTAATTTTGCATTTGTTCGATGTTAGTTACTACGTTAGGCTTCCCTACGATCCTCTCGAACTCTTCTATGAGAATTTTATCCATTATCTGACCCACACCGGGCGTTAACACATGAATTCGGTTGTATGTCTAGGAGCTATTGATTTTCGTAACTCATGACGTTGTCTTCGATCACAACCATTTCGACACCTGCATTCTCAAAGAGCTTTCTAGTCTCTTCGGCGGCGTGGTATCTCTTTCTTGCAACTACTCTTCTGATTCCGGCGCCTACAGTGATCATGGCGCATGCATAGCAAGGTTCGAATTTCGAGTATAGCGTTGCCCCCTCTACGGGTGTTCCGAATTTTGCGGCTTGGATTAGGGCATTGGCTTCGGCGTGTATGGTTCTGACGCAGTGTTGGCTAATGTTATCGTCTTCATCAACGACTCTTCTCATCATATGCCCCGCTTCGTCACAGTGCGGTTGGCCTGGGGGAGACCCAGCATAGCCAGTCGACAGAATTCTCCGATCTTTCACGACTAATGCACCGGCTTTCCCCCTGTCACACGTTGACCGTTCAGAGACGGTATCCACGATTTTTAGGAAGTATTCGTCCCAACTCGGGCGAGTCATAGGTTGTCAGTATGCTTGGATTGGATTTAAGGTCCCGCAAACCTTTTTCCGGCCAGTGAACTGCCTACCCTCGGCCCTAACCAATGACCAAGAAGCTCTTCTGGGATGATGCATACATCAAGGAATTTGACGCAAAAATCCTGTCTGTTGATGGCAATCAAGTGGTGCTCGACCAGACCGCGTTTAATCCTCGTGGAGGGGGACTGGTTGGAGATATTGGGACCTTGGGTAATGTGAAGGTCCTTGACACAATAAAAGGAGCCAACGATTCCATCGTACACGTAGTCGAATCGGCTGCTGCTTTGAGTTCAGGAAGTAGTGTGCATGGAAACCTTGACTGGGACAGGCGGCATAGGATAATGAGGATGCACACCTGCGCGCACCTTCTCAGCTCCATATTCAACAAGGAAACCGGCGCCCTGATCACAGGGAACCAAATAGAACCCGACAAGTCAAGGATAGATTTCAGCCTAGAGAACTTCGATAGAGAGAAAATGCTTCTCCACTGCAAGCAGGCTAACGAAGCTATTGCCAAGAACCCGAAGGTCAAAACATATTTCATGCAAAAGGAAGAGGCAATGAAGATTCCGGGTATCATAAAACTCGCAGCCGCTGCCCCACCCGACGTTAAGGAACTCCGCATCGTAGAAATCGAAGGATACGATATCCAAGCCGACGGCGGTGTCCACGTGAAAGAGCTTGGGGAAATAACCAGGATAGACCCGTCGAAATTCGAAAACAAAGGCAAAAGCAACAGAAGGCTCTACTTCACCATCCCATGAAACGGAAAGCGCTTTAGAACAAGTTTTCATGGCGACGAGATTTAATGTCAGAGCCACCTCCGAAACCCGACCGCGCAACTCACCCATTTCACACTTACGACATGATCTTCGAAATACCGCAAGCCATCAAACAGACACTCCAGACGATGGAAAAGAAAGTTGAGCCTATCGCGAGAAAGCTCGAGGATAGGAGCCGCATCTATTTCACGGGATGCGGAACTGCCTTCTTCGCTTCAATGCTCGGTTCACAGATCCTCTCGCCGTCAAGAGAGGTAAGCGTCCGATGCGCAGCGGTCCCCGCGCTCGAGCTTCAAAGCTACGGCTATCCAATCGACAACACATGTGCCGTAGTCGGGCTCTCTCATAGCGGTATCACGAGGACAACCGTCGATGCATTGAAGCATGCAAGGGGAAAGGGAGCGCTCACTATCGGCGTGACACATTTCGAAGGCAGACCCATCTCAGGCGCCTCGGACGAGACACTGGTTGTAGGAAACGGACCCGACATATCACGATGCCACACGAAGTGCTACGTGGCGTCCGCCGTAGCATGTATGCGAATTGGGATTGAATTACTGAAACATTCCGAAGGTCGCGAACCAGATCGCTTGCATAGGCTTGAGGCAGGCCTGAATCAACTGCCCGAGATTGCGGCGCGTGTGCTGAAGTCTGTAGATGGGCTTTGCAAGCGGTTGGCGGAAGGATGGCGCAGCTCTAATAGTTGTTACTTCGCAGGGACAGGGCCTAACGTTCCTAACACGCTTGAGGCCGCCCTGAAGATTATGGAAACAAGTTTCATTCCTGCACAAGGGTTTGAAACTGAACAATTGCTGCACGGCCCTTGGGTGTCAATGGACGATAGGAGCACCCTCGTAGTCTTGGCCCCGAATGGCATGTGTCACGGGCGCAATGTAGCCCTAGTGAAGGCAGCAAAGGAATTCGGGACACCCGTCATCGGTTTGATTGATGATGGGGACAGTGAGCTACGTTCTCTCTGCGATGAGGCCGTTCAACTCCCCGCCGTAGACGAGTACCTATCGCCGTTCACCAACATTATTCCGCTCTACCTCTTTGCCTACTATTCGAGCGTGGCGCGGGGGTTCAACCCTGACCTGTTGAGATATTCGACACCGGCTTACTGGCGTGGAAGGCAGGTAATTTTCCCGCCAGGCACACACTAGAATTAGTTAGGGTTTGATGAAAAAAGAAATAAGAAGAAAGGAAAGGGTTTCGCGGGTTTAGACGCCAAGAGATTACTTGACGACTTCACCAGTTGCGAAACGTGGACCAACAGTGTTGATCTTTACCTTCACCTTATCGCCAGGTTTGGTTTGTGGGACAAAGACTACGAAACCTTCGATCCTAGCAACTCCGTCACCGCGACGGCTAGTC
>Ga0187881_10004262_pt1 | contig 11716 bp, 10 predicted proteins | sample June2016WEW_19_1_2_FD_133017 | JGI IMG/M metagenome (GOLD analysis project Ga0187881, IMG submission 133017) | Peatland microbial communities from SPRUCE experiment site at the Marcell Experimental Forest, Minnesota, USA - June2016WEW_19_100 | ecosystem: Environmental > Terrestrial > Soil >...
CGAAAGAGATTTCCATGACCAGATCCTCGACAACATGGAAATCGAAAGGGAGCGGGGAATTACAATCAAGAGCCAGGCCGTCGCCATCCCCTTTAAAGCGCGGGACGGCCAGGACTACGTGCTGAACCTCGTGGATACGCCGGGACACGTGGACTTTTCCTACGAAGTCTCACGCTCGATTTCCGCATGCGAGGGCGCCGTGCTGCTCATCGATGCCAGCCAGGGAGTGGAGGCCCAGACGCTGGCCAATATGTATATGGCCCTCGAGCACAACCTGGAGATAATTCCCGTGATCAACAAGATCGATCTGCCGAGCGCTGACATCGAAGGGGTCAGGAGGCAGATAGGACACGACCTCGGGCTCGATGCCGAAGGGGCTCTCTTGGTCTCCGGCAAGCTCGGAACGGGCGTCGATGAGCTGTGTGAAGCCATCGTGCAGCGGGTGCCGGCACCGACGGGCAGCCCGGATGAGCCCCTGAAGGCTCTGATTTTCGACTCTCACTACGACGTGTATCGAGGGGTTATTGTGCACATTCGCGTCTACGAAGGAACCCTACGACCAGGCATGAACGTCCGGTTCTGGTGGAACGGTTCTGCGTACAAGGTCGAGGAGACGGGGATCTTCCGCCTCAGTCTCGTGCCGGCCCCTTCGCTGGGACCGGGCGAGGTTGGCTATCTCATAGCAGGGATCAAAACAGTGGCGGACACCCGGGTCGGCGATACGGTCACGGACAACGACAGGCCGTGCGCGGCGCCGCTGGCCGGCTTCCGGGAGGTCAAGCCGGTGGTGTTCTCCTCCATCTATCCCGTGGACGCAAACGACTACGAAGAGCTTGTGGACGCCATGGCCAAGCTGAAGCTCAACGACGCGTCACTTGTTTACGAAAAGGATTCCTCCATTGCGCTCGGCTACGGGTTCCGTTGCGGATTTCTGGGGCTTCTTCACCTGGAAATCGTCCAGGAAAGGCTCGAACGCGAGTTCGAGATGTCCGTCGTTTTCACCGCGCCCTCAGTCCAGTACAGGATCGGTCTCCAGGGCGGGAAGGAGATCCTGGTGGACAATCCGGCGAACTTCCCGGACCCCTCCCAGGTCATGAAAGCGGAAGAGCCTTTCATCGCGGCCTCCATGATCTCTCCTTCGCAGTACCTCGGGAACATCATCACCTTGTGCCTGGAGAAGCGGGGGACGCAGAAAAGCATGACTTACCTGGACGAGAAGCGGGTCGAGCTGGTGTTCGAAATGCCGCTTGCCGAGGTGGTTTTCGACTTCTACGACAGGCTCAAGTCGATCAGCAGGGGGTACGCGTCCTTCGACTACCAGATCCTGGGATTCCGCGAGACGCAACTGGTGAAGCTCGACATCCTGCTCAATGGCAAGGTGGTGGATGCCCTTGCGCAGCTGGTGTTCAAGGGAAACGCCTATCAGACCGCACGCCGCGTCTGCGAGAGGCTGCGGGACGTGATTCCGCGCCATCAGTTCAAGATCGCAATCCAGGGCGCCATCGGGAGCCAGATCATTGCGCGCGAAACCGTCAATGCCTTCCGCAAAGACGTGACGGCAAAATGCTACGGGGGAGACATCACCAGAAAGCGCAAGCTGTTGGAAAAGCAGAAAGAAGGAAAGAAGCGCATGAAAATGGTGGGTGAGGTGGAGCTTCCGCAGACTGCGTTCCTCGCAGTCCTCAAGACCTCAGAAGAATGACTCCAGCCTCCGCAGCCTCACCCGGTAGTAGCTGACGGCTGCCCTGGCCCTGGCGAGAAAGCTCCTGTCAGGCGGATCGTCCTCCGGGGCGTCAGGGAAATGCACCCAGGCATAATCTGCGTCCCCGATGAACGATATGCATTCCCCGGATGGCGACCCCGATTCGATGGCGGCGCTGAGCAGTTCATCGCCGCGGCGCAGGATTTCCTCTTCGGCAGCGATGAAAGCCCGAGCGGACCCGGCCGAGCATACGGGAGACGCGTCGATCGCAAGCGGCATGGCTCTGGCCTTTGCGCCCCGGACCCTTTCCTTCAGCTCCTTGTCGCTGATGCGCGGGGTTCCCAGATCCAGGCCCGTGGAACCTGCGTCCATCACCCTTGCGCCCGCGCCGAAAACCATCCTCTTCAGGCTTTCGCGGTAGGACTTCAGGACCGTATCTGTCTGAACGGGCCGTCCTGTCTTGTCCGCGACAATCGCTTTCCTCCGTGCGGCCATCGCCTGGAAGAAAGACCCATCCGCGGTGCTCACTCGCGTAGCGTCCGTGAGCATCATCAGATGATGCGGAGTCCCCCGAGCGTGCGTCACGGAGCGCGGGTAGCTGAAATCGAGACCTGTCAGGAAGATTTCTCCGCTGGTAAGGCGCATGGCCGCGTTGACTGCCGCGACGCCGACCGATCCGAGGGCTGGAAAGGGGCAGGGGAGAAGCCGCGCGCCTGCCATCCTGGCAAAAAGGTGCAGGGGAGCGAACTCCGAGGAAAAGAAACGCACCCTGTCCTGGAAAAGGCGCGCCGCCGACGGGTGGGAGGACAGCTCGCAGGCAAGGAGGGTCGTTCCCCGGGCCGGAGGGGGAAGGAAGTCGCGAAGGTTTGCCGTCTGTGCCTCAAGAGCAACCACGATATCCGGCGGCAGGCTCTCCACTGAGAGCCGCGGCAGGGCCGTGTCCACGGCAACAAGGATTACTTCTTTCCGTACGGCCCGAAGCGTGGGCAGGAAATCGTCCAGGGAGGGGCCGGCTCCCGCGACAACCACAGGCATCGAAGTCGACAACGACGCAAAATCTCCCGCGCGCGGGAAAAGGGACAGGTTGGAAAAGAGGTTCCGTACCTGCAGGCTCCCCAGGGCGATCAGTGTGAGCCTGTTTCTCCAGTACTCGCGCACCTGGTCTTCAAGGGCTCGACGCATGCGGCCATAGACGGCCGGCGCGAGTCTATAGCCCGCGCACAGGGGAACTTCGACGACCCTTCTGAACCGTGATGCGCCGATTTCCCTGAGCGTTCGCGCCACCGCCTCTTCATCGTCGGCACGGAGAATGAACAGTCTCGGGTCGCGCGGCAGGCCTTGCGCCATGGCGGCCGCCATCACCGACTGGTGCGCTTCCACGCAAAGCACCGCGCAGGCCTGCGGGAGCTTGGACAACAGCTCCTCAATGCCATACCCCAGGCCGACAGATGGCACAAAGACGAGAGTTCGTGGAAGGAATGAAAAAACGCGCGCCTTTCGGCGCGCGTATTCCACCGGGTCAGAGGCAGGATAGAGATTGACTCCTCTCCAGACTGCCGTGAGCCCGCTTTCCGTATGGAGCAGGGAAAGCTCCTGTTCCGTCATTGCATGCTTATTGCCGCCGCGGCATGATGTTCTGGGAGAACACTTCTTCGAAGTTGTCCGTGAGCTTCCCCGGGGCCATCAGCTGGGACGTGAGATCAGTCTGGGCGGATTGGCCCGCCACATAATCGATCCAGCTTCCCAGCAATCCGGTGGTCGTGTCCGGCATCTGACGCTCCCCCAGCAGCTTGAGGACAAGGACCTGGTCGTCAAGGACGACTGGCGCGGACGCCTGGTCCTTGCCAAGGGAGAAGGCGCGGTAGAAAAAGTCGTCACTGGAGACGGCGCTTGATGGGGTGTCGGACTGGGGAACGGCCTGCAGCGGCGCGAAAGAAAAGGTGTTCTGGAGGTTGACCGGGAAATAGTCCGTTTTCATCAGCTTGAGTCCCGCTTGTGCAACGGCCTTCTCGAAGCCGATCTCCGCCGCGCGGCGCGACAGCTGGGCGGCCCGCTCGTTGAAGTAGTCCTCGATCTTGCCTTTCTCGTATTTCGTCAAGTATGCCTTCACATCATCAAGCACGCTGGGATTGGAGAAATCCGGCTCAGTTGCGGGGGAGTCGCAGCGGTAGATCATCCAGCCGTACGTGCCCTTCAGCACGTCGCTCACTTCTCCGGTCTTCAGCACGAAGATCTGATTCGCCGTGTCCTTGTTCTCGAAATCGGCGCTCAGGTCGTATGCATAGCGCCATCCCATGTCGCCGCCGTTGTCCGCGTAGGCATCTTTCGAATACGTCTTGGCAAGTTCATCGAACGTGCTGACCTTGTCCACGATCTTCTTGCGTATCTGTCCTGCCTCAGCCTCCCCCGACTTGATGAGGATCCTGCTCACCTTGATCTTGCGGAAACGGGAGGTGTTTGCTTCCCCGTACTTTTTCACTTCCTCCGACGGGAAGCTATTAAAGGCGAAGCTTGAGAACTGGAAGCTTCTCTCCGGTTTTGCCATCGAGATGATGAAACTCGACTCAGCCGTGCCCGTCTTGACTGCGGAAAGGATGTCCGAGGCTATCTGTGAGGTCATGAGGCTCTCTCGGTAGAGCTTCCGCGTGGCAGCCCTCTCCTGGCCCGATGCCTTGCGGTACCTCTCCTCGCTGAACTTGCCGTTCTCATCCAGGTAGCCGGGATAGGAGACAAGCGCCTTGTCCACGGCGTCATCCGAGATCCGGAGGCCGGCCTTCTCTCCGAGGGCCAGCACGGCCACATGCATTGCAGTCTGCTGGAAAGCCTGGTACCAGACCGCCTGGACCATGGCCTCTGTGTTCTGCTGGGATGAGCTCTGTCGGACCTGCGCCGCAAGCCTGTCCCTCTGCTGAGCGAAGTATCCGCCGGGATAGTACGCGACATCGTGTCCCTCATACGACCCGAACACGATGGAGCCTCCAATGCCCCCGCCGCCGCGCGTCATGGGGCCGCCCGGTCCCGCCAGGACGAATGTGACGACTATGACAACAAGGACAACGACGGTGAAGCCGTAGAGCAGGGGGTGGCTCTCATGCCTTTTTTCGATGGCGTCGGAGACGGCATCTCCTTTTTTGGCCTGTGCTCGTCTAATGTCTCGTGATGGCATTGCCTTTTCCTGTATGGAATGTGAATGTCGACAGGAAAAAGTTACCACGCAGCCCGTATCAGTGTCAATGAGCGTGGTCCCCAGGGCTCGCGGCCCTAGCACGGTACTCCGTGCGGCGGCATGCCGCCCCCTGCACGGCTTTCGGCAGTGCTAGCGCCCTTTCTGTACGCCCCTACCACAGCGAAGCTGCGCGGAAGGCGTGCTAGGCTTGACATTGCTCTGTCATGGCTGGTACATTCGTTTTCAACGGGGGCGTGGCGAAGCTGGTTATCGCGCTGGCCTGTCAAGCCGGAGGCCGCGGGTTCAAGTCCCGTCGCTCCCGCTCTTTTTTTCCTTGTTTTTATGAGGAATTTGGAAGGAGTGTTCCCTCCCGTAGCCAATTGTGTAGCCAAATAGGGCGACTCGGGAGGCGACAATGGGGCGATACAGAAAGGCTTTCACTCTCTATTCCTGTAAACAAAAGGGCAGACGAAAAAACCCCAGAGACAAAGTAGTTTGGTACTATCGGGCCTATACCCCGGATGGTACGCGTACCCCCGGGATCTCTACCGGGATCACCGTCAAGGGTAAAGCCGAGCAGCAATGCAATGAGCTTCTAAGGGCAGGCAAGCTCATCCCTCCTAAAGTTGTCGAGCGCATGAGGATGCCGACCCTCCGTGAATGGGCCAAGTCAGAGAGCTGGTGGCAATGGGACGCTTGCAAATACATTCACCGCCGGCTGCGGCGCGATAAGAACGCCCGGCTATTCAACGTAGATACGCCGATGATGCTCTGCGGGATTTGACTACCTATATCCTGCCTGCGCACGGTGACAAACTACTCGACCAGATCACAACGGAAGATTGCGAGAATCTAATCCTTGAATGGGAGAGGCAGGGGCTTTCGCCAAAGTCAATCAGCAACAAGGCAAGCGTCTACAGGATCATGCACGGTGAGGCCGAGCGCCTAGGGAAGATCGAGCGCAACCCGTGGGATCGGGTTGAATCCTCTAAGCCGGCACATCATCCTAAAGGAATCCTTTCGATGAAAGAAGCCCGGCAGCTCTTGAACCCGGCCACTATAGGACGCGCGTAAAGGCCCCAAGAAGCCCCGGTCAGAATTCGTACTGGTGGCGGCCATAGCAGATCGGCTAGATCTTCGCCAGAAAAAGTACTGTCGGAGCGCCGGCTGGTGTCCCTGATTGATAGTTGAGAACAAGGGACTTTCCATTCGGGCTAAGGGAATAATCGGCGTTGGCGACTTGTGCGGCGCCCGGAACGCCGTTGAAAACTGTCGTCGTAAATACAATCGAACTGGAGTCGCTTGTGTACGTTCCTGAATAAGTGTTCGCGGTGCTCCCAAAATTGTAGGTTTCGGTGAATGTCAGTCCCGCAGCAAGGGTCATTGTGAATGAATCCGGATTCGACGGGAGTGTGAACTGCCAGGTTCCGATGATGGAGCCGGTGGATTGATAACTCGGGAACAGAAGGTTGCACCCTGCCAGTTCGGCAAGAATGGAGAAGGTAATTGAAAAGGCGAGAATGATCTTTAGAAGATTCAACGCACTCTGCGTCACATATTGCGGATGTCTTGATAACACAGGACGCAACATAGCATGAATTTTGGTAAGATTCAAAAGTGTCGAGGTTATGAACGGCGAGTCAGATCGGCGACCCAGACCCGCGCGGCGGGGCAAGGTGAGACTTTCGCGAAGCTTGCCGTATGGACCCCCTTCAAAAAAAGCCTCCCGGGGGCTGGTCCTTTGATTACGCACAGGACAACAAGAAGCTGAAAGGCACTAACGCCTATCAAGAACTCAAGAAAGCGTCTCAGTAGGGGTCTCTACGGGGAGAATCATACAGCGGGCCCGCGGGGATCGCGCCACGGCTCGCCACGAGCGACGTTCCAGAGTGTTTCTCGCAGGCACGGAAGTAAGAAGGCGCTGCCCACGATCCCCCTCCTGGCGAGGATACGTGAGATTCATGCGCGGTTTTTCCCGGGCTTCTGCTCGAAATACGCACGAGCGGTCATACCGTAGTCGAAGTCGCACTTGTCGCACAGGTAGTAGTTGCTCACGATCGCATGAGCCGCGTCCTGGCCGCACTGCGGGCAGAAATGCCGCCCTCGGATACGGGCCTCGAAGTCAAGGTCATTGGCCGTGGCCCTTTTTGCCTTCTTTCCCGGCACCACGGGAAACTCCAGCTGCTCCTCGTTCATGCGGGTTTTCACCTTCGCCGTCCTCGGGCCCGCCCGCCGGATCGTCCCCTCCCGTTCGATGCGTTGAGCTTTGTCCAACTCCGCAGTTGCTCCTCTTTGCTTGGGATTAGATCGAACTGCAGGCCCCCGTCACCCTTAGATAACGGTCACCGTTGTGTAGCGAGTCCCCGAGCCACTGCCATGACCCACCGCACACTCGCTCTGAGTAATGAAGTGTATTTCCTTCACTCCTGCGAGGAACTGATTCAGTTCTGTTTCAAGTGGCACGTCTTGGCCGGTCTTGCCACTTCTAGCCTCGAACACTTTTGCCTTCATGATGTTTCTCCTTCCCCCCTCGCGCGGAGCCTTATACATTGCATCCCCGAAATTCGGCTTCTCTTTCGCCATCTTTTTCCCTTCATATACGGCGAGCATACACCCTCCGTCCAGAGCCCATCAGCGCCTTGAAAACGTGCTCGGTGGCGGGCCGTGGCGAGATTTTCCAGGGCTCTGCCGCCCTGTGATACCCCCCTTCCTTGGCTTGCCCGGGCATCAGTGACGGGCATATGATGAGGGGAAGGCGCGGCGGGATCGCCGAGCGCATAGAGAAAGAGGGGTTACAGTGATGCGTAAGACTAAAGAGCAAATAGAGGATGATTTGCAAGACGTCAAGGACCAGGCCTTTCTGACGCAACACTCACGGCCTACAAGACGTAGTGCTGCGGAGAGCCTCGACCAATTGCGCGAGCGGCTCGTTAGACTATTGGAGCTTGCCCGGGCAGGAACGAAGGCAGTAGACCCCATAGCTCGCAGTTTCGAGTCTGGGAGAGTAACCGGCCTAGAGGAAGCAATCGAGCTGATCGACGAGGCTCTACAGGCGGAAGGGGCAACGCGGATCAAGGCGGCTGTGCAGGGTCGGCCTTTTTCTAGAAAATCCCGGCGATCTGCCGATGAAAGAGGGGAGACTATGTCACCAGAGTTCATGTCGGCAGAGGAGAAGGCATCGCGCGAAGAACTAGTCAAGGCACTTAACGACATCCTAGATTCCGCCGGAAGCCTTGAAGAGCTTGAAAAGCAAGAAGAGAAAATGAAATCCGCCTACGGCTTTTACAAACTGGTGACCTTTCATGACCCCGTCTGGAAGTACCAACGGTTTAAATCAAGAGTCAGTGGTGATTTTGTAATTAACCGAAGACGTGTGAGTCTCGGGACCAGTCCTACCCTGATCGATGTGCGGGTCTACATGAAAGAGAAGTTAGGAATTGACCCCCAGGGCGTGTAGGGAGGCCCGTCCGGGGCTTTTGTGTTGGGACACTCTTCCGGGATCGAGGATGCGGAGGACTCTACAAGCCGAGCAAGCGGCGTCGAAAAGATAGTTGACTATTTCGGCCTTAGAAAGAACTGGAATATTGAGGGGTGGGGCTGAGCATGAGTAATGAAAATATACGATCCGATCTCGTCTCTCTGTTGGAAAGCGCCCAGGCAGGTACAAAGGCAATAGATCCCATAGCTCACAGTTTTGAGTCTGAGAGAGTAACCGGGCTTGAGGACGCAATCAAGCTAATTGACAAGGTGCTCCATGCGGAGCGGGCAGCGCGGATCAAGGCGGCGGTGCAGGGGCGCAACATTACACAGGACTATTGACTAACTCCTTCCCCTCTGGCATATTACTGAACGGACATACACAAGAGGGCATGAGAGGGAATGGAGATTTGACGGGTTCAAGTCCCGTCGCTCCCGCTCTTTTTTTTTATCAAGAACGCAAGGCTTCGCAGACGTTGCGGCGCTCCGCGGGAATCGGAAGGCACGCGGAACGCGCCGCAGCAGAATCGTGCTTCGGGCTGTAGCGCAGTTGGTAGCGCGTTCGGTTCGGGACCGAAAGGTCGCTGGTTCAAATCCAGTCAGCCCGACTTCCCGTCACTGCTTGGCGGCCTCTTCATGATCGCCGTAGACAAGGGCAAAGGACTCCTTGGACGTCGAGGAGAGATGCCAGTGCTTCGGGGACATCGCCAACGCCCCGGGCCGGCAGCTCACGACGCACTGGCCGCAGTAGACGCAGCGGTCCGTTCGGTAGCGGAAGATGAACTTCTTTGCGGCCCTGTCCACCACGGTGATCTGGATGGCGTCGGCCGGGCAATCCTTCACGCACAGCATGCAGCCGGTGCACTTGGCCGCCTCCCACTCCAGCCTCCCCCGGGTACGCTCGGGAGCGGGCTTCACGACAAAGGGATACCTCTCTGTGAACGGCCTGCGGACGAGGGAACGCATTATGTCGCTAAGCATGGAACCGATCCGCATCATAGGGAGACCCCCATCGTCTTCAGTGCGATCAGAATGAGGAGCTGGACGAGCGCGAGCAATGCGCCGATTCGCCACCAGAGGCCCACCGTCTGGTCGATGCGCAGCCTGGCAAAAAGGGACTGGAGCGCTGCTGTCACAAAGAGAAGCGCCAGGGTTTTCAGGAGGAACTGGAGAGGGTTGGCAAGGCCGCCTAGGTAGAAGGCGGATATCAGCGTCAGTCCGACGAACAGCTCGATGTCTCTTCCCAGGCGGAAAAAGGCAAGCCCTCGGCCGCTGTATTCCGTGAGGGCCCCTGAGACGATCTCCGTTTCCGCCTCCGGAGCGTCGAAAGGTGAAAGCTCGAGCTTCCCCATGAGCCCGATGAGCGCCACAAGAAAGCCAAAGGGCTGAGTGACGATCATCCAGAGCCGTCCCTGTGCATACCCGTTGATCTCTGCAATTTTCCAGCTCCCCGCCACAACCGCAGGCCCCAGAAGCGCCAGGAGGAACGGGGCCTCATAGGAGAAAAGCTGGGTGAGCGCTCGGACGGCGCCAATGATAGAGAACCTGTCTGACGTATTGGCACCTGCAAGTCCTATGCAGAGGGTCATCATCATGAGCAGATACACGGTTGCAACCACGTCGCCCCGGAAGCTCCAGGTCGGGTTGAGACCGGCCATAGGCACATACAACGCGGTCGCAAGCGCGGCCGCCAGCGCCACCACAGGCAGCCATATGAACAGGCCGGGGTTTACACCCTGGGGCACTATCTCTTCCTTCACCAGCAGCTTCACGAAGTCTGCCAGTGGTTGAAACCATCGCGGGCCGACGCGGTTCTGAAACCTCGCGATGAGCTTCCTGTCCACGTACTCATAGGCCAGGCTCCCCACGACGACGAAAAGGCCTCCGGGAAAAAGGAGATACGCGACGACTGCCAGCAGGCTTTTCATTCCGGGCTTCCTCCGCCGGTGCGGCGAACGGTGATCAGACGGTCGTTGCACGAAAAGCAGGGATCGATTCCCACCACCACCATGGGGATGTCGGCCAGCTTCAAGCCCACGGCGACGTTCAGGACGTACGCCCAGTTCGCAAGGCTTGGAGTACGGACCTTGAGCCGGTCCGGCATGGTTCCGCCGGTGCTTCGCAGGTAGTAGAAAAGCTCCCCGCGTGGCGCCTCCACCCGACTGACGGCCTCACCCTCGGGGATTCTGCGCGGGACGTCCACGCTCAGGTCCCCGGGGGGCAGGGCGGCCAGGATGGCACGGATGAGACGGCAGGACTCAAAAAGCTCTTTGATCCGGACCACGAACCGGGCGGCGAGGTCGCAGCCCTGGTCAACCACAGGGGTCACCGGGAAATCGCGATAGGCGCTGTACGGCGCGTCCACCCTCAGGTCCCGGCGGACCCCTGACGCCCGTGCCGTGGGGCCGACAACCCCAAGGACATCAGCCTGCTCCTGGGGGAAGATCCCGACCCCGCGGGTCCTTCGCAGGAAGCTCTCATCTGTGCTGACGATGTTGAGGTAGTGGCGGATGCGGCCCTCCAGGCTGTCCATGCCGCGGAGGATGGCATCAGCCCGCGGGGCATCGATGTCATACTTGACCCCGCCAAGCACGTTCACCGAATAGTTGACCCGATTGCCGCTCACCTCGTCCAGCAGGTTCATGATTGTCTCACGGTCGCGCCAGCTGAGCATGAACAGGGTGTCGAATCCCGCCTGGTGCGCGGCCACCCCCAGCCAGAGGAAGTGGCTGTGGATCCGCTCCATCTCGGCAAAAAGCACCCTGATGGCGTGCGCGCGCGGCGGCGCGGTGATGCCCGCCAGCTGCTCCACGCCCAGGGTGTACGCGGTGGCATGGATATGGGAGCAGATGCCGCAGATCCTCTCCACGAGGTAGAGGTTGTGGATCCAGCTGCGGTTTTCAGCCGCTTTCTCGATCCCCCGGTGCACGTACCCGAGGCGGAGCGAAACGTCCTTGACGATCTCCCCGTCCACTTCAAGCTCGAAATGCGCAGGCTCCTTCAGAGCCGGGTGCTGCGGACCGATTGGCACTATGAACTTGCCTCCCCGCTCCGGTGATGAGGCAGCTGCGGGCGCAGGCTGGGGCGCGGCAATCTGCTCCCGTATTGCCGAAGGCGCGTTTTTCTTGCGCATCGGAAAGAGGTTCTCCGGCCAATCCTCTGAGAGGAGGAGACGGCCTTTGGCAGGGATGTCCGTGATGTGCATGCCAAAGACCTCTGCGAGCTCCCGCTCCTGGAGGATGGCAGAGGGCATGATGCGGGAGATGCTGGGCACCGTGGGATGCTCTCCCCACGCCTTCACTCTCAGGGTAAGCACCGTAGCTCCACGGCAGAACTGGTAGAGCACTTCGAAAAGGGGCCGGGAAGGCGCG
>Ga0187881_10004263_pt1 | contig 11715 bp, 11 predicted proteins | sample June2016WEW_19_1_2_FD_133017 | JGI IMG/M metagenome (GOLD analysis project Ga0187881, IMG submission 133017) | Peatland microbial communities from SPRUCE experiment site at the Marcell Experimental Forest, Minnesota, USA - June2016WEW_19_100 | ecosystem: Environmental > Terrestrial > Soil >...
CAACACGGCTCCGTCCGTCTATGCCGAAACATACTACTCACAAAGGAGAATCGCCTAAGTCCTCATACAGGCCATCGAGGCTCTCGGCTGAAGCAAAGCTGTATCACTTGTGGGCATCCAACGCGATATACTCCATCTGCTGCGCCTCCTCTCGTAGAGAGATCGGATGGCCCCATCATATCCGGTGAGGCAGCGAGGCGCAGCGCTTTCATATCATCAATTTTCGTCCGTATTTGACACATGATTGCCGGCACGCGGCCGGATATCTATATTAGCTAAAAGAACTATATGAAATCTAAAACTGTTTCGAATCATTTTCTGTGCATCTTGTCACCGATTCTTTTATTTGCGGTCTTGGGCATGCTAAGCGGCTGTCCTTTGAGCTCGAACGCCGGCTCCAACCTCAACATATTGAATACCTCGCTCGCAGCCGGCGAAGTGGGAACGGGCTATGCTGCAACTTTTCAAGCCACCGGCGGCATGCCGCCGTACACGTGGGCCCTCGCAAGCGGGACACTCCCTTTCGGAGTTGTTCTATCGGCGGGCGGCGTTCTCTCTGGCACCCTGTCCAACGGCGGTACTTCTACATTCATGATCAAGGTGACCGATTCGGCGAGCGCGAGTGTCGAAAAACAATTCTCAATATTGGTCTCCGGACTTTCCATTACCACAAGCTCTCTCCTCAACGGCCAGGTCGGCGTTGCCTACAACCAAAGCTTGAATGCGACATCCGGCGTTCCGCCCTACAGCTGGAGCCTCGCGGGAGGCGCGATGCCGGGCGGCTTGTCGATTTCCCCAAGCGGCGCCGTTTCCGGCACCCCCGGCGCTGCCGGGACTTTCTCGTTCACGGCGCATGTGGTGGACTCGGCGAGCTCGTCTGCATCGGCGCAGCTCTCCCTCACGGTCATCGGGGCCGTTCTGACGATCACGACAGCCACGCTACCTGATGGACAAACAGGATCGGCTTACACCTCCTCGATGAGCGCGGCCGGCGGCACGCCGCCGTATACCTGGAGCCTCGCGGGAGGCGCACTCCCGCCCGGCATGATGCTTGCCCCCGGGGGCACCGTCTCGGGTACGGCAGCCAATGGGGGGTCGTATACCTTCATGGTTCAGGTGATGGATTCGGCAAGCGCGAGCTCCTCCAAGCAGTTCTCCATCAACGTGACCGGTCTGTCGATAACCACGACTTCACCGCTGGCGGACGGAAAAGTGGGGTCGGCATACAGCCAGGTAATGAGTGCGACCGGCGGCATCGCACCGTATAGTTGGAGCATATCCGGCGGCACGATTCCGCCCCGCCTGTCGCTGTTGGGTTCGGGTGTACTCTCGGGATCTCCATCCACAAGCGGCATTTACAGCTTCACCGTGCAGGCGACGGATTCCGCCGCAAGCACGGCTTCTAAGAACTTCTCACTCACCGTGGCTCCCTGATCGCCTCTGGCTGCCGATGGACCCCTATGCGCATTGCTTCCGGTTCCACGCGGCGGGTCCGCATCGGGAGGCCCATGCCTTTTGCGTGGCGGTCCTGTTGTAGCGACCGCAGGACTCCGCGAACGGTGGGGGACGCCTCCCTGCAACGCGGATGGTGGCCCGTCGAGCAACTGTCGCCGGAGTGCGGGGCAGGCAGAGGGAAGGTGAGGGGCCGAATGTCCGGACTTGCCGTTCGCCGAGGACTTGGAGCGGAGCACGCGACCCGCACGCCGAACGAGTGGTGGTAAGCGCACCATGACGATGCAGTCGCTCGACGGCACTGGCCTTTCGCGGGGCACGCCCAAGAGAAAAGAAGTCAACGCCTTGCTTCGCCGATGGTACTGCTGCGTGACAGCGGGAAAGTAGGTCGTTGCCAGGCTTTTTTGTTTGTTTTCTCGTCGCTTGCGTATCTGCTTCACCCACGCTTCTAGGTCATCAATACGTTGTTTCAAGTCAGTCGGAGCCGGAAACGGAGAGCCGTCGGCCACAGGATGGTCATGGCCGGTCATCCATCTCGATGACTCTTTCATTCCTGCCTCGAGGGCGGCGCAGTCCCTTTCGGTGAGGAACTTCATTTACAATTACTCCTAAACCGGTTTATAAATGGATATTGTGCTTGAACACACCCTTGGCGCTCTCCGATCGGCATCGATTTACCAGATTTTCGTCCGAAACTACACGAGCGAAGGCACCTTGCAGGCCGCCGCCGCACGCCTGCCTGAACCGGCGGAACTCGGCTTCGACTATGTCTATTTGACGCCCGTTCACCCGATCGGCCAGCTGCGCCGCAAGGGCAGCCTCGGCAGCCCGTATGCGATCGCCGACTATCGCGCGGTCGACCCCCTGCTCGGTGGCGAGGCAGGCTTGCGCGCTTTTATCGACGAAGCTCATCGCCTCGGTCTGGGCGTCATCATGGATGTCGTCTACAACCACACATCGCCCGACGCGGCGCTCGCCCGGGAGCATCCGGAGTGGTACTGGAAAGGTCCCGACGGCAAGCCCGGGCCCCGGATAGCCGACTGGTCGGACGTCGCCGACCTCGATTATTCGCAGAAGGGGCTGTGGGACTATCAGATCGAGACCCTCGAGCGCTGGGCGCGCTTCGGGGCGGACGGTTTCCGCTGCGACGTCGCCAGCCTGGTGCCGGTTGAGTTCTGGGTGGAGGCCAGGCGCCGTCTCGCTTCCATAAAGCCGGTGCTTTGGCTGGCGGAAAGCGTCCACAAGGAGTTCGTGACCGAATGCAGGCGCCACGGGCACTATGCGGCCTCTGATCCGGAGCTTCACGCCGCCTTCGACATCACGTACGACTACGACGGCCGCTCCGAGCTCGAGGCGGCATGGAAGGGCGAGAAAAGCCTCGGCTACTACCTGAAGCATCTCGAAGTCCAGGAAGCCCTCTACCCCGAGCGCGCGGTCAAGCTCCGCTTTCTCGAGAACCACGACCAGGAGCGGGCCGCCTCGCGGTTCGGCAGGGGCTCGCGACTGCGCAACTGGACGCTCCTCTCCATGCTATTGCCGGGCGCCTATATGGCTTACATGGGCGAGGAACACGCAATGGAGCGACGGATCGGCCTCTTCGACCTCGAGCCGATGCTACCCGAAGAGGGCGACCCGAGCTTCGCGTCCTTTTTCGCCAAGGCTCTATCCCTCTCCAAGCGCATCAAGACCGAGGCGCCGCTCTTCGACGCCCGCCTCCTCGGCGAGGGAGTCGTCCTCGCCGAGCGGTTGGGCGAAGGCGCGCGGTACGTGGCGGTTCTCAACTTGGACGGCCGCTCGGGCTCGCTGGCCGTGCCCGAAGGCTGCAGTCTGGAGGGAAAGGTGCTTATGGGGACCAGGCCCGAGCGGATCGGCCGCTCGATCATGCTTAGGCCCGAGGGCGTAGTCATCGCCCGGCCTACTCGCTGAACGCAGTACACCGATATTAGGTCTGCAGGCCGGCGAAATACTCGCGGTAGGCGAGAGCGCCACCCTCGAGCTCCTCGGGCTGCAGGATGAGCCCAACTGCGAAGAAGGCCTCACGCTCCATGTCGAAGAAGTTGCCGGGGTGGGTCCAGAGGCCCTTCTAGCGCAGTAGGCCGAGGGCGAGCTCCTCTTCGGAGAGAAGGCGCGGGGACTCGATGAGGGCGGTCCATCCGCCTTCGCGGCGGAGCACTCGGTGCGGGGAATCGGGGCCTTCGAGCAGGACGCGAAGCCTGGCGAGGTTGGCGGCCGTGCGCTCGCGGCAGGGTCGAATGATAGGCAAATCGAATGATAGATAAATCGATTTTCTGTCGGCTGGGCGCCGGCGGGGTGAGTGCGTCAGCGCCGGACCCCCGGGGTCCCCCGCGGGCGTGATCGGAGTCCCCGGCGAAGCGCTTCGAGCCGTGGCAGGCCGCAGCAGCTGCCCGTTGATGAGTCCCGGCGGTGCCCTGCCTATCTTGATGAGATGGCGCAGGATCTTGGCAACCTCAGCAGGATTGGTGATGACCGCGATGAGCTTCATTTCGGATCGACAACGGGGACAGATCAGCGGATCGACCTCGTACACCTTCGCCATTCGCCTGGCCCATGCTGAGCGACAGGTGCGCTGCGTCACGGTTTGCGCCTCGGGTGGTCCAGCGTCGGCGGTTCGCCCGAGGACAGTGGGAGAGGCGGCGCGGGCTCTGCTCAAGGGGACACAGCTGCTTGGCTTTTTGCCGCAAGCTGAAAAAGCCAATGGCTGAAAAGACTTGAAAACCCCCCACGCTGTGTGCTAAAATGTAGCATACATATATAGAGTTTTGTCGATTTCAACAGTGCTCCGGCGCAGCGAATTTCCGCAGCCGCCATCGAAAAACAAGATTGCTTTCTTCCATACGAGGAGACTGGAATGAGGAAAACCGCGCGGGCATTCGCCATACTGGCTGTCATTGCAATCCTGGGGTGTTCATCCATGCCGGCCAAGATCGCCGCGCGGGATTGTCTTGTCATCATCAAGACTGAGCTTGTCAATCCGGACAACCTGCCAGGAGATCTTGCAATGAGCTTTCAGTTTTCCGGGGACTATCCGGAGTCTTGGGTAGGCCAATACTCCCAGGACTTCAGCGCGGTTAAGGTCCGCGCGCCGGGAGCAGTCCTTGAGGCAGTTTGTCTGCGAGATCAGAGTGGTTTTCGGGACGCCATATTTCCCCCGCAACCGGTGAACTTCAAATTACCCTATGAACCGGGACGCTTGGTCATAGCGGACCTTGTCTTCATTCGTGAAATCAGGAAAACCGAGACTGGTCATCAAACTTCGATAATTGGATTCTGCCTCATTACCAAACAAGAAAAGGACGCTCTGATACGCCAACTCAGGGCGGACAACAGGTTTGCAAGCTGGATTCCATCTACCCAGGGCCCAGAGAATGAAACCGGCTCCTCGGGCTTGTCACGAGATGAACTGGAGGCAAAAACGCACCTCAAGCGCGGAGTGGCGCTGGCCGCCAGCGGTGACAATGATAAGGCGCTTGCTGAGTATGATGCGGCCATCCAACGAGATCCAACGTTTGCCCTTGCGTTCAATAGTCGTGGCAAGGTATGGGAGAGGAAGGGACGGACGCAAAAGGCCGTCGAGGACTACCGAAAGGCAATGGATCTCGCCCCTTCGTTCGCGGAACCCGCCTTCAATCTCGGTCTGCTTCAAGCAAGAACGGGGCGGTACGAGGAAGCCATCTCGTTTTTCGCGAAAGCCATTGGGATCAATCCCGAGTACGGCGCCGCGTACTTCTGGCGCGGTCTCGTCTGGGCTGAAATAAGGGAATATGACAAGGCTCTCATGGATTATGACAGGGCCATAGAGATCGACTCCATGTTTGCTCCCGCGTACAACAGCCGCGGGATTGTCCTGGATGCACGAGGCAATCAGGGCAAGGCAATCGAAGACTATGACAAGGCGATCGGGCTCGATCCCGGGAACCCTGGCTACTACAACAACCGTGGTCTTGCAAAGGGGGAAATGGGCGACTACACGGCGGCATTTACCGACTTCGACAAGGCGATTGAGCTCGATCCCAAGAACGCCGCTGCCCGTTGCAACCGCGGATTGGCATGGGCCAAGAGGGGGCAGTACGAGAAAGCAGTAACGGACTATGGCAAAGCGATTGAGCTCTTCCCCACGTTTACCATGGCGTACAAGAACAGAGGCGATGCCTGGGCAGCAACGGGTGACTCCGACAAGGCGATCGCAGACTACAGCAAGGCACTCGAAGTCTCTCCCGGGTTCGCTGAGGCCTATTTCAGCCGCGGCGAGGCTCGGGCCAAGACTGGTGCCTACAAAGACGCAATCAATGACTTCGGCCAAGCCATCAAGCTCAGGCCGAACTACGCCGCGGCGTACAAAGGCCGCGGTGACGTCTGGGCTGCTTTGGGGAGCTCCGAAAAGGCCAAAGCAGACCATGAGAAGGCTGGCGAGTTGGGGTTGCTTAGGTAACATTACCAGAGCTCGCTACTCTTCCCACCTCTTCCTTCTCCTGCCGGCGAATTTGCACCTGCTATTGCAACCAATTCTTACCCGCTAGGTATACTCAAATGCGGCTACAGAAGAGACGGCGCGCTAAGATCATAGGGAGGTTTACAATGAGACGACTTTTCATTGCGGCAATGGTTATTGTGGCGTTTTCTTGTGCGATCGTGGCGACGGTAAGTGCGGATACCGCCGCTACTCCGAACTCATTTCAGAGTTCTTTGGATTCCCCGAATGCGTGGATCGGTAAAACAACGGTTGATCTCTTGACCAACCTGGGCACTCCCACGTACACGGTTCCGACGAGCAGCGGTGAGACCCTGGCTTACGTCAAGCACATGGGTGAGGGCACTCAGACCTCTGTCAACGTCGAGCAGGATTTCGACGTCAGTCAGGGCGGCCAGATAACGGCCGTACGAGTTAGCCAAAACTGAAAAGGCAATTAGTCCATGCGGGCAGGATAGTGGAAACACCATTCTCGCTTGCTGGGCATGTACGGGCGGCAAGAATGATATTCCAGCCTGGCCGCCTGAAGGGAACTTTTTCCGCCTCGAGAAAGCCGCACTGAGGCCCGCCGCGCAAGTGGCGGGCCTCTTATGTCTACCCCTTTCCAATGACTTGTACAGCTTCTCCTAAGTCTGATGAGGTATCCAACGCAGCTGTTGGAGTTGAAACTGATTTCGCCTGCATCTGGCGGGCAGATAATCGATTCTGCGCTTCGCGTCTTTGCAGAAAAGGGCTTCTTGGGCTGGAGGGGAACATCCAGAGAATGCGGCTGAGTCTCACGCCTGAATCCACAGGGCGTCCGCACGAGGTGCTCAGCGCGTTGGATCGACCATTGAAAAATTCAACCATGGACCGTAGACGCTGGACAGTGGAAGAAACCGAATAAAGAGTGTAAACAGTTGGGGATGGAACCCTGGCGGTTTTCATTTTGGTAGAATCGGAGAAACGTACCTACAAAACAAGGCTCGGCATGGAGAATGAGAAAAAGCCCTTCGGTCTGTCGGCCGTCGCCTGGGTGATTCTTATCGGCGCGGGTTCCTGATTCACATCCTCACCGGCTCCCTTTACGGATACATGAGCGATGAACTATACACGATCGCGCTGAGCAAGCACCTGGCCTTCGGATACGTCGATGCTCCGCAGCTAGCGCCGCTCCTCATGGCCGCCAGCCGGTTCATGTTCGGGGAATCACTGCCGGCGCTCCACATCCTTCCGGCGCTGGCAGGCGCAGGGACGCTCGGCCTCGACTGCCTGATTGCCCGCGAGTTCGGCGGCAAGGTGTTCGCTGGCGGGTTGACGGCACTGGCCTTCCTCGCCGTCCCCGTATGCCTGAGGCGCTCCCCAGCATGCGAAGGAGAAAAGCAGGAACGCACTCAGGAATATAGCGGGCAGTCTTATGGATTGCCGACTATACTATCCGCCTGCGCTGGCCGGCGAGGCCGCCACGGAGGGTTGCCCTATTTGATCGACCCCGTCAATTGAGGGGCAAGGAACCTCTGCAGCGTGGTGAAAAGGATGAGCAGCGGCAGGGCGGTGAGGAAGGCGCCCATCAGGGTCAGATTGTAGACCGGCCACCCCGAGGCGGAACTGATCGTCGTTATCCCCAGAATCAGCGGGAATGCTTCGTAGCGGTTCAACATGATGAGCGCAAGGAAATAGTTGTTCCAGATGGCCACGAATGAAAGGAGAAGGACGGTTGTAACGCCAGGCAGGATGGTGGGGAGCCCGATCCGCAGGAAGATGGACATTTCCCTTGTGCCGTCCATCATGGCGGCATCGAACATCTCTTCGGGAACCTGGTTCCAGTACACCGCCATGAGGTAAACGCCGAATACGTTCAGTACTGACGGAACGATGACGGACCAGGCCGTGTTCAGGAAATGGAAGTTCTTGAATTCGATAAACAGCGGGAGCGTCGTGGCGAATCCGGGGACCAGCGCGAATCCAAGGATGAGGATGAAGAGGAACTTGCGGCCGAAGAAGCGGTACCTCCTGAACGCGAACCCAGCCATGGCCGCGAAGAAGGTGCCCGCGACGGAGCCCACGCCGGAATAGAGGAACGAGTTGGCCAGCCAAAGGGTGAACAGGCCGTGATTATAGGCGAAAACGCCAATGAGATTGTCGATGAAGTGGTTGGGGAATCCGGGCACAAAAGTGCCCTCCATGAGCTGCTTGATGTCTTTTGTCGAGCTCTGCACGAGCCAATAAAAGGGGAGGAGAAAATAAAGGGCGAAGAGTATCGCGACGACTTCGAACCTGACGCGATGTGACGCTTTCATCTCCACCGCCTTTCACGCATGGACATCCAATTCCTTCATGGATTGTCTCATGAAGAAGAAGGAGATGACGAATATGACCGCGGCCAGAACGAGCCCCATCGCGATCGAATACGTGAAGGAGCCATAGGCAAACGCCTGATTGTAGAGGTACATCGCAGGCGTGTAGTTCTGGGGAAGGGTCAAGAGTATATTCATCATCCTGGGCTCATTGAAAACCTGCATGGCGCCGATCGAATTGAAAATGAAAAGGACGAAGACCGTGTTTCTGAGGAGCGGCACTTTGATGTAGTACGCCACCTTGAACCAGGTGGCGCCGTCCATCTCCGCCGCCTCACCTAGCTCCTTGGGAATGGAGACCAGCGTGGAATAGATGATGAGCGAGGTATATCCCGTCCATTCCCAGAGGATGATGATGAGAAGTATCCAACGCACGCTCGAGAGGGTGATGAATATCGGCTTGGCTGCGCCGAACAGCTTCCACAGCGGGACGAGGGGGGACATGGACTGGGAGAATATGTAGGACCAGAGGATCCCCGCCACGACTCCGGGCATGGCATAGGGAAGGTAGAAGATGAGTCGGTACAGCGTCGAGTGTCTGATCCTCTCGTAGAGGAGCCCGATGAAGATCGCGATTACGATCATGCCGGGGACCTGGACAAGGAGCAGGAAAACCGGCATCCCGAACCCTTGCCAGAACAGCGGGTCCGTGAACGTGGACTTGAAATTGCTCAACCCCACGAACCACATTTTCGCCCCGTGCTGCCCGAACAGGGAGAGGTATCCTCCGTAGATAACTGGAAATGCGGTTACGACGATGAAGAACGTCAGAAAGGGGAGCAGAAACAGATACGCCCTGATCGTTTGAAACCGCCTCATGTCTGCCTTTCCGCTGAACCGCCGGAAGCCGCTCCCCATGATACGCGTCCGCGGGATCGGTTGGAAGCGGACGTTCGCACCAGCGGCAGAAAAAAGGGGCTGCCTTTGGGGTCTCACCCCGGGGCAGCCCGATGATTACGGTGAAGATCTGACCGTGCGCTTCAGCTCTGTTTCCTTACGGCAATGATCCTACCACGAGGTTGTTGAATCCCTGCTTCTTCATGAACGCAACGACATTGTCCTGCCAATTGTTCACGAAGGTGGTGATGTCCTCCGCTCCGCTGAGGAACTTCTGGAACTCGTCGTTGTAGCTGGAGGATACGTAGTCCATGATTGGGACCGCCGTGAAGGCAGTTTTCACCTGCCTCATCGCCTCTACGCTGACGGGCGTGACTTTCTGTCCGCCGAAATACGGATAGGGCTGATTTGCCAGCTCAGGCGCCAGCACCTTCGTGAATGTATTGGACCAGAGTATGGGAAGCTGGCTCTTGTCGTGGAGCTGAACGAGCGACTCCTTCGCCGAGTTCAGCCAGAGGACGAAGAGCGCCGCGGCTTCCGGGTTCTTGCTCTGGCTGCTCACGTAGAAGCCGGATCCGCCCATTTCGCCGTTCTGAGGCTTCGAGGCGTCCCACTGCGGGACCAGAGCGACCCGCCAGAGTCCGTCAGGAACCTTGCAGTTCAACTGGAGCCACTCGGGGTACCATCCACCGGACACGACCATGGCGGCCTTGCCGTCGGCCAGCTCCTTGTACCAGTCCGCGTTCCACCAATTGTCGCCGTTGACCAGCTTGCCGCGGATCATCTTTCCCCAGAAGTTGAAGACCTTCATGGCGGTCGGGCTGGTGAAATTGATGTACCACTTGCCGTTCGCGTAGTCGAACAGCTTGGTTCCCGCCTGCCACACGAATCCCATGGGACCCAGTACCCAGTTCGCGGGGAAGGAAAGCCCGTTGATGCTAGGATCCGCGTCGTGCAGCTTGGTGACCTGCTTTTCGAACTCGGCCCACGTCTTGGGCACTGATAGATTGTACTTGTCAAAGATATCCTTGCGGTAGACCATGGTCGCCGCCCCGCTGTCCTGAGGCGTGCCATAGATTTGACCGTCCATGGCGCACCATTTCAAAGTCACCTCGGGATAGTATTTCAGGTATGTGTCTTTGGACACCCACTTGTTTATGGCCTGGAAGCTGCCGTTCGTCATGAACTGAGGGGCATACGTGTACTCGCTCATGATCACGTCGGGCAGCCCGCTCCCGGCGGCTGTCGCCGTCAAGAGCTGAGCGTAGGGGACGCCGTTGTTCGTCCATTTGATCTTGATGTCCGGGTACGCCTGCGTGAAAAGATCGTTGGAGAAGTTCTCGTTGCTGGTCCAGGCCCACTCTGTCAATTCCACCGGCTGGCCGGTATACGCCGGGTATCCGCCCGGACCGGGGGCTGCAAGCAGTGGCATTGCCGCGAGAACGAAAATGAAGACGACACCCAAGACCCAAATACGCTTCATATGACACCTCCTCCTCCAAAAACACCTGGCTTGTCCTCAACAACCCATATATCAAACCACCTGATACGTACCTAGTTTTGTACGCCGGATTTGGTTGTCCTGTCAAGAAAAATCCCGGGAGTATATTGCCAAGATTGATATAATGACCAAGTATAGAACAAGACAAGAGACGATTCATCCGGGAAGTATTGAAGCTTTCTGGAAAAGCACGACTGGAGCGGAGACATGGAACGATTGTTCGTGGACGCCGACAGGGGTGCGCACAAAATTTCCCGACACGTGTACGGACATTTCGCGGAGCACCTGGGAAGGTGCGTGTACGAGGGGATATGGGTGGGCGAGGGATCTCCGATTGCGAACACGAGGGGGGCGAGAAACGACGTCATCGCTGCGCTCTCAAAGCTTCGGATGCCGAACCTCCGCTGGCCGGGAGGATGCTTCGCCGATACCTACCACTGGAGGGACGGAATCGGTCCCCGATCCGGCCGCCCGAGCATCGTGAACATCCACTGGGGCGGCACAACGGAGAACAACCACTTCGGCACTCACGAGTTCCTGGATTTCTGTTCCCTGGTCGGGACGGAACCCTACATCTGCGGCAACGTCGGATCCGGAACGGTCCGCGAGATGGCCGAATGGCTGGAATACATCACCATGCCCGGCAAGAGCCCGATGGCCGACATGAGGCGCGCCAACGGGCGGGAAGAGCCGTGGGACGCCACCTTCTGGGGCGTCGGCAATGAGAACTGGGGATGCGGCGGCAATATGACTGCCCTGCAGTATGCGTGGGAGTTCAGGAAGTTCCAGGGGTATTGCCGGCACTTCGGAGGTAAGAAGCTCTTCAAGGTGGCGTGCGGATTCGACGACGGCTGGAACGAAACTCTCATGCGCGAGGCCGCGGCGCTGATGGACGGGCTTTCTGTCCACTACTACACGGTGAAGGGCGCGGAGTGGAAAGACAAGGGACCCTCGACCGGATTCCCCGTCTCCGAGTGGTACGCCGTCCTGCGGAACGCGCTCGGCATCGAAGGTTTCATCGACAGGACGGCGACGATCATGGACCGCTACGATCCGCAGAAAAGGGTAGCCATGGTGATGGACGAGTGGGGCACGTGGCA
>Ga0187881_10004267_pt1 | contig 11699 bp, 8 predicted proteins | sample June2016WEW_19_1_2_FD_133017 | JGI IMG/M metagenome (GOLD analysis project Ga0187881, IMG submission 133017) | Peatland microbial communities from SPRUCE experiment site at the Marcell Experimental Forest, Minnesota, USA - June2016WEW_19_100 | ecosystem: Environmental > Terrestrial > Soil >...
GCCCTCTTTTCGGCAATGAGGTTGTCCAAAATCAGGTTGGCGGCGCCCGTCCAGGTCCATCCTGCCGCCACGTCCTGGTTGCCGTGAAGAAGGTACAGTACCGGGTATCGCGTGGAACCGCTCTTGCCGTAGCCGGGCGGTGTGTAAACGAAGACCTGTCGCATGGCGCCATCCAGCACCGCCGATTTGTGCCACATCATGTTCACCACCCCGTGCGGCACGTCGCGGAATTCCCAGGCCTCCCCGCCGGGAACCAGAACCAGGCTGGCGGAGGTTCGGGCGCGTAGTTTGACCGTTGGATTGATAGGGTCCCCAATGGTCATGCCATCCACGGTGAAGCTGTACAGATAGATATTCGGAACCAGCGGTCCGACGGTGACACTCCAGACACCGTCACTATCCTTCGTCAATGCGGTCTTGTTGGATGGGAAATCCAGCATCCACTCCCCGGTCACAGTCGCTTCGGAGGCCTTGGGAGCGCGAAGGCGGAAGGTGACCGTCCGGTCCGGCCGCACTTCAGGCGATAACAGAGTGTCCGGCGGCTGGGCGGCGCCAGCTCGTCCGGCGGGAGTCTGGGGCAGACCAGTCGCGGCCATGCCCACCAGTATGAATGGAACGGCAAGTAGCTTCATTAAGCTCCTCATGGTCTCCGGCGGCCAACGCGGCCACCGGAGATCTCAGGTTACACCTTGATAAGGCTGCGGAGGATGCCCTCCCAAGGCGCCCGGTACTGCTTGGTGCACATGGCGGCAGCTTCCTTATCGCCCACCACCACTTCTTTCTCGGGATCCCAGTGAATGGTCCGCCCGCCGAGGCGAAGCGACATGTTGCCGAGGTTGCAGATGACCGCCGTTCGATGCCCCATCTCCAGATCGCAGAACGGTTTGTTGCGCGACTTGATACAACTGATCCAGTCGCGCTTGTTGGCGTTGAACATCTGGTCTTCCATCGATTCGCCGCCCCCTGCGCCGCCTGCCGCCCCGCGGCCGCCGCCTGGACCGCCTCTGCCGCCGGTTCCCGCCTGAGCTTCGATCCACGGCGCCGGCTTGGTGTCGCTGTACACCGGACCGCCGATCGGATGGCCCTGGAACCGTGGAATCTGGTTGACCGGATCGCCGTGCATTTCCGGAACCACCTGGTTCGAGCCCAGCACCAGGTTGCCTTTGTCACCCATGACAACCGAGCCCGTGGAGTCGCGGTACCCGTTGGCTTCGCGTACGCCCATCGTCATCATGAACCCGGGAAACTCGTAGAGGCAATCTTGGAGATCGGGCGTCTCGCCGTCGTCCTCGAGGGTGAAGCGTCCGCCGAACGACACCACCTTCGTCGGACCTTTGGCGCCCATGACCAACAGAAATGCAGCCACACTGTGGGCCCCCAGGTTGGTCAACTGGCCGCCGGAATAGTCCCAGAACCAACGGAAGTGGTACAACCCGCGGTGTTTCTGATACGGCTTCTTAGGCGCCGGCCCCAGCCACAGGTCGTAATCGAAATCGGCGGGCGGATTCTCCACCGGCGTCTTTCCGAAACCCGGATAGACGTTGCGGCCGCCGGCTCCCAGCTTGACCATCTGGATTTTGCCCAGCAAGCCGCTCCCGACGATCTTCTTGGCCACCTGATGGCCCGGATTGTGGTTTCGCTGCGTGCCCACCGCCACCACGCGTTTGTACTTGTTCATCGCCCGGAGCATCCACTTGCCTTCGTCGATGAAAACCGTGAGCGGCTTCTCGACATAGACATCCTTGCCCGCCGCGCAGGCCATGACGGTGAGCATGGCATGCCAGTGGTCGGGCGTAGCCACCACCACTCCATCGATGTCCTTGTTTTCGTACATCTTGCGAAAATCGCCGTAGCCCTTGGCATTGGGGCTCTCCATGTACGCCAGGCCTTCCTCGAGGCGCGGCTTGTAGACGTCGCAAAGTGCCACCCGGTCGACGTCCGGGAACGACTTCTTGAAATTCATGATGTGCTGCTTGCCGATCAATCCGTACCCGATGAAGCCGATACCGACGCGATCGTTGGCCCCGAGGACCCGGTTGTAGGAAGCCGCGGTGATGGCTGTCATGGCGCCGAGAAAACCTCGGCGGGTGGATTGATTGGATTCCACTTCGTTTGGCACGCGTTTCTCCTTTCTGTGCCTCCAGCGCGATGTACAAAGTATAGGACGATCGGACCATGAGAATGTGGTATCACCGTAGGGTGCAGAAAAAGCTCTTTTCCCGCGGATCCAACCGGGGTATGTTCTTTAAAATCGTCAGGATTTTCGCGCTCGTTCTGTTGGCCGCGCTCACGGCCGCGGCGCAAACCGGACCGGTGGTGCTCACCTCGCCGAACGGGGCGCTCGAGATTTCCATCGCCACCGTGCGCGGTCAGTCCGTCCAGGCGGCAGGCGGCCAACTGGCGTATCGCGTGACTTTTCGCGGTCAGCCAGTGATCCAGTGGTCGAACCTCGGGCTCGCACTGGAGGGCTCGCCCGCGCTCGGGCCGGCTGTCCGGATCGAGTCGTCGCAGCCCTCCAGCCAGGATGACACCTGGACGCCGGTCGCAGGCAAGGCCAATCCCATACGCAATCATTACAACGCCGTCACCGTGCAGACGGTGGAGACGGCCGCCAGCGGCCGCCGCTTGGTGGTGGAAGGCCGCGCTTACGATGACGGCGTGGCCTTCCGCTACATCGTGCCCGAGCAGCCTTCCCTGAAGGAATTGCGCATCCTGAACGAATCCACCGAGTTTCGCTTCTCCAAAGACGCCAGCACCTTTTCTCTGATCTCGCGCGGCTTTGAAACCAGCAACGAGGACGACTATCACCAACTGACTATCAGCGCCCTGCATCCCGAGTACCTGGTCAACCTTCCGCTCCTCCTGGAGGTGCCTGGAATCGCCTGGGTCGGTCTGACGGAAGCCGACATCGAGGACTATTCCAACCTGTTCGTCACCGGTGCGGGCGCCGGGACGCTGGCAGCCCGGCTGGCCACCCGCGTCGAGGACATTAACACCAACGCGAACATCGCCCCCTCCTTCGATCCCAAGGCGGATGCGTCCAAGGTATCAGTGATCGCGCAGACCCCCGTCAGATCGGCCTGGCGCGTGTTGATGATCGCGGATCAACCCGGACGGCTGGTGGAATCCAACATGGTGCTCAACTTGAATCCGCCCTGCGCCATCGGAGACACTTCCTGGATCAAGCCGGGCAAGACCTCCTGGGACTGGTGGAACGGCAGCCAGGCCAAGGGCGTGGCGAAGCCCGGCATGAACAACGAGACCATGAAGTATTACATCGACTTCTCCGCGCGGAACAAGTTCGAGTTCCTGCTGATTGACGCCGGCTGGTCGGCGAACCTACCCACGCCGGCCGGCCAGGTTGAGCAGTCCCGGCGTGGCCGCGCGGACCTCACCAAGTCCATCCCCGCCATTGACATTCCGATGCTGGTCGAGTATGCCAAGTCGAAGAACGTCCGCATCTGGCTGTGGACTCATTCCCGGGACATGGCCGACCAGATGGACGTAGCTTTCGCGCAGTTCGAAAAATGGGGCATCGCCGGCGTGAAGATCGACTTCATGGACCGCACCGACCAATGGATGGTGAACTGGTACCGGACGGCTGCGAAGCAAGCGGCTGAGCACCACCTCATGATCGACTTCCACGGCGCGTTCAAGCCCGACGGGATGCGCCGCACCTTCCCCAACGTGCTGACGCGCGAAGGCGTGATGGGCGCGGAGTACAACAAGTGGAGCGCGCGAATCACTCCCCGGCACAACGTGACGCTCGCCTTTACCCGCATGCTGGCGGGGCCGATGGACTACACGCCCGGCGGGTTCGATAACGTGACCCGCGAGAGTTTCGTGCCGCGCAACAAGGCGCCCATGGTGATGGGCACGCGCGCCCATGCCACCGCGCTGTTTGTAGTCTTCGAAAGCGGGTTGCAGATGGTCGCGGATTCCCCCGACGCCTACGACGGGCAGAAGGAACTGGAGTTTCTGAAGGCGGTCCCGGCGAGCTGGGACGAGACCCGCGTCCTCAATGGCGTGCCGCCCAAGTACATCACCATTGCGCGGCGCCGCGGGAACGAGTGGTTCGTGGGCAGCATCACGGACTGGGACGCGCGCGAACTCGATGTGCCGCTGAGCTTTCTGGGGAGCGGGGCCTACGATGCAGAGATCTACGCCGACGGACCCAATGCGGCGGCGCAGCCGAAAGACTCGGTGGTCGAGAAGCGCCGCGTGGATGCCCGGACGGTCTTGAAGTTGAACCTGGCGCCGGGGGGCGGCAGCGCCATACGGCTCGTCCCGGTTCAGGGAGAAGGCCAATGAAAGCTACGATTCTGTGTCCATTAGTTCTGTTCTGTCTGTCGCTCCCCGCGGCGGCGGACGTGACCATGGCCAGCCCGGATGGCCGCGTGCGGTTTGTGCTGTCATCGGGCGCGCAAGGCCACCTCGAATACACCGTCGCGTTCAACTCGAAGAACATCCTCGATCCATCCCCGCTGGGCATTGTGGTCGATGGCGTGGACCTCGCCGGCGGCGCGCAGATCGGAAAGGCGGACACCTACAAGATCGACGAAACTTACCCCTGGTACGGCCCGCACTCCACCGCGGTAGACAACTGCAACGGCGTCAAAGTGGCCCTGACACACCCGAAAACAGGAACCTCCTATACGCTGGAGATCCGGGCATACAACGATGGCGTCGCCTTCCGCCACCTGGTGCCGGGCCAGGGCGCCCGGACGCCCGACGAGGCCACCGTATTCCGCGTTCCGGCGGGGAGCGTCATCACACCTCAGAACTACGTGTCCGGCTACGAGGGTCTCTATCCGTGGCGAACCACCACCAACACCATCGAGGGCATGATGGAGGGCGAGTGGACCAACCCCCCGTTCACCTTCGTGCTGCGCGACAAAAGCGCGTACGCTTCCATCACCGAGGGCGCGCTGGTCAATTACAGCGGCATGGTTTTCCAGGCGGATGCCACCCAAGCGCTGCACGCCAGGTTAGGCCACTCCGAGCCCGCCACCTTCGGGTTCCGCTCGCGATACGCCAAGGACGTCGAGCGCCTCAGCCATCCGGCGGTGATTAACGGCCCGATCATGACGCCCTGGAGAATCGTCATAATTGGCGCGGACCTGAATGCCCTGGTCAACTGCGATATCGTGCACAACGTGGCCGCGCCTCCCGATCCCAAGCTCTTCCCCCAGGGCATTCACACCGATTGGATCAAGCCCGGCCGCGCGGTCTGGAGCTATCTCGACGGCGTGGACTCGACACCCGAAGGGCAGAAAGAGATGGCGCGGCTCGGGTCGCAAATGGGATTCGAATACATCGTGATGGAGAACTTCTGGCGCAACTGGTCCGAGGCGCAGTTGAAGGATGTCGTGGGTTACGCGCGCGAGCATGGGGTGAAGACCTTCGTGTGGAACATCCGCTCCTTGTTGCAGGACCCCAAGGCCCTTCAGCAGACTCTCGAATTATGCGACCAGATGGGCATCGCGGGCCTCAAAATAGACTTCTTCGACCACGAGCACAAAGAGGTGGTCGATCTCTACGAGATGCTCGCCAAGACCGCCGCCGAGCACAAACTGCTGGTTGACTTTCATGGAGCCAACAAGCCGACGGGTCTCGAGCGAACCTATCCCAACATCGTGGGCATCGAAGGCGTCCGCGGGATGGAGTTCTTTCCGCCCTACGCGCAGCACGACGTCGTCCTGCCGTTCACCCGCCTGTTGGCCGGGATGGCCGATTACACGCCTACCCACTTTGGCGCGCTGATCGCCGATACCACCTGGGCGCACCAGGTCGCCAATGCCGTCATCCTACAGTCTCCGCTGCTGGTCTATGTGGCGCACCCCGCGCATATGCTGGAGAACCCGTCCGTAGACGTGCTCAAGAGCATCCCGAGCTATTGGGATGAGACCGTGGTTCTGCCGGTCTCCGAAATCCGGCAAGTCGCGGCCTTCGCCCGGCGCAGCGGGAACACGTGGTTCCTGGCGATTACCAACGGGGCCACGGCGCGAAACGTGCGCATCGATTTCTCGGCCTTCCTCCGAGGCACACAACCGCAAGGCCGGCGCCCCGTCCCCTATCTGGCCACGCTCCTGCGCGATACAGGGGAACCGGCGGCTCTCAAGGTGGAGCACGTCACGCTTTCTGCCAGCGACTCGCTCTCCATCGATCTGCGTTCCGGCGGCGGCTTTGTCGCCATGCTCAAGAGATAGCGGAGTGGGCTGCAAAGCGGGGGGCGCGTATTGGCGAAGCCGCGGCGTCGGTGGCATAATGAGCCATGTGAATGCGACTTCTTGGTCCGTTGATCTTCTGTGCGACGCTGCTCAATGGAGCGGTTACCGATAGCGGCGCGGTGCCGGGGACGGCGTTCCATCGGTACTCCACCGAAGACCGGTTCGGCAGAACCATCACGTTCTACCTGTCGGCGAGCTCGGCCGAGCGCCTGGCACCGCTCGCCGTTTTTGTGCAAGGCACCGGCTGTGCTTCGCACTTCCAGCGTCAGGGCGAGCGCATCCTCCAGGGCGCGCAGACACTCCTGAACGATGTCGCACGCGGGCGCGCCAGGATTCTCGCGGTGGAGAAGCCCGGCGTGCAGTTTCTCGATACACCACCCGATTCTACGGACGCGAAGACCTGCCGGCAGGAGTTTTGGGAGGAGCACACGCTGGATCGATGGACGGAGGCGATCGTGGCCTCCATCAAGGCGGCACAAGGATTACCCGGTGTAGATCGATCCAGGACTTTGGTTGTCGGCGGCTCGGAAGGCGGTGTCGTCGCCGTGCACGTCTCGAATGTGCTGGAATCGGTGACACATGCGGCATCGATTGCCGGCGGCGGGCCGAACCATCTTTTCGTGGTGGCGGACTACGTGCGTCGCAAGAACCTTGATCCTGAGGTTGAGGTTTTTGGTTGCTGGGCTAAGATTCTTCGCCATCCGGACAGTGCCACCGAGTTCTGCTGGGGTCAGCCGTACCGGCTGTGGTCGAGCCTGCTCGAAACCTCGCTGGTTCAGGAGTGTCTTCGATCCAAGGCGGCACTGTATCTGGTCCATGGCACGGCGGACGAGCAGAGTTCGATCGCGGCGTTCGACGTGTTGCGCGCGGAGCTGGCAGCCAAAGGCCGCGCAGCCGTATTCGACCGAATCGAAGGAGCGGACCATTCGCTGACGCGCCGCGGCGAGAGTCCGGGGGACGGACTCATGGCTGCTTTTGGGAGAATCCTGGACTGGTTCGTGGCCACCGCTCGATAAGGCGCTTCAGCCCGCCGCGCTCACCAGAAACACCGCCACCTCCGCCAGCAGATTCGGCAGCAGCGTCACCTTGCGGCGTCCGGCCAGAAAGTAGCGCCGTTCCACCACCAGCCCCTCTAACGCGGCCAGGGCTTCGAAATCGTACACCGTCAGGAAGTGGATGTTGGGAGATTCGTACCACTCGTACGGAAACAGCTTGGTCCGGGGCGCGCCGCCGCTCACCAGCATGGAAAGCCGCACGCGCCAGTGGCCGAAGTTGGGGAAGGCCACGATCGCGCGGCGTCCCACGCGCAGCATCTCGCGCAGCACCTTGCGCGGGCGATGGGTTTCCTGAAGCGTCTGGCTCAGGATCACGTAGTCGAAGGCCTGGTCGGGATAATCCGCCAGACCCTGGTCGATGTCCCCCTGGTACACCGAGACGCCGCGCGCAATGGCGCGCTGCACTTTTGCGCCGGAGATCTCGACGCCGCGCGCCTCCACGCCCTTGTTCTGGGCCAGCCACTCGAGCAGCTCGCCTTCGCCGCAGCCCAGGTCGAGCACCTTGGCGCCAGGCTCCACGATGTCGCCGATGATGGCGTAATCGCTGCGGCCCAGCAGCTCGCGGACGAATGCCTGCTTTCTGGCGGGGTGCCCTCTGGGCCCGGCGCTCATGGCGCCTTCTCCACGGTGCTGGCGAGAAAGCCGCGGATCAGATCGGTCTGCTCCGCGACATCCACCAGGAAGGCGTCGTGCCCATAATTGGATTCGAGCTCGACGTAGGCCACGTCGCAATTGCGCGCTCGCAGCGCGCTCACAATCTCCTGCGACTGGTAACTCGGGTACAGCCAGTCCGAGCTGAAGCTGATCACCAGGAAGCGCGCCTGCGCCCGCTCGAACGCCGCTGCCAGCGAGCCGTGGCCGTTGGTGAGATCGAAATAATCCATGGCCTTGGTGATGTACAGGTACGAGTTGGCGTCGAAGCGGTTGACGAACTCGCTGCCGCGGTAGCGCAGGTAGCTCTCGACTTCGAAATCCACGTCGAAGTCGAAGCCGAAAGTCTCCTTCCCGCGCAGGCGGCGGCCGAACTTCTCGCGCATCGAGTCGTCGCTCATGAAGGTGATGTGGCCCACCATGCGGGCCACCGCCAGGCCGCGCGCGGGCGGCTTTCCGCCATAGTAGTCGCCCTCGTTCCAGTCGGGGTCGGCCATGATGGCCTGCCGGCCCACTTCATTGAACGCGATCTGCTGCGCGCTGTGCCGCGTGGTGCAGGCAATGGGGATGGCGGAAACCACGCGATCGGGATAAGAGACCGCCCATTCAAGGGCCTGCATTCCGCCCATGGACCCGCCCGTGACCGAAAGCAGCCGCGCAATGCCGAACCAATCGATCAGCATGCGCTGGACGCGCACCATATCCCCGATGGTGATCACCGGGAACGACATGGCATAGGGACAGCCGGTGGCCGGATTCACCGATGCCGGCCCCGTGGTGCCCCGGCATCCGCCCAGGACGTTTGAGCAGATCATGAAATACTGGTTGGTGTCGAACGCCTTGCCCGGCCCGATCATGTTGTCCCACCAGCCCGGCTTGCCCTTCTCGTGGCTGATACCGGCGGCGTGGGCGTCGCCTGAGAATGCGTGCAGCACCAGGATGGCGTTGGACTTGGAAGCGTTCAACCGGCCGTAGGTTTCGTAAGCCACGTCCACCGGCGCGAGGGTGGCGCCGCTATCCAGCGAAATCGAATCGAACCGGACAGTATTGGCCTCGACGATCATGACAGAAGAGTTCTTATCATAGCAGAGCGGCCGCGGCGGGCACCCGCGGGCCTTGGCCGCGGGGTTGCTGATATAGTGGCATTTGGAATTCGAGAGGAGAATCTCTATGTCCGGGAAGAGCGGATCGCGCCGCAGTTTTCTGCGCGCGGCCGTCGCCGCTCCCGCGCTGGGAGCAGTGGCCCTGGCCGATCCGGGCCGCGCCGCCGCGCAGGCGGCTGGCGTCAAACGCGGTGACCTGCCCGATCTCACCATCAAGCAGGTAAAGGTCCTGGTGCTAAAGGCGGAAGAGCGCACCGGAGAGAAGCTCGCCGCCATTGTCACCAATAGCGGTATCGAGGGCAATTACACCCTCGACGATCGCTACTACCATCCCAACTGGAGCAACCTCGGGTGGCTCGAGTATGCCAAAGGCGCGCTGCCCGGCAAGAGCGTCCTCGACCTGCCGGCCCTCACCTCGCAATGGCGGCCCAGCCTGCGCCGCTACGGCCAGCTTTCCTACGCCGCCGCCGTCGACAACTGCTGCTGGGACATCCTGGGCAAGGCCGTCGGTCTCCCGGTGTATCGCATCCTGGGGGCGTACCGCGACCGCGTTCGCGCGTACGCCAGTTCCCAGCATCTGCGCACCGTCGAGGAATTCGTGGCCGACGTCAAACACGCCATGTCCGACGGTTTCACGGCCTACAAAATCCATCCGCCCGGAGGCGCCGGCGGGCATGATTACAAGCTCGACATGGAAGTTATTAGAGCCGTCCGCAAAACCGGCGGAGACGACATGCCCTTGCTCTACGACCCGGTCGGCGTGCTCACGCGCGACGAAGCCATGAAGGTGGGCCGCCTGCTCGATGAGCTGCACTACGTCTCCTTCGAAGACGCGCTGCCCACCAAGGACATCGACGGCCTGGTGGAGTTGGCCGCCGCCCTGGACGTGCCAGTGGTCATGGGCGAATTCCTGCCGTCGCCCTACGATTACGTCCCCTACATCCTCCGCGACGCGCTCGACGAGGTCCGCTTCATCGTCGATAACGTCGGCGGCATCACCGGCGGCATGAAGATCGCCCGCATGGCCGAGTGCTTCAACATGATGTGCCAGCCTCACAACTGGGGCACGCTGCTGGATCACGCCGTGCATTTCCACTGCGAGCTGGCCATGCCCAACAACATCTGGTTCGAAATGACGCAGCCCATGGGCATCGCCGACCGCCCCTATTTCAAGGACAAGATCCGCCTCGATAAGGAGGGCTACGTTCCGGCGCCGGTCAAGCCCGGCCTGGGCTACGAGCTCGACCGCGGCGTGCTCGATAACATGATACTTCGGGTGGAGAGTTAGGAGAAACCGCCATGTCGGCACACAACCTATCGCGACGCAGTTTCTTCGGCGCCACCGCCGCAGCCAGCGCTGTGCTTGCGGACCTGCCCGACCTCACCATCAAGGAAGTCAAGGTCTACGTCCTCAAGCCACAAGAGAACGGCCGCCGCAGCGAGCAGTACGCCTCCGTCGTGACTAACAGCGGTATTGAGGGCAACTATGTCCTCACTAACAGGTATAGTCACTCCAACTGGAGCAACCTCGGATGGCTGGCCTATGCCAAGCGCGCGCTCGTCGGCAAGCACGTCTTGGACATGCCCGAGTTCACCAACCAGTTCCATAGCGCCGTGGGGCAGCTTTCCTATGCCTCCGCCATGAACAACTGCCTCTGGGACATTCTCGGCAAGGCGGTGAACTTGCCCGTGTACCGCATCCTCGGCGCCTATCGCGACCGTGTGCGGGCCTACGCCAGCTCGCAGCATCTCCGCACGGTGGAGGCCTTCGTAGAAGACGTCCGCCACGCCAAGTCGCAAGGCTTCACCGCTTACAAGATCCATCCGCCATGGCTCGCCAACAACGAGGTGGATTACAAGCTGGATATCGAGGTGGCCAAGGCCGTCCGCCAGACCGGCGGCGACGATATGGCGCTGCTGTTCGATCGCGTGGGCGCTTACACCCGGCTCGAGGCCATGAAAGTCGGCCGCGCCCTCGACGAGTTGAACTACGTGTCTTACGAAGATTGTCTGCCGACCGACGATATGGAGGGGCTCGCCGAGCTGGTCAAGGCCCTGGATGTCCCCATTACCATGGGCGAGTTTATTCTCTCGCCTTACGATTACGCTAAGTACATCCGCTTCGGATCGCTTGACGAAGTGCGCTTCATTGTCGATAACCTGGGCGGAATCACTGGCGGCATGAAAGTCGCCCAAATGGCGGAGTGTTTCGGCATGTTGTGCCAGCCTCACAATTGGGGCGATCTGCTGGACCACGCGGTCCACTTCCATTGCGAGCTGGCCATGCCCAATAACGTGTGGTTCGAAATGACGCAGCCCATGGGCATTACCGACCGCCCGTACTTCAAGGACCAGCTCCGCATCGACCCGGACGGCTACGTGCCCGCGCCCCGCAAGCCGGGCCTCGGCTACGAGTTCGACTACAACGCGCTCCACAACATGTTGGACCACGTGGAAACGTAAAAAGGGGTCAGACGCACTTTCCTCGGCGGAAAATGCGTCTGACCCCTTTTTACTTCCGAACCAGTTGCCCGTGCCCCTCGCTCGAAATGAAGGCGCGGAGCTGGTTGTAAGGGCGATGCGGGTTGGATTGGCTCAGTGCGGAGCGTATCCAGCTCTCGTGGTACCAGCGGTCGAATGGCGGATACTCGCCCCGGAGC
>Ga0187881_10004279_pt1 | contig 11665 bp, 10 predicted proteins | sample June2016WEW_19_1_2_FD_133017 | JGI IMG/M metagenome (GOLD analysis project Ga0187881, IMG submission 133017) | Peatland microbial communities from SPRUCE experiment site at the Marcell Experimental Forest, Minnesota, USA - June2016WEW_19_100 | ecosystem: Environmental > Terrestrial > Soil >...
GAAACTGACAACTGATCACTGACAACTGACCACTGATATGACCGACTCCCGGCGAGGACTGATCCTGATCAACACCGGCCCCGGCAAGGGCAAGACCACCGCTGCCATGGGCACGGCCCTGCGCGCCGTGGGCAACGGCATGAGGGTCCTCATGCTCCAGTTCATAAGGGCTCCTGGCACTATGGCGAGCTGGATGCGGCCAAGGCCTTGGGCTCCAACTTCATCCTCAAACAGATGGGCCGCGGCTTTGTGAAGGTGGGCGGCGCGGAGCCCGACCCCGAGGACGTTCGCCTGGTCCAGGCGGCCTGGGACGAGGCGCGGGAGGCCATCTACTCGGGCGAATGGGATATGGTCGTCCTGGACGAGATCAACTACGCCATCAGCTACAAAATGCTGGACCCGGCCGTAGTTGCCGAGGCCCTGCGCAACCGTCCAGAGATGGTGCACGTCATCCTCACCGGCCGCAACGCCCACTCCCTGCTGGTTGAACTGGCCGATACCGTCACCGAGATGCGCGAGGTAAAACACGCCTACCAGAAAGGCATCCTGGCCCAGCGCGGCATAGAATACTGACAGTGATCAGTTGTCAGTGGTCAGTGGTCAGTGGTCAGTTCATCGTAGACCAAATTTAGTTGCCAGCCGCCAACTGTTCACTGACCACTGTCCGCTGTCCACTGACCACTGTTTTTGAGAGGTTGCATGTCCTGGTTCAAGCGTGAAGATGGCGAGTATGAATCCGGCCCGGCCGGCATGGCTCCGGAAACCGAGGACGCGGCCGGCAAGACGGTGCGCACGGAAGGCCTGTGGATCAAGTGCCTGGGCTGCCGCGCGGTCCTCTATAAGCCGGAGCTGGAAGCTAACCTGAACGTCTGCCCCAAGTGCCGGCACCACTTCAAGATCGGCGCCCGCCAGCGCATCGATCTGCTGCTCGAACCCGGCTATGAACTGGTGGATACCGGCCTGCGCTCCACTGACCCGCTGAACTTTACCGATGTGAAGCCCTACAAGAAGCGACTGCGCGCCGCGCAGGAGGCTACCGGCCTCGACGACGCCATCCTCAATGCAGTCGGCCGGCTTGGACCCCACCAGGTCGTCCTCAGCGCCATGGAATACGGCTTCATCGGCGGCTCCATGGGCGCCGTGGTGGGCGAGACCATCGCCCGCGCCGTGGACCGCGCCCGCCTGGGCCGCAAGCCGCTCATCATCGTCGCAGCCTCCGGCGGCGCGCGCATGATGGAAGGCGTGGTCAGCCTGATGCAGATGGCCAAGATATCCACCGCGCTGGCCCAGTTGGACGCGGCCAAGGCGCCTTACATTTGCGTGCTCACCGATCCCACCACCGGCGGCGTCACCGCCAGCTTTGCCATGCTCGGCGACCTGAACATTGCCGAGCCCGGCGCTCTGATCGGTTTCGCCGGCCCCCGCGTCATCGAGCAGACCATCCGCCAAAAACTCCCCGAGGGCTTCCAGCGTTCCGAATTTCTTCTGGAGAAGGGCTTTCTCGACGCCGTAGTCCAGCGCCGCGACCTCAAGTCTTATCTGATTCGCGCGCTGGAGTTCCTGAAGACACCGGCCGTGGCCTGAAGGCCACGGACCGCATAGAACCCGGCGTTAACCTGCTTTTTTTGCCAGTGCAATCCAAAACACCGCGGCCCGGCATCGCTGCCGGGCCGTCGCTGACTTGCTTGCCCCGCGCGAGCGGGGCGTTGATCCTGCCGCATCTTGACGGCAGACTGAGACTCCTAGAACGCCAGCCGCAGCGAAAGCTGCAAGACGCGAACCGCTAAATCGGAGGAGCCCGGGGAAACGTAGGTGCTTGTAATGGTCCCAAACTGAAGACCGTTGGCCTGGGTTATGTCTACATCCGGCGGGTTGAAGTTCGGGTGGTTCAACGCGTTGAAGGCATCGCAACGGAATTTCAGGTTGACCTTGTCCTGATAGATCGGGAAGGTCTTGCCGAGTCCCAGATCCAGGTTGAAATATCCGGGCCCGCGCAGGTTGTTGCGGGTACCTATGTCGAAGCCGGTGGGTCCGGTAAAAGCTCCCAGCGCGGCAGTCGGGTTCGAGAAGGCATTCAGGGCTGCGCCTTTACCGCCATTGACGTGTGCCTTCAGCAGGCTGATCGGTCCGATGAGAGTGGCGGGCGCATTATTGGCGAAGCCGGCTACATACGCATTGGAACCTGCATTGTAGGCAACTCCTGTGTGCCTGGCCGGCAAGCCGCTGATCTCCCAGCCGCCGATAGCCTCGTTGAGCCAGAACGAGGCCGTCGGCGCAAACATTTTTCCCCGGCCGAAGGGCAGTTCATAAATGAAGTTGCCGTTCAGGTATTGGGTAACGTCGAAATCCGAGTTGCCGCGGCATTCGCGAGGCCGGTTGACGTCGCAGATATAGCCATAACCTTCGCTGATGGAAATGAAGTTGGCGACGGCCGAGACGTTGTCGATCGAGTGCGCCCAGGTGTAGTTGAGATCGAATTGCAAACCATAGCCGGCATTCTTGTGCAGCGTGACGAGCAAAGCGTTGTAGCTCGAGGATCCTTTGTTCGTCCAAACAGTGTTGCCGGCAAACTGAGACGCCATGCCTACATTCGCCGGCAGGATCTGGCCGAAGGGGAATCCGATTGTCGATATATATTGCATGGTATCCGCAAAATCGCCGCGCTGCGGATACGGATATGCATCGTATGCGATCAACTCGGTGTTGCTGTTGAAACCACTGCCAACACCCACTCCCGGCGTAATCACATCCTCAAACCAGGGCTGCGGAGTAACAGCCTCAATCGCGCCCAACGGTCCCAGGCCCACGTTGGCTCGCAACTGCTGGGTCAGCCCCGCCATAGCCTGGGACATGGTCTGGGTCGACAAACCGGTGTTATCCGGAAATTCGATCAGCTGGCTGGCATCCGCCTCTGCAAGCAGCCGCCTGCCAAGCCTGCCCATATAAGTCGCCTTCAACAGGTAGCCCTGCGGAAACTCATGCTGTACCCCGAAATTGAACTCGATGTTATAAGGGTTCTTCAGGTCGGGGTTAATGAGTATGTTGAATTCTCCGTAGGGCAGGCCGTATGGATATGTGCCGAAGACATAGGGCTGATACGGCGTTGTGACGTCGGGAGCGTCCGGCAGCAAAGGCGGGGAACTGATGCCGGCAAATCTCTGCGTCCCGCCCGTCCCGGGATCTAACGTCGAAAGCGTAGTGGTTGGATCGCCCGCGGTTCCGTACAAATTTACGTTGTTCGCCTCAAACAGGTAGGAGCTCTGCAACTGCTGGAATTGCAGGGCATTGATAATACTGTGGTCGTAAACGATGCCGGCCCCGCCGCTGATAACGGTCTTCTTGTCCCATCTGGGGTTGTAGGCGAAGGCAAACCGCGGAGCGAACATTCTGTTATCCGGGTTGTAATAACCCGCGGCGTTATTGGCCTTGCCGCCGTAGATGTATTGAATAAACGGAATTACGGTGTCAGAGGAGATTCCGCCCGCGCTCTGCGTCTGGCGAGCTGCCCAGTATTGGTCGAAGCTGAAAGGCGTCACGCTCCCGCTTTCATTCATTAATTGTGCAGAGGCTTGATCTCCATGCGTCTCGTAGGGCACCGTGTAGTTCTCATAGCGCATACCGTAGGAGATCGTCAGCTCCGGCGTCACTTTCCAGCTATCGCCGAAATAAGCTTCGGTCTCGTAGTAGCGGTAAGTAAGGGAAAGACCCGAGCCGGTTTGCTGCACTACACCCTTGTTGTTGTAGTTGAAGTTGGTGCTGGTGCTGGCAAATGCTCCCAGCGCAGTGGAAAATTGATTGTCGTAAATTGTGGTGGCGTAGGGATCGCTGCTGATGTCTGAAGGCCGCAGGTTGGGCGCAAGAGCAGTGAAATTGGTGTTGCCGGTTACGCCCACGTTGGGAAAGTTGTAGTTTTCCGCCGCAAAATCCTGCGGCGTTTCCCACTTGAATGAACCGCCAAAGGTAAAGTTGTGCCTGCCCTTATCCCAACTGAAATCGTCGCGAAAGATCGGTATGGGATATGTTCGCGCCTGGGAGTTGTTGCCGCCGCCATACGGACCATCGAGTCCGGCAAAGCTGTACTGGTTATCGCCCTGCGGGTTATAGGTGATGACAAAATTGAAGTCCTCGTATGTTTCGCCGAAGTACGCCTGGTTGAGCATATTTTTGTTGATTTGCCAGTTATGCCCCACCACCCAGGAATAGCTGCGGTCATAAAACGGGTAGGTGTATTCAGGATCGCCGGGGAACTGAACCGGATTTTCCAGTGCGGCCCTTCTGGCCACCGTGCCGCGCCCAAAGATCTTCATTTTATCGTTTATGTTGTAATCGACCCTTTGGACATAATTGTCCTCCTGGTATGGATCGGGCGAGTTGAATCGGAAGCCTGCCGTGTTGACCGAATCGCCGACGTCGCCGGTGAGGTCATTGGCAATCGGATAACGGCTCTGGAACAAGCTGAGCTCGGTCGAATCCCAGCCGGTTCCCATGGGATCGAAGCCCGCAACCTGCGATGAGCTCAGGGTAGTGATGGAATCGGCAGAGTTGATGTACGCAACTTCGCCGCCACGGTAACCCGTTGTATTCGTTCCCATCGGAACCGTCCGGTCGACGAGAAAGCTGCGGGCATCGCGACGGGCATTGTAATCGAAGAAAAAGAAGGCCTTGTTCTTCATGATCGGGCCGCCGACATTGCCGCCGAATTGGTTGCGAACCAGCGGAGGCCTGCCGACGCCGGCGTTGTTGTTGAACCAGTCATTGGCTTCAGTGTCGGTGTCGCGATGGTACTCCACAAGCGCGCCATGAAATTTATTGGTGCCGGACTTCGTCACCAGTTCGAATTGGCCGCCGCCGCCCTGGCCTGCGCTCGATAGCGGCTCGCCGACAACGCCGCGAAACTCCTGTACGGAGTCCACCGGCGCCTCGCCGACAATATAGCCAAAATCGCCCGTAGCGTTGTCGTTCATCTCCAGGCCATCCAGCGTTACGTTGGTCTGATCGGTGCGCGCGCCTGTCACTGCTCCATCCAGCGTGACGCCCGGCTGCGCGTAGAACAGCGCCGCGGGACTGTCGCGAAACGCAATCGGCAAATCGTTCAGCATCTGCACTTGAAAGTTGTTGCCCACCGTCGCGTCGGTTGTGTCCAGAGTCATGTCCTGATTAGCCGCCGACACCACCACTACCTGCTCATTGGTTCCAATGCTCATTCGGGCATTCTGCGTTCGAGTAGAGTCAATGTTCAGGTAGAGTCCGGTGATCACTACAGGTTTGAAGCCGTCCCGCTTGAATTCGATCTGGTAACCCGGCCCCGGTTTGACCTGATTGATCGTATAGGAGCCTACACCATTGCAATCGGTCGTATATTTAGCGCCGGTCAGGGAATTCTCAAGCGTCACATGAGCGCCCGGGATCACGGCGCCTTTCGGATCCGTAACCACTCCGGTTATGGATGCGACAGCCTGCGCCGACAGCTTGACCTGAGCCATAAGGACAAGCGCCAATACAACAGAAGCTTTGATCAATGAGTTGCGTATCATTGAAGACCTCTTTCTGATAATGCCGGTACGGGAAAGTTGATATTTTGTTCTGAACTGCGGATTTTACATTTTGATTGTAAGTTTCAATGAGTGTCAAGGTTACATTTTCCAGAGGTTCCGTTACATAGTAAGTAACCTACGTTACATCTTCCGGCATAACGTATTCCGGCAGCCTGGATTAGTGAAAAATCAGTATAGAAATATATGATAAATAATAATTTATCTACTCCATGACGGTAACCATCACACCATCCGGTTGGTTCTGTTTCTAAGGCGTCCCGCACAGCGCGGAGCCAAAGTAGCTGCAAATACAAAGGTCCGGCTTATCTGCCAGGGGAGTTTTCTATTCCCTATTCCCTGCATTTTTCATATCCGCATCGGCATCAGAACATACCGGTACTTATACTCCGCGTCCGGATCCTCGGGCCGCATCTGCCCGGCGGATTGCGAGTCCTTGAACTCCAGCCGCACCTCGCCCTCGTTGCTCAGAGCCTTGAGGAAATCCAGAATGTAGCCGGAGTTGAAGCCCACCACAATCGGGTCGCCCGAGTACGGCGTATCGATGGTGTCTTCGCTCTCGCCGGACTCGGCCGAGTTGGCGCTGATCTTCAGCTCGTTGCCTTCCAGCCTCATGCGGATGGCGCCCGAGCGCTCGTCGGCAAACTGCGCCACGCGCTCGATCGCCGCCGAAAGCTCGCTCGACCGCACCACGGCAAACTTGGTGTTGTCGCGCGGCATCACCGCCTCAAAGTTCGGGAATTGGCCCGTGAGCTTGCGCGTGCTCAGGGTGCGATGGCCCACGCGGAAGAAGAGCGTATGCTCGTCGTCGGCAAATTCCACTTTTTCTGCGTCGGAAGCCGAAAGCAACTGCTGCAGCTCCTGCAGCGCCTTGCGCGGGATGAGCACCCGCTTCTCGCCGCTGATGCCCTCCAGAACCTCGTTGGGCTTTTCGACAAACGAGAGCCGGTGGCCGTCGGTTGCCACCATGGCCAGCGACTCCGCCTTGATCACCAGCAGCGCGCCGTTCAGCGTGTAGCGCGACTCTTCGTTTGAAATGGCGAAGATGGTGCGCACGATCAGTGTCTTCAGCGCCGCCAGCGAGATGCTGGTCGCGGTGACGGCTGGGAACTCAGGCACCTGCGGGTAGTTGGCCCGCGCCATCCCCACCATCTTGGTGTTCGAGCGCCCCGAGCGTATCTGCACCCAGTGGTTCTCGAGCAGCTTGATGGAGATGTCGCCCTCGGGCAGCAGCTTGATGTAGTCGTAGAGCTTGCGCGCCGGAATGGTGCATGCGCCGGGCTTCTTCACCTTGACCTTGGCGCTGGTGCGTATCGCCTGGTCGAGATCGGTTGCGGTAATGTTCAACCGCTCGCCCTCCGCCTCGATAAGAAAGTTCGATAGAATCGGAATGGTGGTCTTGCGCTCCACCACGCTTTGTGTCGCGGTGAGTTCCTTCACCAGGTCCTGGCGGCTTACGGTTATCTCCATCGCTGCCCCCTGCGCTGCCGGGTTCTCTACTTCTTTTTCCACGATCGGCATAGACCCACCCTCGCTCCGAAGCCAAGTTCCTGTACTGGCCACACTCTACAACACTTTGCAGCCCGGCGAAAGTGGCTACCTTTTCATATTCTTATTGTATTCATCTATGCCCTGATGTGTACGTGGAAAACAGGGGTACTTCTCTGGATACTGTGTACCCCTTCGGCTGGGTCACTCAACCTTCGTCCGGCCCATCGGTGTTGCGGCGCCAATCAGCAGTTTTGAGTGATTGCCTATCTGGAGCGACGGAGGAGTGAGGAAAAGGATAAGAGAACTATAGAAAAGACAGTAGTAGCCGTAGATTAGGTAGGAAAAGTGGAATTTCTTCCGAAATGATTGTGGGGTGGGAACTTGGCAGGCAGTTGGATTTTCTAAATCATAGCTGTGCAATTGAGGGATTCTGGAAATCAGGTTTGAAGTGAAGCAGGATGACCCTTGTTTCCCACCTCTCCCACAGGCAAGCGAAAAAGGCCTGTGCAAAGCAGATGAATTGTGTGAAATGGTCCTCCAAAGCCGCCGGGGATAAGGGTTTGCCAGGGATGCGTCTTCCACAAAAGGCTCTCCTTCCACAGCTTCGACAGAGTTGAGCGAGCAGAAGACCTGGGTCACGCCACAGTTGTGGATTCCCGTCCACGATTGCCGACTCAAAGGGTTCCCATTCCAGCACCGAGAAGGCGCAGAACCTTCAAGCCGCAGTAACAAGGCACAGGTTTGGCTCCTACACTTGGATGGAGGAAGGAACTTCGGTTCATGACCATCGATGTAGGCCGCCTGGAAGACCAACTCCTGCACATGTCCGCGGAGGGTGCGCCAGGACGGGAGTTTTGCGAGGCAATCTCTGAATTGGCAGGAACCGGGCGCTTTGAACAGTTGCGAGAGATACTGCCAGGCATCGTATATGACGAGCTTTGGAGTCGCTACGGGCAGGACCCTGCGGCATTTGTGGCAGGCTGGCGGATGCTGGCGCAGGAGATGCAGCAGGGTTTCATACAGCACGCCCGTCAGCGGCTCACCTCTCTTACGCGGCTGCAGCAAGCCGGCAGTGACTCTGAGATCCCCGCCTGGCAGGAGATTCAGCGTGCCCTGGACGGCCAGCAAAACGATCTGTTGCGCGCCGCCTTCGCGATGGAGCTGCTGGAACTGGTAGAGCCGGCCGTCTTCCGGGCCACCCACCTGCGCGAATGTGTAGTGGCAGCGCCCAGCTCAGAGGAAGCCGACCGCTATCTCGACGAGGCCACCCGATGCTATTTCTACGGTCTGTTTACCGCCTGCGCCGTCATGTGCCGTTCAGTACTGGAAGAAGCCATCAAGCAAACCCTTCCCGCCGCGCTCACCCGCCAGGTCCGCACCCGCTATCGCAACGCCGCTACCCTGGGTAACCTGCTGCACGAGGTGAACAACAACCTGCTGCTCTCCGGCATCGATGCGGACTTTATCCCCGTCGCCAACCAGGTGAACGACACCGGCAAAAAAGCCGTGCATCAAGGCCTGCTCTCTGAAGATGAAGCGCGGACGTGCCTGCAAAGCGCGCGCCAGGCCCTGCAGTTATTGCTTCAGAATTAGAAACGAGCAGAGTCAGTCAGTAATCGTGACGCGCTTTGAACGCCCGTCAAAAGTAATATTCCAGTACCGAAGTACGTCCCGCCCGATCAGGCAGGAATAGTAGCGCTCTTCTTCAAAATCTCTCGAGAGGATACGCAAGGTTTCAATACGCTTGAGTCCTGTACCCGGGAAGCTGATTGTTCCGGAGTGCTCGCCGCATTTAGCCTTACCACCGAGCGTCCGGATCTCGATTCCGGCGCCTGTTTGAGCGAGCTTCCGGTTTAGTGCGTGGACCCTATTAACAATGGTGAATGGGGATCCGGTATCCAAAAGAGCCGTGATCTCGTGATGAACTGGGAACTCGAGTCCAATATCACGCCCTGCTTCAATCGTCTCATCTGTGTTGGATATGATGACCTTGATGCAAGGACCGGGGTCGAGCTGGTTAAAGGGGTCCCAAGGAAGCTGGAAGGGAACCATATTCAGGCCACGAAGTACACGGGTTCTGTTATCCACACCTGCTTTATCAAGAAGGGTCGACGAACGCCGAATCTCCGCAAACCAGCCTTGAAAGCGTCAGCATACTCGTTGAAGAACTCCTCCAAAACGACTCCGTCCTGAATTACGACATACTCTCCCGGATGAGTGTCTGACCACTCTTTTCGGTATTGCTCGAATACCTTGAGCTCGGTCTCAAATTCGGCAGTGGGAGCCATCGGAATCCTCTCCAATCAGTATGGCGCGATTACGCTCGACCGCAATATTCAAATCCGCGTAACCGCGTTACTACATTATTACGTAATAGTACTCTAATGCAATAATGTAGTCAATAGCGAATTTGTCCATGAGCCCGCGTGAGAAACACATCCCGGATAACGCCGTACGAACAACGGTTGGTCTGACAGCACTGGAGCGGGCAGCCATACGCTGGATTAGCGATGCTCGCCGATCGATCAAGGATAGACGGACGACCACAAACGACGTTCTTGTTGATGCTCTCTGGTATTTCCTAGAAAAGGTTTACGACAAGACAAAAGAGCAGATAAGCGCCATGGCACCGCCACTTACGACCGACGAGCACCCAAAAAGAAAGATCACCCAAATGCCAAAACCAAAAAGCGGGCACTGAACCTAACGAATGTGTACTGATCGCAATCTGACCACTATCCCTGCCCACAAGAATTGTCACGCGCCTTCTATACTGGTCTTTCCATGTCCTACGCCGCGGCCATCGATCAACTGAATGCCATGGTGCCTGAGCTCTACACGAGCTCCGGCCAATCCCGGCGCAAATTCTCGCTCGACGAGATTCGCGTTCTGCTGGATGCGCTGGGCAATCCGCACCGCCGATTTCCCTCGGTGTTGATCGCCGGAACCAACGGCAAAGGCTCGACGGCCGCCACGCTGGCCTCTATCCTCACCGCCTCCGGAGTGCGTACCGGCCTCTATACCTCGCCCCATCTGGAACGCGCTAACGAGCGCATCCGTCTTGACCGCGTCGAGATCGATGACGATGCTTTTGCCGCCCTCTACTTTCGCGTCCACGATGCAGCCCGGCAACTGGTGCTCGATAGCCGGCTTCCGCAACTCCCCAGCTACTTTGAGATTCTGACTGCACAGGCTTTTTTGTACTTTGCCGAGCACGGCGCGGAGATTGCGGTACTCGAGGTAGGGATGGGCGGACGGCTGGACGCAACCAACAGCGTCGATCCGCTGCTCTCCGTCATTACCGATATTTCCCTCGACCATACCGAGTGGCTGGGCACGACCATCGCCGCCATCACCCGGGAAAAGGCGGGCATTCTCCGCGCCGGCGGAACGATGATTACCCTGCCGCAGCACCCTGAAGCCAACCAGGTTCTCGGCGAGGTCGCAGCCGGCCTCGATGTGCATGCGGTCAGCGCGGCGCCCTATATGCCGCCCATCGGCGCCGGCACGGTTGACCCCTATTGCGTCCAGGCTCTCGGCGAGTCCATCCAGGTGGATTCCCCGCTGGTGGGCGCCCATCAGCATCGCAACCTGGCATTGGCCATTGCCGCGGCCGTAGAGTTGGCCGCCAGGCACGGCTTTCCGATCACCCCGGCCGCCATCGCGACGGGCATTCACGAGACGCACTGGCCGGGACGCCTGGAACGAATTGATCGTATCCAGCAGGACGGCGTGGAATGGATTCTGGACGTGGCGCATAATCCCGCCGGAGCCTGGGCTCTGCGCGCCGGCCTGAGTGGCGCTCTGGAATCAGCCAATCTCGCGCCTCCAAGCACGACAGCAATAGACCCCGGTCCAAGTGATCCCACAAGAGTCCCGTGCCCCATCCTTTCGCCTTCTTCCTGGTCCGCCGCGGCGGAGCGTGGGATACCCCCCGGCTTCGCCACCCCGACCGGCGTCGGTTCATCAGCACACCAGAGGCCGCGCACCCTCATCTTCGCCTGCCTACGCGATAAGCCGATCGCGGAGATGGCGCAGATTCTCTTTCCGCTCTTCGGGCAGGTTATCTTCGCGCCCATCCATAGCGCCCGAGCCGCTGCCCTTTGCGATCTGGTGGCCGCGGCCCAGGCCACGGGGACTCCGGCCGTTGCCGCCGAGTCGGTCAGCCAGGCGATGCAACTCGCCCAGAGCCAGGTAACCCAGCGTTCAGGCAATGGCGTGATCGTCATCTCCGGTTCGGTGTTCCTGGTCGGCGAGGCGCGTTCCCTGCTGCTCGCCGAGAGAGGTGATTCACGATGAGCCGAAGGCCAAATCCGCTGCCCTGGCCCTGTCGCTGGCGCACCAACCTGATCCAGACCCCGGGTTTTGCGGTGGTCACCGCCGTGTGCGGAACGGTCTCGCTGCTGGTCTCGCTCGCGGATAAAAGCGGCCGCGCACAGCACCGCATCGCGCAGCTTTGGGCGCGGGCATTGGTGTGGATCTCCGGCTGCTCGCTCACCGTCCGCGGGGCGGAGAACCTGCGCAAGCATGCGGTCGCCGTCTACGCCTCAAACCACACCTCTTACATGGATACACCGGTCATCTTCGCCGGGCTGCCCTTCCAGTTCCGCATTCTCGCCAAA
>Ga0187881_10004280_pt1 | contig 11664 bp, 9 predicted proteins | sample June2016WEW_19_1_2_FD_133017 | JGI IMG/M metagenome (GOLD analysis project Ga0187881, IMG submission 133017) | Peatland microbial communities from SPRUCE experiment site at the Marcell Experimental Forest, Minnesota, USA - June2016WEW_19_100 | ecosystem: Environmental > Terrestrial > Soil >...
CACGCTGATCCCCGCTTCCTCGGGCCTGCCCGGCCCCGGGGAGATCACGATGCCGGCAGGGGCCATGGCGGCTATCTCGTCAACAGTGATCCTGTCGTTCCGAAAGACTTCCACCCTGTCCTCCGTCAGCTCGCAGAGGTACTGGTACAGGTTATGGGTGAAAGAATCGTAGTTGTCGATGATGACGTACACGGCTAAACCTCCTCGTATCCAATGGCCCTGGCAAGGGCGCCAAGCTTTGCCTCGGTTTCCTGAAACTCCTTCTCGGGCACGGAGTCGTAGACGATTCCGGCTCCGGCCTGGAGCACCATGCGGTCTCCCTGCTTCAGAGCGCTCCTGATCGTGATGCACGAATCCAGGGACCCGTCAGATTCGATGTGCGCCACCACCCCCGCGTAGAAGCCCCTTCTCTCGGGCTCAAGCGTATCGATCACCTCCACTGCACGGATCTTCGGAGCGCCAGAGACCGTGCCGGCAGGGAAGGTTGCGCGAAGCGCATCCAGGCCGCTTTTGTCCTCGCGGAGCCTGCCTTCCACCTGGGACACGATGTGCATCACGTGGGAGTACCGCTCCACCTCCATGAACTCCGGCACTTCCACGCTGCCCGGATCGCAGACACGGCCAAGGTCGTTCCTGGCAAGGTCCACCAGCATGAGGTGCTCGGCGCGCTCCTTCTCGTCTGCCAGGAGCTCCTTCTCCAGGGCCTTGTCCTCTTCCGCTGTTGCTCCCCTGCGCCGCGTTCCGGCGAGCGGGCGCATCATGGCCCTCCCATCCTTTGCCTTCACGTGGACTTCGGGAGAGGCGCCGAAGAGCTGGAAGTCCTGGAAGTCCAGGTAGAACATGTAGGGGGAGGGGTTGAAGCTTCGAAGGGCGCGGTAGGCTTCAATTGCAGGCATTTCAGTTCGAAGCTCGACTCTCCGCGACAGGACCCCCTGGAGCAGGTTCCCCTTGATGATCTCCTGCCTCACTGCTTCCACCCCGGCAAGGTATGCATCGTGATCGTCCGGCCGCAGGATCACCTCCACCGGCCAGCTCCGCTGGCCGGCTGCCATGAAATTGAAGTCGAGGTCATTGATCCGTTTTTCCGTCTCATCCAGGGCCCTGGCCAGGTCGATGCTTTTCTGCCGGTAGTTCACTCCGACAAGGGAGATGGTGTCCGTGTAGTGGTCGAAAACCAGGAAGACATTACCGAAGATGAACATCGCATCCGGCACAGCCAGAGGGTCAGGCTTTTCCCGGAGCCGTATGGTGTCGAACCTGGCGCAATACTCATACGAAAGGAACCCGATTCCGCCGGTGGGCAGGGGAAACGGCGTTGTCAGGCCCTGGTGCTGCCCGCTGAAATGGGCCAGCACATCGAGGATGTCCTTCGCTCTGGTCTTGAGGGCAAGAGTGGTTCCATCCCTCGCCATGAAGAACTCGTCGCCTTTCTGGAAGACGCGAAAGGCCTCACGGACCAGCAGGAACGAGTATCTCTCTTTTCCCCTGTGGAAGGAGGCTGATTCCAGGAGGACCCGGGCCTCCAGTTTCTTGGCAAGAGAGAGCGGCGTAAAGCGCTCCCCGTTGATGACCCGAATCAAGACCTTCTCTTTCTGCGTCGCAACAGCCATTCCGGCTCCTCCTTTGAACCGACAAAAAAAGCCGCAGCACCTGTACGACAGGCACTGCGGCTTTCCAAAAAAAAAAGCGCAGGACCTGGCCTTTCAGCCAGAACCCGCGCTCTTGCGCGCTCCCGCACGCCAAAGGCGTGCTAAGGCATGCATGGTTCTGGCTATCCCCAGAACCACCACCAGTTCGTCAGATTGAAAATGTTCGTGCGGGCAATCCCGCGCGTCGAAATCATGCGTGGAACATACTGGAAAGCTGCCAATCGCGTCAAGAGGGAAATTGACGATTTCTCCGGGAATGAGGATCTTGAAAGCAAGGAGAAAACTATGGACACCGTGAAGGAAGTGCTGGCGGCCAAAGGCGGAAGCGTCTTCAGCGTTCGACCGGGCGCATCGGTATTCGAGGCCCTGGAGGTCATGGCCGACAAAGGCGTTGGCGCTGTCCTGGTGGTCGACGAGTCAGGAAAGCTGGTCGGCATTTTCTCCGAGCGCGACTATGCCAGGAAGCTGGAGATCAGAGGCAAGAACGCCCGCGCCACCCTGGTGCGGGATGTGATGACCTCCGAGATGCTGGGAGTAGAGCCCTCCACGACCGTGCGGGAATGCATGTCGCTGATGACCGCGCGGCGCATCCGGCATCTCCCCGTTCTGGAAAAAGGCAAGCTTGTCGGCATGATCTCCATTGGTGACGTCGTGAAGACCATCATCACCGAGCAGGAGCTCATGATCTCGCAGCAAGCGTACATGATCGGGCAGTACGAGAGATCGCTCGCGGGCGGACCCTAGGCCGGACCGCGCGGAGCGCGGTTTCCGGTAGACGTGTCCGCCGGCGTCAGTCGGACCATCGCCCTGCAGGTCTACCCGAACACTTCCTCCAGCGCCGCCCTCATGACCGACGGATCGGGATCGATGCCTGTCCAGTACTTGACGCCAATCACCCCCTGATTGACCAGCATTCCAAGCCCGTCGATCACCCTGCAGCCCCTGTCCGCGGCGCTGCGCACCAGACGCGTGCGGGGCGGGTTGGGGATGACATCGGCCACCACCATCTGCGGCCGCAGGGTCTGAACATCGAGGGGGAGCTCCGCGTCCACGTCCGGGAACAGCCCGATCGAGGTGGCGTTTATCACGACATCGCTCTCCGCGGGCACCTTGAAGCGCCCCTGCCAGGGCACGTAGTCGACTTTCACTTTCGTTCGTTCGCTCAGGAGCGCCGCAAGCTCGCGGCCCCGGTCTTTCCCCCTGTTGGCGACGGTGATGCGCGCCACACCAGCCAGGGCGAGCTCCACGCCGATAGCCCGCGCGGCTCCCCCGGCGCCGAAGAGGAGGATGTTTTTTCCCCGGGGATCGATGATGTCCCTGAGCGATTTCAGGAATCCTTTGCCGTCTGTGTTCTCACCTACGAGCTTGCGGCCCCGGCGGACCACACAGTTCACGGCGCCCATCAGCCGGGCCGACTCGGCTGTCTCATCCAGGAACGGGATCACGGCGACCTTGTGCGGGATTGTGCAGTTGAACCCGGCAAAGCCGAGCGCCCGCGCGCCCCTGACAGCATCCCCGAGGTCCGCCGGATCCACTTCCAGGGTCAGGTAGCGCCACGCCAGCCCGTGGTGGCGATATGCTGCCTCCACCATGACCTGCGTCGGGTTCTCCGCAACCGGCTTGCCGAAAACCGCGGTGATCTCCTGCTTGAAGCTCGGGGTTGTTTTCACGAGCGCACCTCCCGGTGCGTTCGATTCTACCCTATCTACCTTCCCTCGGCCACCGCGTTCGGGCGGAACGCGTTCTCCCGTACAAGGACGGGCACGAAGTAGGTGCTGGAGTCCTGAACGGGTTTGCCGTCCTGCAGGACGCTCACGTGCGACTGCGACCCGGCAGAGGCCGCAAATTTCCCGTCCGGCATGATGATGGTCCAGCCGCCGTCCGTGAACACAGAGAGCTCCGCAATGCTCTCTCCATCGGCAACGTCGATGAGGCTCACCGAGGAGTCGCGGTTCAGCGAGTACAGGATGCCGGCGCCGCAGAAAAGCCCCAGCGTGCCGCGCGCGGAGGCCGGCAGCTTTTCCAGGGACCCCTGCTTCCACCGGGAGATCCGCTCCCGTCCGAGGCTGGTATAGAGCATGCCGCCGGCGTCGTCAAAGCACAGGCTGGCAGACAGGTGCTCGCCGGGGTCGCTCTCCACAACGGACTGGTTCTGATAGTCCGGACCGGAATGCGCCAGGAGGTTCGTCGTCCCGTCCGTATCGACGCCGAGAGAATACAAGGTGTTGGTCCGAGCGTCGTACGTGACATCGTACGTGTGGCGGTTTGCCGACGGAATGGGGTCCGTCTCACCGGTATCGATGTTGATCTTGACCAGGGAACCAGGCTCCGCGTCGCCAGGCTGGCCTCCGACGGCAACCGCGTTGCCCGCGACGAGCGCGGCCCACATCGCCCCCGGACGCCGGATCTGCACCCGGGTGGCGCCGCCGGGCAGGTCGATGATCCGCAGCGTGCCATCCTTGGAAAGCAGGAGACAGCGGCTGCCGCTCGCCACCGCTTCCATCACGGGACCGGCAAGCGGCTCGGCCGAGGCGCCCCCGCCCGGGCGGAAAGCCCCCGTCCGCAGGTCCAGGATCGCATAGACTCCCGGGCCGTCCCCGGTCTGCCAGACGAGCAGGGAGTTGTCGTCGAGGAACGTAAGGTCGGCAGGGGCCTTGAACGGGTTGTCCACCTGCAAAGACCCGATGGACTCGGAGCTGTCAGCCCTTTTGCGCGCAGCTTCGGGAATCCCCGTTGTGAATACCTTGATCCACGAATCGGTGGCAAAGGCAACGGCGCTTCCCCTTACGGCCATGCCGGTGACGAGCGCTCGGGCATCTGCGGGGAAGCTCGAAACGCCTCCGTCAGATATGGAAACCAGCTCTCCGCTGCCGGAGCCAAGGACCAGGGCTCCCTGGACAAAGCGCGCGATGGATGCGCGCGGGAGGGCACTCTGTTGTTCCGCCTTCCGTATCAGACCCTCCCCCGTGATGCTCCATCGGGAGAGCGTCCCGCCTTCAGCAATGCATGCAATCTCGTCACCGGCCGGCGAGATGTCGAGGGAGGTCACCCCGGAAAGGGGAGTCCGGGTCCGAACCGTTCCGCTGGCCACATCCACCAGACACACCGCGCTGTCCGTGCTCCCGGCGATGGAGCTCAGGTCCGCAGAAAGCCTGATGTGGGACAGGAGCGGAACGCTTTGCAGGTCTTCCAGGAGCTTGCCCGTGGTAAAATCCCAATACGAGATTGCCCCTGTCAGACAATAGGTCATCAGGATCTTTTCGCTCCGTGAGAGGGTTGCGAACCCCACGATGCCGAATCCTTCCGGATGAAAGGGAACGGGCGAGCCGTCAGAAGCATTCACGATGCGCAGGCTTTCCCATCGGGGAAGGCCAAACAGGAGGTAGCGCCCGGACGCGGAATACCTGAGGAAAAGGGGCTGATCATCGAGGGAGATCTTGAAGAGCCGCTCCCCTTTTTCCCAGTCCCAGACCTCCAGGGAAAAGCTCTGAAGGGAATCGGTTGCCAGGACCGCGAAGCGGGTTGACTCGGGGCTCACTGCTATCATGCCGGCCTCGAGGCTGGTCACGGTCAGGCTCTTAACCAGGGATCGCGTTGCGGCGTCCCAGATCCGTACCGTGCCGTCCGACCCTGCCGTGAACACGAGGCCCTTGGCATCATCATGGTCAACGCCGAGAACGGCCCCCCTGTGTCCCGAAATCACGAGGGCGTGCGTTGCCTCATGGTCGGCAACGCCTGCCCCCCATGCAGCCCACGCGAGGATTCCCAGCAGGAATATCGTCCCTGGTCTCTTCATAAACGAATGTACCGGGCAACAAGGTACAGCGTTGCGGTCAGCCGAGGGATCGTTGACCGCATGATTCCGCTGTCGAATTAATTCGACCCCCGGCACGGTACTCCGTGCCAGGTCTGTGCGGAGCCGACCTTATCTGAACAGCTTGAAAAACCGTCCCAGCGCCGATTCGCGGGGTCCTTCCTGTCCGACGTCCGAGGCGATTTGCGATGGGGCCTCGGCCGAAGGCGCCGGACCGACCTGATCAGGTTTTTCCTCTGCCGCCGCCAGCTTGCGCTCCCGTTCCTCGACGTCACGGTGCCTTTTCGCCAGCCGCTCGCGCGAGAAGCGGTGAAAGTACTGGCCGACATAGAGGAAAAGGGAATAGACGACGCCGAGGGCGAAGCTGAGCATGGCCACGGCCACCACCGGTATGTTCGCGAATCGCGCCCCGAACAGGTTGACGGAAGTGGTCGGCCCGAGGTTCATGACAATGAGGACAGTGAGGAGCACAAGAAGGACAACGCTGAAGATGACCCTTCCCATGGCGTTCCACCCTATCGCTTTACGGCAAGGAAAGCCTTGAGCTTGCGGTCCTCCAGGATGGTATGGGTGAGCACCCAATCCTTCAGGAAATCACGCATGCTCCTGTGATTGGTCTCCTGCAGAAGGCCCTTCTCGTCATTCAGCCTTCTGATCTGCGCCAGCATTTTCTCGTGCTCTTCGCGATGATGATTCAGCTCCGGGAAACGCCGTTTTTTCATGAGGTTTTCCTGCTCGGCAAAGAGCCTGCCGCCTTCCTTCTCCACTTCGCTTTGCAGCTCCCGACACGTTCTGGGCTTGCTGGGCTGGTCCAGGCAGTCCGCCAGGTCCCGCACGACTTCGAACAGGTGCTTCTGCCGGCCGTCGGTCCTGCCCCCCAGAGCGTATTCTTCCGACCATTCGATCTTCGCGTGGGTGCGAAACCAGGACAGGCGCTTGCGGAACGTCTCCATGAGCTTCCATTGCACGATGGGGATCTCCCGAAGGACCTCTCCGGGAATCAGGAAAAACGAGCTGTCTCGCTCCGCCGTGGCCTCAAAAAAGCTTGGCGCCTTTTCAAGCACCGTCACTTCATCCCAGAAGCCTCTCGGTCCCAGAGTCTCGAAGTGCTCGCCACCTGTTGAGAGCGACACCCTGCCTTTTTCCAATATGGCCAGTTGAGACTCCCCTATGACGCGCACCGAGTCTCCTGCGCTGGCAGTCCTCCTGACCATGGCCTGCGCAATCCTGTTTGCCACGGTGAATGAGATCATCTCGCCGAACAGCCAGGTTGACTGGAGAAAGCGTCGGTTCTCGCAGACCTGCAGGATGGAATTGCGAAGACCGTTGCGCTCCACGAAGGCGGCGTAGAGGTCCCGCGGGACGCAGAGCGCCGTGACAAAGCTTGCGGCCCGGTAGGTTCCCTGGGCAGTCTCCCCGGTCAGGGCTGCGACCTCTCCGATGAGCGCCCCGCTTGAAAGCATGAAAGGCGGCTTGTCCTCGGATTCGATGAAATCTGCAACGCCATCCAGGATCACGAGGAGCGCGTCCACCGTGCTGCCGGATTTCTCGATGACGGCGCCCGCTTTGAAGGAGACTGCTGGGCTGTTTGCCAGGAGAGCTATTTCGTGGCCCGGGACTCCGGGGAAAGAAGCCGACAGGTACCGCGTGGCTGTTGCAAGGGAGCGAAGGTCGCGCGAAGCAGGAACAAGCACGTCCTGGGAGCCGAAAGGAGCGCTTGTGCCGATCCGTTTTTCCGAAGCGGAGAGCGGGCCCGACTTGTGGCTGAAATACTTGGCGCGTGAAGCGTCGTTGCGGAAGTCCTCCGCGTTCCCGTGGATGAGACCCCCTCCGGCATCGATTTTCTTCACGTCAACGGGCTGGAGGATCGTGGACGTATACGCCTTGTAGAAAGCCGACGTCACTCCGCTTGCCTGCGGATCATCGTTCACCATGCCGCCAAGGATCTTGAAATCCACGATATCCGCGAGGTGGGCGTACGTCTTGTATCCCCGTTCCCAGAGGGTCCGGAAGAAAAACACCGTTGTCTCCACCGGATGAGGAGAAAAAACCGGCTTCACTTCCAGCCCGTCGAGATCGTTCCATTCCTCGGGGGCAAGGTCGCGGACCTCGAAGTAATGGCCGAGCTCTCCCGGGCGCATCAGCATGAGCGCAGTGAGCTTCTTCTCCACACTGGCTCGCACGTACGGAGTGGCGTAGTACTTCAGGCGTCGATCCATGTGGATGAGCGAGGTGAGCCCGGCGAAATGGTCATCATGCGCGTGGGTCTGGAAAATGCCTTCCAGGTCGCACACGTTGATTCCCAGGGCAACGAGGGACTTGAGGATGTTCGGCCCCGCGTCGATGAGATACAGTCGCCCCTGAAAGCAGACAATGCTGCCCATGCAGGGCAGGTTGATGTTCCACCCGTCCCCCTCGCCGATGTTGATGACGGAGAAATACTCCCGGCTGATGCGGCTGAAGCCCAGCGAGTAGGAAGGAGCATATTCCTCCCCCGTCCCCAGATTCAGGTCGATTTCCACGGACTTTCCGAGGTGCCGTATCTGGAACCGGTTGAGACCGCGCCGCCGGATGGTGACGCCAGGGGCAATCTCCGCGCTTTCCTTGCCGATGACCCGCATGTCCAGGAGCTCCTCAGTGCGGAGGATCCTGTCGAATGCGAAGCGCCGCTTGATTCTCATCATCTCCCCGGCCTCGGCTTCAGCAACTCCCGCCTGCCGAAGCTCGTCCAGGGAGGCAAGCCCGTAGTTTCCTCGAAAGATGTACTCCGCCTGTGACTTCACCTGGTCTTCAGAGCCCAGCAGGAGGGGTCTCCGCCCCGTGTTGTTGGGATGTCCCGGCAGGAACATCCCCTGGCGATAAAGCATCTGCAGAACGGGGAACTCCGCGAGATTGGCGATGCTTCCCCGCTGGATCGGCGCATCAGAGAGGAGGATGGCGTTCGGCCCTGTCTCAAAAGAAACTCCGGCTTTCCGGGTCGTGGAAATGAGACCTTGCTTCATGAGATGCTTTACGCTGTCCGCAGGGCATCCACAGAGGATCCGCAGGTCTGCTTCCGGTATCGAAACCCAGAACAGTCCATGAGAAACCTTTATTTTCTCCATCTGCATTTAAATATACGACCGGGAATTGCCAATGTCATTGAACCCCTGTCGAATTCCTTCGACTCCGTCTCATGAAAGATTCGAAGGAAAAATCATTCCTCCGATGATACCTGGCTGATCGCATGGCCACGTAACTTTGTGTCCGACCGTTGGAAGCCATGGACAGCGAAGGGAATGGGACGTGGAGGAAAAGATCGCTGAATGCGCCAAGAGGATCTGGGTGCTGCTTGAGCAGGCGCAGGAAGTGAACATCCTGCGCCTCTCGGAGCTATTAGAGGAGAGGAACGTGGTGGCTTACCAGGCCCTGGGGTGGCTGGCACGGGACAAGAAGATACGTTACGCGCAGAAGGGGAGCCAGGTTTTCATTTCGCGTCATGAAGGGGAGGCCAGTGCGCCTCCTGATCGAAGATCGTCAAGGAGGAATACATGAAAAAAGGGATTCTGAGCATTGTTGTGGCCGCAGGGGCGGCGATGGCGCTCTCGGTGGTGCTTCTGAGCTGCCAGACGGCCAAGCCCAACACTGCCGGCAACTCCATCCAGACCGAGCAGGCGGGGCTGGCGCCCAACGGGGACAAAGAGCATTCCACGATAGATTTCACCCTTGTGTTCGCCAACAAAGAGGGGATCAAGAGCTGGAAGGTGGAGATGGTCACGGGGGGCAACCCGCAGAAGCAGTGGAGCGGGGACGCCAAGAGCCTGCCCTCCACGCTGAGCTGGGACGGCAAGAACGAATCCGGGTCTCCCGCGCCTGAGGGGAGCTACACGGCGAAGCTAACGGTAGACTACGGCAGCGGGACCCCGGCGGCCGCCGCGGAAAGCAGCTCCTTCATACTGGACCTCACGGCGCCCACGGGCAGCGTGAGCTTCAGCCCGCAGCAGTTCAGCCCTGACGCGCAGGGGATGGTGAAGCCTGTGACGGTGGCCATCAAGGGCAGCTCTGCGGTGGCCAAGATGGACAGCTGGACGCTGGACATCATGGACCCCAGCGGGAAGGTGTTCCGCAGCTTTGACGGGAAGTGGCCCGGCGCGGAGATCCAGTGGGACGGGAAGTCCTCGGGCGGGGATGTGGTTGCCCCTGGGGCCTCGTACTCGGCAAATGCGACGCTGAAGGACGAGTTTGGGCTGACGGGACAGGTCAGCGGAGCCATAACGGTGAGCGGCACCCCCACGACCACCGTGGGGCAGGCGCCGGGGACTTTCTCCGTGACGCCGCAGACTGCCGGGTTCGCCCCCAAGGGGACGGTGACCGTTGAGAAGCTGGCCCTGGCCTACGGTAAGAGCGAATCGGTGAAGAGCTGGAAGCTGGAGGTGCTGGACGCAAACGGCAGCGCGGTGAAGAGCTTCAGCGGGGACGGGATGAACATGCCCAAGACGGTGAGCTGGGACGGGAAAAACGAATCAGGAGAGCTTTCCGCTGAAGGCTCATACACGGCGCGGCTGTCGGTGGACTACGGCGGGGCTTTTGCCGCGGGCACCACGAGCAGTGGCCGTTTTGTGCTTGACCTCACGCCTCCCTCGGGGAGCATCGATCTGTCGGAGCCGCTGTTCTCCCCCATCGAGGGCTCGCCCACCATCACGCTGACGGTGAACGCCACGTCGCGGCTGGCCAAGATCGACAGCTGGCGCATGGAGATCAACGACCCTGAGGACCACCTGTTCATGGCGTTTGAGGCCAAGTGGCCCACCAAGGAGGCGGTGTGGAACGGAAAGAGCATGAAGGGGGAGCTGGTGCAGTCAGCTGAGAACTACCCGGTGGTGGCCATGGTGCGTGACGAGTTCGGCAACACAGGGGAGCTGAAAGCCACGGTGCCGGTGGACATCCTCGTGGAGAAGACAGCAACGGGGTTCCGCATCCTGAGCTCGCGCATATTCTTCAAGGCGTACACGGCGGACTACCAGGACGTGAGGCCGGACCTGGCCAGCCAGAACATGAAGCGGTTGGACGACATGGCGGCAAAGCTGAAGAAGTTCCCCAATTACAAGATCAAGCTTGTGGGGCACGCGGTGATGATCCACTGGGACGACAAGGCCCTGGGGGACATCGAGCAGAAGGAAGTCCTGATACCTCTCTCGAAGGACCGAGCGGATGCGGTGATGAAAGCCCTTGTGGACAGAGGCCTGGACGCCTCCAGGTTCACCACCGATGGAGTCGGCGCTTCGGATCAGCTGGTGCCTGACAGTGACCTTGCCAACCACTGGCAGAACCGCAGGGTTGCCTTCTACCTCGAAAAGTAAAACGCGGTTTTCATTTCATGAGAAGGGCCGCCTCTCGCGCACAAGCCGCAGGAAGGTGGCCCTCGTTGTCCTTCGACCGTCATGCTTTCCCTGTTCGATCGTGACCGAGACGACCCAAAAGTGCGAGCTGAACTCTGGGCGACCAGAAGCCTAAGGGCTTGCAGCTCAATAAGCCCCATCAAAATCTCACATAACCCGAAGGTCACAGGTGGGGGGGACACTACCTCGGCGACCTTTCGCCGTCCTGGGCAGCCGCTTTGATACGCGCCGCCTGCTCCGCCTGGAGAACCTTGTCGATCAGCCTGATTGCGTCTTCAATCCCTACCGCGTGCCCTGCTTCAAGGGCTCAAATGGAACGTCCGCCCACTTTCGTAGGCGGACGCGCTTTCAACTTTGAGTAGTCTCTCAGTGCAGAAAACGCGAAGTCTCGACCAAACCAGTCAAATCAAAAAACTAACTGGTCAAGGTTGCGGAAGCTACTTTTCCGTTCCGGCCAATTACAAACTGATAAGTACCTATCGGACCAACATGCTGCGGCTCCTGTACGAAATCATAGATCAAGCGACCGTGCTTAGTAGTAGAAGTGTAATTGGGCTTGCCAAGTGTTTTAACCACCTGACTGGCAGGCTTGCCTACCCACTGCTGGATGGATTGTACATTTTGCTCCATGGCAAAAGCAGATACACTATAAACAAGCAGCATAACTGCTGATAGAAAGAAAAAGGCAATAGCTTTCATAAAGTTCTCCTTCCAAAAATACGAACCGATATATTGTTATATACCTAGCTTTGCATGGCTTAGGTGCAATTGCGCGTAGTTCTCAGCCCTAACCCGCATTTCTCACACAGGCGGCTTCGGTAAG
>Ga0187881_10004299_pt1 | contig 11638 bp, 7 predicted proteins | sample June2016WEW_19_1_2_FD_133017 | JGI IMG/M metagenome (GOLD analysis project Ga0187881, IMG submission 133017) | Peatland microbial communities from SPRUCE experiment site at the Marcell Experimental Forest, Minnesota, USA - June2016WEW_19_100 | ecosystem: Environmental > Terrestrial > Soil >...
CTGGGCGATGATCGTCGAGGTCTCGCTGAAGTTCGGATTCCCGCCCGTATGGTCTCCGTGATAGTGCGTGTTGATGACGAAACGCACCGGCTTGTCTGTGCCGGTGATGTCCTTCAGGGCGGCGCGAATCTTCCGCGCCAAAGGAGCGAACTGGTCGTCCACGATGGCGATTCCGTCGTCACCCACGGACGCCGCGATGTTGCCGCCCTCCCCTTGCAGCATGTAGACGCTGCCGGATACACGCGTCACTTTGATCTGGACTTTGCTGAAGTCCTGATTCCCCTGCCCCGCGGCCAGGGCGCCGGCCGAGAGGAGCGAAGCCGACAGCAGGAATTCGCGGCGGTCGAGTTTCACGCTGATCATTCTTCCTCCTTCGCGATGTTGAGGTGTCAAGGGCTTGCCCAAAGCCTGCATGCGCGAACACGCGACGCTATCGTACTGCTGCCAGCGAGCACCGTCAAACGCTTCGACACGGGTCGCTTAGCCAGGCAACTCAAGGGCATTCGATTGCCCCAACCGCTGGCTGACGCTTTGGCCGGCAACCGACGTGAGGCCGATCCCCACGATGCAAACATGTTCGAGCGGAACGGGAATGAGGTGCGCTGGCCGCTGGCTGCGCAATGCGCTGGAGCTGTCGGAAAGGTTATTGCGAAACGCCCGTCACGCCGTAAGGACTTCGATCCTGATCTTCTCGAAGTCGAGCTTTCCCAGCCCGCGATCCTGCGCGAGCTTCAAATAGGGCAACTGGCTGGAATCGAGATCCCAATAGGCTTTGGCGAAATAAGCGTCGAGAGCCACGGGGTCGGTTGCGGCGACGAGCGTCTTCTTAAGGAGAACGTCAGCAAGGCTGCCCCCGGTGGGCCCGTTGCGGATGAGCACGCGATATGCGTCCATCAGCGTCAGCGTGGGGCGCATGACATCGGCGAGGTCCGCCAGGCTTTCGTGGATGCGCTGGTGAAGCCGGTTGCGTGCCCCGCCCAGAATGCCAAACCAGTTCTTCATTCCCAGCGAGACGCCCGTCAGGCTGTGAGACTTGGCGATAGGGAAATTGATCATCTTGTCGGCGGCGATGAAGGGCTCGAGCACCGGCCACGCGCCCAGAACGTCGCCGCGCAGGTTGACCTGACGAAACAGGCGCTCCTCCGGCAGCACGACTTCGGCGCCCTCGGCGCTAGCCGCACGCGCAATGCCGCTGCGCTGGAAGCACCGTCGGGGTTCGTTGCAGCTCACGTCGGTGACGATGACCTTTTTGGCGCCTGCTTCCAGGCACTGCCGCACCATTTCCGCCACGGCCGGGGGATTGGTGTTGGCGGCCTGCTCGGGAGTGCGATCCCACGCAATGTTGGGCTTAATCACCACCACATCGCCGCGCGCGATGAAGCGCCGGATGCCGCCCAGCCCCTCCAGCGCCTTTCGAACCAGTGCCCGGGGATCTTCTCCCTGTGCTACCACCATCTCCGGATAGCGGGCGTCGGCCGGCACCGTGAAGCTGCGGTTGAGCACGAGTGCGACTTCCTCTTGCGGCCGCCGACTGCGGCCGCGGAGCCACAGACCAGCGGCCGCGGCTGCGGCACCCACGCCTCCCACGCGCAGCAGTTTCAAGAGTATTTCCCGCCGGCTGGCGGAGTCGGGCTCGGGGTTGGCGAGCGGGCTGGGGGTAGATGTCATGTTCATGTCCGTGAAACGCGAATTCGCTCAGTCAGTATCTGAGCTTTCCGGTGGAATGGCAACCGTATTGCCATCTAACCCAATGAGATGAGTGAGCAAACGGGCTTCCAAAGCGGGAGTCAACACCAGCCGAAACCGGCGCGGTCGCTGCGCGCCATTTTGTCCCTCATGGGGTTCACTGCCGTTATCGCGCAGGTTGTGCTGATGCGCGAGTTGTTGGTGGTTTTTTATGGCAACGAACTCTCGTTGGGAGTGATGCTGGCCAACTGGCTCCTGTGGACCGCCCTCGGCTCCAGCGTGTTGGGGCGATGGGCGACGCGGGCGAGCCATCCGCGAAGATTCATGGCGGGGCTTCAGACGCTCACGGCTTTCGCGCTGCCGCTGACCCTGCTGGCCGTGCGGGCCAGCAAAGTCTTTTTCCAGTCGATCCCCGGCGAAATCCTGGGACCCGTACCGATGTTCCTGACTTCTTTTTTGGCGCTCAGCGTTTTCTGTGTGCTATCCGGTGGACTGTTCGCGGCGGGCAGTCGCTTGTTTGCGGAACTGACCGGCGCCACGACCGCCACGGCCACGGGGGCGGTGTATCTGCTCGAAGCGGCGGGCTCCGGGCTGGGTGGCGTGCTTGCCAGCCTGGCACTGGTGCGAGTGCTGACCGCATTCGAGATTGCGGCGATTCTGGGCGTGCTGAATCTCGCGGCGGCTTGGGTGCTTGTGGGCAGAGTGGTTGGGAGGCGCCGGCTCTTGGCCGCGAGCTTCGGGGCGCTGGCGGTGCTGGTCCTTGCGGGGAGTTACGAGCTCGAGCCCGTGTCGCGCGCCTTGCTGTGGCGCGGTTTTCACCTGATCGCCACGCGGAATTCCGTGTTCGGCAGCCTGGCGGTAGTGGAGACGGGCGCGAGCCGCAGCCTTTTCGAGAATGGCTTGATCGTGATGACCGTACCGGACCCCGCCGCGGCAGAGGAGGCTGTGCATTATGCGCTGCTCGAACATCCCGAACCGCGCAGCCTGCTGCTCGTCGGCGGTGGCGTGAATGGCAGCGTAGCGGAGGCGCTTACCCATCCCAGCCTGGAGCGCGTCGATTATGTCGAGCTTGACCCGATGATCTTTAATATCGCGGCGCGATATTTCCCGGAAGCGTGGGAGAAGATCCAGCGCGATCCGCGCGTGCGCATCCACGCGATGGATGGGCGAAGGTTCCTGAAGAGCACGACGGATTCCTTTGACGTCATCATCGTGAACCTGCCCGACCCGCATACCGCCCAGCTCAATCGCTTTTACACGGAAGAATTCTTTCGCGAGGCCGCCGCGAAACTGCCCCCGGGCGGAATCGTGTCTTTTCAGGTGACCTCGTCGGAAAACTACATCAGCCAGGAGCGGGCAGATTTCCTGCGCTGCCTCGAGCGCACCCTGCGCGCGGTGTTCCCGGAAGTCACGGCCATTCCGGGCGAGACCGTGCATTTCTTCGCGGCTGCCAAACCCGGAACCCTTACCGCCGACCCCAAGGAGCTGGTGCGGCGGCTGCGCGCCCGCCGGTTGCACACCGAGTACGTGCGCGAGTATTTTCTGCCCTTTCGAATGTCGCCGGACCGCATGCAGGACCTGCAGCTCCAAATCGAGCCGCAGCCGAACACACCCGTGAATCGGGACTTTACGCCGGTGGCGTATTACTTCGACGTGGCGCTGTGGAGCTCGCGCTTCCATCGCACCTCGGCGCGCTGGATCGAGTCGCTGGCGGGCGTAAGGTTCGAACGGCTTCTCGCAGCCACCACGCTGGCGCTCGCGGCCCTGCTGCCGCTGCTGTGGGTATGGCCCGGGGGTGCGGAAGAAAAGCCCGCGGCGCGTGCGCGGCGTGCGGCAGCGCTTGCCGTGGCGACGATGGGTTTCACCGAGCTGGGTCTGGAAATCCTGCTTCTGCTGGGTTTCCAGGCGCTCTATGGATACGTCTACCAGCAGCTCACGATTCTGGTGGCGCTGTTTATGGTGGGGATGGCCATGGGCGCGTGGCTGGAACTGCGCAGCGCGCGGGGACGGAGCGCGCCCCATGCGCGACGAGAACTGCGGGTTCTCGCCGGTCTGCAATTCATTGCCGCCGCCTCACCACTGCTGCTTTACGGGATGCTCGTGGAACTCGGGCGAGTGAGCAGCGCGGGCGGGCAACGGGTGGCGAGCCAGATTTTGTTTCCGGCCCTGGCGCTGGTGGCGGGATTGCTGGGAGGATTTCAGTTTCTGCTGGCAAGTCGCGTGTATTTTGCGGGCACGCGGCAACGCGCCGGCTCGCCCGGGGTGCTCTATGGTCTGGACTTGGCGGGCGCGTGCGCAGGGGCGCTCGCGCTGAGCGTCCTGCTGATTCCGGTTTATGGATTTCTGCGCACGGCCGTGCTCATGGCCGCGGCAAATCTAGCCCCGGCGCTCCTGGCTGCCCTGGCCGGTTGGGCAGGGTGGGCTGGTCAGGAAGGGAGACGTCTGTAGGAGTGTGCTCGCTGAAGACGAGCGCCGTGAACATGAAGATATCGGTGTCGTCGTCCTTCCAGGCCTGAGGTGGCAGGCCGGCCTTGACGCAGGTCTCCTCAAGGAAGGTGTCGCGGTCCCAGCGTTGCTCGACCGGCACCTGCGGCAGCAGCAGTCCCTCGATATCTCCCTTCTTCATAATCAATCCGTGTTTGCCGACTTTAATCTGTTTGATATCCAATACACGCCGGAGCGGCGACAGGACAGAAACCTCATACTGAAGCAGCGGCAATTCTGCCGTGCTGACGGGCTGGAAGCGGTGGTCCTCAAGCGCCGCGTAGGCCGCCACGTCGCGGACGGTCTCCGCCAGAGGTTTCACGGGCGTGATGTAGCCGATGCAGCCGCGCAGCTCGGCATGCTCTTTGAGGGTGACAAACGCGCCGCGGGCTTCCTCCAGGCGCGGGAGGCCGGTTGATCCCACCAGATACATCTTTCTTTCGCGGACGGCAGTTTCAACGGAGTGCCGCGCGATCTTGAGCAGCTCGTCCTTCTCACGGCCGGTGAGAGAGAATTCCGCGCGCTTCTTGGCGGGCTCGGTCTCTTCCCGAGTGATGGCCACAGCGCCGTAGCCGACTACGCGGCTCTTGTCGCCTGTGGTGTCGCCGGAGTTGGCGTATTTCAGAATCTGCGCGTGAGTCGCGCCCAGGCGCTCTGCAGCGATCATGGCTGCGACGATGGGGCCGCCGCCACAGGCTTCCCAGGTGCGCGTCGCGAAGTTACGCCACAGGCTCAGGTAATCCCACTCCTCGATGGCCTGGAGCGTCTGGTGGTCGATCTGCACCGCTTCGTCGTAAGGATGATAGTGCGACAGGTCGGAGCTGACCAAGATGAGCGTCTGCGCGCGCACCTCGGGTTTCTCCGCCAGCAGCGCCTTCGAGAGCGCCAAGCCCAGGGCGCGGCAGAGGCCGTAGTCCTGGTCGCCCATCACGATGGGGACCAGCTTGAACTCGCCCAGCGTGCGCTGCAGAAAGGGTAGTTCAACTTCCAGGGCGTGCTCGCCGTGCCCCGAGACCTCGACGTGGCCGCGTTCGGAAACTTTGATGAGGGGGCTTGATTCAGCGAGCTTCGCGCCGAAGGCTTTGTCCACGGGAACCGTGCCGAGCGGGGTCGAGTAGGCGTCGCCATCGTAGACGGCGGAGAAGGGGAAATTATCATAGTGCGAGGGCGCAATCACCACCACGCGCGCGTACTTCCGCTCCTTCAGCAGTGCATAGGAATACGCGGCCACGGGGCCCGAGTAGATGTAGCCCGCGTGCGGCGAAATCAGAGCCACGAGCGGCTCCTGAATCTTCGGCACGGAGGCGTGCGCCAGGAAGCCATCGATCATCTGGGTGAGTTCTTTGGGGTCGCCGGGGTAGAAGGCTCCGGCGACGGCGGGCGCGCGAACCTTCTGCCCGTCGCTCCTGCCGACCCGGCGCGGGACCATAGCCAGCACGGCAAGCAGCGCGATGGGAATCAACCACTTGGCTTTGGAGTTTTTCATGGCATTACCTGAGGAATTCTGCTCCCTCCGAGCGCGGAATGCAAATGCGCGTCACAGCTTGCGGCGCGGGTTCAACCGCGCACCACGCGCGCCTACGTCCAGACACCCGGAATGGGAGTCTGGCAATACTGGCACTTGCCGTGATGCAGATGAATACCGGCGATCGTGTAACCGGTGCGCTCGACGACCTTTCTTCGGCAATGGGGACAGTAAGTGCTCTCCGCGGGATGACCGGGAACGTTGCCGATGTACACGTAGTGAAGTCCCTCGGCGTCGGCGATGGCCTTGGCCCGCTCCAGCGTCTCGAGGGGCGTGGGCGGCAGGTTCTTGAGCAGATACTCGGGGTGAAAGCGCGAGAAGTGCAGCGGGACGTCGGGGCCGAGTTCGGATTTGATCCAGCGCGCCAGGCCCCGGAATTCCGAGTCGCCGTCGTTGAGCGTGGGCACCACGAGATAAACAATTTCATTCCAGGTGCCATTCTTGCGGAGGGTGACGAGCGCTTCCAACACGGGCTTGAGCTCTCCATTCACAACTTCCTTATAGAACTTTTCGGAATAAGCTTTAAGGTCAATCTTGATGGCGTCGACCCGAGCACAGAGCTGGTTGAGCGGGTCGGTCTGGATGTATCCGCCACTGACCACCACGCTGCGCACGCCCGCCGCGCGCACGGCTTGGGCGCAATCGAGCACGTATTCGAGGAAAATCACGGGCTCGCTGTAGGTGTAGGCGATGACCGGGCAGTTGTTTTGCCGTGCCAGCGCTGTGAGTCGATCGGGCGGCACGTAGGTGCTGCGGACTTGCTCGGGGCGCACCTGGGAGATGTCCCAGTTCTGGCACATCTTGCAGTTGACGTTGCAGCCCGCGGTGGCCACAGAAAAAGCCTCCGCGCCGGGCAGGAAATGGAAGAAGGGCTTCTTCTCGATCGGATCGATGTGCGCCGTCACTACGCGCGAATGCACCAGCGTGTAGTAGGTGCCGCCGCGATTCTCGCGCACGCCGCAGTAGCCGCGCTCCTGATCGTCGATCACACACTCGCGCGGGCAGAGCTTGCACTTGATTTTCTTGTAGGGGAGCTTCTCGTAAAACTTCGCTTCCCGGATAAACTGAGCGTCGTTTTCGACGGCAGGCGCGACGAGCGGCCCTGCGAACAAGGGCGCGGCGAGGGGCGCCCCCACAAGTGCCCCACTGCAAGCCGCAAGGCACGGTAGGGAAGCGGCTTTCAGGAAAGCGCGGCGGTCAACGGTATTCAGAAGATCATCACGTCCACGGGCCATCAGATTTCCACCTGCTCGATGCGCTTCGGATCGCAAGTCCCCAACCGGTGCTCGGCGTCGGCGGCCGTCAGGATGTAAGTGGGGTGGCGCTTCAGTTCCTTCAGAGGCTTCATGCCTGCGTCGGCACGCTTCTTCTCAATGATCTTCCAGCCCACGTAGTCAAGCGCGACGGGGTCGCGCGCGACCAGCAAACCGTTGAACGGCCACATCCACTGCGGCATGTAGGACGGCCCGCCTTCATATTGCGCATTGATACCATCGCAGATGTGCAGGCGAAGCTTCCGGCGGATAGGCGGCAGCGCGAAGACGTCAGCCACGTAAGGATCGCAGGCGTTGGAGTGATACTTGTTGGGGTTGTGGATCGCCCCGAACATACTCTTGAGCGCCAGGGTGACGCCCGCGATGCCGTGATCCTTGAGCACGGGCAGGTTGATGACCGCGTCGCAAACCTGTGTGAGCGTGCGGCAGACGCGGCTGCCGGCCTGACCGAAGGTGGAGAGATCGTCTTCAAAACCCAGTGTGTCGTTGCCAAAACAGCGGACGCCCGAACCGCGCTCGACGATTTTATAGCGGGCGCGCTCGAGGTCGGAATTCAACCGCTCCCAGATGACGATCTCGGTGATGCCCGCCTGCTGCAAACGCTCCGAGATGGCCTCCACCAGCTCCGGGTGCGTGGCGTTGCCGTGTCCACCCAGACAGTTCACTTTCAGCCCGACGACTTCGCCCGGCCGCACGACTTTCTTCCACGCTTCGACGGGCGAGCTGCAATCGAAGGAAGCTTCGAGGGCGCGGTCGAGGAGCTTCGCGAGTTGGGCGGAGTCGAGACTGGAGTTTGCGGTGCGAATCTTCGCATCACGCGCGATAACGACGCGCGAGCGCTCCGGCTCGGGGGCAGGGCCTGGCGATGCAGCGGCCCCGCCCGGGTTAAGCGCCCAGAGCGCACTCCCCAGGGAGAAGCCTTGTTTCAGAAAAGAGCGGCGGGTTGACGCCGGGAGTTCTATCGACATAGAGACACCTAAGGTGATGATACCGGATGCGGGTCAGGGAATCGGGTGGTGTGCGAACTCCCCCACAACTTGAGCACAGACCCAGACCATTTGTAGCACACTGCGGGCCAAGTTGCGATGACGGGAGGAAAAAGTGCGACAATATGTCGTTACCGGTCCCGGCCACTTGGCCGCGCGCGGCATCTCGAGGCGAACGACTTGGGACGGGATTGCACTTGGCTGCCGGGGCGGAGTCTGGTTGGTGTCTAGCCTTTCGGAACTCCGACGGGGAGTGTCACGCGGAAGGTTGTGCCGCGGTTGACCTCGCTCGAGAAGTCAATCGAGCCGTTGTGGAGTTGCACGATTCGGAACGCCATGGCGAGGCCCACGCCGGTCCCGCCGGGCTTGGTGGTGTAGAAGAGCGAGAAGATCTTTTGCTGCGCCTCCGCCGGAATGCCTACGCCGCAATCGGTGATGGCGAGTTCGACCGCGTTGGAAACCACCCGGGGAGTGACCGTCAACGCGCCTCCTTTGGGCATGGCCTGGCAGCCATTCAGGACCAAGTTCAACAGAGCTTGCTTGATCAGGTCGCGATCAACGCGCACGCGCGGCGGAGCGCCGTTGCGCTCGAAGATGAGTTGGACGTGGTTTTTCCGCGCCTGCGGCTCGGCCAGCGCGAAAACCTCGCGGACCAAAGGTTCAACGTCCGTTTCGACCGGATGTATCTCCACGGGCCGGGTGAAATCCAGGAAGGTCTTAACGACGCGATCGAGACGACGAATCTCCGACGCCAGGATATCAATTTGCGGACGCACGCCTTCGCCCTGTTCCCCCAACCGCGCTTTCAGAACTTCCAGTTGCAGCACCATGGCGTTCAGCGGGTTTTTGACTTCGTGCGCCACGCCGGACATGAGCCGGCCGATAGCGGCGAGCTTGGTCGTGACGTCGATCTGGTCCTGGATTTCCGCGCGTGATCCCGTGTCGCGCAGGATAACCAAGCAGCCCACGCGCTGGCCAGCTTCTTCTACAAACTGGGCGTTAACGGCGACACGGCTGGAGGGTTCGCCGGGCAGTTCGAGCGTCTTCCAGAGGAGCGACCGTCGAGTGTGAAACGCTTCTCGCAACATTTGATGCAAAGGCGTGGCGCGGGAGAAGACCTCCTGGGCAGGGCGGTGAACCAGAGGGTTGACGGTGGTGCCGAGGAAGCGTCCCACGGCAGGCGTGGCCAGCACCAGCCGGTCCTGCCGGTCGAACAGCATGAGCCCATCGCGGAGGTTGCTGAAGAGCTGGTCGAGGTTCTCCTGGAACCGGACGAAGGCGGCCTTTTCCCCGCGCATCTGTTCGCCCAGAAGATTGAGTTTAGAGGAGAGGATGCCCCATTCATCGCGGCGCTTCAGGGTCACGGGTTTGGAGAACTCGCCCCGCGCCAGGCGGTCGACGCTTTGCGAGATCGTCTGGAGCGGCCGGAGCAACCGGAAAGAGACTACACCGGCGGAGAGCGTCGCGAAGAGGATCGCACCCAGCGAGAGCAGGAGAGCGGCACGCAGCTCCGGTGTGATCTGATCGCGGAGCAGAACCGTGGAAACGCCCACCCGCACGTCGCCCAGCGGCCGGTCGCCGATCGCCAGGGCCAGGATAACTTCGTAAACGCGCGGGGGTCCGTAAATCACGCGGAGCTGCCGGAGGAGTCCCGCCCGGACGAGCTGTGAGCACCGCGGCGCAGGCAGGAGAGGATAGCCAACCTTACTGGGATCGTTATGGACCAGGATGACCCCGACCGTGTCGGTGATGGTGACGTAGTAGAGTGTAGGTGAATAACCCACGGCGGATTCCATGAGCGACGCCAGGCCTGGATCGGAGGACAAACGCTCCTGCACGAAACTGCGCAGCGCCTGGAAGTCTTCAGGATTAGCGCCCGCCGGCATGCGGCTCTCTGCCAGCACGGTGCGCGCCTGGTGATAGACCTCGCTCGCGACGTACTCACTCTTGCTTTGGACTTCCCGCAGGGCTTGGCGCGTAAGGTTCGAGATGTGGACCGTGGAGGTGGCGACGACCACCAGGAGGACCAGCAAGATGATCAGCGCGGTGAGCTTAGCTTTGAGGCTCAGCGTCATATTCTTTCAACTTGTTGTGAAGGGTCTTCAAACTGATACCCAGTAGTTCGGCAGCGCGAGTCTTGTTGTTCTGCGTGAACGCCAGAGTCTCGAAAATCAGGCGACGTTCAGCCTCTTCCACCGTCATTCCCGGCCTTAACCGCAGGCCGTCACTCGCCCCCGCGACCACGGACCGGCCGAAGTCTGGACCCAGGTTATCTTTCCCAAGGATCTGCTCGGAGCAGGTGACCAGAGCTCGTTCCAGGGTATTGCGAAGCTCGCGGACGTTTCCCGGCCAGGTGTGCCTACGGAACGCCTCGAGCACATCGGGGGAGATGCTCTTTACGGCGCGGCCGTGTTTGCGGTTGAGGTCCTCGAGAAGGGAAGCAGCCAGGTCTGGAAGGTCGTCCAGATGCTCCCGCAAGGGAGGCATGGGCATGTGCACAACGTTAAGGCGGAAATATAAATCCTTGCGCAGTTGCCCTTGGGCGACGGCCTCTTCGGGGACCTTGTTGGTGGCGGCCAACACGCGCACGTCCACAGAGATTTCCGACTTGCTTCCCAGACGGCGGACCTTCGAATCTTCGAGAACGCGCAGGAGTTTAGCTTGAGTCCCGGCTGGCATCTCGCCAATTTCGTCGAGAAGCAAGGTGCCGCCGTCGGCCAGTTCAAAACAGCCCTCACGCCGTTCCACCGCGCCCGTGAAAGCCCCTCTCTCATGCCCGAGGATTTCGCTCTCCATGAGGGATTCAGGGATAGCCGCACAGTTCACGGCAACAAAGGGTTTGGCCTGGCGAGGGCTGAGCTCGTGGATGGTCCGCGCGGCGAGTTCCTTGCCCGTGCCGCTTTCTCCGGTGATCAGCACGGATGCGCGGGAGGGAGCCACCATCGCGATCAGGCGCATCACTTCCTGCATTTTGGGGGAGCGTCCGACCAAGCTTCCCAGTACGCCCAGATCCTGCAAGCGACGGTGCGCGACCTCCAACTGGCGTTGCTTTTCGTGTCGCTCGAGGCAGTTGCGCAACTCCACCTGGAGCCGTTTGGGGTCCAGGGGCTTTTCCAGGAAGTTGTCCGCGCCCAGCTTGGTGGCTTCGACAGCCTCCTCAATGGTCCCCTGGCCCGTCAGCATGATGAAGTGCAGGCCGGGCCGGGCGTCCTGAAGTTGTCGCAGCAGTTCCATGCCGCCCATCTGAGGCATGCGAAGATCCGAAATGACCACTACGGGATTAAAAGCCGCAATCTTCTCCAGGGCTTCGGTGCCGTCAGCGGCCGTATCGGTTTCGTAACCCCAAGCGTTCAGCAGGTCGGATAAACCTTGCCGCTCGTGGGTGTCGTCCTCGACGACCAGAATCTTCCCGTGTTTCGACACAAAACCATCCTCCGGTCTCAGGATATATTACACTGCTTTCGCGATCTTAGGATGGTAGCCCGCCCCGCGGGCATTGGCCAGGGGGTAATATTTTGACTTTGCCTGGCAGGGTCTGTATACTGCCATGTAACTAGGCGTGCCCCTCGCCTTTGGTGGAGGCCCCGGTCGTCTGCGGCCTTCAGCACACTGCCATGAGTGGAAACGTGTTGTTCGTCGATGGTGATCTGTCATCACAGGACCAGTGTGTTCCCGTGTTGAGA